>JADMIO012807419.1_pt1 | contig 54626 bp, 44 predicted proteins | sample 8958161 | NCBI WGS metagenome assembly JADMIO01 (sample SAMN16585339, study PRJNA669376) | soil metagenome | isolation source: Crop rotation soil | place: USA: Cullars Rotation, Alabama | collected 2011
GCCGCGACTTCAAGTCACGTGAATTCCAAGCTTCGGATCCCACTGTGCTGGAAAGAACTGATTCTTTCGCTGCGGGAACCAGTCTTCGAAGTCGAACCGATCGGCCTGTTCGATTGCCTCGCTGAGATTACCGGCCGCAATCTGGCCCACGAGCGGCATTCCGCCCTCGTCGCGGTAGGCTTCTGTGATCTGAATCGCCCGCGACATGTTTGGCTCGCGCGTGATCAAACCCTTCTTCTCGAGAGCTTTGAGATGGCACATCACCCCATTTGGCGAGCTGATCCGGAAGTTATCACCGATCTCGCGCACCGTCGGCCCATATCCGCGGCCGACAATCTTGTCCCGGATAAAATCAAACACTTCGCGCTGCCGGGTAGTGAGCTGTGAAAAAGACATTTTCGAACTCCGCCGAATTGGGGTTAAAACACCTGTGGCCCGTCGAGCCGAGCGGAACCTGATCCGACTTACTTATCAGGTCGGACTACGAAGCTCGCTGGACGTACCTCACACTATAATATACGGACGTACATCGTCAAGAGCAGGGAGCTAGCAGTTACCAGCATATTTCCGGTTGTGTCATTCCGAGGTCCGCCGAGGAATCTGCCCCGTACCGCACCAACCTTGTCGCGACAGCGCAAAGGGTCTCACTTTCGCCGCGCGGGGCGGTTTACTATCGTGGGAAATAGTACAGGCGTTTTCCCTCCCATTGGCCAAAAGGTTGTCGACTGATGATTCACGTAGTTGCCACGATTAACGCCGCCCCTGGGCGACGCGACGAGCTTCTGGCGGCGTTCCGCGGTCTGGTACCAATGGTCCGGGCCGAAGCCGGCTGCATCGAATATGGGCCGGCCATCGACGTGGAAAACGCGATCGAAGGCCAACCGGCGGCCCGTCCAGACGTCCTTACCGTCGTCGAGAAATGGCAGGACGTGGCCGCCCTTCGCAAACATTTGGTCGCGCCGCACATGATCCAGTTCCGAGCGACCGTCAAGGACCTCGTAACCACGGTCGAAATCCGCGTGTTGGAACCCGCATGAGGTAACCCGCAACCGTTGTATTTTGCTATCTATCCCGAAGCGTGTCTCGCTCCTTCAATACGCCGCTCCTGATCCCGTTCCATGCTTGAACCTGTTCGCCAAGAAATTGCCGCCCGTTCGAAAACCGTCGTGGTGAAAGTCGGAACGCGCGTTTTGACCCACCCCGACGGCACGATCGACCAGGACCGCGTCACGGCCATTGCAGAACAACTGGTCGGTCTGATGGAAGAAAAGCGGCATGTCGTGCTTGTAAGCAGCGGCGCTGTCGGATCGGGAATGGGCCGGCTTTCGCTGCGTCAGCGTCCTACGGATCTTGCCCATTTACAGGCGGTTGCCGCGGTCGGTCAAAGTCGGTTGATCGAGTCCTATAACCGTGCCCTCGAAACACACGGCCGCCATGCGGCACAAATCCTGCTCACGGCCGATGACCTTAACGATCGCACCCGATACCTGAACGTGCGGAACACACTTCTAGCACTGTTTCAGTACGGCGCTCTTCCGATCATCAATGAAAACGATACCGTCCGCGTCGACGAGCTCCAGCGCAATGTCGGCGATAACGACCGGCTCGCTGCAATGGTTACCAATTTGCTGCGAGCACCGCTGCTGATTCTGCTCTCCGATGTCGAGGGGTTGTACGACCGTCACCCTTCCACCAGCGAAGCTGCGGTTATCCCCGTCGTGAAGCAGTTGGACGCGGCGATTGGTGATTTTCAAAAACAATCGCCGGTGGCGGCAGCGGCCATCCAGCTCAGTCGCGGTGGAATGGCCAGTAAGCTTGAAGCGGCTCGGCTCGTCGTGTCGGCGGGCGAAAACGTCATCATTGCGAACGGCCGACGACCAAACGTGCTTCGCGAGATCATCGAAGGACAAACTGTCGGTACCCTGATATTGGCCCAGGGTCCTGCTGTCGCCTCTCGCAAGCGCTGGATCGGCCTGACGGCGCAACCCTATGGCCGCCTTATTCTTGATGCCGGTGCACAACAAGCCATCGAACAGCAAGGCCGAAGCTTACTTGCAATTGGCGCGCGAAGGGTGGAGGGCAACTTTCAGAAAGGCGACGTTGTCTCGCTTTGCCGTGAAGAAGGGCAGGAATTTGCCCGTGGGTTATCGAATTACGGCTCCGAGGAGCTACGCCGGATTGCCGGGCGAACTACGGAGGATATAGTTGGAATTCTCGGTCATTGTCCGTATGACGAGGTAGTTCATCGTGACAACCTTGTTATCCTAAGTTAACAATGTTAAACTGCGATGTTGAAGAAGACTAGGGTCTATTTAACGCCGCTGTCTTCGCTAGCGTTGCTGGCATTTCCACGGACGGTTCGACCTGCGACTGGGGCGAAACCGGCAAATCGTTTTTTGCTGGGTTTTTCATGGCCACCGTCGCCGACCAACCTCTCGAGCGGCTTGGCGAATGCGCTGCGCGCTCGGCCGCAGCCCCGCCGATTAGCCATATCGATTTCGTCGAATTTTCGCGCGACTTGCTAGGAAATTTTCGTCGACTTCACGCATTGCACGGGCCGATTGCCGCGATCGAGGACGGCGGCCAACGCGTCGTGCTGTTGTTCAGCCCGGAATATAACCAGCAAGTCTTATCCGATACCGAACGATTCCACGCTCGGTTCTTCACCATTCGCGGACCGAAGCGTTCGGCTCAGCGGCGCTGTACGTGTGGCTTGTTGGCGATGAACGGCGAGCAGCACCGGCGCAACCGCCGAATCGTGAAAGAACCGTTCGGCCTGCGCGCAATCAGCAATTACGGCGCTACAATTTTGCAGCTAACCGACGAAATGCTCGCAACCTGGCGGCCGGGAGACGTCCGCGACATCGCCGAGGAAATGCGGCAGTACATGCTGCGCGTAACAAGCACAATGCTATTCGGACTCGACGACCCTGTAGCAGCCTGCCGGCTGGGCGACATGATCGCACGCTGGGTCGCTTTGAACCATGAAGTCGGCGTGGGCGCGCTTGTTCCCAACGATCGCTTCTCCGACGGCTATGAGGAGTTGCTGGGTTATGCGGAGGTATTGGAGGCCGAAGTCCTCGAAATGATTCGGCGGCGACGGGAAAGCCGCGAACCGGGACACGATGTGCTTTCAATCCTCGTGCGGTCGCACGACGAAGAAGGCGGCCTCAGCGACGAAGAACTCGTTGGCCAGGCTGCCGTGTTGTTTGGCGCCGCTCACATGACCACGGCCCATTCACTGACATGGACGCTGATGCTGCTGGCCCAACATCCGACCGTGATGCAAAGCCTTTGGAACGAGCTGAGCAGCGACCACGTACCAACTGAGCTAAATAATCCGAAATCCCTAGGCTCGCTGCCAAAAGGCGACGACCTTTCCGTGCTCGATCGCGTCATCAAAGAAAGCATGCGGATCCTGCCCGCATCGGCTTATTCGCAGCGGATTAACACCGTTGCCGTGCAGCTTGGTCCGCTGACATTGGCGCGTGGCACGGGAATCATCTTTACTCCAATCGTGACGCATCATTTGGACGAACTGTATCCGCAACCGGAAAAGTTCATTCCGGACCGCTGGAACACGTTACGGCCCAGCCCCTACGCGTATCATCCGTTCGGTGCCGGTCCGCGGCTGTGCATCGGTGGACCGCTGGCCACGGCTGTCATTCGCATCGCATTGCAAAGAATCCTCTCGCGGTTCCGGCTTTCGGTCGTACCAGGCAGCAATGTCAGCGCACACGTCGAGTCGACCATGCTGTTCCCAACCTACGGGCTGCCTATGCAAATCCATCCGGCCGACGGCAAGTTCGTCAGTAGTCCAATCATCGGCAATATTCACGATCTGGTGGACTTCGACGAAACACCGCCGACACTAGCCTCGGCATTCGCCGCGGGCGAAGCGGCTTCAAATGGGAACGGCGACATCCAAATGGAAATGCCGCGCCATCCGCGCTGAGCATCGTTTTAGCCGGCGGCCGCGGCGCTCGATTCGCGCAACTTAGCGTAGCAATATACGTCGCGCGGTTCGTCGCCCAAGTTCGGCAGCACCATGTACCGTCGCAGCGTGCCTTCGAGTTCGAGACCGATCTTTTCCAGGACGTGTGCCGACGATCGATTCTCTACGTCGCAAAACGCCTGGATCCGAATCAGGCCGGGTATCGCCAGGGCCGCAGGCACAAACGCCGCGGCTGCTTCCGTCGCGTAGCCACGTCCCCAAGCATCACGAGCCAGGCAATAACCAAACTGCATGCGATGCATCTCAATCGACCCGCCGACGGACCCAAGCAGCTCGCTCGACTGCCGTGAAAAGATCAAAAATCCCAAGCTGCGGCCTTCCGCGTTGTCGCTCGTAATGCGCCGGAGGAACGTCAGCGTGTCGTCGATCGATCGGTGCGGCGTCCAGCTCATGTAGCGGCAGACTTCCTGATCCTGCCCGTAGCGAACGAAGATGCGCTCGGCGTCGACCTCCGTCGGCGGTCGCAGTACCAATCTTTCGGTCAGTATTTCGGAGTGTGCACACATGGAAATATTCGCATCGGCCAAGGGCGGCCGCCGAGTCGCGGAGAGAGCAACCGCGGTTCGACAGGAGCCTCACCCTCGCGGAGTACGGGTGTGGATTATGACGATTGCGACACCTGCCGGGTTCGCGCACCGCCATTTGTGGCAAATCCGCAACGTGTTTATACGAAATTTGCCCGCTCCAGCCATGGTAATTACGCTGGAAATTCAGACCGATCGAGTCCCTCTCACGGTCCGCTCTCGTTGCTCCCTCTTCTCTGCCACCGGAGGCCCGGGATGAAATTCTTCCCCGCAATTTGTTGTTTGGCCATTGCCTCTTGCTGCGTTCCCTCTGCTCGCGCCCAGTCGCCGTCCAATTTCCAAGCGCGAGTTTCCGCACGCCATGAGCTGGAGCTCGCTAAGATCGAATTGAGAAACTACTGGCAGGTCGAATATCCCCGGCACCGCCGCGAATTGAACGCCGCGATCGAACTCACGGAGCTAGAACTCCGCCACAATGAAGAGCTGCAGGACGAATACCGTCCCTTCACTCGTTTTTCGCTGGGCGAGCCGTTCCCGATCACGATTCGCAATCTGCAGATGTGTCACAAGGAGGCCGAGCTCAGGCTCAGAAACCTTCAGGCGGAACGAAACGCGCTGATTCGTTTTCACGCCGATGAATTCCGTGTTTTGGAAATGCGAGTGCAGGAAGCCCGCTTTCGCGTCGCCGAGCTGGAGGCAAACGACGTAACTGTGACCGAGCTGCCCGCGAGGCCCTGAGCCGGGCCAGATGTCCGTCGAAAAGCGTGACGCGTGGCCGTATTAGGCCCAACCGGTTGAGGGTAGAAGACTTTCGCCCTAGAATTGTTGAGACAATCTCGCCGCTTGCGGCCAGTGCGTACCCAGCTCTAGGTTCCTCAGCCAGGCGACGCAATTTCGAGTTTCGGAGAGACTCGCCCATCAATTCCACGGATTTCATGAGCCAGCTTCATCACGAGTGCGGACTTGCCGCCGTCTACTATCTGCACGGCGAGGCCGCCAGTCTGCTTTGCCCGCCGCACCGGCCGGACGAGGTTTCTCGCCTCGTGCCGAAGATTCTGCTGGACGTACAGAATCGCGGCCAGCTTTCGGCCGGCATGACGAGTTTTAATCCCGATCGCCAACAGCTGCTCGATACGTACCGCGGAGTCGGCACGGTCAGCGAGGTGTTTCGCCTTGGTCATCACGGCAAGGCCGAAAGCATCATGTCCCGAATGGCCGGCCGGGCAGCCATCGGCCACGTCCGTTACGCCACATGCGGGCAAGACGATCTGAGTTACGCCCAGCCCTTCGAGCGGCACCATTTGCAAAAGCACAAATGGTTCAGCTTCGCATTCAACGGCCAGTTGGCGAACTACGCCGAGCTTCGCGACAAGCTGCTGGCCGACGACGACCATCATCTTTCGCGGGCGACCGACACCGAAATCATCATGCACGAGATCAGCCGCGAGCTATCGGGCGACCGGCGCCCGACATGGGTGGAAGTGATGCGCAGCGTGGCCGGCCGTTTTGATGGCGCCTATTGTCTCGTGCTGCTCAACGCGCTGGGAGAGATGATCCTGGCCCGCGATCCATGGGGCTTCCGCCCGCTTTGCTACGCCGTCGAGGGCCCGCTATTCGCCGCTGCCAGTGAAAGCGTCGCTCTTTTGAATCTCGGATTCTCACACCAATGCATTCGCTCGCTCGAACCGGGTCACATGATCACGATCAGCGGCGGCGAGATCAATATCGATCGCTTTGCCGACAGCCCCCGCCGCGCACACTGCTTTTTCGAATGGATCTACTTTGCGAACGTTGCCAGTACGCTCGATGATCGCAGCGTATATTTGGCGCGCCAATCTTTGGGCGAGGAATTGGCGCGGCTCGAGGACATCCCAATTGATGAAAACACGATCGTCGTGCCGGTGCCCGATACAAGTAAGTGTGCTGCAGATGCGATGGCGTTTCGCCTTGGCGTGCCAAGCGCCGAAGGGCTCATCCGCAATCGTTACACGGGCCGTACATTTATCGAAGGCACCGGAACGCGGGCAAATAAGGCCTCGACCAAGTACACACCGCTGCGCGAAGTGCTCGAGGGCAAGCGCGTATTACTCGTAGAGGATTCGATCGTGCGTTCCACGACGATGCGCGTGCTCATCTCGCGAATGCGGACTGTCGGCCGGGCGAAGGAAATACACGTCCGCGTCGCCTGCCCACCGATCGTCGGCCCCTGTTTTTACGGAATTGATATGTCCACGGTGTCGGAGCTTTTTGCTCCGCCGTTCATGAGCGAGAACCGGCCAAAGGAAGAGATCTTCGCGGATATGGCGAAAGAGCTCGGTGCCGACTCGCTCCGCTATTTGCCAATCGAGTCCATCGCACGCGCACTCGATCGAACCGCCGACCAGTTGTGCCGTGCCTGCGTTACCGGCCAATATCCTACGCCACACGGGCAGCGGCTGTATCAAATTGCGCTCGCCAACGCAAAATCGGATGACGTCGATCACACCAACGGCATCCAGTCGGCCCGCACTTACGAGACGTCCATCACTCCGACCTAAACAGCGTTCCGCTACGAAGACGAGAATGCGGTCGCTCGACCGCTCACGTATAACGTACGCCTTGAAATTGCGGTTCGAAGAATGCCGCGAGAAGGGCGTCGGCCTGCAGCAGACCCTCGCGCGTTAATTCCACGCGGCCGTCTTTGCGTTCAATCGCGCAAAGACCTTCTTGCTCGTAATTGGTCCAGATTTCAGACCACCGTTCGAGAATATCAACACCAAACTTATCTTGAAAATAATCTGCGTTCAGGTAACCGCGCTTAAGCTGCAAGATCATTTCGCGAATCAAGCGCTCCTCGGGCGTCATCCGCAGGCCGCGCATCAGCGGCAGCTTGCCCGCCTCCAACGCTCCGCAATACTGCTCCCACTCCGGATGATTCTGATAATGGACGCCGCTAATGTGCCCGAAACTCGCGATGCCGGTGGCCAATAGATCGCTGCCTTGCCACAGATTGTCTCGATAGCTGAAGTTCACTCGCTGTGGGTTTTTGACCATCGTGTAGGCACTAGAAACGCGGTAGCCGGCCGCCGCGAGTTCGTCGAATGCGTAATCGACCCATGCGCGTTTCATCGCCCAATCGGCAACCGGCGTCTCGATGACGCCCCCCAAAATGTCCTTCGAGTACACCGTGTTAAACGGCAGCTCCATCTGATAGATCGTTACGCTATCGGCATCCAATTCAATCACGCGGCGTACGGCCTCTTTCCATTTGTCCCATGTCTCGCCCACCATCCCAGCGATTAGATCGATGTTCGTATTGGCAAATCCGGCCGACTGGATCCATGGCCAGGCGCGATAGATTTCCGGCGACTCATGAGCGCGCCCATTGTCTTGCAGGATGGCGTCATCAAAGTGCTCCACGCCCAGGCTCAGCCGCGTAACGCCAATTTCGCGCAGCGTGTGCACCTTGGCTTCCGATAACGTGCCCGGTTCACATTCAAACGTCACTTCCTCTGCCGCGTCCCACGAGACGTTCGCCCGCAGTCGCTCAACCAGCCGTTCCAATTGGCGCGAGCTGAGGAACGACGGCGTGCCCCCGCCAAAATACACAAAACGAAACGGCCGCCCTCCCATCACCGGCAGCTTGCTGACCAGCTCGATCTCACGCGATAGCGCCGCCAGATAGCGCTCCACTTCCGAAGAATTCTTGTCCGTGAATACCTTGAAATAACAGAATTTGCAGCGCTTGCGGCAAAACGGAATATGCAGATACAAGCCAAGCGGAACGTTCGCCGGAGGCGCATCCATCGCCGCCTTAACGTGCACCAACTGCTCAGCCGACCAGGCAGAGAACGGCGGGTAGTTACTGATGAAGTAACTCCCTACTTCAGTTTTGGTCGTGCCGGTAGACATACATTCTATTTTTTAACAGGAGGAAACAGAGGAAACGGAAAGGCTGTAAACTATTGGACAGTCGATTAACACGAACTAGTATTTAATTTAAATTCGTTGATTGAAAGCACTCTTCCTACTCCTTCTTCTCTGTTGCCTCCTGTTCAAAATTCTGATTCGCGGTCGACTTTTTCGAACCGAAGCAATACAGGGTCCCATCCGTGTTGCCGATAATGATCCGGCCATCGACAACCGCAGGCGACCCGTTGAAGCCGCCTCCGGCGTCGTACTCCCACTTCACGTCGTTCGATGCCGCGTCTAACAAGTAAATTTTACCTGCCGCGGTCGCGGCGACCACGCGGTCACCGGCAATCACGGGCGAACTTTCGACGCGCGTGCGCGTCGGTATCTTCCATTTTTCTTCGCCATTGGCCGGATTGAGGACATAAATCGCCTTGCTCTGCGATCCGAAAACGACCAGATGATCACTCACCGCCGCGGCGCAGCGAATAGGCTGATTTCGTTGGGAATCCCGATACTTCCATGCGACATCCGGTTTCTTGTTCCCAGTCGTCGGAACGTTGATTGCAAAAAACGTCCCGCCTTCAGTACCGAAGTAGGCGCGCTCGCCGCGCATCGCCGCTGTGGAGCCGGTCGGACCATCGATCTCAACCGAATCAGTTTCCTTGCCGCTTTCGACACTGATAACGTGAAGCCGGCTGTCGCAACCCGCGAGCACAACGCGGCCACCGGAGATTGTCGGCGTGCATCGTAGCGGAGCCTCGATGCGAAACGTCCATCGTGGTTCTCCGTCCTTCTTGCCCAGGCAAGTGAGCGTGCCCGCTTCGCAAGTGAAAAGAATCTCATCGCCATTCGGAGTCGGCCCGGCATAGATCTCGCCATCGAGCTTTCGGCTCCAGAGTTCATTGCCGTCCGCCGCTGCCAGACAGCGCACCAGGCCGTTGACATCGCCGACGTACAGTTTCCCCTGATCAAACGCCGCGCCAGCCGCGAACCCACTGTCGGCAAATGTTTTCGTCCAAGCCTTTTGTCCGTTCAGTCGCACGGCGTGAAACGTGCCCGAACTATCGCCGATGTAAATCACGTCGCCGGCCACAACCGGCGTAGCGTCAAACCCTGCGTCCTTGCCCACCGAATATTTCCAAAGCTCTTCCAGATTGTCGGGCAGCGAGCCGCGGGCAACGCCCGTGCCGAGCACATCACCTCGAACCACCGGCCAGTCATCGGCAAGTGTCGACGAGAACTCGCCGACCAAAAGAATGGCGACTGCAAACACGAGCGTAAAATTAAAACGCGCTTTCATACAACTTCAGATAATCGTCGGCGGTCATCTCGACAGGATTAAACTTCCCGGTCCATTGCTGCGCCGCCTCGGCGGCTAATTTCGGTAAATCATCGCGCGGTACACCGCATTCGTTCAGTCTAGCAGCCAGACCCGCCTTCTGCGAAACGTCAACGACGAACCCGGCCAGCGCTTCGGCCGAGTTTCCAGCATTCGCTCCGTGGCCTAAGTTGCGGTCAGAATCTGCCAGCTCGCGATACCAGATTCCAACCGCCTGACCATTGCGACGAATCACATGCGGCAACATCAGCGCGATTGCTTCGCCATGCGCGATGCCGTACGCCGCGGTTAAGGGATTAGCCAACGCATGTGCCGCCCCAAGCATCGAATTCTCGATCGCCATGCCAGCCAGGCACGCGCCAAGCTGCATGGCTCCGCGTGCCGACAAATTGCTCGGATCGTCGATCACGCGCAGAAGGTTAGGCGCTAACTGCCGCCAGGCTTCGCGGCTGAACCCAAGCGACAGCGAGTTTCGACGTTTCGTCACATAGGTTTCGACAGCATGTGCAATTGCATCGATGCCGGTCAGGGCCGTGACGCGTGGCGGCTGCGTCAGCGTCAGCTCCGGATCGAGAATTGCCACGCGAAACGCGGCACGCTTGTCGCCGCACGCCATTTTCACGTGCGTCGTTGCGTCGGCGATCAGTGCGTAAGATTGAGTTTCACTGCCGGTGCCCGCCGTCGTTGGAACCGCGATCATCGGCAGCAAGGGCCCCGTGGCCTTCCCTTCACCCCAATAATCCTGCATTCGTCCACCGCACGAATAGAGAAAATTGATTCCCTTCGCGCAGTCCATCGAGCTGCCGCCACCCAGGCCCACAATCAAATCTGGCCGGAATTCCTTCGCCACCGCGACGCCATCGTCGACATTGGCGGTCGTCGGGTTTTGCTCGATGCGATCAAATAACTGAACTGAAAGGCCACTTTGTTCGAGTAACTGAATGCCACGCGGCGTGTGCCCCGATGCAACGATACCAGCGTCGCTTACCACAAGGACGCGCGTCGATCCAAGCCCACTCGCGAGCGATCCAAGCTCGGTTAGCTTGCCCGGACCAAATACGATCCGCGTCGGGCAGTGAAAGTCAAAAGGGAGCATGTGCGGGTGCGAATGGCGGAACTAGTTCGGCTCCCTCCCCTGGGCGGGGAGGGCTGGGGAGGTGGGATTAAGTCGGAGCAGCAACTTGCAGCGCACGCCCACGGAAAAGGAAATCGATTAGATTCCCTTCGTGCGGTTGAAGCCAGTTGAGTTTCGTGGTGGGGACTGGTCCGAGGTTCAGGCGATCAATGTTGGTCGCGTTCGTCGCCGCCGTGCGGAGCGATTCGTCGTTGGTAATTACCGTCCCGACCAGCGTTGGCCCGATTCGCTTGAGCATTTCCGATTGCGGGCATTCCACAACCGCCGCGAAGGGAAACATGTATTCCTTCTGTGCAACCGGCGCATCCGCCGTTGGTGCGTGAATGATCGTTGGCCGCAAATAACTGGCCCGCTCCTGTTCCACCAACCGTGGACCGAATTTTTCCGTGACGTGCGTCACACCCGGCGTTTGCAAATCATGCTCGATCTGCTTCCAAACCGCCGCACCCATGCCGGGCACCGTGAACGCCGCAAGACCGGCCTTGGGATTATCCGGCGGCAGTGCCTCGATCGGTCCCAATCGTTCGCCTAACGCCTCCGCAATTTCGCGCGTATGACGCGATGCCCAAATCCCCGAGCAGTTAATGCAACCTCGGCCGCTGTTGAGATAGATGCTGTCGACCATCAAGTCGAGATACTCGGGCCAACGATCGACGACATCGTCGCCCAACACGATTTTCGAAAAACCAGGCCCGTGCGCCTGCACCTTCGGATTGCCGCGGTAACGGTCGACCGTCGCCGTGCCGCCGAAGATCATCGCACGATCGCAAGCTTCAAGCACGGCGGCCCCGGCCTCCGCTTCCCCCGGATAAAGCGAAAACGCTTCGCGCGGCACGCCCGCCTCGGTAAACGCCGCGAAGATTCGGTAGGGAGTCCACGGTTCCTGCGGCCCGGGTTTGAGGACCAATCCCATTTGCAGCGCGATCACCGGGAGCCACAGCGTATGCACGCCGGGCGAATTCGACGGCAACACCGCCGCCAACACCGGCGACTGCGCCTGGTAGCTCACCGTCACGCCGCGCCCTTCCTCGCCAAATCCACGGCTCAGGATTCTCAGATCAAGCCCACGGGTCAGACTCTCCAGAATCTGCGTCATGTTCTTCAGCACGAACGAATTCTTCGACATGTTCGCACGGCACATGTGCTCCGGCATGCCGGTGCTGGCCGATTGCTGATGCACGAAGTCATCCGGCGACTGCTTGCCGTCGCCCATCGGCAGCGTACCGTGCTCATAGAGATCAGCCGCCTTGCCGAGCACCGCGATCAACTCGGCGCACGTAAAGCGGAGCAGGGCATCGCGAGCCCGTTGCGCCTGCCGCATATCTCGTTTGATGATTCCGCCGCCTGCCTGGCTTACTTTCGCAATCGGCTCGCCCGTCGCGAAATGATTCACCTCGGCAACTTCAAGCGAGTCATACGGCTCGCCCCAGCGGATGACGGGAAGTTTCAGCATTGACGTCTCGTAATCAAAGACTTTGGAACCGCAGATGAACGCTGATAAACGCAGATCAAATCTGTGGTCGCCCGCCTGTCAAAAATTATTAACAATTCGTTTAATTTCTACTCGTGGCAATCCAAAATTAAGCAGCAGGCAAATTGTTTTTCCCGTTGCCCGAAGGTAATTCATGCATTGCGCTAAATGGACGTCGTCAAACTTTTTAACCGCTTTGATTTCGAGCAGCACGTCATCGTCGATCAATAGGTCAGAAACGTATTGGCCAATAATTACACCGTCATAGCGGACATCGATCGGACATTGATGTCGAACCTCAAATCCATTTTTTGTTAATTCATATCCCAATGCATTTTCATAAACCTTCTCCAAAAATCCACAGCCCAGAACATTACTGACTTGATACGCAGCTTGAATGATCCGTTCAGTTTTCGCGTTAATCGAAGATCTGCGTTCATCCGCGTTCATCTGCGGCTGAATAATTCCAGTTTGCATATCAATAAACTCCCACCGTCGTCGCCTCGGCCAACCGGCGGAATGGCCGTACGCCGCTGATACCGTCCCAGGGAAACTGTTCGCAGGGCGGTTCGCGTTCGCCTTCGTCGCGCTCAAGGAATCCCGGCATGAAGAATTCCTTCGTGAGCGTTGTGAGTCTGGCCCGACCCGTTTCGCCATAGCCGACGACACGGTTGGTGTCGTCGAAGTCTACGACCTCCACCACCGCCCGCGGCTGCGGGGCGTAGTAGCTAATCTTGTAACCCTCCGCCGCGGTCACGGGTTTCGAACAAGCCAGCCCCATCAGCGTGTTGCCGTACGTCGGCGTCATGTAGATGCCGCTCTTTTCCGGCGGGCCGCCAAACAGCTCTTCGACGCAGAACCGCGTCCACTGCGGCGTAAACTCTGTACCGCCCGAGAAGATACCTGTCACGCCAGTCTCACGCAGACTGCTGCCGCGCTCCTCAAGCGCCAGGCACAGTGCCTCGATCAACTTCGGCGTGCCAAACATGCACTTAACATCATGCCCCGCGCTCAGGATCGTGAGCGCCTGGTCGATGCAATGTTGCTTGTATGCCTCGAGCTGCTCCATCCAACCCTTCTTGATGAGCTTAATCACCCAGCGCGGATCGAGATCGATGCAGAAACAGATGCCGCCCCGATACTGGGCCAAATGTTCAACCGCCAGCCGCAACCGCCGAGGTCCTGAGGGGCCGAGCATCAGCCAGTTCGAACCAGGTGGAAAATACTTCTCCGGCAGCGTCTCGCTGAACAGCGAATAATCGGTTCGAAAGTCGTCAATCGCGATGCGGCTCTTTGGCACGCCGGTCGTGCCGCCGGTCTCAAACACGTACACCGGTTTGTCGGTCAATCCTTTGGGCACCCACCGCCGTACCGGCCCGCCACGCAGCCACTCATCCTCAAACGGCGGAAATTTCCGCAAATCGTCGAACGAGCGAATCTCCCTGAGGGGATCAATCTTCAGCCTGCTCTTGAAATCGAGCCAAAACGGACAGCCGGTCGAATCATGAAAGTGCCATCCCACCGTCTCGACGACATGCGAATCCAGGGCTTCCCTGGCGCGGCGAGCTGCATCGTGTGAAACGTCGGTCATGGCAGTCGTCAGGGGTGCTTACCTATCTCTCCGCGGAGATTTCAGCTTAGCACGCACACTGCCAGCCCGGTAGGAGACGACAGACCGGCACGCAGCCCGCTAAACGCGCATAAAAAAGCCTCGCCGAAGCGAGGCTTTGATTTCCTCTAAGTACCATTCGAGGAACTCCGCAACGGCCAACCTCAGCCGTGCTGCGAATTCGCCGGATTGGGTACGCTGCTCAATTGAGCGAGTACCTGAATCACTCCGTTGAGGTGGGCAAGCCGCGGACCATAGCGATCGACGAATTCGTTGAGCAGAAACTCGCCCTCAACCATGTCGTCGCTGGTGTCGTTGATTTCGTAGGTCATTCGTTCAAGATACTCAATTTGCACGCGGGTCAAGGCCTCGGCCGCTTCGCGGCAAGCGCTTGCCAAGGCGGGATGGGCATTGCGCCATTGGCTCAGCTCGCTCGCTCGCTGCTTCTGAGTCGCCACGAGCGAAGCACCTAACTCTTCCAGCAAGTCGTTCGTACGGTCTTGCGCGGTCAAGATCTCGCGCAGTAATTCAGTGTGTTCCTCGCGTGAGTTCGACGCCGGGTGCGAATGGGTCGCGCTCGAGACGTCGACTTGCGAGAACAGTTGGGGAGCGGGTCGGCGGGTAAGTGTCATGTCCGATCGGTTCCTAAAGAATTGGCAGTCGGGTGAGTGAGTCGTGGGATCCCGCGAATCTCAAGAATCGATTCGCAAACTAGCAGGTCAGTAATGAAACAAGGAGCAAATTTGACGGAACTTGGGGCTGCTATTCACAGTCGAAGTGTCCGTAGTTAACCTCTCCCACGAGTACTTCACATAGTTTAACGCAGGCTTAAGGCTATTTCCAGGTTTTGGCGCATATTTATTTTGTGGCTGCTTGCTGACCATCCGACGACAGATGGAATGACGCACAGATATAGACTTACGACGCGTGAAACGTTCGCACACCTCAGGTCTAAAGTCGCATCCGACGCGGTCCCGATGGAAACTGTACTCCGGGCGCTCTCGCGATCGGCCGTCGGAATTACCTAGCTTGCCGTTAGACCAGCACCGCCGCTATCGCGCTCGTACAAATCCATGTCGGACCAAAGCGCCAGTCCAGAAACGACTTTTGGCTATCTGGCAATGCTGGAGTTTCCAGATCATGGCTATTTCGGCGGTTATTTGATCGTGTCCGCTCTCGGCAGACCACTGGAATTTCATTGCACCACACCAATTCGGCCGAGCCCCGCACAAAAAATTCTATACGGCGCGACGTTGGAGCCCTACCTGCTTGGCGAGCAACTCTCAAGCGCATTGCTGCAGGTCGCGAAATTAACGCCTGATTTGATACTGGTTAACCATGATGCCACGTTGCGCGCTCGCTCCGGAAGCAGCGTGCCAATGGTGCATCTATATGGAAATACCGTCGGTTCACCGGATGCTACACCGCAATCTGAAAGCGCAATCAAGGATACTGACGCTAGCACGACATTTCGTGAATCCAGTTCACCGTCCGACAGGCGTCATGGAACGTTCACCGTGAGTTCCCACAATTTCCAACTTCTGTCGGGACATGAGCCCGAACAGCTCGAGATCGTTCGCCTCCTCACAGAGCTGGCGCGGCATGTCGAACTGGCCGAACCGTTTGCGCGAATCGAGGAAGCCATTCGCGAGGCTCAGCGACTCGGCGGCACCGGGGCGGATGCTCATGATCAGGCCGCATAGCCGTCGCAGCAGCGCGGAAATTTCGTATTCCGCTCATCCCGGCGACTTGAGTCTTCGTGCTCACATCTGCGATACGCCATTGCGATTTGCCGGATTAACGATCAATGAGCGGCGCGAACAATGGCTCTTCGGAATGTCGCGCGAATGCTTGGAGTTCAACTTGGATTCGTCGGACGTCGTGTCCATGCCAATTGCAGCGCCGCAGATTGAGACAGTCGGATGCCTCTTCGAGCAGAGCAGAGAGCAGGAATTAGAAAAAACGACGTCAGAAAAATGCAACGTCTTTGGCCCCGCTCTCGACTGCCCGCCGGGTACCGACTCAGTCGCTCCGCGCGTCACCCGTATCCGACCGCCTCGCGATCTGGTCAAGCTGGAAGACCGCCTAAGGTTATTGCTTCAACCGCCGTTGGAAACATTGCTTGCGGCGCGGGCGCTCCGCTTTCCGTTCCAACCGTTCGCATTTCAATTGGATGGTATCGCGTTTCTTTATCCACGGCACCGCGCCGTGCTGGCCGATGAAATGGGCCTTGGTAAGACGATGCAGGCCGTCACCGCGATCCGGCTCCTCACGCATCATTCGCGATTGCGGCGCATTCTGCTAATTTGTCCCAAGCCGCTCGTAACGAACTGGCAACGCGAATTTGCTCAATGGGCGCCAGAGATCCCCGTGACCACGATCGAAGGCGGCCCGGCCCGCCGCGCGTGGCTTTGGCGTAACGGCTCTGATGTCGTTCGAATCGCAAACTACGAAACCGTGGTTCGCGACCGCGACGAAGTGTGCAATCCCGAGAGCCACTTCGACCTGGTTGTCCTCGACGAATCGCAGCGGATCAAAAACCCGTCAAGCACCACCAACGAAGTGATCCGTTCGATCCCACGCAGCCGCAGCTGGGCCCTGACCGGAACCCCGGTCGAGAATAGTATCGACGACCTGCGCGGAATCTTCGAATTCGTTTCGCCTGGCCAGGTGAAAGCCAAGATGAAACCGCGGGCAGCCGGCCGCGCCGTCGCCGACTATGTGCTTCGTCGCACAAAAGACAAGGTCCTTACCGATCTACCGCCGAAACTATTTCGTGACGCCGAAATAGAACTTTCGCCCGAACAAATCGAGTCGTATCGCCTGGCCGAAGACGAAGGCGTCGTGCGGCTTCGCCAAATGAAACAGGAATTGACGATCCAACACGTTTTCGAGCTCGTCCTGCGATTGAAACAGATCTGCAATTTTGATCCCACCACGGGCGCCAGCAGCAAGTTCGAGCGGCTTGAATCCGACTTGGAAGAGTGCGCCGCGAGCGGACGAAAGGCAATTGTATTCAGCCAGTGGGTTCAAACACTCACCGAGCTGCGAACGCGGCTCCTCCGTTTCGGTCCCGCCGAATATCATGGCCAGGTTCCAAGTCGACAGCGAGATGCCGTAATCGAGCGGTTCCGCAACGACCCCGACTGCCACGTCATCTTGATGTCCTACGGAGCGGGCGGTGTTGGGTTAAATCTGCAATTCGCCAATTACGTGTTTTTGTTTGATCGCTGGTGGAATCCGGCCGTTGAAGATCAGGCAATCAACCGAGCGCACCGCATCGGTGTCCAGCGCGCCGTCACCGTGACGCGCTTTCTCGTCCTCGATACGATCGAGCAGCGTATCAACGAGGTTCTCGAGCGCAAGCGCGCACTATTCGACGCGGTTTTCAGCGACTCCAGCGCCACGCCGACAAGCGGGCTCTCCCGAGAGGAGATCTTTTCGCTGTTTAACTTGCGAGAGAATGACAGTGGCGAAGTCAGTGCCGCTTAGTCATCCTCGTTCCCGCGCGCGTTAAACTTTTCCGCATCGTCCGGATTTGCGGAACGCCGTGCGATTCCATCGCAAAAACTTCTCCGTCTGGAATTTGCAATACGCAGTTGTGCGTGGCATATATCCATATCGCCATATTTCAGGTCAGTCGCCGGGTCCATGGAGGGTCCAATGAAACGCGCATTCTTCACGTCCGTCCTCGCCGTTTTGTCTATTTTCGGCGTCTTTGGAGCGACGCCAAGTTGCCTCGCCTGGGACGGCTGGCGGTCGTGCTGCTGCTGTTCCTGGCCGCATGGGTGCGCTATTATCGACGACTGCACGCGATGCGCATGGCGGCGGACCTGGCACGCCCCGAATGCCCTCGATACGCCTCTTCGCGGATATTACATTCCGCGCCCGCCTCAGTGTTGTTACTCTGCCGACTACGCAAGCGGGTGCGGTTATGACGTCCAGGAAATGTATGCCGTATCCCAGGGCATGCAATGCGATTGCCCGGATACCTCGGTGCCTCCCACTGAAATCTCGCGAGACGGTGCCGCGGGCTTCTCGCCTGTCCAATACGAACGTCTCGGACAGGTTCGCAATGAGTTGGACGTCGCAGGAGCCGTGCCCGGGACTCCTGCCCGTGCGGCGACTCCAGCTCGTTAACGAGCTGGTTGCTTAGCCGGTAAAACCGCGAACACCATCAAACTTTCGCGCCGCGCGCCGGAAAATCTTTCCAATTGGCGCTCGCTGCCCTTTCCGTTTGAGACCGCGCGCACGGTCCGCCGATACAAACGACATAACGGGAGGGCAAAACACATTGGTGTTTTGCTTCAGGATAGAGGTCTTCGCAAGGCGACGGATCGGCTTGCGAAGACCTTTTTTGTTTGCTTCAGCCCAATTACTTGCCGACCTTGTCGTACCGTTCTTGAGCATCTTGCCGGTAGATGAAGATGCCCGGCGACTCGGCTTCCAGCGCCGCCTTGAGCAACTGCTTGGCTGGCTCGTTCTTGTTCTGATCCATAAGTATCCGGGCTACCAGGTAACTGCTATCCGGGCTGGGATTGCCAAGGTTCAGCCCATTTCGGAGTGCAGTTTCCGCGTCGGCCACCCGGCCAAGCTGGTAAAGCACCCAGGCCAGCGTAATCTGGGCATCGGCGTTCTGATTATTGAGCTGCGAGCTCATCCCTGCAAATTGCAGTGCCCGTTGCCGCTTCCCCTCGTCCGACTGCTCGATCAATAGTAGCGCAAGCTGGTTGATTACATCACCGTTCGCCGGGGCAATGCCCAAAGCTTCGATAAAATAATCCTCTGCCGGCTTCATCTTCTTGCCCATCCGGGCCGCCACGCCGCTGAGTATCAGCAGGTTAAGATTGCCGGGGTTCGCCTTGCGAGCGTCGCCGAGAATTTGCTCTGCCTTCGTGAGCTGCTGCGGATTACCCGATTTGACCAACCATTGTGCGTAAGCCGTGACGGTGGCGGGATCAACCTTGTTCGCCGCAAGCGCCCTTTCGAAAAACTTTTGCGATTGCGCTGCCTTATCAGCAACTTTGATCTGGTCGTACATCAGCGCCGTGGCGACATCTGGATTAGGCAGCTCCTTGTCCTTTTCTTTCGCTGCTTTGAACTCGGCATATCCTTCTTGAAACTTATTGAGCATGAAAAGAGTTTGGCCCAAGCGATAGTGAGCCACCGCATTCTCCGGATCGATCTTTAGCAAGGCTTGCAAATCGCCGACGGCGATATCCCAGTTCTTTCGACGTTGCGCAACCGAGGCTCGCCCGGCCCGCGCGCGGATTTCGAAATTCCGTTTGCGTTTCGCGGCGCCCTTGAATTTGGTCATCGCCCCCAGCCCTTTTTCGTAAAGCGCATCGGCTTCGATCGTGCGGCCTTGTTGCATTGCCTGGTCGGCCAGGATCAAGTAGGGCTCGGGATCTTCCGGATTGTCGCCCGCCGATTTTTCCAGCGACGCACGGCCCGCCACCGCGTTGCCCCCCAGAAAATACATTTTCGCCAGCATCAGATCGACCGGAGGAAGATTCGGGTCTTTCTTTTTTGCGGTGTCAAGAAACGTGCGGGCCGCCAGCACATCGCGATTGATGAATCGCTTGATTGCCTCATCGACATCGGTGTACTGCGCGAGAGCATCGGGGCTGACCGCGTCGCCAATCAGCATCTGAGTTGTTATAGTCTGAGCTCGCGCGCTGCCAGGCACGGCGGTAAACACCAAAGTCAGAAAAGCACAAACCAAGAAGGCCCGTAGCGGACCACCCACACGACAAATGAATTCCGGCACGCGACAAGACAGACAACTCATGATAAAACCTCGCCTAACTTTAGTGAGACAATTACAGTGAAATCGGGCGGATGCGTCCGGGCGCAGTGTGCCGCCACGTTTGATTGTAAATAATTCCGGCCGCTTAGGCAGTGTCTTAGGCGGATGTAGACTGAGATTTCTCAGATCCGCAGTTGTTGCCCGACCGGCGGTCGGCGAAAAATGAGAAAGAAATCAGGTCTCGACGCGAACATATCACTCCCGGCGAGCGCATAGAACATGATGCGCCCGAATATTCGAAACTAGCGAGGATTGCTGATTGATCGGTCCGATGTTCACGCGCGAGGCCGCGGTCGCCCCCAGGCGGGCCTCGTTCTACGCTGCGCGAACGCTCTTCGTCGCCGCGCTATTCGCGCTGACGCTCTCCGCCTGGCAACTGCTAGTTGGCTCGCAGCGAATCGAAGGAATCGGTGATTTGGCATGGTTTGGTGCGGCCGCTTTTCAAATTCTCGCCCCACTGCAATTGGCGGTTGCCATGCCGTTTGCGGCCCTGCTCGTAGCGTCGGCCGTCGCATTGGAGAAGGACCGCAAAACTCTCGACCTGTTACTTTTGACCAGTTTGTCCAATAGCGAATTGGTCCTCGGAAAGCTTTTGGCGGGCATGTTGTCGGTGATCGTGGTCGTTGCAGCCACGCTGCCGTTGCTGATGATCATCGCCTTGTTAGGTGGCGTTTCGAACGGCCAAATACTTCGAGTTCAAGCCGTGACGCTTGCCAGCGCTTTCGCCGCGGGCAGCTTGGGTTCGACCATCGCATTATGGCGCGAAAAAACCTTTCAAGCTTTGGCCATGACCGCGCTTGTACTCGTTCTGTGGCTCTTAGGATGGGAAATCGTAGCTGCAACCGGCGCCGAAGAAATCTGGCTCGGACTGCCCGCCAGGTCCTGGGCCGTCGCGATGAGTCCCTGGCAAGCGGTTCAGGAAGTGGCCCGGCCAATCTTCGAGTCGCGGCGGGCAGAGAGCCCGTGGACTGATCCCGTCCTGCTGTTCCTCGCCACGTCGTTTGTTCAAGTGACGGCGCTCAACCTCATTGCCATGACTCGGCTCCGCGTTTGGAACCCCCGGCAAGAAGTCGCGCCGCGCCTCGACGATGAGACGGAGCGCGAATTGTTGAATACTGAAGCGACCACGCTCCCACGACCCGCCGTGGCAATTCACGGCGCGGGCGGAAATGTGCGCAACGTTTGGGATAACCCAATCCTCTGGCGCGAAGTGCGCACCTGGGCCTACGGCAAACGAATTCTCGTCATCAAACTTGCCTATTGGGCCGTGTTCATCGCCTGTGCCGCCGTCCTCGTCAGTCAGGTCGCCGCCAAGGGTTCGCCCGAGGCCGCGATTCCGCCCGCCGCTAAGCCAATAGTCACCCTGTTAGTTGTCGGTCTGATCTTGCTGAACGCCTTGGCCGTCACGTCGCTGACGAACGAGCGAGACAGCCGCGCCTTGGACCTGCTTCTGGTTACCGACTTGTCTCCCAAAGAAATTGTCTTCGGGAAGCTCGGCGGCGCGTTCTACAACGCGAAAGAAATGATCCTGCTGCCGATTGCACTGTGTGTTTACCTGTGGTTCGTAGACGCGATATCGACCGAAAACCTCGTATTCTTTCTTTGCGGAATCACCGTGATGAACGCGTTTGCCGCCATGCTCGGCCTGCATACCGGCATGAACTATGCCAACTCGCGAAGCGCCATCGCGACGAGCATTGGTACGCTGCTTTTTCTTTTCCTCGGCGTGGCCACCTGCATGCGGATCATGCTCGCCTTCAGCAATTCATTCGAAAACCAATTCACGACGTTTCTGGGATTCATCGCCGGCGGCAGCGTGGGCTTGTACGCGGCTCTTAACTGGCGGCTGCGTTCATCCGCCCTGTCGATCGTCGCGGCCCTCGCTCCGCTCGCCACGTTTATCGCAATCACGAGCTACTTGCTGGGAAATTACGGGGCGGTCTTTTTGCTGACCGTCGGAACCTACGGCTTTGCAACATTCGCCATGCTCGTGCCGGCGATCTACGTATTCGACGTCGCCACCGGCCGAACAACCGCCCGCGAAGAATAACAACGATTGGGTGGCACGCCCTGAGGCTTTGCGAAGGGCGTGGAATATTACACTCTAGCCACGCCCTTCGAAGACTCAGGGCGTGCCACGCGCGAGTGTAATGCTACTTTCGCCTACCGCGAGTAGCCCAGCGATTTGATCACCGCCAGCATTTCCTCGAACGTAACAAACCGGCGGCGGTGCTGAACTTTGTAGCCGTCGATCGCCCGTGCCAGCTCGGCGGCCTCAGGCGAAAGCTCGTCGTAGCTATTCGCAAATTGCCGGCGCTCAAACAGCGGCTGATCGGTCAGGTGAATCGGGCCGCGCCGATCGATAAACGATTCCGCTTCAATAGATGATGCGAACGCAGACATTCGACGAATCTCCTACCTGGCCAGCCGAACATTTGAGGCGCTGTGTATAGAAAGCGCCCGCAAAATCATACCCCACAAACCACTGCCGGGCAAAACCCAATGCCGAAATATGCAAGAGTGCCGATTGTAGCGTCTATAACGTTTGACGTGACGACCGGTCGCATTCCACTCACAATTGATCCTCGCGCAGCCATTGGATCGCCGTTTAGCCGCGACGCGATAGCGGAGCGCGAAATTCGCCGCGCAGCCTCAAGTGTAACCACAACGACATAACGGACACGACGAGGATCCTTAATTAACCTTTTTCTGTCGTCGTGCTCGTCGTGCCGTCGTGATAAAAAACAAATAACCGCTACCGCTTCTGCGGGGCTTCTGAAGTCGTACGAGCCGCGAGTTGGGTGAGTAGTTTTCGACTCGGATCGTGAGCGCCGTTAACCGCCAGGGCCTGCTGCGCCGCGGCCCTAGCGTCGGCCGTTTGGCCGGAAGCCGAGTACGATTGCGCCAGGTAGAAGTACAAATCCGCATTGGCCGGACCACGCGGAATCGCCGCGAGAAAGGCCTCTGTCGCCTGTTGCGGCCGACTCAAATCCATGAGCGTCAATCCTTGCATCACAAGCACCGATTGCGGCTCTTCGCCGGGCCGGTAAGTATCAAGCAAGTGGTAAATCGAAGTCAGGCAACGCGCGCTCTGACCACGCTGCCGATAAATCGTCGCCATTTCCAACAGCAAGTCGGAGCTGCCCGGCGCCAACTCCACCGCTCGTTGCAAGTCGGCCAGAGCTCGATCGGGCTGGTTCATCTGCAGGAAACATCGCCCGCGCAGTGCCCAGGCGCTGCTCAGCTTCGGCTCCAGCCGAATCGCCCGTTCGGCATAATCGGCCGCGATCTCGCGCCGCCCCGTTGCCAACGACATCTCGCCGGCGCGCACCGCGAGCGCTGCATCCTTCGGTTCCAACCGAACAGCGTCCGCCATTTGCGAAATCGCCTCATCGCCGGCCCCGCGGCGCCACAGCGCCTCGGCCATGTAGCGATGTGCCGAAGCATCCTCCGGCGACGCGGAGAGCGATTTCTTGAGTAGCTCCTCGGCTTGCTGCGGCTGGCCCGACTCGAGCGCCGCCACACCTTGTCGCGACAACTCGCGGCCGGCCGACACTTGCTCCGCCGACGGACCGCGTCGCTTAAGCATCGCGCAACCGGATTCGCCCAGCAGCACCGCGGCCATAGCCACCCCAATGGCAACGAATCGCCATCGAAGCGCTGCTCTAGCAGCGCCGCATGGGCGCAGGCGCATGGAACCGAATCTCGGCGGAAAGAGCACCGGTTCTCTCGAGCGAGTAAGGAAAGAATTGCAGAGGAAAGGAAAAGGCCGCAAATAATACCGAACCGGAATAGGCCCCACAACGGAGGTCGTGAAACTGGCGAAGCATACTCGGTACCTTTAATCGGCGGCGATGCTAGCGCCTTTTTTACAATGCCAGCACTCCATTTGTAAAAGCTACAACCCAAACGCAATGATTTTCGCACTTTGCGGGCACAACGCTCATGGCCATGCCGAACAAAAATCGGCCGCATACGCGAGTTTCACCGCATCCTTTCTCGTCGAATCCCAACGCTGCCAACATTTCGAACACCTTTGGCACAGCGAGTGCATTAACCGGCTTCCCATGGCGTCACAATCGCCGCGGCGAACAACTTAACGAAACGCCGCTCGCGACGACGCCGGACAACTTATCCGTTTGTGAATCTAAGCAAACTATCGCCGCGGTATGGCGATCATGCCCGTCACGGGATACTGCACGTTTCACACAACCAGGGAGAGTGAGGTGCCGCGACAGGCACCCGGCACGAAAAGATGCCGGGTGTCGAGCCGGTCGGCGGTACGGGTGCAATTTTGGGAGAGACGCTTGTCCGGCTCGGCTCGCCGGACTTACAAGTAGCCGCTGATGCACGGCGAATTCCCGCCATCCGCCTTTCGAGCCGGATGATGCTGTGCATTGAGCCGCGGCCGTCCCTCCCCATAAACTGGACCCGGTTGGCTTCCCCCCTCGCAGGGCCAACCGGGTCCTTTACTTTTGGGAGAATGTAAAATCTAAGAAGTAAGATTTAAGATGTCAGAAAAACACTGCCGCACGCAGTCGTCTTGAACGTGAATTCTTACATCTTCTATCTTAAATCTTAGATCTTAAATCCTCTCCTCATCCCGACGTCATCCGCCGCAACAACCAATCGCCAAACCGCGGCGACAACTGCGACACGGCAAACAACAGCCGCGCCCGCTTGGGCACGACCAATTCCGCCCGACGCTGCTCGCAAGCGCGCAAAATCTTCCCCGCCAGCCAATGCGGATTGATTGCCCGCACCTTGGCGCCGCCGCCCGGTTGATGCGCCGCCGCGGGCACTTCGGCCGATCCGCTTGCGTAACGCGAACCTGTGGCATGTTGCCCGTCGCGCGAAATCGGCCCCGGGCAGACCAAGAGCGTGTGAAGTCCGCGCTGCTCCGTTTCCAGCCGCAACTGCTGCGCAAGTGCCGACAGCGGAAACTTGCTCGCCGGGTAGGCGCCTAAATATCCGGCCGCCACCTTGCTTGCCAGCGACCCGACAAGCACCACGTGGCCCCGGTTTTGTATGAGCGGTTCCGCAAATTGTTGAACGCACCGCACGGCCGACAAGAAGTTTGTTTCCCACAGCTCGCGGAATTCGTCGGCTCTCGTGGCGAGCACGGTTCCCCGCATCGATCGGCCCGCGCAATGACACAATAGATCCACGCCGTGCCACGCGTCTTGCACCGTCGCACCGAGCCGACTGATATCATCGGCATTCGTCAGATCGGCGGAAATGCTCAGCACCTCAACGCCACGCGCCCGGAGCTCACTGGCCGCCGAATCCAGTTGCGGCTGCTTACGCGCGACGATCGCCAACCGCGCACCCTCTTGAGCAAGCACGTCTGCCAGCGCCCGGCCTAAACCGGCCGACGCGCCAAGAATCACGGCTCGTTTGCCACGCCAGTACGACATTAGCTATGGCCCATCATTTCGCGTCGAATCGCGTCACGCGCCAATACACTTCGGGGCCGCCCGTCACCAGTCGGTGATATCGCCGCGGATAACCGACCTCCGAATCGAACTCCGCCCGCAACCGCCACTTCGTTCCCGGCGCGGCCGAGATTTCCTTTTGCGGATCCTCGCCAATCTCCATATCTTTATCGAGCGTTTCGAACATACCAGGAATCGACCAGGTGTCCCACGTCCATTGTGGCGGAACTCGACCGTCTCGAGTCGTTGCCGTTACAACACGGTGGCGGACCTCGGTATGGACGATTCCCGGCTGTGCGCCGCGTAGCTCAATATCGATGTCGTAATCGGTCGGGCCGCGGTCCTGCCAACGCTTTTTGGCGTCGGCGAGTTCCGCAGCAGTTAGCTCCGGAATACGCTCGACAACGAAAAACTGTAGCGCCAGCACCACGCACGCGAGCGCAAAAGCCAACGATGCCAAAACAAACACCGTTGTCCGGCGTGACAAACGACGGTCCGCAGCTTCCCCAGTATCTGCGGCTTCCCCCACATCGGACTGCAATGAATGTTGCGACATAGGATCCTGTTTCGCGGCCGTTAACGCCCGCACGAGTGTTGAACCATCGATTCCGGGCTGCGGTGCAAAGAGTATGCGGTATTAACACAGACTAAATCAAGCCAATCCGCATCATGCTATTCCCGTTTCCGATGCCAGGATGCACAATGAGGACCGAATCGGGCCCAATAGCCATCTCAACGCGCGCATGCAAACATGTCCCGCGATCCACGCCAACTAGCCCACACAAAAATCGTCGCAACCGTCGGCCCCGCCTGTTCCACTCGCGAGCAGTTGGCAAAGTTGATTTCGGCAGGCGTCGACGTCTTTCGATTGAACATGGCCCACGCCGAGCCGGATGTTCAGCAAACCCACGTCGACACCATCCGCTCGCTGAGCGATGAATTCAACGAACCTATCGCAATCCTCGTTGATCTCGCCGGCCCGAAGATTCGGCTCGGCGACATTGCGGCCGACCGAATTTTCTGTGATCTGGGAATGGAGTTCTTCTTCATCAAAGGCCACGTGCCGAAAGCGCCGAATGAGCTCTCGTCCACCTACCCGCCACTCATCGACGAGCTTCAAATTGGCGACCGCGTGATGCTCGCCGATGGCACCGTCTCGATGGAGGTCTTTGCTAAACAACCCGACCGGGTCCGCCTGCGCGTTGTTCAGCGCGGCACCATTCGCAGCCACCAGGGCATCAATCTGCCGGGTGTAAAGCTCAGTGCCCCGGCAATAAGCGAATCTGACCGGGCCCACGCAATTTGGGCGGCCGATTCGGGCGTGGATTTTCTCGGGCTCAGCTTCGTCCGCTCGCCCGACGACGTACTCGCGCTAAAAAATATCGTCGAGTCGCGTAAATCGGTCACCCGGGTTGTCGCCAAAATTGAAAAACGTGAGGCGCTCGAGCAGCTCGAAAAAATCGTCGAAGCCGCCGATGCTGTGATGGTCGCCCGCGGCGATCTGGGGGTTGAGATCGACGTGGCACAGATGCCCATCGAACAAAAGCGGATCATCTCCATGTGTCAGCGCTACCAGCGGCCAACGATCATCGCCACACAGATGCTCGAAAGCATGCAGGATTCACCGCGGCCAACGCGTGCCGAAGCCACCGACGTGGCAAACGCGATCCTCGATGGCGCTGACGCCTGCATGCTCTCCGGCGAGACTGCAGTCGGCAAATATCCGGTGGAAGCCGTTGCCATGATGAACCGCATCGCGCTCGCCACGGAGTCGAGCTTCGAGCATCGCCCGCCGCGAAACCTCGTGATCAATTCCGCCGTCGTGCACGATATCACTCGCGCCGCCGTGCGTGCTGCCGGCCGAATGGCTTATGACCTGGGCGCAAAGCTTGTATTCGTGGCGAGCCATTCGGGACGCACCGCGCTGGCGCTCTCGCAACACCGCAGCTACGTGCCGATTGTCGGGATCAGCGCGCGCGAATCGACGCTCCGCCAGATGTGCCTGTACTGGGGCGTGACGCCGCTCCGCGGTGCGCCAGCCCGAGATATGCAAGAACTTATCCGCCACGTCGACGACTGGTCATGCAAACATGGCTACACAGCAAAAGGCGACCGCATCGTCATCGTCGGCGGCTCCCACCTCACGGCCGGTCCCAACCGTGAAGAAATGACCAGCGGCGTCCACGACGTCGTGCTCGTCCACGAAGTCGAAGGCCCGTAAGTCTGCGCATATCCCACGCATCAACGCCGATACGTTTTCGGCTGCTGCTGCGTTTGCGTCTTCGGACGGCTGGCGGTTTGCGTCGGTTGCTTTGGCCAAGGACGTTTATTAACCGTTTTCGCACCGTTCTTATTCGTCGTTGGCTTGTTTTTCGCCGCTTGCGTATTCGCGGGCTTTTTCGGTTTCGCTGCCGTCTTCGGTTCGGTCTTCAGCAGCTTTTCTTCCATCTTCATGATGTACTGCATGCTGCTCGTGGCCCCGGCGAAACCGAGAATCCGCTTGTCGACTTCCATCTTCTGCCCGACGATCCGCCCCGCGCCAATGTCGAACCGCACCTCGCCGCTCATCAGCCGTTCAACGAGCTGCACTTCGATTTGCGCATCGACCGGCGACAACACCTGGTACGTAACCTCAATCGTGGCGATGCCGTCTTTGACGTCTGTCAGCTTGTGGTGGCGACGCGTCTGAATAGTTTTGACGCCTTTCTGCTGCTTCACGGGAAGGTCGAACGACGCATCCCACGTGTCGCCGATTGCCACGGGCTGCTCAGGCAGCCGCACCACGATGGGCGTATCTTCCTCGGCACGTTGCCCGTGGATTTTCATTTGATGATGAACGATCTTGCCGCTTGGCGTCATGCGGACCGTGCTCAGAGGCACGCCTACTGCCTTCGCCGCGTCCTCGAATCCTGGCGGCGCGATCTTGTCCCGCATGCTGTCGTATTCCGCGCTCTTGCGGTCGGGAAGCTGATTGATCATGTGCACCCGTTCGACGACGTTCATAAATTCGATCTCGCCCTCCGGCAGAACGTCGGTCACCTTCCAGGCTTTCACCGAATCGGTCTTTGTCTGGGCGGCTTGGGTCGTCTTGTCGATTGTGCTGTGGATCGATGCGCTGTGCGTCACGTCGTAACGTAGCACGTCGCCGCGCGAGAGTTTGTAGCGCAAATCGTACTTCTTCGTTTCTGGCTTCGCAGGAAGCTGCGCGATCAGGAGCGGTCCTTGAACGGCCGCCGCACTGTCATCCGCCGCCGCGTCATCTGCCGTCACGTTGGCTATCGCGGCGACTAAACCCAAGACGAAGACTTGCAGAACGCAATACGAGAAAAATGATTCGAAACGGGTCATGATTTTGCTTCCTTGCATTTTTTGCACGTCGTCGAGTTTCTCCGAAACTCATTCGCGCCCCAAAGTGGACGCCCCTACGTGCCTACCTATTCATCCGCAACTGCCCGCCCCAACCAAGCTTGTCGTGCAGCGTGCGATAATATGCCTGCCCTCGGACCTCCACCATCTGAAATCGCGCCTTGGAACGTACAATCTTGATGCGGTCGTTGGCCTCAAGCGTTCCTAACACCCGGCCATCGACCACCAGCGACGTGCCCTCATGCGGCTGCGGCACTGCCAGCTCGATCGTTCGGTCCGCCGAATCGACCACCGGCCGATGCGTCAACGTATGCGGGTTAATCGGCAGAATCACCAGCGCTTGGATATCCTTGCGGAGGATCGGCCCGCCGGCCGACAGACTATGAGCCGTCGAACCAATCGGAGTGCTGACAATCAAGCCGTCGCAACTGTAGGTAGTAACCAAATCACCGTCAACATAAAGCTGAATGTCGAGCATTGTGAACGGAGGCCCAGCTAGCACTGCTACCTCGTTGAGGCCCAGCGATTGGTATCGCGGCTTCCCGGCGCGTGTCATGCTACACTCGACCATCAGGTGCTCGATGACGTGGTGCCTACCGGCGGCAATCTCCGGCAGAGCGTGCTCGAGCTGCTCTGGCTGCAGCGCCGCAAGAAAGCCCAGCCGGCCCAGGTTCACTCCCAGAACAGGCAACTGGCGAAACTCCATCTGATGAGCGGCCCGCAGAATGGACCCGTCGCCCCCCAGCACAATCGCCAGCTCGGCATCAGCAAGAGAAAGCCGAGCGCCAAAATCGAGCGAAACTCCAACGACGGGCAGATGCCGTTCGATAATCGGCCGCAGCCGCTCGACAGCCTCGGCAATTTCAGGCCGCGAACCATCGGCAAGTATCATCGTCCGCGGTGGTTGCTTCCCCGGCATAACATAGCCGACCCATTTTGGGTCGGTCCGACACGGTCGGTTGTTGGCGGTTGCTTGAAATCCAGCCGGTATGACCGGGCAAAACATTCAACAAAGACGCGCAGCGCTTTGCATATCACTCAACACGCGCCGACGCATCGTAAGGCCGTTGCGACGAAGCACTCTCTCGACAAGCCGCGGCGATCCCCGCCGCATCCAGCCCCAAATCCGTCAGCAACTCTCCTCGTTCGCCGTGCTCTATGTACTGATCGGGAATCCCCAGCCGGCGAATGTGGCTCGTGTTCAACCCGGCATCCGAGGCTGCCTCCAACACGGCTGAGCCAAATCCGCCCATCAGCGCCGCTTCTTCGACCGTCACGACAATCGCGCACTCGCGAACTGCTCGCAAGACAACTTCCGTATCGAGCGGCTTTGCGAACCGAGCGTTGACGACTCCGACGTTGATCCCCTCGTCGCGCAGTTTATCGGCCGCCTTCAGGCAATCGGCCAGCTGTGCACCGCAGCACAAAATGACCCCCTCATCGCTCCACGACAGAACTTCACTCTTGCCAGGTTCAACCGGAGTGCGTTCGGCGTCGACCGTCGGTAGCGCTCCTTTTGGATAACGAATGGCACACGGTCCTTCATGGCGTAGTGCGAGGTCGAGCATCTGCGACAGGTCGTGCTCGTCGGCCGGTGCCATGACCATCATATTTGGCAGCACACGCAAGTAGCCCAAATCAAACGCACCGTGATGTGTCGGTCCATCGGGACCGGTGAGCCCAGCCCGATCGAGCAGGAACGTCACGGGTAGATTCTGCAGCGCGACTTCTTGGAAAATCTGATCGTACGACCGCTGCAGAAACGTGCTGTAGATATCCACGATCGGCCGCAAACCAACTTTCGCCTGCCCGGCCGCAAACGCGACCGCGTGTCCTTCGCAAATTCCCGTGTCGAAGAACCGATCGGGAAAAGTGTCACGAACCCGTTCCAGGTTGTTGCCCTGGCACATCGCCGCCGTGATGACCGTCACAAGTGGATTGTCGGTCATCTGCTGATAAATCGCGGCCGACGCCGCATGCGTGAATGCCCGCGACGAGCTCTTCTTCATCTGCACAATTTCGTCGGCCCGCCGCTCGAACTGCGGCGGCGCATGAAACAGCACCGGATCCTCGGCCGCGGGCCGAAACCCGTGGCCTTTTTCCGTCACCACGTGCAGCAGGATCGGCCCCTCCACATTTTTCACCATCCGTAAATATTTGCGCAACAGCCCGATGTTGTGCCCGTCAATTGGCCCGAAGTAATGCAGCCCAAGATCCTCAAACAACATCCCACCATGCAATCCCGCCTTGGCCGCTTCTTTAATCTGAGCCAAAAATCGCTCGACCGGATCTCCAAGCAGCGGCACCTTGCCGAGAATCTTAACCACTTCCTCCTTCAACCCCGAATACATCCGGTTCATCCGCAACCGATCCAGGTAATCGGCGACCCCGCCGACGCGCGGGCAAATCGACATCTTGTTGTCGTTAAGAATGACCAGCAGTCGCTTACTCGCACGGCCAACATTATTGAGCGCCTCGTACACGATCCCGGAAGGAAACGCCCCGTCGCCAATCACGGCGACGCTCCACCGCGACTCTGCTTCCCGCAGCAGCTCATCCCCGCTCGCCAGGCCGAGCGCCGTCGAAACGCTCGCGCCCGCGTGACCCGTCATGAATAAGTCGTATTCGCTCTCTTCCGGGTTCGGGTAGCCCATCAGGCCGCCCTTCGTGCGCATCGTTTGGAACTGTGGATACCGACCCGTAATCAGCTTGTGCGGATAAATCTGGTGCCCGGTGTCCCAGATCAGCCGATCGTGCTCGAAATCAAACGTTTGATGAAGTGCCAGGCACAGCTCGACAACGCCCAGGTTCGACGCGAAGTGCGCGCTGCGGCAGCTCACAAGGTTGCACAGCACTTCGCGCATCTCGGCCGCAAGCCGCTCAAGCTGCGGCAACGTGAGGTCCCGCAAATCGTGCGGCGAATGAATGGTCGGCAGTATTGGCGATTTTGTCACAGTGGCAATCTCTAAGTCTCGTTCTGTTCGCGAGCCGGGTTGCTCGGAACTCGCCGTGGCGAGGCGTCCCCGCCCCCGTCCGGGACCGATGACGGCCCGGCTCGCTGATTACTTCGTCCGCTTCAGCACCGATCGAGCAAGTTCACACAATGCCTCCGACTTTGGTCCGAATACTTCGATCATAGCACAAGCCTCGTCCACAAGCTCTTCCGCGCGTCGCTGGCTGGCTTCAATTCCCGTCAATCGCGGAAAAGTAAGCTTGCCGCGATTCGCATCCTTCGCAAGACGTTTACCAACCGTGGCCTGGCTACCGGCTACGTCGAGAAGATCGTCCGTGATCTGAAACGCGAGCCCAACGTTCCTTCCATACGCGGCGAGCGCCTGGATTTGTTCGGGTGCACCGTTACCCACGATCCCGCCAAGTTCCAGCGCGGCGACAAACAACGCGCCTGTTTTACGCCGATGGATGGATTCCAACTCCGACAAGTCACCGCTGAGCGCGTCCCCATTTCGATCTGCCATGGCGAGATCATCGGCCTGACCGCCCACCAGCGCCGAAGCACCTGCCGCTCGCCCTAAGACAGCACAACACTTTGCAGCGAGCGACGGCGACGTGATCTCTGCCGCCAATATTTCAAAAGCGCGCGTCAACAATGCATCGCCAGCCAGGATCGCCACGGCCTCACCGAACTGCTTGTGACACGTCGGACGTCCGCGGCGCAAATCGTCATCATCCATCGCCGGCAGATCATCGTGCACCAGAGAATAGGCATGCACCATCTCGACCGCACATGCCGCTGGAATCGCCGCGTCGGCCGCTGCGCCGCAAGCCTCGGCCGCCATCAAAACCAGTCGCGGCCGTAGCCGTTTCCCCGGCCCGAGAAGCGCATAGCGAATCGCATCGCGCAATTGATTCGGGCAGTCGCCGTCAAATTCCACGTAGCCGCTTAGCGCGGCATCGATGCGCTCGCGCGGTGAATCGGATTCGATTGCAAACCGCTGATCAGTCGATAGAGTCACGACGTGAAAACACTGAATAGGGGAGGGCGAGGCTCTCGCCGAGCCGCCCACTTGAATGCGGCTCACCGAACGCTTCGCCCTTCCGAGGAGCTTCAAAAACCTATGCCATACTAAAACAGCCGCGGCACCTCGTCTATGTCGTTGTCGCGCATGCTGATCTTTACCGACGTCGCCTTGACAACGCTCGTGCGCCGCCCAGCCCGTGCTCCCGCTTTCGCTTCGAGCGAGTCTGAATCCGTCTCCTCGAACCGTTCGGTGATCGGATTCCCGTCCGCATCCACGCCGCTCAACAGCTCGATCTTGCGCTCAGCCATCTCCAATAGTTGCTGGCAGCCTTTAAGATGTTTCACACCCTGCTCGTACCGCGCCAGAGCATCCGACAAGCCAAGCTTCCCGCTCTCGAGCTCGGCGACGATCTTCTCCAATTCCGCGAGCGATTCCTCAAACGAACCAGCACACTCGTCACGCGTTGTCGGCTTCTTCTTGGCCATGTGAAATCACCGTCTCTTGCACTTTATTCCCCGCTTGCGGTTTAGCTAAACCGCAAGCGCAGTTCAGGTTCCTCAATTCAACCGAAACCTATTCAACCGATTCCACCTTGCTAACCGCCGCGCCTTCACCAAACCGCGTCACAATCGACTGCCCAACGCGCAGCCGATTCACCGCCCGAATCACCTCGCCCGTGCGGGCATCCTGCGTAATCGTATACCCCCGCGCAAGCACTGCCAACGGGCTGAGCGAATCAACTTTGCCCGCCATCGTCGCCAGACGGCTTTCATATTCTCGCATCAGCCGGCGCACTGTCGAATGGCCATGCATGGCCAGTTCGTCCAACGTGCGGCTCCGATCGTGAATTAAATCGAACGGCCGCCGAAATGGCCGCTGAGCCACGACGCCGTCATAACGGGCCCGCAGTAGCATCACGCGCCGATGCGCGGCGTGCCGCAGTCTCGCATGATACGCGCGAACTCGCGCACCGATTTCCTCCGCAGCCGGCACGATCCGTTCCGCCGCTTCGCTCGGTGTCAGCGCCCGCACGTCCGCGGCAAGATCGGCAAGTGTCACATCGATTTCATGTCCCACGGCCGAAACCGTCGGAATCTTCGACGCCGCAATTGCCCGCACCACGGGCTCTTCATTAAACGCCCACAAGTCCTCGAGGCTCCCGCCGCCACGGCCAACGATGAGCACATCCGGTCGCGGCGATAACCGATTGGCAGCTCGGATCCCCGCGACGATCTCTTGCGCCGCGCCCTCGCCCTGCACACGGGCAGGAATCACCAGCACATCGACGCCGCGCCACCGCCTGCCAAGCACCTGTAGAAAATCATGGATCGCCGCGCCCGTCGGACTCGTCACAAATGCCACTCGCCGCGGAAACTTCGGCAACTTTCGCTTCCGTGCAGGATCGAACAATCCCTCGGCCGCCAGCTTTTCCCGCAACTTTCGCAACCCGAGCTCAAGCACCCCCACGCCTTTGGGCTGCAACTGATCGACCACTAGCTGGTAGCTGCCTCGAGGCGCGTAAACGTCGATATGGCCATGACAAACCACATCGAGTCCGTCTGCCAGATCAAACTTCAATTTCGTTGCCGCCGAACGCCACATCACCGCGCGAATTTGCGCCTGGTCGTCCTTCAGCGTGAAGTAAGAATGCCCCGACTGCGGCCGCGAGTAGTTCGATATCTCGCCAACGACCCACACGTTCGGAAACTCACCCTCCAGCGAGTTCTTGATCTGCGCCGTGAGCTGCGCGACCGTTAACGATTGCTGCGAGATGGGTGTGGATGTAGCGGCCATCGTGATTCGACTTAATACGGCAATCGACCTGGGCCCGTGAACATGCGCCCATTGCCGCTCAAGATATCACGTGCCATGCCGCGCGTCGATTCAAAGTACTCATCTCGCTCCGCGAGATGACTCCCCTCTCGCGGAGCGAGAGGTCTACTTTTTCGCAAACTGACCCACCCACTCAGCCCTTCACGCCGCCCGCGAACGCGCCAACGGCAACGGGCCCTGCCAATCGGTCGTCGCGATAACGGGCGGTGCAGGGGAGTGGCCCGGCACGATCGTAATTTCCCCGGCCTTGCGAGTGCCGGCCTCTGCCCATGCTTCTGCTTCGCTTGTGAGATCATTGAGCAGTCGCTCCACCCGCTTTCGCGAATTCTCCAACCCATCGCGATCCAGGTCGCGTGGAATCACTAGCGGCGGGCTGATCACCGCCCGCCCGCGCGAGAACGGCCGCGGCATCGCGAACCGGTCCCAACTATTCGCCCGCCACGGGCGATCGTAGCCAAAGCCCATCACCACCAACGGCAATTGCAACCGTGACGCCAAATAGACCGGCCCTTGTGCCAGTTGCCGGCGCGGCCCACGCGGCCCATCCGGTGTGATCGTCAGGTGCTGACTTCGGCTGCGGTTCAACAATTCCCAGATCGCTTGCGCGCCGCCTCGATTCGTCGAGCCGCGCACGCAATCGAAACCCATGTGATAGGCAACGCGGGCAAGTATCTCCGCGTCCGGATGCTGGCTCAACAACATTGCCAGATTGCAATGCCCGCGGAGGTACAGCGGCATGAGAATGTTCTCATGCCAAAAGATGTAAATCCGCTGCCCGCCAATGCCGAGAATTGGATCGACGGTCCGATCGTAAAACACGGCCCGGTAATCGAGCGTGCGCATCCACGCACGAATGCCTTCCGACGCCGCCAGACCTCCCAGCTTCATCATGAACGCCGGCATCCGCCGCTTTTTTTTCTTCTTACCTGCCATCGATGCGCATCCTTGCACGAAGGTGGGAGGGGGAGGCTCCTGCCGAGCCGCTTTCGCAGACGCGCGGCACAGCAGGAGCTTTACCCTCCTGCAATCTATTCCGACCAATCACCGCTAAACACTTCCACCGCCGGTCCCGTCATGAACACATGGTTGTTAGTCTCATTCCATTCAATCGACAGATCTCCGCCCCGCAAATGAATCTGCACTTGTCGATCGCTGCGGCCGCTGAGCACCCCCGCGACGCAAACGGCGCAAGCACCGCTGCCGCAAGCCAGCGTCTCACCCGAACCCCGTTCCCAGGTCCGCTGTTGCAGCTCTCGCCGCGACAGGACTTTCACAAATTCAACGTTCACCCGTTTCGGAAAATGCGAATCGACCTCGAGCTTCGGACCAATGCCTAGCACCCAATCGTCGCTCGGCTCATCGACGAACACGACACCGTGCGGATTGCCCATCGACACGCAGATAATCTTGAACTCGCGTCCGTCAATCGAGATGGATGCGTCGACGATCGGCTTGTCAGCCCCCTCGGCGGAACGAAGTGTCGTCGGAATCTGCGTCGGGATCAATATCGGCTCGCCCATATCGACCCGCACCCGGTCAACCTTGCCCTCAGCCAGCGACAATTCGAATGACAGCACGCGGCCGCCCGACTCAATATTAAGCGTCTCACGACGCTGGATTCCGTGGTCGTAAAGATATTTGGCGACGCACCGAATCCCGTTGCCGCACATCTCGCCGTATGTGCCGTCGACGTTATACATCCGCATTTCCGCGTCGGCCCGTTCCGATGGGCAAATCAAAATTAGACCGTCCGCCCCAACGCCAAACCGCCGATCCGTCATCCGCCGAGCAAGTTCCGGAATATCGCGCGGCGCCGACTGCGCAAAGCAATCGACATAAATATAGTCGTTGCCCGCGCCGTGCATCTTGGTGAATCGCATGGAAACGTTTATTGTTCGTGGTTCGTTGTCCGTTGTCAGTCGCATGGCGCCATGGGTTCGTTGCAACGGACAACGGACCGCGGACAACTGACAATCTACCACACCCCCGCACCAATCAAGAAGGCACGCATATTCAACCCGTCAAATCCAACCGCGTCCCCGACTGCCCCGTCGGATCCTTACTCTGCCGCGACTCCGCCTCATCGCTTAGCTGGTCCTTCCCATCTTTCGACGGTTTACCAGGTGCCTCCCAGAGTCGCCGACCGTCTGCATCGCGCTCTGAACTCTCCTGGTCCTGCTCCGTTTGCCCGATGCCGGCCGCACGCTCCGATCGCTGATTCCCATCCAGCTGCCGATGCTGGGCCGCGGAATCCTTTTGAGCGCGCTCCGTCTCGGATCCCGCAGTTTGAGACAGCGGCGCACCCGCGGCGCTACCCACGACACCTCCTAGCGGTCCCATGCTCATAGCGTTTCTCCGATCTCATCGGGCAGGCGAACGAGGCCGCACCGCCGCGTTCGGCGACATCGTGGCCGCGCCTTCCTGCAACTCGCTCTGGATGTGGTCCAGCATATCGTTAACAGCCGGCAACGCCTTTCGCTCAATTTTCGGGTTATCAAGCGTGCCGACCACCTTCAGCTGCCAACTCTGCTGGCTGACGTGCCCCGCGATCGTCTTCCAAAGTGGTATCGGCAGATCGGCCGCGCCGATCAATGTGTAGAACACCAGGTCGAGCGTGCGATTGAACTTGGCATCTCCGTTCCCGTACAGGCTCACGGCATCGCCCAGCAAATTCAGTTGCTCGAAATGAACGTTCTCACCTTGAATTGCGAACTTCATATCGCATCGATTGAATGCCGTCGTATCGGGCGTCTTGTTCTTGAGCACGCTCAACAACGAGACCAACACGGGTATTTGATAGATATGCGCGTCCACGACGTGCATTTCGCCCGCGCCGCTTAGAGTCTGCGTCGTTTGTCCGCTGCCAGAGACAATGAGCGTTCCCGAAACCGTGCCGCTCAAATCGGTCGGCCCGCCGAACCGCTCGTTCGCGAATCGAGCCAGGCTCGCCGCGCCCACGCGCAAATCGAGCTTGTAACTTGGAGTAGGTCCGTGTCGCATCTCGATATTCGTTGCCACGCTGCCGCCATAAGCATCGGCCGTTAGTCTTCGCGGAGGCTGGTTCTGCAGCTGGCACGCCGGCTCGCCGAGCAACAGTTGCGCCGAGTCACACCAAAGCGGTCCATGAATGTTCGTCAACTGCGTGTCTTTCCACAGCAGCGAGTCGATTGCCATTTCGCCGGCCGTCACCGCCGTTCGCCCATCGCAGCGGCCGACTAGCCGTATGCCGCCCGTCATTCCGCGCAGCGGCATGGAGCCCTGGATGGACGCCTGTTGACACTCCAAGTTGACATCCCATGCCGCCGCGACTGCGCCAGCTTGCGGCGATTTGGAAAAAGTCAGCGTGCTGTTGAACAAACCGAACGTACCGCTCGGCTGAAACCGATCGATCGTCACCTGCATCGCCGGCGGCAGCGCGACCAGCAGATCGCGCGTCAACGCGAGCCGATCAGCATTGACATTCGACAACCCAACCTGCCAGCTGCCATCGGGTGCCGCTTGCCACACGCCGGATTCGGCCGAGTAAATCGTACGATCGTGGTGCGCAACGACCTTCTGCAACTCCAAATGGTCGTGCCGATACGTAATCTGGCCGTCAATCTGCTCCAGTCGATAGGGAAACGCCCGCGGCTCGATCGAAACCGTTTTCGCCCGCGGCCGCAGCACGACTTCGATCGTCGGCTCCGCCTGACTGGCTAACTTCTTGGCATGTGCCGTAAAGTCGACGCGGCCCTGTGGACGCAACTCGTCCCAAGCCTGCTGGCCTGCCGCGGTGAGTGACAACTTGAGCGTGTCGTCGAGCGGAACGTCCGAAGCGTCGATCGTCAAATCGGCGTCGTACCCATCGCCATTCGGATTTGCCTCACCGCGACATTTCACGATCGTCGAATCATTGACTCCCTGACCTTCTATATCGGTCAGCTTCCAGCGCCAATTATTTGCCACTGCCAGCCCGCGCACCCGCTGCAGCGGATACTTGAACCGCGCGAATTGAATCCGACAATCTTTAAGTCGAACTTCCTGAAGCACCTCTGCCCGCGATTGCGATGCATCTTTCCACTCCGCGCGGAATAGAAAATCCACCGTTCCCTGCGGCTGCAGCGACCGCACAAACGGCTGGGCATTGGGCGGCAATGCGGCCAGCAATTGTTCGTGAATAGGAATATCCGTGCCCGAAACTTTCACGAAACCGATCGGATGCGGCGGCGGGCCTTCGCGATCACGCGCGCCTCGTACGCCACGATACCCGGCCGCATGCCCGCTTTGCTCCTGCGGCCCGATGGCCGACGCCACGCCCGTGCCCGTCGTAATGCCTTCTGCTTCCGGTCGCGCAAGATTCGTTAAATCGACCTCAACCTTCACCGGTCGGCCGCCGCCAACGCCCGTCAGGTCGAGCGTCAACCGATCCGCACGTCCCGGTTCCGCCGGATGATATTCGACTCGCCCGGTTGTTTGCTCCAACATGTAAGGAAACTTTTCCGCGTCGGTAAGTGAAATGCCACGGCAATCGGCCGCGAGCACCGGCCGCCACTTCTCGCCGTCGAACGACAAGCGGGCCTCGGCATCGATCAGTCCCTTCGGCTTAAACCGGTCCCAAATCCGCGCGTACGTTTCCGGCAAGCCCGCTTGAAATCTTTCATCGACCGTCAGCCCGACGACTTTCACCGCGAGTCCCAGCGGCGCGCCTTCCGACCAGCCGGCTCGATCGATCGCCGCGCTGATCGTCGCCGAGCCGCACTTGCCGATTAAGTGGTCCACCACAAGATGGTTCGGATCCGCATGACCTGCAAACCCAACATCAGCCAAAGCTTCAGGCAACATCGGATGCTGAACGCGCCCGCGATCCACTTTGAACGACGCCGACCAGCCTATTGCCGCGTCTGCCGCGGTACGCGCCACTCTCACAGCCAGGTCGGCCCGCCCCGAGGCCTCGACGCCACGCAGCTTAGCCGTCACCGCACTCGGCAAATTCGCCAGAATCTCCGGTGATACTTCGAACCCAAGCGCGGTCACGGTCATATCGAACGCGCCACTTCCCGTTCCGATTTCGCCTTTAAGTTGAATCTCCTTAGCCGGCAAACCCGTCATGGTGCCTTCCAGCGAAAACCGCTTCGCGTCGGCATCCGCGGATGCAGTCGCCTCTGCCGGCGTTAGCGCCAGGTTAACGCCGCTAATTGACCAGGGCTTGGCCGCCGGACTTGCCGCGTCTTCGATCGTTCCCGACGCATCCTCGATCTTCACTCGCGGCGACTGTTTGCCAAAGTGCGGCAGCGGCAACAGGGCACGCGCATTCCATTGACCATTCGTGTCTCGCACCAGTCGCAGCTTCGCTCCCCGTACCATCACGTCATCAATTTGCATTTGACCGACAACCAATTGATCCATTCTCATCTTGCCGGCCAGGTACATCTCTTCGATGCCCAGCACGGGTTGCGACGTGCCGTCCGGCGTTTTCGACGTCAATGTGAGGCCCCCGATGGCGATGCCCCGATCCGCATCAAATCGAGCGCTGCCGACGCGAACGTCGAAATCGCGATAGTGTTCCGCCAGACGCCGCTCGACTTGCCGTCGGATTTCATCGTCGAGCCGGAAATACAAATAGCCGCCCACGGTCACCGCTCCGGCAATTGCCAGGAAAAGGCACCATTGGAATAGAGACCAACAAATGTTGATCAGGCGTGTAAAAATCGGCGCAGTCCTTGCGTAGGGCGGGCTCCGCCCGCCATCAAATCACACGTTCATTGCTCCGCGCAGACGCAGATGCACGCGCAACACCAACGAGCGGCGGGCGCTGTAATCTGCCATGGCTGCGCAGTTTAGGGCGGCGTATGGTAGAAGCCGCCACACTTTGCGGTCAAGTGAAAACCGCGGTGTCCCGCCAACCGCCCTATTGATGCAGTGCAGCCAAGGGGCCTCCGTTTAGCCGCGACGCGGCAGCGGAGCGCGAAATTACGGCCCATTCACTGCGCAGCTTTCGATAGTACTAAGAACGCCCCTTCCCGCCGCGCGCAAATATTGCCGGGAAGATTGATCATACTGTGGGAACTCTCTTCTTTTGGAAGAGAGCAGGTTGCTCGCAACTCGCCGTAGCGAGGTGAGGGTGCTTTATCCGCAATCGCTGCTAGCATCTGCCACTGCTCAAACCCCATCGACTGTTCCGGCCAGCCAACCTTTCGCCAGGCGATTTTCAATACCTCGCGCACGACCACCGGCGGTTGCCCAACGAGCTTGTTGCAATCGACTCTCGCGCACATCGAGTCCGCGACCACACTGTCCCGTACCAGCTCCCCCGCCCGATCGACAATCAGTTGCTGCGCTTCGCCCGCCTGAGATGCCAATCGCAGCAGGGCCGAATCCACTTGCCGGTTATACCGCTCTCGCAATTGTGCGAACAACTCATGTCGCAGCCGATTGCGCGTAAACTGGCAGTCCTGATTCGTCGCATCGGTTCGATAGTCCTGCCCAATCGCCGCCAGATATTCGATTACCTCGCAACGCTGCGCCGCCAACATCGGCCGCACGAGCGCGACGCTCGCCGACAAAGGTCGCGCTTTCGGCATCCCGGCCAAACCCTCGATGCCCGTTCCCCGAAGAATGCGATGCAGCACGGTCTCAACCTGGTCATTCGCCGTGTGAGCGGTCGCCACGAAACGTGCCCCCAACCGCTCGGCCACCCGTCGCAGGAAATCGAATCGGACCGTACGAGCCGCCGCCTCCCAGCCGTCCCCTTGTTGGTCGGCGATCGCGCCGACGTCCACTTTTTCGACTTCCAGCGTCAGCTTGAGTCGATCGCAAAGCGCCTTCAGCCAACTCGCGTCCTCATCGGCCGCGTTTCCGCGCAATCCATGGTTCAAGTGGGCAATATACAGGTTGCCGCGTCCGCCAAACTCCCCTTTCAGCGACGACATTGCCCGAAGCATCGCCACGCTATCCGCACCGCCCGAAACACCCAACACCACGTGGCAACCGCACCATTCCCCCGCTGGCCAGCTCGCGGCCAACCGTTTCTCAAACTCGTGCCGACCCTCAATGCTTGTGACGACGTTGGCCATTTACATAAGACAGCTAAAAACTACCGCCTCTTGCTCCCTCTCCCTCCGGGAGAGGGCCGGGGTGAGGGCGCCTTCAGCTTTCGTTCTTGTTTCCAACAACTACAACCTTCGTCTCACTGTCCCGGGTTGCAAGCAGCACTCACGGTTTGTTAATATACATACGTCCCCCGTGCGGTCGCCGCACCGCTTGCCGCACTGGTGACGCTAATCTTTCGGAATTAGATGTGTTTGAGTCGGCAGCTACGGCTGCCGAGCAGAACGCAACGCTACATAGATCGCTTGTGCATGAGTTCAAGTCTGTTGTTGACCATTACTGAATCGCACGGGTTCCACGCCCTGATGGCGGCGATTATTTCGATAATCACTGCCTTCCGATCGCTCGGGCGCGGACTGCGGAACCTCGCGTGCCGCAACTTTCAGCTCGCCGAACCGGATGCTGGCTCCACAGTTTGGAGCTTCATCCTGCAAGGAGGGGCTGCGTCTGCACGCAAGGTGCCAGTGCTTTGGTTCGACGATTCTGGAGGGCGCGATGGCCCCGCTAGCCGTGGCCAATGCCCTCACCATTTGCCGGTGTTTTGCAACTCTCCAATTCTCTAGTCCAACCGCTTGCCGAGCAACTGGCGGCGGACGGGCGAATCTGGAGTCGGTTCCGGACTTGATATCGGTGGCAATCGTTTTATGTCGCACCGCGCGGCGCCGCACCAGCGGCTGCCGTGATTGAGTCGGAGATTTCCCAACCGGAAATCGCTCTCCACGACTCCTTTCTGCTCGGCGTTTCGCCGTCTGGGCTGCCACTCGGCAAACCTTTACATACAAGGAGTTGCGGCCGTGTTGCCCAACATTTGTTTTTTCGGGCCTGTTCCGCTACTGGCGGAAGGCACAAGTCCCTGGCCGATCATCGCGACGGCCGTCATTGCCGCGCTCATGGGGATGGGTGTCGTCAAGTTAATCGGCTACTTGCGTAAGCACGACGCCGAAAAAGAAGCCCGCCAGATTCTGGAAAAAGCCGAGATCCAGGCCGCCGCTCGCCATAAGGAAGCCGAGGTCGAGGCCAAAGAATTAGCCCTTCGCGAAAAATCCCGCATCGAAGATCAACTTAACGACGCTCGCCAAAAAACTTTCGAACGCGAACGCCACCTCGACAAACAGCAGGATTCGCTCGAAGCCCGTGCCGACCAGCTTCAAAAACAAGAGAAGATGGTTGAAAACAACCAGCGCAAGCTTGCCGAGAAGCTCGAAGACGCCAACCGCCGGCAGCTGGAGCTCGACAACCTGTTAGACGCCCAGCGCCAGGCCCTTCATCAGATCAGCGGCCTCAGCCCCGAGGAAGCCAAGCGCCGACTCCTCGAACGGCTCGACCAGGAGCTCGCGCACGAGCAGGGCGCGCTGATCATGAAAAAGGAAAAAGAGATCGCCGCTATCGCCGATGTCAAAGCGAAGGAAATACTGCTGACGTCGATCCAGCGATTCGCCGCGGCCCACACTGCCGAAGCGACGACCAGCACGGTCGATATTCCCAGCGACGAAATGAAGGGCCGCATCATCGGCCGCGAAGGTCGAAACATCCGCGCGTTCGAAAAGGCCACCGGTGTCGACGTCATCATCGACGACACGCCGGGCGTCGTGATCGTCAGCGCGTTCGACCCAGTCCGCCGCGAAATTGCCAAAATTTCGCTCAACAAACTCATTGCCGACGGCCGAATCCATCCGACCCGCATCGAGGAACTCGTCGCCGAGACGCAAAAAGAAATTGAGGCCCAAATCCGCCGCTTCGGCGAAGAGGCTATCCAGGAAACCCAAATCCGCGGCCTCAACGAGCGAATCGTCAACTTGCTCGGCCGTTTGCACTACCGCACCAGCTACAGCCAAAACGTGCTCCGTCACTCGATCGAAGTATCGTTTGTGGCCAGCACGATGGCCGAAGAATTGAAAATGGACCCCGACCTGGCCCGCCGCGCCGGCCTGTTGCACGACATCGGCAAGGCCGCCGACCACGACACCGAAGGCGGCCATCCGCAAATCGGCGCCGACATCCTCAAACGCTACGGTGAAAACGCCGAAGTCGTGCACGCCGCACTCGGACACCACGACGATATCCGCCCGGACATGCCCTATACCGTGCTCGTTGCTGCCGCCGACGCCTGCAGTGCCTCCCGCCCCGGCGCTCGCCGCGAAACGCTCGACCGCTACATCAAGCGCATGCAGGAACTGGAAACGATCGCCACCGGCTTCCAGGGCGTTGAACAAGCATTCGCAATCCAAGCCGGCCGCGAAGTGCGCGTCATCGCCAGCACACGCATGACCACCGACGAATCCGCCGCAAAAATCTGCCGCGAAATCGCCAAAGCGTTCGAAGAACAGCTAACCTACCCCGGCGAAATCAAAGTCACCATGATCCGCGAAACCCGTTTTACCGAAACCGCAAAGTAATTTTAATATTTCACTCGCAAGCCCTAACCAACCGCTTGCGGCTTAGCGCTTCTCCCCGCACCAAAGAGCAACACCACGTGCGCATCCTCTTTATTGGCGACATCGTCGGTAAACCGGGCCGCGACATAGTCTGTCGCGCCGTGAAAAATCTGGTCGCCACCCACAACCTTGATCTCGTCGTCGCCAACGCCGAAAACGCCGCAGGCGGATCCGGCCTGACCGCCGCGATCTATCGCGAGCTAATCCGTGCCGGCGTCGACGCCATCACGCTCGGCGACCACGTCTATCGTCGCAAAGAAATCTACACGGTGCTCGAGAACGAGCCGAACATCGTCAAGCCGGCAAACCTGCCACCAGAATCCGTCGGTCGCGACTGGACCGTCGTCACCGCGCGGAATGGCGTGCAGGTCGCAATCGCCTGCCTGCTCGGTCAGCTTTTCATGAAGCCGGTCGACAGCCCCTGGCAAGCCGCCGACCGCGTTCTTAATGCAGTTCCGAACGAGGTCCGAATCCGGCTGGTCGATTTCCACGCCGAAGCCACCAGCGACATGCAGCTCATGGGCCGCTATCTCGACGGCCGCGTTACCGCCGTGCTCGGCACGCACACCCACGTCCCAACCGCCGACGAATGCATCTTCCCCGCAGGCACCGCCTTCCAATGCGACGTCGGCATGACCGGCCCGTTCGATAGCATCATCGGCCGGCGAATCGACCGTGTGATGGAAACCACGCTCACCGGCCTGCCGACTGAGTTCGACGTCGCTACCGGCGATGTCCGGCTCTGCGGCACCATCATCACCGCCGACCCAGAAACCGGCCACGCTACAGCGATCGAGCGGCTCTGCGTCACCGAAGCCGACCTGCCCGGCTCAGACTCTCCAAATACCGCGTAGGGTCCATGTGCCTGCTTTGCAGTCTCTCAACTGACACATTGCCAGCCGGAACACTTGACGCATTCTCCCCAGTTGGACATCCTGAGGTGATGGCCGGATACGTCCCGGCAGCAAGTCTTGGCCGGAGTTGGCTAATAAACTTCAGCAGCATCCGAGCGCAGCCGCGTCCGTAATCTCAGTACGGATCTCTTGGGCAGCGTTTTTCTAATTGGTGCTGTTTCGCTGTTCCGTCTAACCGCTTCGCCGCGTTCAACGATGGGCTGTTCGAGAACAAGAGGCATTTTTGAGGAGTCCAACTATGAATCGCAACATTCTACTTTCGCTGGTCGTGGTTTTGATCGCGCCCTGCTGCGCCGTGCGCGCCGACAACGTGACCGACTGGAATCTAACCATGCGGCAGTCGATCATCGCCGTGCCTGCGAAGGCGAACCCGGGCCTGTCGACACGCGCCATCGGCATGATGAACGCCGCCATCTATGACGTGTACCAGGCGTTCGATCACACCTATCAACCGTTCCTTGCCACCGGGTTCAACGCCGATGCCGGCGCCAATCGTGACGCCGCGGTGGCCCGTGCCGCCCGTGAGATACTCGAGAACTGTTACGGCGAAGCTTCCGCCACCTGGCTGCCGGCGTACAACAACCGCATCAACGCGATTGTCGATTCGCCGCTGAACATCGCAAACGGCGCTTCCCTCGGAGCCGTCATCGCCCACAAATACATCACCAAGCACGAAACCGACGGCTTCGACACGGTCACCCCTTATACGCCGCAGGTCGGAGTCGCCGGTCATTGGTCGACCGATCCCTATTTCATGGGCAACCCCGGGCCCGTCCAGGTTCAATCAGGTTGGGGCCCAGGGTGGGGCGATGTCACACCGTGGACAATGACCAGTTCCGACCAATTCGATTCCGCGTTGACCGACATCGGAAGCCTGAACCTGTCCAGCGCCGCTTATGCCAATGCGTACAATCAGGTTCTCAACTACGGCGCGAAAACCGTTTACGGCCCCACAAACACGACCACGTCGCGCTCGAACGTTCAAACCGCAATCGGCAAGTTCTGGGCTTACGACGTGCCCGGCTTCGGACCGCCGCCCGTTTTGTTTCTCAAAAATTTAGAAGAGATTGCAACCCAAACAAATAATACGCCCGCACAAAACGCCCGCTTGTTCGCCATCGCGTCTGTTGCCATGGCCGACGCCGCGATTGCGTCATGGGATGTAAAATTCGAATCCGATTTCTGGCGTCCCGTCACCGCGATTCACGGGGCAGCCGCCGACGGTAATGCCGCAACAACGGCGGATACCGACTGGGAGCCGCTCGGCGCTCCCGGCCATGGAATTGTCGATCCCGACTTCACCCCGCCGTTTCCTGCATACACTTCCGGCCACGCCACCATGGGCGGCGCCCTCTTCAAAGCAATCCAGCTCTTCTACGGAAAAAACAATTTCGGCGAAATCATCGGCAGCCCGGGCGCAACCTACTCCCTCACGTCCGATGAGCCGGGCAGCGGCGGAACGCGCGTTTTCAGCACCTTCACCGAGAGTGATCTCCTCGCAATGGCCAACACCCTACAGGCAAATTCTCCCGAAGGCGAGAACGCGATCAGCCGAATCTTCCTCGGAATTCATTGGATCTTCGACGCCACCGACGGCATCCGCCTTGGAAACGCGATCGCCCAGAACTTGGCCGCGACTCGCTTCCAACTGGCCGTCGTCCCTGAGCCCGGCGCCGTTGGTCTGACGTTGATAGCCACCGCCGTGTTATTCGGGCGCCGTCAACGAGTTGCCTTGTAACAACGAATCTCGCGCCTTACGCCTTCGCAACACTGCCGACAAAACCCGCCGCCTTAAGTATTTCTTCCTTGAGCGGATCGATGAGCTTGACCATGTGAATCGACTCGAAGCTGATCATGACGTACCGCGCTCCAAGCGGATCGGGATTGGTACGCTCCAAAAGCAGCATCTCGCCGCGCAGCAGGAAGCTCTTGAACGGGTTTGCTTCATTGAGCGTACTCACCAGCACACCACGCCGGGCAATTCCTTCGGGCCATTTCGTGAACAAGTCGCGCCAAATCTCGGATGCTGCAGTTGCCATTGCTGTTATTCCGCCGAGTTACGTTTTGAGTGAAGCGCTTTGCTGCCGCTTGTTCCGAAGTTTGAGGTTCAGCATCTCCACGAAAATGCTGAACCCCATCGCGAAGTAGATGTACCCGCGGGGAATGTGTTGGTGCAGCCCATCTGCGATCAACACCGTGCCAATCAGCAGCAAGAAAGCCAGCGCCAACATCTTCACCGTCGGATGCCGGGAAATAAACTCCGACACCGGCGTGATGAACCACAGCATCACCGCCACCGCGATCAGCACCGCCGAGCTCATCAGCGCCATCGCCGGCCAGGGCACGGTCGTGAATGGAATTGGCGCCGACGTGAACTTTTCCGGGTTGCCCGGTTCCACCATCGCCACGGCTGTCAGCACCGAGTCGATGGAAAATACCAGGTCAAGCATCAGAATCTGCCCAATGACGCTTCCGACACTGACCTGCTTCTGAGCCCCGCCCGCCTCGTGATCATGCATTTCGCCTTCGAGCGACTCGTGGATTTCCCACGTCGCCTTTGCCAACAAAAAGGCGCCACCCGCGAGCAGAATGACATCGCGCGCCGAGAGTTCGATTCCGGCGATCGTGAACAGATGTGCCTGCTCCAAAGTAATGACCCACGACGCGGCCAGGAGCAGCGCGATGCGCCCGATCGCCGCCATCGCCAGACCGAGCCGCCTCGCTTTTGCCCGGTGCTCAGGCGGCAGCCGGCCCGTCAGAATCGCGATGAAAACCAGGTTGTCGACGCCCAGCACAATCTCAAGTGCCGTCAGCGCAACAAACGCCATCAACGATGAGGCGGTTAATAGCTCTTCCATGGGGCATAGTGTGGCGGCTGGCGAGCGACGGCACAAGTTCAATCGACCGTCGCGACGCGCCCAACCTAAAGTACTCATCTCGCTCCGCGAGATGACTCCCCTCTCGCGGAGCGAGAGGACTACATTTTTAGCAATCCACCCCACAACCCATCTGTCCGGCGGGTGGCTTATCGCACATGTTTGTTATACGCTTATTGCTCAGGCACATTTATCGCCATTCGACACGATTCTCGACAGGTATTGATGCAATGAACACTAGGAAACATTTCGTCCTCCCAGTCGTTTTTACCGTGGCTTTGATTTCGGCTGCCGCCAACTGGCCCCAATGGCGCGGCCCGGCCCGCGACGGCATCTCCAAAGAAGCCGGACTGCTCCAAGAATGGCCCGCCGAAGGGCCCACGCTGCTATGGCAACAAGCCGAGCTCGGCGACGGATATTCCACCCCGGCGGTCGTCGGCAACCGTATCTTTCTTGTCAACAACAAGGGACTGGAAAATGAATTTGTCCAGGCCCTCAGCGTCAAAGATGGTAAACAACTTTGGGCCACGCGCATCGGAAAAGTCGGCAATCCCGACCAGAAACCGCCGTACCCAAGCGCGCGATCAACGCCCACCGTCGACGGCAAACTGCTGTACGCACTCGGTTCCGACGGCGACCTCGCCTGCATGGACATCGCCAAAGGCAAAATCCGCTGGCAGAAAAACCTCCGCACCGAGTTCGGCGGCTCGCCCGGCACATGGGCCTACTCCGAGTCGCCGCTCGTCGATGGCGACGTCGTTGTCGTAACTCCCGGCGGGAAGGATGCAACGTTGGTCGCGCTCAACAAGAAAAACGGCAACGTCGTTCAGAAATATCCGGTTCCCGAGGGCGATAACGCCGGCTATTCATCGATCATCATCGTCAATGCGGCCGGCGCGCGGCAGTATGTGCAGTTTCTCGCCAAGGGCGTGGTCGGAGTCGACGCAAAGTCCAGAAAGTTCTTGTGGCGTTACGATCACACGACCGGCGGCAGTCCCGCAAACATCGCCACGCCCGTCGAGAAAGATGGCTTCATCTACACCGGCACTCACTACACGGGAGGCGGAGTCGTGAAGTTGTCCGCCGAAAACGGCGGCGTAAAGGCTGAAGAAGTTTACTTCGATAAAAAACTCCCGACCGCGATCGGCGGCGCCGTCCTCGTGGGCGACTACATGTATGGCACGACCCGCGAGTTGTTCCTGTGCGTCAACTTCAAAACCGGCGAGCTCAAATGGACCAAAGAACGCACCATGTCGCCCTCTTCAATTTGTTACGCCGATGGCCGCTTGTATCTTCACGGCGAAGCCAACGGCGACGTGGCGCTGATTGAAGCCAGTCCAAACGACTACAAACAGCATGGCCACTTCACGCCACCAAACCTTCCCGAAAAACGCGTCGGCAAGGCCTGGTCCTACCCGGTCGTCGCCGACGGCCGGCTCTACATCCACGACTGGGGCACGCTCTGGTGCTACGACGTGAAAGCCGGCGGAACCCGTGCCGCCGCGCGCCCTACCACACCAAACCGAAATTGACCGCCGTGCCCTGAAACGTCCGATCGGCCGTGTAAGGCCACCAAACGGTTCCCCAACCCTGCATCTCGCGCGACACGTCGACGAACCAGTATTTATCCTGGTTCCGACCAAAACGGCGCCGCAGCTCGAAGCCCCAGGCTAATTCGTCGACGAGCGTCACCCATCCTTCGTTCCAACCCTTGTCCACATCGGTGTAGTGCCGCGAACTATTCCAGTATCCGCCCAATAGCGCCAGCCGCCCCCGTCCGATCACACCGAACTCCGTCTTTGTATATTGGGCCAGCGGATAATACCCGTCCGCGAACAAGTCGAAGCCCGCGCCGGCGAACGTTAAATCGTGCCGTACGCCGCGTTCCTTAAAGTTCATGTAGCCGCCCGCCAGGCCGCCACCGAGTGCCACGTTACCGCGATACACAGGCAGCCGCTGGTACACATCGAAGTAGGCAGACGATGCGGTGATGTCGACTTGATTGATGAACGGCCCCCACCATGCCCAACCTGTTTGAATCAAGGCGTCCTGATTAAACGTCCAGACCTGAAACCTCTTTCCAAACCCGTCGCCGTTTTCACGAGCCACATTCAAACGCGCCGCGAAACCGGGATCGCCGTCATCCCAATTCGATGTCGCGAAAACGTAAGCCGCGTCGACTTTCCAAAGACTCGCCTTACACGGCGATTCACCCCATTCTTCGCCCTCGACTGGATCCGCACACTGTTCTCCGTTTGCTTCATCCCCCGCGACAGAAATTTCCTCCTCCGCCTGCTCGACAACTTCGTCATCTCCAAACACCTCAAACTCTTCAGCGAAAAGCGAATTGCCGATAGCAAAAATCAAACCGGCTGCCGATACAGCTCGCCCAAATCCGTGAACAAAATCACAGAGAAACTTTATTCCAAGCATCGATTGAGATTTGCAATTGTTCATAACGGCCAATTCACAACAAATCTCAAACGCAAGTCTTTCTCTGTGATCTCTGTGTCTCTGTGGTAAATCCTTCCCCGTTTCGTTCCGCCCTTACCATGCAATACCCGCGTTAAAGCTCGTCCCTTCAAAACTCGGTTCCATGATATTCGCCAACGATTTGCTGTCCCAAGTCTGAAACTCCGGAACGATGCTCAGGTACCAGTACTTGTCTTGCAAGCGGCCAAACCGATGACGAAGTTCGATTCCCCATCCGATCTCGGCGACAGTCATGACATCATGGTCCACGTGGTTCGCGCCCGGAAAACCACTCTCATGCACCCACCCCGAAAGCATCGCGACCCGCCCTCTAGCGGTCGTGCCCAAGTCGGTTCCGTTTTGGAAGTGCCTGAGCGAATAGAACAATTCGCCAAAGAAACTAATGCCAGCGCCGCGCAGTTCGGTCCTCTCGCCGCCATTCTCGAATTGCAGCCGGCCAAACGCGGGCCCGGCCCCAATTGTCATCTCAGCGTCTTCAATGAAAAACCGTTTATACATGTCCGTATAAAACGTCGAAGCCTCGAGGTCGACGCCGCCCGCCGGCGTTTTAGTGTCTTCCTCGAAAGCCCAATATTGAAAACGGATGCCAACGTTTCGCTCATCTTCGTAACCGAGCGAGACTCGAAACGCCGGTGTTGCGCTCTCCTCCCAGTCGCCGAACGCCAGGTCGGAGACGTGCGAATTTGTTGCGATCAAATCAAGTTCAACTCGCCACGCACTATTGCGATACGGCGACTCGCACCACGGCGGCTCACCGATCGGGTCGGAATAGCCAGGCACGGGTGGCGCATAAACCGGCCCGGGATAACCATTGGCGCCCACCGGATACCCATCCGGCGGCAGCCCGTACGGCTGCAAACCCGGGTCAACAATTGGCGCCTGCTCGGTCTGAGCGCGCAGGGTATCCCCCACGAACAGCAGCAATGCAATCGCCAGAATAACAATGCGAACCATCTCGTCGCCCACAAAATGAACGTGACCAACGTTTCAGGGCGAAGAGTGATAGCATAGCAGTCCAATCTCTGCAACGTCGTTCGCACGAGCTGCATACATGGTGTAAGATTACCGCAAATGTTGTGCGAACTTCCGTTGGCTGCCAGCAACGAAAAAACGAAAAAACCCCGCGCGGACCGTAGTCCGGCGGGGTTTGTGCGTTTTCAATTTAACTGCTCGCGTTCAGCCTCGCTTGCGGCTTAGCGGCGCGAAGTCTTGCTCTTCACGTTCCGCTTCGAGACATCAACCTTCTCTTCAGCAGGCGTCGGTTCGGTCGAGGCCGATTCCGTGCCGCTGTACGTCTGCTGCTTGGTCAGCTTGCCGGCTTCGTCCCACCAGCGCCAGTCGCCGATCAGCGCGCCCTTGGTGTACTTGCCGATGGCCGACTTCTGGCCGTTGTCGTGCCACCAAACCCAGTTGCCTTCGGCCAGGTCATCCTTGTACTCGCCGGTCGAAGCAATCTGGCCATTCTCGTGCCAGAAGGTGAACGTACCGGTCTTCTTGCCGTATTCGTACGCTCCGTCCTGTTCCTGTTTGCCATTGGCATACCAGCTCTTGGCCGAACCGTGACGCATGTCGCTGCCTTCGCTGCCGTACTTCGCAAGCCGCACGGTCCAGTAATCATCTGGGGCCGATTCAACCGTCTTGGCGGCCAGGTACATGGTTTCCGATTGCTTCTTCTTCGTACCGGGGAAGTAGGTCGTCTTCGTCACAACTTTGCGACCTTCTTCGTAGGTGGCCGTGCGGGCAATCTCACCGTTTTTCGGGTTGACTTCGAGCAGGTCGCCAACCGGAATGCCGTTCTGGTAGGTGAGCTGACGCAACACCTTTCCGTTCGGGCCCCAGGTCGTCGCCGCGCCATTGCGCTGGCCGTCCTTGAACTGGATCAACATCACCTTGCGATCATTGGCGTCGGTGATGATCAAGTCGCCTTCCAGCTTGCCGTTGGCGAACGTCGCCTGCGACATGTAAGGGGCCTTGAAGTGGCTGAACGGAAACTCGCCGAACGACGGCGAATCCTTGCGAGCCGTCCATTTGGTCCACAGACCGTTCCGCTCGCCGAAGTTGTACTGGCCCTCGGCCGCGATGTCGCCACTCGGCGAATACATCTTCCAGGCGCCGTGGTTCACGTAATTGCCATCGTTGTTGAGCGTGACCTGGCGTTCGACTCGCACTTTGCCGTCGAGATAACGCTCGCGGACAAGCTCGACCTCGCCGGTTACACCGGGCTCAGTCTTAACTTCCTCATATTCGGTCGCCGAGATGTCACTGAGCAGCGGGATCGGCAAAGTTGCCGGCACCCGCAGCGTGGCTTGCCCTTCGGCCCGAGCAGCCGAGCCCAAACCCATCGCAAGTGCTATCGCGACGCAGCCGCCTGCGAGCTGATAGCTAGAAAATAGGCGTTTCATGTCGAGTCCCTGACGTGTTGTGGTTGCAATCACCGACGGCGCTACCACCATGATCGCGCCATCCTACGGTGGGGGAAACGTGGTTGCGTCCCATACCACCGAATCGACCCGCATGCACCGATTTCTTTGGCGGCTGATGCCTTGACGGCATTAGCAGCAAGAACTGGAGATATTACCACGTCGGCATAAACGGCGTGCTTGAGAGAAGTTTGACACGTTTAGCAAAACTGCGCAAAGTTTACTGACACCCGTGTAGCGTAAGACGGTGGTTGACGAGTCATTTCGTCGCATCGCCCGCCGGACATTACGTCAGGCACCGGAATTGCTTCCCATCTTGCCATGCAATATCACGCTTTAGCGGCTGATTACGATGGAACACTCGCCACCGACGGCGTCGTCGATGAACCAACGATCGAAGCCCTCCGTCGGCTCCGCCAGTCGGGCCGCCGGCTGATTCTCGTGACCGGCCGCATTATCGAGCAGTTGCTGCACGTTTTCCCGCAGCTTCGGCTGTGCGATCTGGTTGTCGCCGATAATGGGGCTCTTCTGTACAACCCCGAAACTGGCGAAAAACACGCGCTCGCCGACCCGCCGCCGCGCGCGTTTATCGAGGAGCTTGCTCGCCGCGGCGTACCCCGAATCGAAGTTGGCGACGTCATCGTGGCCACTTGGGAACCACACGAAACCACCGTCCTAAAAACGATCCATGAGATGGGCCTGGAGCTCCAGATCATTTTCAACAAAGGCGCCGTGATGATCCTGCCCACCGGCGTCAACAAAGCTACAGGCCTGCGCGCGGCACTGACGAAACTCGGCCTCTCGCATCACAACACCGTGGCCGTCGGCGATGCCGAAAACGACGAAGCGTTTCTAAAGCTGTGCGGCGCTTCGGCCGCCGTGGATAACGCGCTCGACGTTGTTAAGAAGCAAGTCGATGTCGTCACAAAAGGTGCGCGCGGCGCCGGCGTCACTGAACTGATCGGTCAAATGCTTGATAACGACTTGCAACGACTCCATCGCCGCCCCGGACGCGGGATCCTGATGGGCACCGATCTCGTAGGTAACGAAATCCGGATCCCCGTCTACGGCACACGCGTGCTGGTGACGGGCGATCCCGCCGGGGGAAAGTCGCTGTTGGCGATTACCATACTCGAGCAACTTACCGAACAATGCTACCAGGCATGCGTGATCGATCCCGAAGGCGATTATCAGAAAATAAACGACGCGACCGTACTGGGTACAATTGATAAGCCTCCCGCCGTCGAGGATGTGCTGCACGTTCTCGACGACCCGACGAAAAGTTGCGTAGTGAGTCTGTTCGGCGTGCCGCTCGCCGAGCAGCCGCCGGTATTTGCAAAGATTCTGCGAGCGCTCATGGAGTACCGCAGCCGGACGGCCCGGCCGCATTGGTACCTGATCGATGAAGCCCATTATCCGCTTTCCGCGAAATGGCAATCGTCCGAGGATTTGCACCTGGAGGAACTTCGCAGCGTGATGTTCGTCACCGCCTTTCCAGACCAGTTGCCGGAAACCATTCTGCGCGGCATCGATTTGCTCATCGCCATCGGTGAGGAGCCCGCAAAACATCTTGCGCGTTACTGTGAATTATTGGGGGAGCCGGCGCCCGAACTTGCGCCGCCGCTCGACCGACAAGAGCACCGCGCGATCGCCTGGTGGCGGCGCGACGGCAAGCCCGCGTGGTTCAAGCGGCCGCCGCCTCCCGCCGAATACCCTCGTGTTTGAATTCATCAATGGCGGCTGTATGCTTGCGATTAACTAACGCTGCTCTGTATACTCGACGCTGTTCGAACACTCGCATAGAAAGCCGCGACCGGCGGTCGCGGTCTTCCTTCTCGCAGCGGAACATCGAGATCACACGGAGGCATGCCATGAAACGGTGCTTGCTCAGTACAGCCATCGCTTTTGTTGCAACGGCGGGGCTCGTTGGACAGGTGCTTTCCAGCACATTGGGATCCTAAGCTTAGAATTCCACGTGGACAAGTTGTCGCG
>JADMIO011167739.1_pt1 | contig 54624 bp, 48 predicted proteins | sample 8958161 | NCBI WGS metagenome assembly JADMIO01 (sample SAMN16585339, study PRJNA669376) | soil metagenome | isolation source: Crop rotation soil | place: USA: Cullars Rotation, Alabama | collected 2011
GCCGCGACTTCAAGTCACGTGAATTCCAAGCTTCGGATCCCACTGTGCTGGAAAGGGGCTCGTTCCGTTCTGGGCCAAAGACCCGCAGATCGGAAACCGCATGATCAACGCGCGGGCCGAGACGATCGCCGAGAAGCCCGCCTACAAGCACGCGCTCGCGAGGCGGCGGTGCCTCATCCCGGCCGACGGCTTCTACGAGTGGATGAAGACGGGGGACCACCGGACGCCGGTGCACCTGCGCTTCGAGGACGGGCGCCTCTTCGCGTTCGCGGGGATCTGGGAGCGGTGGGTGAGCCCGGGCGAGTCCGAGCTCTATTCGTGCGCGCTCGTGACCGTCGAGCCGAACCGCGTCGTCGCGCCGGTCCACAACCGGATGCCCGCGATCCTCGCGCCGGAGGACGAGGAGATGTGGCTCTCGCCGACGGCCGAGGTCGCCGAGGTGCTTCCGCTCCTGCGCCCTCACGACCCGGACGGGATGGAGGCGTTTCCCGTTTCGCGCAAGGTCAACTCGCCGTCGGTCGACGACCCGACCTGTACCGAGGCCGCCGAGTAGGATGGCGCCGCGCGCGCGCAGGCTGGTCGTCGGCGTCATGGGCGCCGGCGCGTGCGACGCGGCGACGGCCGCGGCCGCCGAGGAGGTTGGCAGGCTCGTCGCCGAGGCGGGCGCCGTGCTCCTGTGCGGCGGGCGAGGCGGCGTAATGGAGGCCGCGGCGCGCGGTGCGAAGGGGGCCGGCGGACTCACCGTCGGCGTGCTCCCGGGCCGCGACGCGCGCGAGAGCGAGCCAAGCGCGTTCGTCGACGTCGCGATCTTCACCGGAATGCAGGAAGGGCGAAACTGGATCAACGCGTGCTCGAGCGACGCCGTCGTCGCGGTCTCGGGTGGCTGGGGAACGCTCTCCGAGATCGCCTTCGCGCTCGTCCTCGGAAAGCCGGTCGTCCTGCTCGGCTCGTGGCGGCTCGCGCCCGACGAGTCGCTCGCGGCGCCGCGCGTCGCCTCGACGCCGCGCGAGGCGGTTGCAATGGTTTTGGAGGAGCTTCGTTGAAGGGGGGAGACGAACGCCACGCCCCCGGGGGCCGACCATTCGGGAGAGGGAGAGATATGTCCGGCCTCTGGCGGCGCTATCGGCGCCTACCCCGCAACGTCTACGCGATCGGCCTCGTGAGCTTCCTCAACGACGCGTCGAGCGAGGTGATCTACCCGCTCCTGCCCGTCTTCCTCGCGCTCTCGCTCGGCGCGTCTCCGGCCGCGATCGGGCTCATCGAGGGCGGCGCAGAGTCGGTCTCGAGCATTCTCAAGCTCTTCGCCGGATACCTCAGCGATCGGCTCGGCAAGCGCAAGGGGCTCGTCGTGTTCGGCTACGCCCTCGCGAGCGCGTCGCGGATGCTGCTCGCGTTCGTCGGGAGCTGGCCGCAGGCGCTCGGCGCCCGAATCGCCGACCGCGTCGGCAAGGGAATTCGCGGAGCGCCGCGCGACGCGCTCATCGCCGACACGGTCGCGATCGAGGAGCGCGGGATCGCGTTCGGCCTGCACCGCGCGATGGATCACCTCGGCGCCGTCGTCGGGCCGCTCGTGGCGTTCGTCGTCCTCTGGCTCGTCGCCGCTCGCCCGGAGGAGCCGACGCGAATCGAGTACCAGTGGGTGTTCCTCGTCGCCGCGGTGCCCGCCGCGCTCTCCGTGCTCGTCGCGATCGCCTTCGTGCGCGACACGCGCGAGCCGGGGGCGCACGCCGACGCGCACCCGCCCCGACTGTCGCTGCGAGGCTTCGACGGCAACTTCCTCTACTTCCTCGGGGTCCTCGCGCTCTTCACGCTCTCGAACTCGTCGGACGCGTTTCTGCTCTTGCGCGCGTCGGACGCCGGCGTACAGACAGAGGTGCTGCCGCTGCTGTGGGCCGCGCTCCACGTCACGAAGGTCGCGAGCTCGCTCGTCGGCGGCGATCTGTCGGACCGCCTCGGTCGCAAGCGGCTGATCTGCTCGGGGTGGCTCCTCTATGCCGCCGTCTACGCCGGCTTCGCGCTCGTGACGTCGACCGCGGGCGTGTGGGCGCTCTTCCTCGTCTACGGCGTGTACTTCGGGCTCGCCGAGGGCGCCGAGAAGGCGCTCGTCGCCGACCTCGTTCGCGCGGACCAGCGCGGCACGGCGTACGGGCTCTACAACCTCGCGATCGGCATCACGGTCTTTCCCGCGTCGCTGATGATGGGTGTGCTCTGGAGCTACGGCGGCCCGGCCACCGCGTTCCTCGTGAGCGCGGCTCTCGGCGCGTCGGCGGCCGTGCTCCTGCTCGCCGTGCGCGCCCACCGTGCGCCGGCCCGGGTGGGGGCGCTCGAGAGCGAGCGCGCGTAGTGGACCGCGCTCCCGAGCCGGGGTCGCCCGGCGCGTCCGGCTGGCTCAAGCTCGGCCTCCTCGCGGCGCTCGTCCTCGGATCGACGCTCGCGTTCCACTACTCGGGCGTCACCGGGCGCGTCACCGTCGGCGACGTCCGCGCGTTCCGCGACTCGCTCGGCGCGCTCGCCCCGGCGGCCTTCGTGGTCGTCTACGTGGTCGGCACCGTGCTCGCGCTCCCGGGTCTCGTCTTCACGCTCGCCGGCGGAATCCTCTTTGGGACGCTCGTCGGCGGCGCGCTCGTCACAATCGGCGCGTCGGCGGGCGCGATCCTCGCGTTCCTCGTGGCGAGACGGGCCGGCCGCTCGACGGTCGAGCGGCTCCTCGCCGGCCGGAGGTTCGAGCGGTTCGACCGCGCGATCGGCGGCTCGGGATTCTCGGCTGTACTGTTCACGCGCCTCGTTCCGCTCGTGCCGTTCAACGTCGTCAACTACCTCTGGGGGCTGTCGAGCGTGCGCACGCGCGACTACGTCCTCGCGACGGTCGTCGGAATGATCCCGGCCGAATTCGTCTACACGAACATCGGGGGCGCGATCGCCCGCTCGCTCGAAGGGAGCCCGGACGTCCCGCTCGCGTCGATCGACTACGCGCGCCTGCTCAACGGGGACGTCGCGGCGTCGTTCGCGCTCCTCGGCGTCATGGCGCTCGTGCCGACCCTCGTCAAGCTCGTCCGGGCGCGGCGCAGCCCGTGACGCCGCGCGACGCGCATTCGGCTTGACTTCCGCGCGGAGAACGAGACGATAGGGCCGTGGACACGCGCCGCCGCCACCAGGTGAAGCAGCTCGCCGCCGAAGCGCTCGAGCTCGAGCCGCACGCGCGGGCCGCGTTCCTTGCCGCGACGTGCGCCGACGACGTCCTGCTGCGTGCCGCCGTCGAGGCCGAGCTCGCGCGCACCCGCCTGCCCGAGGTCCTCACGGGGGCGCCGCTCTCGCCGACCGTCTCGGTCGCCGCTCGCGAGCACGACGGCACGTCGACGCTCGAGCCGCCCGACGTGCCGACGAATCCGATCCCGCGCGCCTATGCGACGGGCGGCGGGCCGATCTCGCTCGTCGACGAGGAGGCGATCCCGCTCGCCGCCGAGGACGACGAGGCGCGCTACGAGATCGGCGCGGAGCTCGGCCAGGGCGGCATGGGCATCGTCCTCGCGGCGATGGATCGGCGGATGCGCCGCACGGTCGCATTCAAGATGCTGAAGGAGGAGGTTCGCGCGCGTGAGGACTACCGCCGGCGCTTCGTCCGCGAGGCGCAGATCACGTGCCAGCTCGAGCATCCGAGCATCATCCCGATCCATGACCTCGGCGCGCTCGGAGGCGAGCACCTCTTCTACACGATGCGGGTCGTGCGCTCCCCCTCGCTCGGGGACGTGATCTACGACCCGGCGCTGCGGCGCGACTGGTCGCTCGTGCGCCTGCTCGGAGTGTTCGTCCAGGTGTGCCGCGCCGTCGGCTACGCGCACTCGCGCCACATCGTCCACCGGGACCTCAAGCCGAGCAACATCCTGCTCGGGAGCTACGGCGAAGTCTACGTGGCCGACTGGGGCCTGGCGAAGGTCATCGGCGATGTCGACGGCGCGCTCGAGAGCGCGCTGCCCGCCGAGCGCCGCACGTCGAAGACCCAGACGATGTTCGGCGTCGGGCTCGGCACGCCCGGCTACATGGCGCCCGAGCAGGCGCTCGGGCGGTGGGAGGAGGTGGATCATCGAGCCGACCTCTTCGCGCTCGGCGTCGTCCTCTTCGAGATCCTCACCGGGCGGCAGCCGTTCCTCGGCGACACGCCCGAGGAGGCCGTCGAGGCGACGATCGAGCGGGACCCGCCTCGCCCGCGCCGGCTCGTACCGGGGTGCCCGCTCCTGCTCGAGGACCTCTGCCTCCACCTCCTCGCGAAGCGAAGGGAGGACCGGCCGGGCTCGGCTGTCGACGTCGCGCTCGAGGTCGAGGCGTTCCTCGAGGGCTCGCGCGAAAAGGACCGGCGGCGCGCAGAGTCCGAGCACCTCGTGATCCGCGCCGAGGAGGCCGTCCGCCGCTCGCACGAGCTTGGCGCCGAGCGCGAGCGGCTCGACCGCGCGGCGAAGCGAGCGCTTCAGGACGTGCACCCATGGGACTCGATCGACAAGAAGCTCGTCGCGTGGGAGCTCGAAGACCGCGCCAAGGCGGCCGACATCGCGCAGGCGAAGGCGCTCGCCGAGGCCATCGAGCTCTACTCCCACGCGCTCGGCTACGACCACGAGAACCGGACGGCCCGGGCCGGGCTCGCGGATCTCTACTGGGAGCGCGCGCAGACCGCCGAGGCGCGGCGCAACGAGGCGGGCCGCATCTACAACGAGCTTCGCCTCAAGGAGTTCGACGACGGGCGCTACGCCGCCCTCATGCACACGGACGCCGTCGTCTCCGTCACGACCGAACCGGCGGGCGCCGAAGTCTCGGCGTACCGCTACGTCGAGCAGAACCGCGTGCTCGTCGCCGGGCGTGAGACACACCTCGGGCCGACGCCGGTGGCCGGGGCGAAGCTCGACCCCGGACGGTACCTGCTCATCGTGCGGCGCGCCGGTTTTCGCGACGTCCGGTGCCCGATCCTGTGCCGGCGGGGCGAGCGGCTCGACCTCTCGTTCCCGCTCCTCGCGGACGCCGAGCTCGGGCGCGGCTTCGTGTACGTACCGGCGGGCCCGTGCGTGGTCGGCGCGGGGGCCGAGGCCTTCAATCCCATCCCCCGCCGCGAGATCGACGTGGCGGGCTTCGCCGTCGCGCGCTACCCGGTGACGTACGCCGAGTACCTCGAGTTCGTGAACGACCTCGAGTCGCGCGACCCCAAGGAGGCCGCGCGGCGCGCGCCGCGGCCGAACGTCGGCGAGGGCACGTGCGTGCGCCGCGACGAGAACGGCCTGTGGGTGCCGGCGTGGGACCTGATCGTTGAGGGGCCGGCGCGCGTCTTCGCGCCGGCCGAGCGCGCGGGCGACCTGCCCGTCGAGAGCGTGAGCTGGTTCGACGCCGTGGCCTACTGCCGGTGGCGCTCGGCGCGCGACGGTGCGTCGTACCGGCTCCCGACCGAGGCGGAGTGGGAGAAGGCCGCGCGCGGAGCCGACGGCCGCTTCTACCCTTGGGGCGACGGTTTCGACCCGAGCTTCTGCAAAATGCGCGAGTCGCGCCCCGGGCGGCCGCAGACCGAGCCGGTGGGAATGTTCGCGACCGACAAGAGCCCGTACGGCGTCCGCGACATGGCGGGCGGCGTCCACGCCTGGACGGCCGACGTCTTCGGGCACCTGACGGCGGAGGTCGCCCTCGAGGAGCGGGAGCCGGCCGTCTCCGCGTCGCGAAGCCTCGCGAGCTTCCGCGTGCTTCGCGGCGGGTCGTGGGCATCGGCCGCCGGCGCGTGCCACGCCGCGTCGCGCCAGCTCGAGTTCGGCACCACGCGGACGACGGACGCGGGAATCCGCGTCGTCAAGGCGATCGCGGGACCCTGAATCGATGCGCGTGACGGTCGTCATCCCGGCGCTCGACGAGATCGCCGACCTGCCCGACACGATCGCGCGCCTTCGCCGCCTCGACCCGCCGCCCGCGCGGGTCGTCGTGGCCGACGGCGGCAGCCGCGACGGGACGCGCGCATGGCTCGACGGGGCGGCAGACGGCACGTGGCTTCGCGTCGTCGACACGCCGCGCGGCCGGGGGACCCAGATGAATGCCGGCGCGGCGGCTGCCGAGGGCGACGCGCTGCTGTTCCTGCACGCCGACGCCGCGCTGCCCTACGACGCGCTCGCGCGCGTCGCCGAGGCGCTCGAGGACCCGGAGACACTCGGCGGCGCGTTCACGATCCAGTTCGCGCCGCGCCGCGGCGCGCCCCGCTCGATGCCCGTGATCGCGCTTGGCATCAACGCGCGAACGCGAGCGACGCGCTCGGCGACCGGGGATCAGGCGATCTTCGTCCGCACGTCGGCCTTCGAGCGGCTCGGCGGCTACCGGCCATGGCCCCTCTTCGAGGACGTCGACCTCGTGACGCGGATCAAGCAGGCGGGGCGCTTCCGGATCCTCGCCGGGCCGGTGACGATCTCGGATCGCCGCTACGCAGCGTTCGGACCGTGGCGTACTGCCGCGCTGATGTGGCGCCTGCGAATCGCCTACTGGCGGGGCGCCGCGCCCGACGAGCTCAAGCGAGCGTTCGTCGACGTACGGAAGTGACGGCGCCCGGACTCTGGCGCCGCGGGCTCCCTGGCACGAGCGTTGCCCTCGTTCGAGGGGACGAATAGGTATCGAACACGCGGGCGGGGGATTCGTACGGTGGCGACGCGAGACGAAGCGGCGGCGACGCGAAACGAAACGGCGAAGGCGACGGGGCGTCGAGAGAGGCGGCCGAAGACGCCCTTCCCGAAGCAACGGCTGCCGAAGCCCGGCCGCGAGCGGACGCTCGAGCCGAGCACGGCGGGGTAACGATCGACTGGAAAGGGAGAACGACGATGGGACATTCGAAGGGAACGGAACCGAAGGCGAAGCGCGGCGGCAAGCCGGGCGCCGAGACACCCGGCGCCGCGGCCGACCGTGAGTCGCAGACGCGAGGGCAGAACGAGCAGGATACGAAGCGCCGCACGGGAGACTTCGGCGGCGCCGGCGAGCACGAGCGCAAACAGCCGGGCCCGCGCCAATGACCGCGACCTCGTGGCCGAAACGGCGCGCATGGGCTACACTTGCCGCTCGCGACGCGAAGCGCTGAAAGGAGACGGCGAGTGGCGATTGTCGAGGTCAACGGTACGCGGATCGCGTACGACAGGCGCGACGAGAACGCGGGGGGACCGCCCGTGATCTTCGTGCACGCGTTTCCGCTCAACCGCACGATGTGGGAGCCGCAGTTCGAGGAGTTCGGCGGGGTTTTCGACGTGATCGCGCCCGACATGCGCGGGCACGGCGCGAGCGAGCTCGACCTCGAGCGCGTCTCGATGGAGCAGATGGCGGACGACGTGCACGCGCTCGCCGAGGCGCTCGAGCTCGGGCCGGTCGTGCTCGTCGGCCTCTCGATGGGCGGCTACGTCGCGCTCGCGTTCGCGAAGAAGTACCCGGACGCGCTCCGCGCGCTCGTGCTCGCCGACACGCGCGCCACGGCCGACGACGCGGAGGCGCGCGAGAACCGTTATGCGACGATCCGCGACGTCGCCGCGAACGGGCCCGCCGCGCTCGCAGAGAAGATGCTGCCGAGGCTCCTCTCCGAGAAGAGTATCGAGGAGGATCACGAGCTCGTGCTGACCGTGCGGCGCATGATCGAGACGAACTCCGCCGCGGGCATCGCTGCCGCGCTCGCCGGAATGGCCGAGCGCGAGGACAGCAGCGGAGTCCTCGCGTCGATCGCAGTGCCGACGCTCGTCATCGTCGGCACGGAGGATGCGGTCACGCCGCCCGCCGACGCGGAGGCGCTCGCGTCGGGGATCGCCGGGGCGCGGCTCGAGCGGCTCGAGGGCGCGGCGCACCTCTCGAACCTCGAGCGCTCGGCCGAGTTCAACACGCTCCTCAAGGACTTCGTCGGGGGGCTCGACGCGGAGAGTTAGTCCGGGAATAATCGGTCTCGAAAGCGCGATTCTTCTCCGCCGTCGAGGTCACCATGCCGAGCCGTCCCGAGTCCGCGTTCGTCCCGCTCGCGTTTCGCCGGCTGCCGCTCGAAGAGCAGCGCCGCCGCGCCGCGAGCCTCCTCGACACGCTCGCGTCGCGCCGAAGCGTGCGTCACTTCTCGTCCGACCCGGTGCCGCGCGAGCTCGTCGACACGGCGATCGCAACGGCTGCCACCGCGCCCTCCGGCGCGAATCAGCAGCCGTGGCGGTTCGTGGTCGTCTCGAACGCGGACGTGAAGCGCCGGATTCGCGAGGCGGCCGAGCGCGAGGAGCGCGAGAACTACGACCGCCGCTTCCCCGACGCGTGGAAGCGCCGTCTCGAGCCGCTCGGCACCAACTGGCGCAAGGAGTTCCTCGAGGTCGCGCCGTACCTCATCGCGGTCTTCCGAATCGATTACACCGAGCGCGGCGCCGAGCGCGACAAGCACTACTACGTCATGGAGTCGGTCGGGATCGCGTGCGGCATGCTGATCGCGGCGCTCCACAACGCGGGGCTCGCGACGCTCACGCACACGCCGAACCCGATGGGCTTCCTCGCGGCGATCCTCGGCCGGCCGAGGAACGAGCGGCCCTACCTCGTCCTCCCGGTCGGCTACCCCGCGAACGGCGCGACGGTGCCCGACATCGAGCGAAAGCGGTTCGACGAGGTCGTGACGTACGTGGAGTAGAGCGGGGAGCGGGGATCGAGGCCGATCCCCGCCCCCGGTCGCTACTGTCCGGTCGGCCCGAACCCGAACGCGAGGTCGGCCGCGCCCGGCCCGTTCGTGTTCTTGAGGAAATACACCCCCGTCGCGAGGTCGTAGAAACCGACCGAGTCGCCGCTGGCGCCGTCCCAGTTGCCGCCAACCGGGTAGACGTTCGCGCCGCCCGCGCCGAACGTGAACGCGAGGTCCGCCGCGCCGGGCGAGTTCGAGTTCCTCAGGAAGAACGTGCCCGTCGTTCGGCTGTAGATCCCGACGGTGTCGGTGGCGTTGTTGTCCCAGTCGCCGACGACCGGGAGGATGGACGACCCGCCGGCGCCGAACGAGAAGACGAGGTCGGCCGGACCGGCCGAGTTCGTGTTCTTGAGGAAGAAGTTGCCGGTCGCCGGATCGTAGAGGCCGATCGTGTCGACCCCGTCGCCGTTCCAGTCGCCCGCGATCGGCGTGAGGGCGTTTCCGGCCGCGCCGAAGCCGAACGTGAGGTTCGCACTCCCCGGCGCGTTCGAGTTCCTGAGGAAGAAGGTGCCGGTCGCGCGGTCGTAGAGGCCAATCGTCTCGTCGCCGTCGCCGTCCCAATCGCCGGTGACGGGCACGAGGCTTGGATTGAGCGCGCCGAAGCCGAAGAAGAAGTCGGCGTTGCCCGGGCCGTTCGCGTTTCGGAGCGCGAAGGTCCCAGCAGCCGGCGTGTAGAGGCCGATCGACGCGCCCGTGTTGAAGTCCCAGTCGCCCGCGAGCGGCACTCGGGAGGGGAAGGTGATCCGCCGCAGTTGGCCAGTGTTGATCGCGGTGTACCAGATCGCGTTGTCGTGGTAGCGGATCTCGACCGGGCCGTCGGCCGCCGTCGCGAACGCGTTGTCAGAGACGACCGCGTTGTTCTGATCGAGGACCAGGTACCGGATGAAGCTGTCAACCGAGTCGCCGTAGAAGTAGACGTGCGAGTAGGACGCCGGAAACGTCACGCCCTCGTAGAAGTCGCCGCCTGTGATCGCGGCGCCCGAGCTGTTGTGGTTGTACTCGAAGATCGCATCCACGCCCGCGCACGCGCCGTTGCCGGTGCAGTGGTTGCCCTCCCTCCCGGGCCACCCGTAGTTCCCGCCCGAGACGCCGATGTCGACCTCCTCCCACGTGGTCTCGCCCACGTCGGCGATGAAGAGCGCGCCCGTGTTCGGCTGGACCGTGAACCGCCACGGGTTTCGGAACCCGTAGGCCCAGATCTCCTTTCGGATCCCCGGCGTCGGGTCGTTGAAGAAGGGGTTGTCGGCAGGGATCGAGCCGTCCGAGTTGAGCCGAAGGATCTTGCCGAGAAGGTTCGTGAGGTTCTGCGCGTTCGCGCCGTTCGCGTTCTCGCCGACCGAGGCATAGAGCTTGCCGTCGGCGCCGAAGCGGAGGCACCCGCCGTTGTGGTTCGTGGCGCCGAGGTTGTTGAGCTCGAGCAGGATGACCTCGCTGCCCGGGACGGCGACGTTGCCGTTCGCCGTGAACCGGCTGATGCGGTTGTGCACCGACGGCGACGTCGCCGTGTAGTAGACGTAGAGAAAATTGTTCGTCGCGAAGTCCGGGTCGAGCGCGAGCCCGAGGAGGCCGCGCTCGCCGTTCGAGTTCACGGTGAGGCTGAGGAACGGCGTCGCGAGCAGCGTCCCGTTCGCGTCGATGACACGGATCTGCCCGCCCTGCTGGCACACGAAGATCCGGCCGTCGGGCAAGAACTCGAACGAGTTCGGCGCCGAGAGGCCCGTCGCGTACGCCGTTTGGGTGAACCCAGTCGGCAGCGTGGTGGCGGTTGCGACGCCGGGCGCCGCGAGAACTGCAAAAAACGCCGCGGCGGCGGCGAGCGCGAGGCGCGAGGCGAGCGCGCCTCGCACTGCGAAGGCGATGTTGTCGAGCACGGGTCTTCTCCTCCGGCGAGATCTGGCAAACCGTCTGGCGCGCGCAGCGCGTGCGCCGGGGGGCGGCTCAGCGTGTTTCGTAAGACGCGACTAGTCTACGGGGCGCGTTCGAACGGACGCAACCCTCTGGCCCGGTGTTTGCACGCCCCCACACCAACTGAGCTACGACCAGGAGGGTGTAGGAAATGGCTGCATCGATTGCCTTGATGCCGAACAGCGATCGGAGCTCCGCCACGAGCGGGCGCGGCGCGCAGGTCATGCTGCGCGCGATGACTGGCGTGACGCTCGGAGTGATGGAAGCGCGCGCGATCTGGCCGAAGATCCTCGACCACAAGTGGTTCCTCAGCGAACGGCTCGGCCGCGACGTGGGTCTGCGCGTCGCCGCGATCGACTACCTCGAGAACATCGAAAGCCACCTGCTCGATCGCGCCGCCTGACGCGGAAGCGCGCGACCGCCGGCTCAGACCTCGATGAAGCGGAACTCGTCCGACTGGGCGATCCCGATGATATCGCCCGGCCTCAGCGCGATCTCACCCTTGACGGGCGCGCCGTTCAGGTAGGTTCCGTTCTGGCTGTCGAGGTCGACGAGGACCGTCCTCTCGCCGTTGACGACGATCTTCGCATGCGACCGGCTGACGCTCGGGTGTGAGATCACGACGTCGTTCGAAGAGCTTCGCCCGATCGAGTTCTCGCCGGGAAAGAGCGGAAACCGGCTGAGCGCGTCGGTCCGCGAGAGGAGCGCGAAGTCGCACGTCGGGAGCGACGGCGCTTCGACGGCCACCGGCGGCGGCGGGACCACGCCCGGGATCTGGGTCTTGATCGTCTCGAGCGTACCCGACTTCTGCTCCCAGTCCGACGAGAAGACGTGCTCGAGCTGCGCGATCGCCTTCGCATCGTCGACGAAGATTCCGACCTCGCGGCGCCGATCGAGCGCGACGGCGCGTAGGTTCATGCTCGCGATGAAGGCGCGCTCCGAGTCGACGACCGTGCATTTCGCGTGCATCTTGAACCGCGTGATTTGGCGGTATTGGATCTGCGAGCCCCGATCGCGGTAGGCCGGCTCCATCCCGAGCACGCGCACCTGTACGCCCGAGGCCGCCTTCTCGCGAAGGACATCGAGGATCTGGCGATCGCGGAGCTTGGCGTCCGAGATGTGGATCGACCGCTTCGCGGACTTCATGAACTCCGTGACCTTGTCGCGGCTGTTGTACGGGCTGATGGCGAGCGGCGCCTCGGGATCGGCCTCGAACGGCGTGTCGCGCCAGTCGGCGTCGAACAGGCGCGTGAGCTCGGCCGTCACGTGCGGGTCGCGCACGACCACGCCGTAGTCCCGAGTGTAGTGCAGGTTCTCGCGCGTCGGATTGAAGGTGAGCACGAGCGAGACGCCGTCGTCGACGGTCAGGATCTTGTAGTGGTAGCGCTTCTTGACGCTGTCGGCGGCCGGGTTCTTCGTCTCGACGCCGCGTTTGCCGAGATCCTTGAGCAGCTTCTTATTCTCTTTGACCCACCCGCGAGGGTTCGTCGCCACGAGCGCGCGGACGCGGACGCCCCGGGCCGCCGCCTCGAGCAGCGCCTGTTGGATCACGGGGTCGTCCATGCGAAAGATCGTGAGGTTGATCGAGGTGCGGGCCGCGTCGATCGCCTCGACGATTGGGAAGAAGCTGTCGCCGGGTTGGACGATCAACGTTACCTTGGTCTGGCTCATGTCGGCTTACGAGGTCCCGCACCCTTTCCGCGCGACGGCCCTGCCACGCGCTACGCGCTGAGTATAGCACGGGGCGCCGGCCGAGCCATTCGACGCAACATCGGCGGCCCTCGACCCGATAATCGTACGGCTCCGCACCGATTCCGGCCCGTGGAGGCACCCGTGAACGACGCGCTCGCCCGCTACAGACGGCTCATCGACCGGCTCTGCGCGACCCCTGCCCGCGCGTCGAGCGACCTTGCGCTCGCGAGCCTCCTCGTCGCCGTGGTCGTGATGATGGTCGTGCCGCTGCCAACCTTCGCCATCGACTTTCTCATCGCTCTCAACCTCGCGCTCTCGCTCGGGCTGCTGCTCGCCGCGCTCTACGTCGCGGACGCGTCGCGGCTCGCGGCGCTCCCCTCGCTCCTGCTGCTTGCGACGCTGTTTCGGCTCGGGCTGAACGTGTCCACGACCCGCCTCGTGCTCCTACACGGCGACGCGGGGCGTATCGTCGAGGCATTTGGCCGAATCGTCGTCGCGGGGAACGTCGTCGTCGGCGCGGTAGTCTTTCTCGTGCTCGCCCTCGTGCAGTTCGTCGTCATCGCGAAGGGCTCGGAGCGCGTCGCCGAGGTCGCGGCCCGCTTCACGCTCGACGCGCTGCCGGGAAAGCAGATGTCGATCGACGCCGACCTGCGCGCCGGCTCGATGACGCTCGAGGAGGCTCACGAGCGACGGCGGGCGCTCGAGCGCGAGTCGCACCTCTACGGGGCCCTCGACGGCGCGATGAAGTTCGTGAAGGGCGACGCGGTCGCCGGGCTCGTGATCGTCGCGATAAACATCGTCGGCGGCCTCGCCGTCGGCGTGCTGCAGCGCGGGATGTCGTTCGGCGCGGCCGCGTCGCACTACACCGTGCTCACGGTCGGCGACGGCCTCGCGGCCCAGCTCCCGTCGCTCTTCGTGTCGACGACTGCGGGGCTCGTCGTCACGCGGGTCCCGGGCGACGACCCCTCGGGCAGCCTCGGCGGGGACGTAACCTCACAGCTTGGCGCGCAGCCGCGGGCGCTCGCCCTGACCGGCGCACTGCTCGCGCTGCTCGCATGCGTGCCGGGGCTGCCAGCGCTTCCGTTCCTCGCGCTCGGCGCCGTCGCGGCGCTCGCGGGCCTCGGCGGGCGCAGGAACCTCGGCGCGCCGGAGCGCTCGCGCGCGGTGCGGTCGTCGCCGGAGGAGTCCGCGCTCGCGCTCGCGAACGTCGCGCCGGTGCGGGTTCGCCTCGGGAGGGGGACGGACGTCTCGGCTGTGGTGGCGGCCGAGCGGCTTGCGGCCGCTCGCGTGCGCCTCTTCGCCGAGCTCGGCCTCCGCGTGCCCGAGGTCGTCTTCGCGGACGGGGACGGGCTCGCAGCCGACCGGTACGAGATCGCGCTCGGCGCAGTCGTCGCGGCGACCGGCACGCTGCCGGACGCGGCCTGCTGGGTCGACGCGTCGGCGGCCGAGCTGCGGCCGTTCGGAGTCGACGCGGAGGGCCGGGCGGCCCCCTTCGGCGACCGGACGCTTGCGTGGTGCGACGCGGACGCGGCGCGATCGGCCGCGAGCGCCGGGTACCGCACGGGCGACCGCGCCGACCTCGTCGTCGCGCACGTCGAGCGCGTCCTGCGCGCGAGCGCGGCCGAGTTCGTCGGGGTCCAGGAGACGCGCGACCTCGTCGACGCGCTCGAGGCGACCCACCCAGCCCTCGTGGGCGAGGTGCTCCCGCGCCTCCTCTCGCTCGCACAGGTCGCCGAGGTGCTGCGTCGCCTCGTCCACGAGGAGGTGTCGATTCGCGACATGCGCGCCGTCTTCGAGGCGCTCGCCGCGGCGGGCCAGCACGAGCGCGACCCGCTCGCGCTCGTCGAGGCCGTCCGCGCCCACCTCCGGCGCGAGCTCACCGCGTCCGTGACGGCGGGCCGCGAGAGCCTCCCGGTCTACACGCTCTCGCCGCGCGTCGAGGACGCGTTTCGCGCCGCGGCAAGGTACGGCGTCGCCGGCGGACCGCTCCCGATCGACCCGGACGTCATTGCGTCGACGCTCGAGCAGCTTCGCGAGCTCGAGCGCGCTCCGGCCGACGCGCCGGCGCCGCGGCCAGTCGTCGTCACGGCGCCCGATATCCGCCGCCACGTTCGCGCGGCGATCGAATGCGAGCTCCCCTCGCTCCGGGTGCTCTCGTACCAGGACCTGACGCCGTCGACGGTCCTTCGAAGGCTCGGGACCGTCGCCTGAGGCCGTGCGCTCGCGCGAGAACTCGGGTATACGTCTCGCGCATGCGAATCCACTGTGTACTCTTCGACCTCGACGGCACGCTGGTCGACTCGCGCGCCGACATCGCCGCGTCGCTCGACGCCTCGCTCGAGCGCCACGGCTACCCGCCAGTCGGCGAGGAGCGCGTCGGAGCGTTCGTCGGCGACGGAGCACGGATGCTCGTCGAGCGCGCGCTTCGCGCGGCCGAGGCGCCGCTCGACGCGACCGGCGCCGTGCTCGCGACCTACCTCGAAGAGTACCGCGCGCGCCACCTCGACCGCACGACGCTCTACCCGGGAGTCGGCGAGACGCTCGCGGCGCTCGCCGGGCGCGGCATCCGGTGCGGCGTCGTGACGAACAAGCCGCACGAGTTCTCGGTGTCGCTGCTCGACCACCTCGGCGTCGGCAAGCACTTCCGTGTCGCGATTGGCGGCGATTCGACGCCGGAGCGAAAGCCGAGCCCCGTTCCCGTGCTCGAGGCGATGCGCGCGTGCGCATGCGAGCCCGGCGAGACGGCGATGGTGGGTGACGGCGACGCGGATATGCTCGCTGGCGCGGCCGCGGGCGTGCTCACGGTCGGCGTGACCTACGGCTTCCGCACCGGCGAGGAGCTGCGGCGCTTCGGCGCGAAAGTGCTCGTCGACGCGATGCCGGAGCTGCTGGCCGCGCTCGGGCTCGTCGAGTGAGGGCTGGGGCGTCGGAGGTCGGGGATCGAGCTTCGATCCCCGATCTCCCGCCCCCGAGCCCTCGGCGGTCGTCTACCTCGTGATCGGGAACGGCGCCGACGTCAGCCCCTCGCGCGGGTTCGTGACGCGCACAGCCGCCGTCTGCCCGGCCTGGACGAGCACGCCAAGCCGGCCGTTCTTGACGACCAGCCGGCGGACCGTGACGCCCGAGCCCTCGGCGAACTTCGCCGGGTACTTGACCCCCGACTGCGGCTCGTCGCTGACGGTGACGACGGCCTCACCCGTCGCGAACCCGGTCCCGTCGATCGTGAGCTTGAAGACCTGACCGGAGACCTGCTTGAGACGCGCCGCCGTGATCGCCGGCGTGAAGCCCACCGTCACCCCGACGCGCCGAGTCGCGCTCTCGCCGCCGCTGTCGGTCGCGACGAGGGTGATCGTTCGCGAACCGCGGTCGGCGACCGTCGGGTTGAGGGCGAGCACGTAGAGGCCGGCCGCGGCGTCGACGGTCTGAATCTGCGCGAACGCCGGCAGGTCCGGCGACGAGAGCGAGACGATCGACCCGGTGCCGGGCCGGGCCTCGATCTGCACGGTGGCCGTCGTATTCGGCGCGAGCGTGACGGCCCCCTGGGCGACGATCGAGGGCGCGCGCGGAAGCACTCCGGCGATCGGCGCGGCCACGACGGCGTCGACCTCGCCGGCGAAGCCGCGCCCGCCGAGCGGCACGTAGCCGCCGAGCGGCGCACCGATGGCGAGCATCGCCTCTCCGGCGAACGTCGCGTCGAGGTAGACTGCGTCGTCGCCCGACCGCCAGGCGGCGCTCGCGCCGCGAACCACGGCGTCCGGCTCCGAAGCGATCTGGCCCGCCGGCGGGAAGTCCGCGCGCGACCGGCCGCCGAAGATCGCGACGTAGCCCGTCGCGCCCGCCGCGTCCGGGGCGCCGGCGATCACGTCCGCCCGACCGTCGTGGTTGAAGTCGCCGAGGCGGACCGTGTCGCCGAGCGACTCGCCCTCGCCGCCGATCGCGAGCACCGACGCCGCCGACAGCGGGTCGTTCGCCGCCGCGGCGAGATCGATCGCGGCCCCGCTCGTGAGCGCCGGACCGCCCCACACGACGAAGACCGCGCCCGGGTTCTTCGTGTTCGGGGACGTCTCGCCGTTGAACGGCGCGCCGATGACGACGTCGTTGACGCCGTCGCCGTCGAAGTCGCCGACCGCGATGCCGCGCCCGCCGCCGTCCGACGCCGACGAGCCGATTCGCGAGCCGTTGCGCGCGCCCCAGATTAGCCCGGACGGCGTCGCCGAGCGCGTATCCCAGAAGAGGCCGGCAGCCTGCGCGCCGGGCACCGCGGGCAGCGGGTACCGGGACGAAGGCCCGAACGAGTAGACGGTGATGTCGCCGGAGAACGAGCGCGAGCCGTCGGGGCCGTTGCTCGCCCACGTCGAGGCGAGCAGCTCGGGCCGGCCGTCGCCGTCGACGTCGCCCGCGCCGAGCTCCGTGCCGAGGTTCACGTTCGAGTTTCGGCCCAGGATGAAGACGTCCGCGGTCGACGGCAGCGCGACGATCTCCTTGGGCCAGCCCGAGCGGCGGCCGAGGAAGACCGTCACGTCGCCGCTCTCCGGCCGCTGGCCATCCGGGCCGTAGCCGCCGAGCGCGCCGGCGGCGACGTCGGCGACGCCGTCGCCGTTGAAGTCGGCCGCCGCGAGCGCGAAGCCGAAGAAGAGGTAGTGCCCCTGATAGCGCGTCCCCGTCGTCCGCCCCGAGATCTTCGAGATGTACTCGCCCTCGTCCATTCGGACCTCGGCGTTTGCCGCGATCGTCGTACCGGAGATCAGGAACACGGCGCCCTTGAAGACCGTCGAGCCCTCGATCTGCGAGACGGCGAGGTCGTCGACGCCGTCCCCGTCGAAGTCGCCGACCGCGAGCTCCTGCCCGAAGTAGCCGAACGGCGCCTCGCCGTAGATTCGGCAGTCGGCCATCCGCTCGGCCGGGTCGAGCACGGCCGGGAAGGGCGCACCCTTGCCGAAGTAGACGTAGACGAAGCCTCGGCCGAACGACGTGTCGGTCGGCGCGGTGTCGGTGTCGGCCGTCACGACGAGGTCCGTCCGGCCGTCGTGGTTGAAGTCCCCAGTGGCCATCTCGCGCCCGAAGTACTCCGCGGCTGTCCCCGGCCCCTGATGGCCGGAGTGGCGCAGGCGCACGTCGGCGGCCGTTTGGGCGAGGTCGCGAACGTAGGTGCCTCCGCCCGCGCGGACCTGCGGCGCGAGCGTACCCGAAAGAGCGAACAGAACGGCCGCGCACACAAGCGGCGTGGATCTCGACAACATCGCTACTGGTCTCCCTGTGTGGTCTTGGCTAGGGGCTGATTGACGAACGATGGTAGCAGCAACGGCGACGGGCTGTCATGTCAACGTTCGCGCCCCTTTGCGCGTCCGGAGCTCGGGCGGTCGCCTCGGGCCGTCGCCGATCCATGGTAACGTTCTCGGCATGGCGGAGATCGAGGAGGAGAAGCGTCGGCGCGTCGCCGCGCACGTAAGAGAGCTGCTCGCGCTGCTCGGCGTCGACGAGACGACGGACGTAGAGGTTGCCGGAACGCCGGAGCGCGTCGCCGAGCTCGCGTCCGAGCTGACGTCTGGGCTCGCCGCGCCGCCTCCCGCGCTCTCGATCCTGCCGGACGCGGAGGCCGGGCACGGGCTCGTCATCGCGCGCGGGATGCCGTTTCATTCGATCTGCGCGCACCACCTCCTGCCGTTCTTCGGCGTAGCTCACGTCGGATACGTTCCGGGCGACGGCGTCGTCGGCGTCGGGGCCCTCGGCCGCGTGCTCGACCACTTTGCCCGCAGGCCGCAGCTGCAGGAGCGGCTCGGCGAGCAGGTGGCCGAGCACCTCGAGCGCGAGGCCGGCGCGCGTGGCGCGATCGTCGTGCTCGAGGCGCGCCAGCTTTGCATGGAGATGCGCGGCGGTCGTAAGTCGGGAACGATTCAGTCGACGGCGGCGCGCGGCGCGCTCGCAACGGGCGAGCTGCGGCGCGAGTTCTTCGCCCGGGCGCTCGGGTCCGCGCGGGACGGCGACGATGGCTGACGTCGACGTCGCAATCGTCGGCGGCGGTCCGGCCGGAATCAGCGCCGCCGTGTGGGCGCACACGCTCCGCCTCCGCTATGCGGCGTTCGACGCGGGCGGCGCTCCGGGCGGACAACTGCACCGCGTCTTCAATCCCGTGGTCGATTACCTCGGGGTCGAGGACGCGCCGGACGGCGCTCGGCTCGCGCGGCGATTCTCGAGCCACCTCGAGGCGGTCGGCGCCGCAATTCGGCGCTCGGCGCGCGTGACGGCGATCGACGTCGCATCTGGGGTCGTCGAGGCGGACGGTGGCCGGGTCGCGGCGCGATTTCTCGTCCTCGCGACCGGCGTGCGCCGTCGCACGCTCGGCGTTCCCGGCGAAGCCGACGTCGTCGGGCGCGGCGCGAGCCCGGCCGCGTCCAGATACGCGAACGACTTTCGCGGCCGAGCCACGCTCGTCGTCGGCGGGGGCGACGCCGCGGCGGAGGAGGCGCTCATTCTCGCCGAGGTGTGTGACCGGGTCGCGCTCGCGCACCGCGGCGACGAGCTCCGCGCGCGCCCCGACTTTCGCGCGCGGATCGCGGCCCATCCGCGCATCGCAGTCATGGCGCGGACCGAGCTCGAGGCGATCGACGGCGAGCCGGGCGTCGAGCGCGCGCGTCTGCGCGGCCCCGACGGGCCTGTCGAGCTCGGCGTCGCCGGCGTGTTCGTGTGCGTCGGCGTGGTGCCGAACTCCGAGCTCGTCGCCGGCGCGCTCGCCCTCGACCGGGCGGGCTACGTCGTGGCCGACGCGCGCCAGCGCACCTCGCACGAGCGCACGTACGCGGCCGGGGACGTGTGTGCGGGCTCGTCGCTGACGATCGCCGCCGCGGTCGGGCAAGGCGCGGCGGCGGTCAAGGACGTCCAGCGAAGGATCGCGGCCGGCGAGTAGCGGCCGGCCGCGATCCTCCGCGGTCGATCGTCGCTACTCGAGGGTGAGCGTCACCGAATCGACGAGCTTCACGAGCTTCTTGCCGACGCGCTTCTCGATCGTCTTCTCGAGGACGAGCTGCGCGCCGCCCGCCTCGCTCGGCTCGCGGACGGAGACGACGCGGCCGTCGAAGAGGCGGTCGCCCGCGCGCACGAGGACGGTCTGCTGGGTCGGCGCGGCGTAGACGAACGCCTCGACGCCGTTCTCCGAGCGCGACACGCCCGAGAGCTTGAGCTCGCGGACGAGGTACATGCAGGGCCGGCTCTGGACCGATTCGCCGGCAGACAGCGACCCTCGGCACTGCTCGGCTCGCACCTCGATCGGGGGCGGCTCGACGATCGCCTCCTTCGGCACCGGGACGGCGACCTTCTTCTTGTCGACCCTCACCTTGAAGGGATCCGATCGGTCGTCCTGGGCGGACCGGCCGGCGGCAAGCGCGGGCACGGAGAGCGCGGCGAGCGCGAGCCCGACCGCGAGCGGGCGAAGCGAGTGCTGGTAAGCAGGCATGGCGAACAGCTCCTTACTCTGGGGAACGGGTTCGTAAAACCCAGGCGGGACGCTTCGATTGTAGCGCAGGAGCGCGCCGCCCCGCCACGTCCGGTACTCGTTGTGGAACGAAGCGAACGATCCGGCTCGGACGACCGCGCCGCGGCCGAAGAGGAGAGCCGGACGGTGGGGACGGCGAAGCGGTCGAAGAGAACGTCAGGAATGCGCGCCGAGGGCGCATCGACCAGAGCGCCTCTCCCCGGGGTTCTCTTCGACCGCTTCGCCGTCGTCCTAGGCGTCGGCGCTGCCCGCGAGCTCCTGGAACCACGAGGAGTTGTCGCTGCCGACGCGCGCGATCACGCCAAGCACGTCGTTTGCCGAGATCATGCCGAAGTACTGCTCGCCCTCGGCGTTCGTCCGCGTCAAAACGATGTGCGAGATCCCGTGCTTGCGCATGATCCGGACGCACGTAAGCAGGTCCGTCTCGACGTCGACGCAGACCGGCTCGTGGGTCATCGCGTCGCGAACCGAGACCGCCTTCGGGTCGAGGCCCGCCGCGACGACGCGGCTGGCGATGTCGCTCTGGCCGAAGACGCCGGCGACGTTGCCGACCGCGTCCGTCACCGCGATCGTGCGGACACGCCAGTCTTTGAGCCGCTGGGCCGCGGTCTCGACCGTCTGCTCGGGACGGAGCGCGTAGATCTCCGTGCGATCGCCAATGACGTCCGCGGCTCGCATGTGCGTAATATTGTGAGCGACCGTCTCCTGCCCCTTCGGCGCGACCGCCGTCGGGGTATACCCTTCATTCGTCGACATAACAGGTTCCTCTCGCGGGATTGGTGCGGCTCACGGTCATCGTCTCTCCACGGAAGAGCACCACCGCGGCTATCCTACTACGCGCCTCGCGGCCCGAACAAGACGATCGCGTGGGGGCGGTGGCGAAAGTTTTCTCTTGCAAATCGGGGGTTGTTTGACATACAAAAGCGCTTCAGCAAAGGGGCGCCGGCATCCTCCAAGGGGGTCGGCGCCGATTTGCGGGGGCTTGCTGCGGGGAGTTCCGGCCGTTCCGGTTTGCGGCCGCGAATGGGCATTGGCGACGCTCGGCAGCAACCCGCCTTGGACGATCCCCGGCGGATGCCCGTTGCCAAGCGCTCGCGCGAGGCACGATCGGACGAAGAGATTCGACAGACCGGTTTCATTCGAATGAAATAAGGCCCATAAGTGGCTACCTCAGGAGGAGAAGATGAAGAAGACACTCACGGCTCTTGCGCTGACCGTCGTGGCCGGCAGCCTGATCGCTTGCGGTGGTGAGGCGACCAACAGCAACAACACCAACAACGCGAACAAGGCGATGCCGACGAACACCGCGCCGATGGCGAACACCAACGGCGGCTCGACCGCGCCGATGGCGAACACGAACAGCGGCACGATGAACTCGAACTCCGCGACGATGAACAAGAACGACGGCGCGATGAACAAGAACGGCGCCATGGACAAGAAGGAAGAGACGAAGAACGACAAGAAGGAAGAGACCAAGAAGCCGTAGTTCTTCGAGCTTCTCGATCCGTTCGTCGAAAGACCTCCCCGGCGGCGCGGCCGCGCCGCGGACCCTCGTCGGTCCTCGGGGAGGTCTTTCCTTCTTCTGAGGCCGCGGGCCGGCCTTCCCGGCCCGCGCTCGCCCCTGTACACTGACCTCGCATGAGCACGGAGTCGGACGCCTCGCTCGCCCCCGGCGAGCGCCACGAGGACGAGGTCGCCCCTGAGGCCGCGTCCGTCTGGTCCTTTCGGCGGCTCGCGCACGTCGGCGCCGCCTACGCGGCGATTGCCGCGGTCCTCTGGTACATCCAGAGCGGGACGCCAGGGATCATCGACCCGGACGGCTACTATCACATCCGGTGGAGCCGCCTCCTGTGGGAGAACCTGCCGCACGGGCGGCTGCCGGCCTTCGGATGGCTGCCGCTCACGATCCTCAACGAGCACAAGTACGTCGACCACCACTTCCTCTTCCACATCATGCAGATCCCGTTCACGTGGGGATCGGACCTCGTGGCGGGGGCCAAGACGTCCGCCGTGCTCTACGGCGCGCTCGCGATCCTTTCGTGCTACGCGCTCGTGCTCTGGAACCGCGTGCGGTATCCGGTGGCGTGGCTCGCCATGCTGCTCGCGTGCTCGGGGCCGTTCCTCTTTCGCATGAGCCTCCCGCGCGCGCCCTCGGTCACGGTCGCGACGCTCGCGCTCGCGCTCTGGCTGCTCTACACCCGCCGGTACGTGTGGTACGGGCTGCTGTCGTTCTCGCTCGTGTGGATGTACAGCCTGTTTCCGCTCGTCGGGATCCTCGCGGGCGCGTGGGTCGTCGGCGTGTGGATCGAGGAGCGGCGCGTCGAGTGGCGACCGCTCGTCGCCGTGGCGATCGGCGTCGTCGCCGGCCTCGTCATCAATCCCTACTTCCCGCAGAACCTCTTCCTATTCGCCGAGCACGTTGGGATGAAGATCAAGGGCGACTACGAGGTGAGCGTCGGCAACGAGTGGTACCCGTACGAAGCGTGGTATCTGCTCGTCTCGAGCGGCGTCGCCTGGGCCGCGCAGCTCGCCGGGTGGGTGATGATGCGGACTGGCTCGCGCAAGGACGCGGCCAAGACGGTCTGCCTCTTCCTCTTCTCGACGTTCCTGCTCGTCCTGACGATGAAGTCGCGGCGCTTCATCGAGTACTGGCCGCCGTTCGCCGTCCTCTACGCGGCGTTCGCCCTCAAGCCGTACCTCGACGCATGGCCGTGGTCGCGGATCCCCGCCGGGCTCGCGCGGTGGGCGGCGGTCACCGGCGCCGTGGCGCTGGTGGGCATCGTCGTCGGCGTAGCCGTCTCGAACGCTTACGGGACGAGGAAGACGGTCGAGGGCGAGTCGGATCCGAACGTCTACGCGGGGGCGGCCCGGTGGCTCACGGAGAACACGCCCGAGGGGTCGATGGTCTTCAATACCGACTGGGACGACTTCCCGATGCTCTTCTTCCACGATACGCACAACGTCTACGCGAGCGGCCTCGACCCGACGTACCTGCTCCACGCCGACCCGCAGCTCTCGAAGCTCTACGAGGACATCACGCTCGGGAAGGTCGACGACCCCGGTCCGCTCATCCGCGACAAGTTTGGCGCCGAGTTCGCGTTCACCGACTCGGGCCACCACGACTTCATCGAGAAGGCGACGGCCGACGGCGGCATGAAGATCGTCTACGAGGACGACGACACGGTCGTGCTTCAGGTCGCGGGCGCCGGCCAGTGAGCGCGCGGGGCCGCGAAGCGGCGCCGGCGAGGCGCGGCGGCCACCTCCCGTCTGTAAATTTCCTGTAAATCGCCCGCGAGGTCGCGGGCGTTCGTGCGTTCGAGCCCTATAATTCGCTTCCGGTGGGGAGGACGACGGCGAGGTGCACATTGGCGGGTTCATCAGGAGGCATCTGACGCTCGTCGGGCTCTGCGCGGTGCTCGCGCCGCTTCTCGTGCTTCTCGCGCTCCAGTACCAGGCGCTCTCGCGGCTCGAGGAGACCTCGCCGGCGGCGCGCAAGATGTCGCTCGAGTCGCGCCTGACGGCCGTCGCCGCCGACCTCGACCGCGCTCTCCTCGCCGACGGACGCCGCGCGCTCGACGTTCCGCCGTCGGCGATCGTTCGCGAGTCCGAGGACGACGACGTCACGGTCTTTCGCGGTGCGCCCGCGGCCGGCGTCAAGCGGTACTTCATCGCCTCGCTCTACCCGACGCGCCACATCGCGAAGATTACGACGTGGGACCCGGCTACGAACCAGATGAGCAAGGACAGCTTCACACCCGAGATGTGGAGCGCGTTCTCTGCCGCGTCGCACTCGCTCAACCTCGCGATGGACAAGTCGGTCGTCGACCCGTCGGCGATCGAGATCGACGAGAAGGACCCGAACAACCGGATCGCGCTCAAGCCGATCGTCGACTCCGACTCGCGCATCGTAGGCGTCGCGGGAATGATCGTCGATCCGTGCTATTTCGTGAACACGTTCGCCCCCGACGCGCTCGGCGCCTCGCTGCGGACCCATTTCTCGGAGAGCGAGCTCTCGGACCTCGCCATCGTCGTGCTCGACGAGGCGGGCGCGCGGCGCTGGTCGACGACGGCCGCGGGCGCTGGCGAGGTCGAGAGCTCGGTCCCGCTGCCGTTCGTCTTCTCGAAGTGGCGGCTCGGCGTTGCGCCGCGCGGCCCATCCCACGGCCAGATCGCGCGCCGCTACTTCGCGCTCAACCTCACCCTCACCGTGCTCATGATGGCGATCGTCGCCGGGGCGGTCGTCCTCAGCCTCCGGGCCGCCTCGCGCGAGCTTCGGCTCTCGGAGATGAAGACCGACTTCGTCTCGAACGTGTCGCACGAGCTGCGGACGCCGCTCGCGTCGATTCGCGTCTTTGGCGAGCTGATGCGCATGGGCAAGGTCGACGATCCGGAGAAGGTCCACGAGTACGGCGAGCTGATCGAGAGCGAGAGCCGCCGGCTCACGCGGCTCGTCAACAACATCCTCGACTTCTCACGGATCGAGTCGGGCCGCAAGACGTACACGTTCGAGACCGTCGACCCGGTCGCGCTCGTCGACGAGGCGGTCGCCGCGTTCGCGCCCCAGGCGCGCCAGCTCGGGTTCGACGTCGAGGTCGACGCTCCGGCGACGCCGCTCCCACGCGTTCGGGTCGACGAGCCGGCCGTCTCGCAGGCGGTGCTCAACCTCCTCGACAACGCCGTCAAGTACTCGGGCGAGTCGCGCCGGGTGGGGATCCGCGTCGAGCCGGAGGGCTCGGGCGTCGCGATCTCGGTCCTCGACGAGGGCGTCGGGATCCCGGCCGAGGAGCAGTCGCGAATCTTCAACCGCTTTCACCGCGTGAGCTCGGGGCTGATCCACGACGTGAAGGGAAGCGGGCTCGGCCTCGCGCTCGTCAAGCACATCGTCGAGGCGCACGGCGGCAGCGTCTCGGTCGCGTCGCGCCCCGGCGCCGGCAGCACCTTCACGATCCACCTGCCCGCGTCTCCGTCCACCCCGCAAGCTCCGGAGGCCAGCCGCGTTGAAGAGGAGAACGCGGTAATTCGACCCTAGGCCGAACGGAGGGTGTGAGATGGGCAAGGTGCTGATCGTCGAAGACGACAACGCGATGTCGATCGCGCTCCGCGACGGGCTCCAGTACGAGGGACATACCGTCTTGCTGGCGACGGACGGACGGTCGGGTTTGAACCTGGCCGAGAGCGGGAATCCCGACATCGTGATTCTCGACGTCATGCTCCCGTCGATGAGCGGGATCGACGTCTGCCGGCAGATCCGCAGCAGCGGAAACGAGGTCCCGATCATCATGCTCACGGCGCGCGGGCAGGAGGTCGACAAGGTGCTCGGCCTGAAGATCGGCGCAGACGACTACGTGACGAAACCGTTCAGCTTCATGGAGCTCGTGGCGCGGATGGAGGCGATCCTGCGGCGGCAACCGCGCGGCGACGAGGCGCTCGACGTCTTCCGATTCGGCGACGTCGAGGTGGACTTCAGCGAGCTGCGCGCGACGAAGAGCGGGCGCCTCGTCGACCTGACGCCGCGCGAGTTCAAGCTCCTGCGCCAGTTCATCACGCACCGCGGCCGCGTCCTCACGCGCGAGAAGCTCCTCGGCGCCGTCTGGGGCTACAACGTCGTTCCCGTCACGCGCACCGTCGACATGCACATTGCGAAGCTCCGCAAGAAGATCGAGGACGACCCCGAGGTGCCGGCGTACGTCGTCACCGTGCACGGCGTCGGGTACAAGTTCCTCGGTTAGGAAGGGTCAGGGGCAAGGGGCCAGGGGCTCGGGCCGGAGGGAACTCCTTCCGGCCCGAGCCCCTGGCCCCTTGCCCCTGACCCCTGCTATCATTCCGGGTTCGCATCGAGACAAGGAGCGCCAGCTGAAGTGCACAACCGCGTATTGATGATTGGTCTGGACGGAATGACCTTCGACGTCCTCGACCCGTTGATCGCCGAAGGCCACATGCCGGCGATGGCAAAGCTCGTCGCCGAGGGCGCTCGCGCGCCGCTCCAGACCATCTTCCCGCCGCTCACCGCGGCCGCATGGACGTCGGCCGTGACCGGCAAGAACCCGGGCAAGCACGGGATCCTCGAGTTCTTCCTGCGGCGTCCCGGGACCTTCGAAGAGATGGCCGTCAACCAGCGCCTACGCGACAGCCGCGCGATCTGGGACCTGCTCGGCGAAGCCGGGGTCCGGTCGCTCGTGACGAACGTCCCGTGCACGTACCCACCCGAGCAGATCGACGGCGTGATGATCTCGGACTTCCTGACGCCCGCCGGACGTCGCGACTTCGTGAGCCCGCCCGAGGTCCTCGACGAGATCGAGGAGCGTTTCGGCCCGTACCGGCTGCATCTCGCGGGGACGTATCGCAAGGGCCGAATCGCCGAGGTCGTCGACGAGCTCGTCGACGAGATCGAGTACAAGACGAAGGTCAACCTCCACCTGATGGAGCGCGAGCAGTGGGGCGCGTGCTTCACGCACGTGTGGGGCACGGACCGCATCCAGCATGAGCTCTGGCACGTCGTCGACCCGACGCACCCGCGCCACGACGCCGTCGAGGCCGCCGGCCACCGCGCGAAGGTCATGGAGTACTGGCGCCGCGTCGACGAGTCGGTCGCGCGGATGGTCGAGGCCGCCGGCCCGCGCGCGAACACCTTCATCGTCTCGGACCACGGGTTCGGGCCGCTCCACAAGTACTGCTCGTTCAACGTCTGGCTCATGCAGGAGGGGCTGCTCAAGCTCAAGCGCGACGCGGCGACGCTCGTCAAACGCCTCGCATTCTCGCTCGGGGTCACGCCCGAGTTCGCCTTCAAGATGTCGCGCCGCGTCTCGGCCGGCGGCGCGAAGGCGAAACGAGGCGTCACGGCCGACCGCTCCAAGCGCGGGCAGCTCAACAAGCTCTTCCTTTCGTTCAACAACGTCGACTGGACGCGCACGACCGTCTATTCGAAGGGCAACTACGGCCAGCTCTTCGTGAACCTCAAGGGGCGCGAGCCGATGGGCACGGTCACGCCCGGCGCCGAGTACGACCGCGTGCGCGACGACCTCATCCGCCGCCTTCGCGCCATCGTCGACCCGGCGACCGGCGAGCGCCTCATCGGCGACGTCTTCAAGCGCGAGGAGCTCTTCCACGGCCGCCACGTCGAGAACGCGCCGGACGTGTGCTTCCTCCCCGCCGACATGCGATTCATTTCGATCGGCGACATGGACTTCACGTCGAACCGGTTTGTCGTCGACGCGTTCGGCATCTCCGGCGGTCACCGGATGCACGGCATCCTCGTCGCGAATGGCCCGGCGATCCGCCGCGGCGTCGCGCGACCGCCGGCGCACATTACCGACCTCACGCCCACGATGCTGCACCTCCTCGGCCAGCCGGTCGTCGACGACATGGACGGCCGTGTGCTCGAAGAGATCGTCGACCCGGCGTTCATGCGGGAGAACGCCGTTCGCTCCGTCGCCGCCACGGGAGGCCACGAGGCCTCCGACGCCGACCTCACGGCGGACGAGACGGGCGAGATCAAGGAACGGCTGAGGGAGCTCGGCTACCTCGGATGAAGTGAGGTGCGAGGTGCGGCGCGCTGAGCGCCCGATACGATCCGGCGCTCAGCACGCTGCACCCAGCGCTCAGCACTATGAAGGAACACTCGCACAATAGCTCGATTCTGAGCCTTCGGGCCGCAGCCTCGCGCGTCGCGGCGTTCGCCCTCCTTGGCCTCGTCGCCGGAGCGATTCTGTTCGCGATCGAGACCGCCGACCGTATCGCGGTGCTCGGCGCGAGCATCAACGGCGCCGGCGAGGCCGCTCGCCTCGCGGCGCTGATGGGCGCGACCGTGCTCGGGGCGGGCGTCCTCGGGCTCGCGCTCGGGCTCGTCGCGACCCCGCTCGAAATCGTGCGCCAGCTCGTCGCCGCGGGCGTCGAGCGCCTCGGCCCGCGTCTCTCGCGATTTGCCGTCGACGCGGCAAGCCTCGTCGCCGCCGCGGCGATCGTGACGGTGGCGCTCAAGTTCGTCTCGGGGCAGTTCCCGAACGGCCTCGAGCTCTCGGTCGAGCGGCTCACGCTCCGGTTCGACGATCGCATCGCGCACATTCCGTTCGTCGTGGCGCACTGGCGAGCGCTCTACACGGCGGTGATCTTCGCGTTCGCGCTCGCGATCATGTGGTCCCAGGTGTGGCTCTTCCGTCCGCGAGGCCGGTGGTCGCGACCGCTCGCCGCGGCCGTCGCGCTCGTCGCGCTCGTCGCGCTCGGCCTCTGCTACCAGTTCGACTCGCGCGCCTTCTTCGCGCGCTACGAGTGGACGATCCACTACCCGCTCCTCACCGGCTACACGATCATGACGACCCTCGCCGCCGGGTTCGCGCTTCGCGCGCTCTCGTCGATGGAGTGGGGCCGCGCGTGGACGCGCGGCGCGACGGCCGCCGCGCTTGCGCTCGCCGCGTTCGGGCTCGGCTGCTACGCCTATGCGTTCGTAGCCATGGACGCGAACCAGAACGTCAAGGCGCTCTTCTGGAACCGCTCGGTCATCGCGCGGCGCGTCTACGAGGTCTCGAAGCGGCTCGTCGACCGCGACCGCGACGGGTACTCGCCGATCTTCGGCGGAGGTGACCTCGACGACGCGAATCCAAGCGTCCACCCGCTCGCGCCCGAGGTCGCCGGAAACGGCGTCGACGACAACGGCATCGGCGGCGACCTCTCGCTCGCCGACGCCGCGGCGCGGCCGCGCGTGCCCGCGCCCGGCGAGTTCGTCACCGTTGCGGACACGAGCGCGTGGGACCCGAAGGCGGTCCCGCCCGACGCCGTCGACGTCGCGAGCGACGCGGCGCCTGGCGACGTTCCGCTTGCCGGCGCCACGCCCCGGCCGAACGTCATCATCATCTCGGTCGACTGCGAGCGCGCCGACCACACGAGCGTCTTCGGCTACGACCGCGACACGACGCCGAACCTTGCGCGCTACGCCGCGGGCGGCCTCGCGTTCGCGAACGCGATCCCGCACGGGACGAACACGGGGCACTCGTTCTCCGCGATGCTCCGCTCGTCGTGCATGGACGCAATCTTCGACCCGAACGTCCCGACGCTCACCCAGCAGCTCAAGGCGGCGGGCTACCACGCGGCGTTCATCAACGCGCGGCGGCTCGACGACTGGCTCACGCCGAAGCGGTGGCACCGCTACAGGCCGACGATGATCGGCGACTTCGACGTCCTCCACCTCGACGGCGAGCGCGAGTGGACCGCGGACCAGCTCACCGACACCGCGATTGGCTACGTCGACCGGCTCCCGGCGGGCCGCCCGCAGTTCATGTGGATTCACTACATGGACGTCCACATGCCGCGCGAAGGCCATCCGGAGTACGGCTACGGCGACCGCGACGTCGACGTCTACGACGCCGAGATCCGCTACACCGACGCCGCCGTCGGGCGTCTGCTCGACCACCTCCGCGCGAAGGGCCTCCTCGACACGTCGATCGTCTTCCTCACGGCAGACCACGGCGAGGGGTTCCTCGAGCACGGCACCGTGGACCACAGCAACAAGCCGTACGCCGACAATAGCCACGTGCCGCTCGTCGTGCTCGCGCCGGGTGTCGAGCCCAGGCGCATCGACGAGCTCGTCGGTCTCTTCGACGTCGCGCCGACGGCGCTGCGGTTCGTCGGCCTCCCCGTGCCGGACGTCTACCGCGGCATCGACCTGCTCGGCGCGTCGCGCGCGCCGGAGTTCCCGACGCGGACGATCGTGAGCGAGACGCCGCGCAACGGCATCGAGACGTCGTTCTTCGCGTGGGGCTACGTCGACTGGCCCTACAAGTTCGTCTACGACGTGAAGGGCAACACGAACGAGCTCTACGATCTCTCCGCCGACCCGAACGAGCAGCACAACCTCGTCGAGGTCGACCCGGACCGGGCGGCGCGCATGCGGGCGGCCCTCGGCCGCTGGCTCGACCTCGAGACCGTCGCGCCGCCGGCGGTCCGAGCGTCGCGGTGACGCCGGTGGCGGGAGAAGCGGTCCGGCGGGCCGCGCGGCGCGCGGCCGCGTACGCCGTCTACGGTGCGTTCGCCGGCGGAGCGGTCTTTGTGATCGAAGCCGTCGACCGGCTTCGCGTATTGCGCGCGAACCTCTACGGGCCGCAGGAGGCCGTGCGCCTCGCGCTCCTGCTCGGCGTGACGGTTCTCCTCGTCGCGGTCGTGGCGGGCGCGGTCGGCGCGTTCTGGGCCGCGGCCGACGAGGTGCGGGCAGCGGTCGAGCGGCGCCTCCCGCAGCCGGCAACGCGACGGCGCGCGGTCGTGGCGTGGCTTGCCGCGTCGGCCATCGTCGCCGTCGTGCTGCGCGTCGCCTTCGCGCTCGCGCCGTGGCTCGTCGAGGGCCCGGCGGTGCGCCTCATCCGGCGCGTCGACGCGCGGCTCGTCGGCCTCGGCGTCGTGGGCGCGCACCCGAAGGTCGCCTACACACTCGGGCTCGCGGCGGCGACCGCGGCTTTCATGGCGCTCCACTGGTGGCTCTTCTCGGCGCGCGGGCCGCGTGTGCGGCTCGGCGCGGGGCTCGCGGCCGCGGCGTTCGCGCTCGTGACGGTGGTGGGCTTCGCGGCCGACTCGCGCGTCGAGTTCACGCGGTACGAGTACATGTTCCACATCCCGCTCGAGGTCGTCTACGCGCTCGCGGCGCTCGGCGCGTGCGTCGCGGCGGGGCGCGCGGTCGCGGCGCCCGAGCGCGTCCTTGGCTCGCGCTCCGCGCTCGCTGCGGCGGGGCTGCTCGCGGCGCTTGGCGTCGTGTCGTTCGGCTACGGCGCGATCGCGATGGACGCGAGCCAGAACGTGAAGGCGCTCTTCTGGAGCCGCTCGATCGTCGCGCGCCGCGCGTTCCAGCTCGCCCGGCTCGCGACCGACCGCGACGGCGACGGGTTCTCGCCCTACTTCGGCGGCGGCGACCTCGACGACGCGAGCGCGAGCGTGAACCCGATGGCGGCGGAGGTCGCCGGCAACGGCGTCGACGACAACTGCATCGGCGGCGACCTTGCCCGTGCGGATCAGCCCGAGGGCGCGCTCTTCGTTCCGGTCTCGGACGAGCGGCCTGCCGCGCCCGCGGCCCCGCGCGCGCTCCCCGGCCGTGACGTCCTCATCCTCTCGGTCGATTGCCTGCGCGCCGACCACCTCTCGTGCTACGGCTACGCGCGACCGACGTCGCCGCACATCGACCGATTCGCCTCGGAGTCGCTGCTCTTCGAGAACGCGTACGCCCAGGGCACGAACACCGGCCACTCGTTCACCTCGATGTACCGGTCCTCCTATGCCGACGACATCTTCGACGACCGAATCCCGACGTTCGCGCGCGTCGCGCGTGACGCCGGGTACGAGACGCAGTTCGTCAACGCGATCCGCACCGACGCGTGGCTGAACGCGAACCGGTGGGGCAAATACAAGGAGGTGATGGCCGATTTCGACGTGGTGCACTCTGACGGGGACCGGTTCTGGAACGCCGAGGCGCTCACGGACCGCGCCATCGAGGTCATCGACGCTCAGACGCCCGACGTCCCGCACCTTACGTGGGTTCACTACTTCGACTGCCACCGCCCGCGCCGCCGGCACGCGGACCACGACTTCGGGCGCAGCGCAGCGGGCGTCTTCGACAGTAACGTCGCGTTCGTCGACGAGCACCTCGGTCGGCTCTTCGACCACCTGCGCGTCACGGGCCGGCTCGACCGGACGATCGTCTTCCTGATCGCCGACCACGGCGAGGCGTTCATGGAGCACGGCGCGATGGATCACTCCAACAAGCCGTACTGCAACAACACGCTCGTCCCGCTCGTCGTGCGCGCGCCCGGCGTCGCGCCGGCGCGCTTCGCCGAGCCGTGCGGCCTCGTCGACGTCGGGCCGACCGCGCTTGCGTTTGCCGGGGTCCCCGCACCCGCATTCTACCGGGGTGTCGACCTCGTCGCGGCCGCCCGCGCCGGCGGGCCGCCGCCGCGAGAGATCGTGAGCGAGACGCCGCGCAACCTCATCGAATCGTCCTTCTACTCGTGGGCGCTCGTCGAATGGCCCTACAAGGTGCTCTGGGACGTCCGCTCGAACACGACCGAAGTCTTCGACCTCGTCGCCGACCCTGGCGAGCAGCACAACCTCGCCGACCGCGACCCGGCGCTCGCCGCGCGGCTTCGCGCACGGCTCGGGGCGTGGCTCGACCGCGAGACCTCGCGGACTGGCGCCGTCGGACCGGGCGACGAGGGCCTCGGCGACGGCGACGGCGACTGATCACGCGATGCAACCGCGCTCGAGAATCTGGGTCTACGCGCTCGCGGCCGTCGCGGGCGGGGCGCTCGTGTGGGCCGTCGAGGCGATCGACCGGCTCGCGGCCCTCTGGCCGAGCTTCAACTCCGCGCTCGAGCCGCTGCTCTTCGCCGCGTACCTCGCACCCGGCGCGCTTCTGGGCATCGGGACCGGCGTCGCCGCGGGGATCGTCCTCGGCGCGGCGGGGACGGCGCGGGAGGGGCTCTCGCGGCTCGCGGCGCGGCGCTGGCCCGAGCGGGCTGCCGTCGCGGGCGCCTCGCTCACCGCGCTTGCGATCGCCGTCGTCGTGCGCTGCGCGATGCTCGCGGCGAGCGCCGCGGTCGAGGAGCCGATCTTCCGCGTCGTCAAGAAGGTCGACGACCGGATCGTGCGAGTCCCGTTCGCGGTCGAGCACTTCGGCCTGCTGCTGACGGTCGGGTCCGTCGCGCTCGCGGTCGCGCTCGTCGCCGTCGACTGGGGGCTGACGGCTCGGCCCAAGGCGCGGATGCGGCTCGTCGCGGCGGCGCTCGCGGCGGGCGCGGCCGGGCTACTCGTCGGTCTCTACGCGGTTGACTCGCGGCTCTTCTACGGGCGATACGAGCTCACGATGCACCTCCCGGCGACGGCCGTCGAGCTCGTGGTCGGATTTCTCGCCGCCGGATTTGCGATCTCGGCGCTCGGCGCGGGCGCCCGGCGCGCGCGCGTCGTGGCGGCGGCGGTCGCCGCCGCGGCCGTGCTCGCAAGCGGAATCGCCTTCGCGCATTTCGGCGCGAACGAGAATCTCAAGGCGCTCCTCTGGCGTCGCTCCGTCGTGGCACGGCGCGCCTACCAGGCGGCGACCTTCCTCGCCGACCGCGACCGCGACGGCTTCAGCGCGGCGCTCGGCGGCGGCGACCTCGACGACCGCGACCCGAACGTCAACCCGCTCGCGACCGAGATCGCGGGAAACGGCGTCGACGACAACTGCATCGGCGGGGACGCCGACGTGCCGCTCGTTCGACCCGCGTCGCTCGAGTCGGGCGCCGCGGAGACGGCGCCCGCGCCCGGCGCCGCGAAGAACTTCATCCTCATCTCGATCGACACGCTCAGGGCCGACCGCATGAGCTGCTACGGCTACGGCCGGCCGACGGCGCCGCGGCTCTCGGAGTACGCGGCCTCGGGGACGTTCTTCGAGCGCGCCTACAGCCAGGGGACGAACACGGGCATCTCGTTCGCGTCGATGCAGCGATCGGCGACGCGCGGCGCAGTCTTCGACGAGCAGAGGCCGACGCTGTTCGGGCGCCTCTCGGCGGCTGGCTACGTAACGAGGTTCATCAACGCGCGGCGCGACGACGCGTGGCTCGAGACGAAACGGTGGACTCGGTACCGCCGGATCATCCTAGACGGGATACAGACCTACGACCACACGTCGGGCGAGCCGCTCTGGGACGGAGACAAGGTGACGGACCGCGCAATCGAGTACCTCTCGTCGCTCCCGCCCGGGACGCGCCACGCGACGTGGGTCCACTACCTCGACCCGCACGAGCCGCGAAAGAAGATGGCGCCATACGACTTCGGGGACTCGAGCTCGGACAAGTACGACACCGAGGTCGCGTTCGCGGACAGGGAGGTCGGCCGCTTGCTCGACTGGCTCCGCGACTCCGGCGCGATGCGCGACAGCATCGTCGTGCTCGTTGCGGACCACGGCGAGAGCTTCCTCGACCACGGCATGGACCTGCACGGGAACCGCCCCTACCATGAGCAGATCTGGGTGCCGCTGATGATGTGGGCCCCCGACGTCGCGCCCGCCCGCGTCGCGGAGCCCGTCGGCGTGTGGGACGTGGCGCCGTCCGTACTCTCCTACCTCGGCCTGCCGCCGATTCCAGGCGCGGAGGGGCGCGACGTCCTGAGGTCGCCCGCCGTCGCGCGGCCGATCTTCTCCGAGACGCCGCTGAACCTCGTCGAGGTCTCGTTCTTCGCGTACGCCGTGACCGACGGCGGGTGGCGCTACATCTACGACGTGCGCGGCAATACGGTCGAGCTGTACGACCTCGCGGCCGACCCGCTCGAGCTGCACAACCTCGCCGACGAACGTCCGGAGAAGGCGGCCGAGCTCCGGACCGTGCTCGCGAGGTGGCTCGACGCCTCGCGCTCGGTGCGCACGATGCGCGGCGCGTGACGCGGTGGGGCGCCCCGCGCGAGCCGACCTCGGCGGCGGGCGCGTCCGCCTTGATCTCCCTCGGGTTGTAGCGTAAAAGACAGGGGTCGGAGGAGTTCCCTCATCATGAGCGCAGACCGAGAGATCATTGCCTGGGTATACGGGTGCACCGACGTCGGTATGGTCCGCAGACAGAACGAGGACGCGTTCGTCATCGCCGACCTCACGGCCAACTCGGCTGCGGGCTCGCTCGCGCCCGAGGGGGCGAGCGTCGCCGAGACCGACACGACCGAGCGCGGCGAGGAGGGCATGCTGCGCAAGTGCCGCGTCGGCGACCAGGGGCTCCTGCTCGCCGTCTCCGACGGGATGGGCGGGGCCGAGGCGGGCGAGATCGCGAGCCACCTCGTCGTCGAGAGCGTCCGAGAAGACCTCGGCACGCGCCGCGAGCGGCCGACCGGCCACCTCGTACGCGCCGCCGTCGAGCGGGCGAACCACGTCGTGTTCGACGCCGCCGGCCGCAACCCGAGCCGGAGCGGCATGGGCGCGACGCTGACGGCCGTGTTCGTGCGCGAGGACCGCGGCTACGTCGCCGGCGTCGGCGACTCGCGCTGCTACCTCATTCGCGGCAAGCGAATCCGGCAGGTCACGCGCGACCAGTCGCTCGTCGAGTCGCTCGTCGAGCTCGGCCACCTCACGCGCGAGGAGGCGGAGCGGTCGCCGCACCGCAACGTGATCCTGCAGGCGCTCGGCACGAAGCCCGAGGTCGCGGTCGCGCTCACGAAGATCCAGCTCTGCCGCGGCGACATGCTGCTGCTCTGCTCGGACGGCCTCTCGGGCAAGCTCTCGGACGACGAGATGCTCGCCTACGCGCTCGCGGGGCCGACGATCGACGACGCGTGCCGGCAGATGGTCTCGGCGGCCAACGAGCGCGGCGGCGAGGACAACATCACGGTCATCCTGTCGCAGCTCTCGGGGCAGGGGCTCGAAGCGCCCGTCGAGGCGACGAGCGTGACGGGCACGCTCGAGAAGATCCACGGCTTCAACCACGCGTCCGGCATCGGGTACGACGACGAGCAGGACCGGGCCGAGAAGCCGGACACGGCGGCCAAGACGAACCCGCTCACGGCGCCGCCGGAGGGAACGTAGCGAGCGCCGGCTCGCCAGGACATTCCGCGTGTACCGCCAGAACAGGGTCGCCGTCGCAATCCCAGCCCACAACGAGGCGCGCCACGTCGCGCGGACGATCGCCACCGTGCCGTCGTTCGTCGACGTCGTCGTCGCGGTCGACGACGCGAGCGAGGACGGCACGGCCGCCGAGCTCGCGCGCGCGGCGCGGGCCGACGCGCGCGTGCGCCCTCTTGCGCACGACCGGAATCGCGGCGTCGGCGCCGCGATCGTGACCGCCTACCGCGCGGCCCTCCACCTCGGCGCCGACGCGGTCGTCGTGATGGACGGCGACGGCCAGATGGACCCGCGCGACATGCCCGCGCTTCTCGATCCCGTGTGCGAGGGGCGCGCCGACCTCGTCAAGGGCCACCGGTTCGACGGCCTCCGTCCGAGGGGGCCGATGCCGCGCTCGCGCGTCGTAGGGAACCACCTGCTGAGCGCCGCGACGCGCGTCGCGGCCGGGTACGCCGCGCCGCTCGATGCGCAGTGCGGCTACACGGCGGTCGCCGCGAGCGCGCTCGCGTGCCTGCCGCTCGACCGTCTCTACCCGCGATACGGCTTCCCGAACGACCTCGTGCTCCGCGCGCTCGAAGCGGGGCTCCGCGTCGAGTCGGTTCCGATTCGCGCGCTCTATGGGTCGGAGGTCTCGGGAATCCGCCCTCACGTCGCGATTCCTCGGATTCTCGGCCTGCTTGCGCGCGGGTGGGCGCGCCGGCGGTTCGCGGCGGCGCCTCGGCGCGTACCGTCGCGAAACGAGACGTGACGTGGCCCGCGCGCTTGGCCTGACCGCGGTCCTCGCGCTCGTCCTCGGCGGAGGGGCGTGCGATCGACGGCCGGCGCCCGCCGCCGTGCCGGTCGAGGTCGGCGGCTGGCCCCGCGAGCGCGTCGTCGCGCCCGCGACGTCGGACCCGGCACCGCTCTTCGAGCCGCTCGCGCTCGACCTCGCGCCGGGCTCGCCGCACCTCGTCGCCGTGCGCCTCGAGGTGGGCTCGGGCGCGGTCGACTGCGTCGTGTCGCGCGCCGGCGCCGAGCTGGCCCGCCGCCGCGTCGCGCGCCTCGGCGACGACCTCGTCGTCCTTCCGGTGCGCGCGCTCGACGGGCCTGGCGCGACCTTCGCTGTGCGTCAGGCGAAGGGAACCGGCCCCCTCGACGTCGCGATTCGAAGCGTGACGCTCTATTCGGTGACCGCCGACACGGCCGCGTCGACCGCCGCCGGCCTGGCGGACGCGTTCGAGCGCGAGACCGGGCGCGCCGGGGACCCGGCCGTCGAGAACCTCGTCGCGAACGCCGATTTCGCGGCCGACGACGAGGTGCGCGGCACGCCGGAAGACTGGTTCGCCTACGTGGACACGAGGTTCGACGCGACCGCGCACTCGCTCGAGGTCGCGGGGACGCCGCCTCCGGGCCGCCCGCTCGTCGCGACGGGGCCGGTGCCGGTCGAGGCCGGCCGCCGCTACCGCGCCGTCGCGCGCGTTGCCGTCTCCCGCGGAGGCGTCGTCTTTCGGGCCGTCGACTTCGACGAGCTCGAGACCGTCGCCGCGACCGAAGCGATTCTGCCGGCGCCGGACGGCAGCGAGCGCTCGCTCGAGTTCACGGTCCCGCCGGGCTGCCGGGCAATCCGACTTCGCTTCGACGCGGCGGCGTCGGGCGAGCCGACCGAGCTCGACCTCTCGACCGTTCAGATGGAGGCGCTACCGCAGGCGGCTCCCGAGGCCAAAGCGCCGTGACGCGAGTCGACTTCGCGACCGCCGACCTCGCCTTCGAGGCGCCCGGCTTCGAGCGCGCTGCCTTCCGTCCGGACTGCGCGGCGTCCCGCGGCGCGAGCCATCGCGGATGACTGGCTTCGTCGAAAGGCTCCGCGGCGTCGCGCCGCCGCGCCTCGACGCCCCCGGCGCGCGCTCGCGGCGCCGCCTTCGGATCGCGGCGATGGGGGCGATCTTCGTCTGTGCGTTCGGCGTCCGGCTCCTTTACGCGACCGACGCGCTCGGCGACCTCTACGGGGTGCGCCAGGAGCGCTATCGCATCGCACATTTCTACCACGAGGCGGCGGCAAGCCTCGCCGAGGGCGACGACCGCGTCGCGTTCCCGCGCGCCCGCGCGCCCGGCGACACGCTCCTCGTCGGCTATCCGCCGGGATACTTCCTCTTCATGGCGCCGATCTACGCGGCGACGGGCGACAGCATGGCGGCGGTACTGCTCGTGCAAGCGGCCGTCGACTCGGCGACCTGCGTGCTGCTGTTCCTTCTCGGCGAAGCGCTGTTCTCGACATTCGCCGGGGCCGTCGCGAGCGCGCTCATGGCGCTCAGCCCACAGTTCGCGTACCTCTCGCTCGTGCTCAAGCCCGACACGCTCACGGTCGCGCCCGTGCTCCTCGCGGTCCTGCTGATCGTGCGAGGGGCGCAGACGGGCCGGCTCTCGCGGTGGATCTGGGCCGGCGTCGCGCTCGGCGTCGCGTGTTGGCTTCGCCAGAACGCACTCTTGCTCGCGCCCGCGCTCGCGGCGGCCGCGCTCGCCGCCTGTGGGTGGCGCGCGACGCTCAAGCCCGCGGCGGCGATGGTCGCCGCGTGCGTGGCGATCGTGGCGCCGCTCACGATCCGCAACCTCGCGCTCTACGGCGACCCGATCCCGGTGACGGTCGGATCAGGCTTCGCGCTGCTCTCGGGCCTCGCGCGCGACGACTACGCGGGGCGGTACGCGCTCCCGCGCTTCGCCTACAACGTCTCGGTCGAAGAGGCCGTCGAGCGCGGGCTGCCGCCCGATTACTACTTCGACGAATACGACCGCCTCCAGGCGCGGCACGAGCGGAAGTACGAGACGAAGCATACGGTCCTGAGCGTCTTCGCGGTCGACGGGATCGCTCGCGACCGCGCACGCTCACGCGAGGCGCTGCGGCTCATCCGCTCGGACCCGGCCTACTTCGCGACGATCTACTGGCTGCGCGTCGCGCGCCTCATGGGCTACACGCAGCAGAACCGCCCCGTGCCGCTCTCGGCCGGACGCGCAGAGCGTGCCGGCGGCACTCTCGAGTTCTATACGTCGGTCGACCCTGCGCGTGGGCGCTGGCGCTACTACTGGAACGAGGGGCACGCGTGGGACTTCGCCAGGCCACCGATCGCCTTCGTCCAGCGCGCGTTCGTCACCCCGGTTCTCCTGCTCGCCGCTGCGGTCGGCCTCGTCGCCTGCGCGGCGGCGAGCTGGCGGCGCCTCCTTCTGCTCGCGGTGCTTCCGGTCTACTACCTCGGGCTTCAGTCGCTCATGTGGGCCGAGTTCCGCCACACGCTTCCTGTGCACGTCGTGGTGTTTCTGCTCATCGGCGCCGCGGCCGCGGCCGCGATCGCCGCCGCGCGCGGCCGCGCGCGGCCGTGAGCGCGGGCCGCCGGCTCCTGATCTGCGCGGTCGCGATCGCGGGGCCGCTCCTCGACGTCGTGCTGTTCTCGTCGGCGTGCATTGCAGCGTTCACGCCGCGACCGGGGCCGGTCGCCGTCGGCCCTGTCGACGCCTCGCTCACGCGCCGGGTTTACGCGTTCGCGTGGGGCCACCACTCGTCGATCTTCGTCGAGCAGCCGCCGGGGTGGCGTCTCGGGCCCGAGGGCGACGAGGCGGCGCCGTTCGTCGAGTACGGGTGGGGAGACCGGCGGTTCTATTTCGAGTCGAACTTCGCCGTTCATTCGCTCTTCGCGTCGGCGCTCCTCCCGACCGAGTCGGTTGTCTACGTCTGCGGGCACGCGCTCCCGCCGAACGAGGAGGTGATCGGAGCCGACGTCTACGTCCGAGAGTGCGGTGCGGACGAGCTCGCGCGCCTCGTGACCGTGCTCGAGGGCGCGATGGTGCGCGGCGCAAACGGCGCTCGCCCTCGAGCGCTTCCGCCGACGCCAGAGTATCCCGGGCGCTTCTACCCGGGCCGCGAGTACTACGTCGTCTGGTGGAACTGCAACGAGTGGACGGTACGGATGCTCCGCGACGGCGGCTTCGACGCGTCTCCTGCGCTCGTCTTCTCGAAGGACCAGGTCGGCGGGAGTATCCACGGGTTTCGCCGCCTTGCCCGAAAGGAGAGCTAGGCGCGAGCAGGCGCGGAGCCGTTCGTCCGTACGAGACTTGTCAGCTCCGGGCGGCCGCGGTTCGCAGCCAAGCGAGAAACGGCGACGGGCCGTCGAACGCGCCGACCTGCTTGCGGATGAGCTTGCCGTCGGCCGAGAAGACGAAGATCGTCGGGTACGCCTTGACCTTCTGCTTTCGTGCGAACTGTTGCCCCTCGGCGCCGTCGCGCGGGTCGAGCTTGACGAAGAGGTTCGCGGCGGCGAACTCGCGAACGGACGCGTCGGGGTAGACCTTCGCGTCCATGTAGCGGCACCACGTGCACCAGTCCGTCGAGACGTCGACGACAATCACCTGACCGGCTTTGGCGGAACGCCGCGCCTGGTCGAGGCTCTTCGACCACGCGATCGGCGCGGCGACGGCGACGACCGTAGTCGGGTCGGGCGGGTTGGCGGCCGGCGACTGGCCGCCCCGGCTGTACACGGCGAGCGCGAACGCCATCAGAACGGCCGCGGCAAGAGAGGTCGAGCTTCTCATCACGACCGCTCTTATCGGCGCATCTCGTTCCGGGCTTTACTCGAAAGCGCGCCAGCCTATCGATTCGTCGAGGTCTGCTCGAGCCACGAAAGGAAGTCGTTCGGCCGCCGGAACGCGCCCGGCTGGGACGCGAGCAGCTTGCCGTCCTTCGAGAAGACGAGGAGCGTCGGATAGCCGCGGACCTGCATCCGCCGGGCGAACTCCGTGCCCTCGCGACCGTCCTCGGCGTCGAGCTTGACGAAGACGTTGTTCGCCGCGAACTTCTGCACGCTCGCATCGGTGTAGACGCGCTCGTCCATGTACTTACACCACCCGCACCAGTCCGTATAGACGTCGACGAAGATGACTTGATCGGCGCTCGCCGCGCGGCGCGCGTCGTCGAAGCTCGACGACCACGAGATCGGACCGGCTGCGTGCGCGACCGTCCCCGGGCTCGGCGCGTGGCCAACCGGCGCCTGAGCGACCGGGGCCGTCCGCACGTCGTCCGTGCTGAGCGTCGGTGTCTCGTCGCGCTGTGCGGACCGGGCGTCGCGGTTGCGGCCGCTCTGGCTGAACGTAGACGACGCGAAGTAGGCCATGACGACGAGAATCACTAAGGCGCTGGCGGCGGTCAGCAGGCGATTGGTCATACTCTCGGTACTCCTCGATTGGGGCGTACGGTCGAGATAGAGTATGGCTCGACTCGGGCGATTTTGTGAACAGCAAACCGTGCACGGGGCGTGCGTCATGTCTTGGCGAGCCAGACGCCGAAGGCGTCGAAGAGAGGAGCCGGAGGTCGAGGCGCGAGCGAAGCGAGCGCCGACCTCCGGAATCGAAGGCGAGCGCGGCGCGTGCTGCAGTCGTCCGTGACGCCGAAGGAGTTGTGACCCTCCTTGAAGTGACGCGCCGCGAGCCGAGCGTGGCTCACGGTGCCGCGCGCGGTAGCGCGCGGGTCGTCGCGTACCTCCGCCAAATCACGCCCGACGCAGCACTAGGCGCCCTGAAGGCGGTCCGACGCTTCGACGAAGATCCGGACGAGGCCCTCGAGCCCGGCGCGGTCGTCGGCGTCGAACCTCGCGCGAGACGGACTGTCGAGGTCCAGCACGCCCTCGAGCGAGCCGCCGGCGAGGATGGGGACCACGATCTCGGACCGCGACGCGGCATCGCAAGCGATGTGACCGGGGAAGTCGAAGACGTCCTCGACGACGACCGTCTCGGCGCGCGCGGCGGCGGTTCCGCAGACGCCCTTGCCGACCGCGATCCGCACGCACGCCGGCTTGCCCTGGAACGGTCCGAGGACGAGCTCCGCGCCCTTCAGAAAGTAGAATCCGGCCCAATTGAGGTCGGAAAGCGCGTGGAAGACGAGCGACGAGAAGTTCGCCGCGTTCGCCACCGGGTCGCGCTCGCCCTCGAGGAGCGCCCGGAGCTGCGCGGCGAGCTGTTCGTAGAGCTCCGCCTTCGTCGTCGCGTTCAGGTCCTTCAGCTCGAACATATCGCCCTCATCCGATGAAATCGGTCACGGTCCCGTTGAACCACCCGGCGCGCTCGTCGTGCGGGAGGAGGCCGGCGCCGTCGACGATCTCGACGCGGACCGACGGGTTGAGCGCTGCGAACCCCTCCGCGTCCGAGACCGGCGCCATCTTCGCCTGCGCCCCCCACACGACGAGCGTGGGCTTCGTCAGTCGCGGGTACACCTCGGCGACGTCGAGATTCAGTGCGCCGCCGACGAACGCGGCCGGGGCGTAGCGCGCGCCCGGCTGGTGGCTCGTCGCGTACATCTGGCGCACGAGCGCGTCGTCGACCGACTCCGGGTGCGCGTACACCTGCTGCTTGAGGTAGTAGCGGATCGACGCTTCCGACACGAGCACGTTGTAGAGCGACTGTCCGACGACGGGCGCCGAGAGCGCGCCGATGGCGAGCGCGCCGAGCGAGCCGGGCGGGTCGTCGAGTCGCGTGATGCCGGTCGGGCACACGAGCACGAGCCCGGCGACGTGTTGCGGGGCCCGGTAGGCGGCGACGATCGCGTACGCGGCCGTGAGCGAGCTCGCGACGACGCAGGGCGGCTCCGGGAAGGCGTCGCGGAGGAAGTCGAGCAGGAGCGAGACGTACGTCTGAGCCGTGTACTGCGTCGCCGGGCGGTCCGAGAGGCCGAAGCCGAGCAGGTCGACCGCGTGAACCCGGTAGCGGTCCGAGAGGTACGCGAAGTTGTGCCGCCACTCGTAGCTCGACGCCGCCGCGTGGATGCCGTGCAGCAGCACGACGGGGCGGCCGGCGCCTCGAACGGTGTGGGCGACGCGGAAGCCGCGCCAGAAGTACGACGCTCTCTCCCCCTCGTACCACTCCTCGAGCTTTGGCGCGGCCGCGGCGACGGCCGCGTTTGCGATCGCGGCGCCGCCGACGGCGACGCCTGCGGCCGCCGCGGCGAACTTCAACACGGAGCTGTTCATGAGTACGACACCTCCCTCGCGAGGGCGCGCGGCGCCGCCGGCCCCGCGCGCTTCGAGATGATTCGGGCGCACGCGGCGCCGGACGCCGCGACGGCGGTGACGCCCTGGCCCGGGAAACAGCTGTCGCCGGTGCAGTAGAGGCCGCGGATGGGCGTCGAGTTCTGCGGCCGGAGCATGAGGTCGCGGCTGCGGCGAAGCAGCAGGCCGTAGGTGCCACCGGGGCGCCGGATGTAGCGCTCGTTCGTACGCGGGGTGGCGGCTTCGAGGTGCTCGACCGCGCCGCAGAGGCCCGGCATGATCGCCTCGAGCCGCTCGAGCGTCCGGGCGGCGAGCTCTCGCTTTCGCTCGCGGTACGGCTTTCCGCGCGCCGGCCACGACTCCTCGCGGTGCGACGCGAAGCAGTGGAGGACGTGGCGGCCCGGCGGCGCGAGCGACGCGTCGTGAAGGCTCGGCATCGACACGAAGACCGTTCCGGCCTCGTCGCGCATCCGCGACCAGTCCTCGACGACGATGTGGTGGGTCGAGAATCCCTCCGGGACGACGTCGGCGCGGATCCCGGCGAAGACGCTGAAGAAGGACGGACCCGGCTCGAACCGCTCGACCGAGCGGAGCGCCTTCGCGCACGGCTCCGGGCTCGTGCGCACGAGGCGGCCGAACGTCTGCGCGTAGGTCGCGTTCGAGACGACGTAGCGCGCGCGCACCTCCTCGCCCGACGCGAGCCGCACGCCGGCGGCCCTGCCGTCGCGCACGAGGATCTCGTCGACCGGCGTCCTGAATCTCACGTCGCCGCCGTGCCGCCGGAGGCCCCGCACGAGGGCCTCGGCGATCTCCTGCGAGCCGCCGACGGGGTAGTGGATACCGCCGTAGTGCCGGTCGCCGAGCACGATCGCGGCGTTGATGAACGGCACCTCGGCGGCGCCGGTGAGCGCCCACGCGTAGCACTCGAGCTCGACGAAGGCGCGGAGCTCGGGGTCCCGAAGGTACCGACGAGCGATCCCGGCGACGTCGACCATCGAGTAGTACATCAGCTGAAGCGTCCCGAGCGGGTGGCGCGTCGCGACGCGGACGAGGTGGTCGACGTCCTCGATCGACTCGAACGGCATCCGGTTTAGTCGCCGGAAGAAGGCATCGACACGGCCGTAGAATCGGCGTATTCCGTCCCGCTCGCGCGGAAACGCCGCCGTGAGCTCGTCGAGAAAGCGCTCGCGGTCCTCGTGCGCGCGGACCTCGCGGCCGCCCGGAAGGTGGTAGTGGATCTGCACCGGGTCGCGGACGACCTCGAGCGACTCTCCGATCTCGTCGAGGACCTTCCGGATGAAGCACGTCGTCCCGCTCGGCGCGAGGCCGTAGAAGAGCGATGCGCCGACGTCGAACCTGTAGCCGTGTCGGGAGAAGCACGAGGCGCTCCCGCCAGGGGCCGTGTGCTGCTCGACGACGACGACGTCGTAGCCGCGCGAGGCGAGCAGCGACCCGGCCACGAGACCGCCGATTCCCGCGCCGACCACCACGACGTCGTGAAGCTCTGCCGCCACCGCCGAGGACCTCCGTGCCGCGCCGCTCAGGGTCGAGATCATACCATCCGCAGAAGCGCCGGAGCGACCTCGACGGGTGCGAAGCCGACGCTGTCGGCGCTGAGGAGCTGGTAGCGGATGCCGCCCCGCTCGCCCGTGAAGCCGGCGCGGATACCGTCGCCGTGCAGATGGCCGTAGATGCACGCTTCGACGCCGTAGCGCTCGAGCAGCTCGGTGACTTCGGACGGCTCGCGGCGCGAGTTCATCGGAGGGTAGTGGAGCGCGGCGACGAGGTGTGCGAAGCGCTTCCCGGCGAGGCTCTCGAACGAGAGCCGGAGCCGCTCGAGCTCGCGGCGGTAGAGCTTCTCGTCCTCGGCCGTGAAGTACTCGTCGCCGGGAAGGGTCCACCCGCGCCCGCCCGCGATCGCGACGTCGCCGAAGACGAACGAGTCGTTCTGGAGGAGCGAGATAGACGGGTCGACCGCGCGCTCGATCTTCGCGCGCGACTGCCACCAGTAGTCGTGGTTGCCTTTCAGGAGCAGCTTCGCGCCCGGGAGCGCCGCGATGTCGGCGAGGTCTGGAAGCGCTTCTTCGAGTCGCATCGCCCACGAGATGTCGCCCGCGACGACGAGCAGGTCGTCGTCGGCGACGCGCTCGCGGCACGCGGCGAAGATGCGCTCCGCGTGGTCGTCCCAGTGCGCGCCGAAGACGTCCATCGGCTTCGGCCGCGCGCGCGACAGGTGCGGGTCGCCAATTGCCCAGATGCGTGCCACTGGGCGGAGTATAGCTCACGCAGGGCCGCGCAGACCTCAGCCCATCCCGAGCCGTCGCATGCGGTAGCGAAGCCGCTGGAGCGAGACCTCGAGCCGCTGCGCCGCACGGGACCGGTTCCCGCCCGTCATGTGGAGCACGCGCTCGATGTAGGCCCGCTCGAAGGCGTCCATCGCCGCGGCGAGCGGCGCCACGCCGTCGGCGCCGTCTCCGGCCGCCGCGTCGAAGGCCGTCCCGAAGGCGTCGGCGTCGAGGCCCGCGCCGCGCGACTGCGCGAGCGACGCCTCGATGGCCTCGCGCGTGATTCGCGGGCCGTGGAGCGCGAGGCACCGCTCGAGCACGTTCGAGAGCTCCCGAACGTTTCCAGGCCAGTGGTACGCCAGGAGCGGTCCCATGGAGCCGGCAGTGATCTCGGCGCCAGGGACGCCGACCCGCGCGCCGATGGCTGCGGCAAGCCGGCGCGCGAGCACCGGGATCTCATCGCGGCGGTCGCGCAGCGGGGCGATCTGGAGCCGGATGACGTTCAGCCGGTGGTAGAGGTCCGCGCGGAAGCGGCCCGCGCGCGTCTCGGCCTCGAGGTCGCGGTTCGTCGCCGCGACGATTCGAACGTCGACGCGGACGGGGTGGGTCTCGCCGAGCGGCAGGATCTCGCCGTCCTGAAGGAACCGGAGCAGCTTCGCCTGGAGCGTGAGCGGCAGCTCGCCGAGCTCGTCGAGAAAGAACGTCCCGCCGTCGGCGGCGCGCACGAGCCCGTCGTGCGACGAGTGGGCGCCGGTGAAGGCTCCGCGCTTGTGGCCGAAGAGGATCGACTCGATCATGTCCGGCGGCACCGCGGCGCAGTTGAACGCGACCCACGGCCTGCCCGCCCGGGCGCTCCGGCGGTGGATGAGGCGAGCGACCTGCTCCTTTCCGGTGCCGGACTCGCCCGTCACGAGCACGGTGCTGCTCGTCGCCGCCGCGGAGACGGCGAGCTCGACGCACCGGCGCGTCGAGGGGCCAGCCAGGACGATGCCCTCGACCTCGTCGGCCGCCGGCTCGACGCGAGGGACCGCCCGCGCCGCCGGCGGGGCGAGCGCGCTTCGTGGCCGCACGTCCTCGAGCCACCGGTGCGTGCGGGCGTGGCGGAGCGCGGCGCCCGCGCGGGCGAACACGTGCGCCGCCTCCTCGGCGAGCGCGACGGCGCGGCCGAGGTCGCGTGAGACGAGCGCGCGCGCGTGCGCCTCGAGAGCGCGCGCGCGGTAGTAGGGAAGCTCGTAGGCGAGGAAGTGCTCCTCCGCGCGCCCGACGAGCGCCGATCCGGCCGTCCAGTCACCCGGCGCTGCGAAGGTCGCGAGCCCCTCGAGCATCCGGTGGAGGCCGACGAGGAGCGGGTCGCAGTCCGCGTCGACGAGCGCGCCCGCGGCGCGCGAGAGGTCGAGTGCCGCGGCCGGCTGGTTGAGTTCGAGACGGATGAGCCCCTCGCAGAGCGCCGACTCGAGCTCGGCGCGGCGACGGATCCGGTCGCTCGCGATCGACTCGACGATCGTTCGCGCTCGCGTGGCCTCCTCGAGCGCAGAGTTGTACATCCCGAGGTTGAGGTAGGCCTCGGCGCGCCCGCGGCGGGCGCGGGCGAGCGAGCCGGCGAGCTGGGTCGACTCGAGGTCGGCGACGGCGAGCGCGTACTCGCTCATGGTCTCGTCGAGCGCCCCTCGAATCGACGCCACCTCGCCCTTGAACGAGTGCGCGCGGCCCGTCACGCTCGGGTCGCCGGTCGCGCCGGCGAGCGCCCCGTCCGCGACTCGGACCGCCTCGTCGAGCCGGCACGCCCGGACGAGTGTGACCGCCTCGTCGAGGTATGCGTGCCACGTGCCGGCGTCCGACGCCGGCCGAACGATTCTCCATGCGCTGGCCATGCCCGACCGACTTAGCGAATCGCGTGCCAGCCGAGTAGAATCGTCGCATGACGCGGCTCGACTCCTACTTCGAAGAGTACGGCGCCTATCATCGCGACGCTCGGAACGAGGCGACGCACGCGATAGGGATCCCGATGATCGTCCTGGCGGTCGTGATGTGGGCGTCCCACGCGCAGTTCGGCGCGGTCGACCTCGCGCTCCTGCTCATCGCGGCCGCCGCGGCGTTCTACGTGTGGCTGAGTCCCGCGCTCGGGCTCGCGATGACGGCGATCCTCGCCGCGCTCTACGTCGCCGGCGTCGTCGGCCTCGGGGCGAACGCGCTCGTGGCGCTCGGGCTCTTCGCGGCGGGGTGGGCGCTCCAGTTCGTCGGCCACCACTTCGAGGGCAGACGCCCGGCCTTCACGCGCAACGCGATGCACCTGCTCGTCGGGCCGCTCTGGATCCTCGACCGGGCGCTCGCGCGGGTCGGATCGCACCGGAGCGGACACGGAGGATCGCGGAGCCGTTGACGCCCTCTTCCTTCGTGCCGTCTGTAATCAGTCGAGCGTCTTTCCCTCGCGAACCGCCTCGACGATCGCCGTCGTGAACTCCGTCGTCGACGCCGTACCGCCGAGGTCACGGGTGCGGACGGACGTCTTCGAGAGCACGTAGGCGAGGGCGCCCTCGACGCGCCGCGCCGCGTCGGCCTCGTCGAGGTAGTCGAGCATGAGGATCGCCGATCGCAGGAGCGCGACCGGATTGGCGAGGTTCTGACCGGCGATGTCGGGCGCCGTCCCGTGCACGGCCTCGAAGACCGCGCAGTCGTCGCCGATGTTCGCGCCCGGCACCATCCCGAGCCCGCCGATGAGCCCCGCCGCGAGGTCCGAGACGATGTCGCCGTAGAGGTTCTCGAGCAGGAGCACGTCGAACTGGTGCGGCTTCATCACGAGCTGCATGCAGAGCGCGTCGACGATCCGGTCGTCGTGGAGGATCTCGGGATAGTCGACCGCGACGTTCCGGAAGCACTTGAGGAAGAGGCCGTCCGACATCTTGAGAATGTTCGCCTTGTGAATGCACGTCACGCGCCCGCGGCCGAACCGGCGCGCGTGCTCGAACGCCCACTTTGCGATCCGGGTCGACGCGCGCTCGCTGACGACCTTGAGGCTCTCTACGACGCCCGGGACGACCTCGTGCTCGAGCCCCGCGTAGAGCCCCTCGGTGTTCTCGCGAACGATGACGAGGTCGAGCTTGCCGAAGTGCGTCTCGCAGCCCGGAAGGCTGCTCACGGGCCGGAAGTTCGCGTAGAGGTCGAGCGACTTGCGAAGCCGCACGTTCACGCTCTGAAAGCCCTTCCCGATCGGCGTCCCGATCGGCCCCTTGAGCGTCGCGCGGTTTCGCTTGCACGCCTCGATGACCTCGAGCCCGAGGGCCTCGCCGGTCCGCTCGAACTCGGCCGCGCCGGCCTCGTGCCGCTCCCACTCGAACGCGACGCCCGTGGACTCGAGGATCTCGATCACCGACTTCGTCACCTCCGGCCCGATCCCGTCTCCCGGAATGAGCGTCACCGTGTGCGCCATGCTCGCCTCCTGTTGCCCGGTGTGGGACGGGCGACTATACTGTAATGTTTTACCCGGCGCAACGGAGCGGGCCGGAGGGAGGACGAGGTGCACGAAGTCAGCATCGAGATGGAGTTTTCGAGCGCGCACGCGCTCAGGGGCTACCGCGGAAAGTGCGAGAACACCCACGGTCACAACTACAAGGTCGAGGTGCACGTGCGCGGCGAGCGGCTCGACGACATCGGCCTCCTCGTCGACTTTCGCGAGCTCAAGGACGCCACGAAGCGCGTCGTCGACTATCTCGACCACAAGAACATCAACGAGCTCGCGCCGTTCGACGTCGAGCTCAACCCTTCGGCCGAGAACATGGCGATGTTCTTCTTCTACGAGGTCGGCCGAGCCGTCAACGACGACCGCGTGCGCGTCTTCAAGGTCCGCGTGTGGGAGACCTCGACCTGCTCCGCGACTTACACGGAGAGCTGAGAGCGGCGCGCCCGGCCGCCGAGCCCTCAAATATCTTGAACAATCTCAATAATCTTTGAGTCCAACGTCAATCTTTTTGACTTCCAAGGAGAAACTCATGCGTCGACTGTCCATCCTCGCCGCCGTGGCGGCCGTGCTTCTGAGCCTGACCGGATCGTTCGCGCTCGCCGACGACGCGGCGAAGCCGGCCGAGAAGCCGGTCACGAACAAGATGTGCCCGCTCATGGGCGACGAGACGAATCCGAAGTGGCGCGTCGAGTACGAAGGGCAGTACGTGTACTTCTGCTGCTCGGGCTGCGTCGACATGTTCAAGGCCGACCCGGCGGCGTCGATCGCCAAGATGACGCCCGAGGACAAGGCAGCGATCCAGAAGAACACCACGTGCCCCGTGACGGGCGAGGCGATCGAGAACTGGAACACGCGCGCCGAGTACAACGGGAAGCTCGTCTACTTCTGCTGCCCCGGCTGCAAGGCCACCTACGACAAGAGCCACACCCCGACGGCCTAGCCGAGATCGCGTCGCGCAGGATGAGGAGCCGCGGAGTCCGAATCTCCGCGGCTCCTCGCGCGCCACGAGAGATTCCCGTCTTTCCCATCCGCGTAGCCTCGGATATAGTTGGCGCCGGCGGAACGCAACTACGTGAGGGAGGAGACAGAAGCGTCATGGCGAATCTTTCTGGCACGCCGTACAAGGAGCGCACCTTCGAGCACCTGAACGGCCTGAACGGCATCTCGAACGAGCAGATCGAGCAGCACCTCAAGCTGTACGCCGGCTACGTCGCGAACACCAACAAACTCAACGACCAGCTCTCCGAGCTCATCAAGTCCGGGGACACGGCCTCGCCGCAGTTCGGCGAGCTGACGCGCCGCATGGGCTTCGAGTACAACGGCATGCGGCTCCACGAGTACTACTTCGACAACATGACTCCGGGGGGCGTCGCGTTCGACGCGTCGTCGCGGCTCGGCACGGCGATCGCCGAGAACTTCGGCGACTTCGAGACGTGGAAGTCCGACTTCTTTGGCGTCGGCAAGATGCGCGGCGTCGGCTGGGCGATCCTCTTCCAGGACGATGTCTCCGGCAAGCTCTCGAACCACTGGATCACGCTCCACGAGGAGGGCAATGTCGCCGGCTTCAAGCCGATCCTCGTGATGGACGTGTGGGAGCACGCGTTCACCGTCGACTACAAGCCGACCGAGCGCGCGAAGTACATCGACGCGTTCTTCTCGAACGTCTGCTGGAAGACGGCGGGCAGCCGCCTGGCGAAGTAGCCCGCGCTCCGCTCGGTCTACCGGGCGCGCGGCCTCGGCCGCGCGCCCGGCCGCTCTCCCGATCATGACCGCCGCGCCATCCATCGATTGGCTCCCATGGGGCGACGCGGCGTTCGCGCGAGCGGCCTCGACGCAGCGGCCCGTCCTGCTTCGGCTCGGCGCGACGTGGTGCGGCTCGTGTCGGCTCATGGAGCTCGAGTGCGATGCGGACCCGGTCGTCGTCACGAACGTCCGCGAGCACTTCGTCCCCGTCTACGTGGACTCGGACCGTCGCCCGGAGATCAACGAGCGGTATAACCTCGGCGGGTGGCCGACGAACGCGTTCCTCACGCCTCGCGGCGAGCTCATCACCGGTGGGACCTATTTCGACGTCGACACGTTCCGCCGGCTGCTCGTTCGCGTCGCCCAGAACTGGAGCGAGAAACGCGCCGAGGTCGAGGACGCGGTCGCGTCGATACGGCGCGAGGCCGAGCAGCGGCGGCGCGCGCGCCCCGGGGGCGCGGTCCCGACCGCCGACACGGTCGCACGCATCGTCGACCTCACCATGGACGAGTTCGACTTCCGCTTCGGCGGCTTCGGCCGCGAGCCGAAGTTCCCGCACCCGCACTCGATCGAGCTCCTCCTCGCCGAGTTCCGGCGCACGGGCGAGGAGCGCCTCCGCGACGCCGCGCTCTACACCCTCGAGTCGCTCTGGGACCCGGGCGGCGGCCGCCCGCGCCTCGCCGACGCGGGCGGCGGGTTCTTCCGCTACGCGGCGCGCCGGAACTGGTCCGAGCCGCGCTGCGAGAAGGTGCTCGACGAGAACGCGCAGATCCTGTCGGCCTTCCTCTCGGCGCACCAGCTCACGGGTGAGGCGCGCTGGGGCGCCGCGGCGCGCTCCGTCGTCGCGTACGTCCGACGCGTCCTCGTGGACCCGCGGCGCCGGGCGTTCCGGGCGAGCCAGTCGGCGGTCGACGCCGAAGCCTACTACGCGCTCGACCCGGAGGGTCGGGCATCGGCGCCCGCGCCTGCGGTCGACCCGACCGTCTACGTCGGCGCGAACGCTCAGATGGCGTCGGCGTTCGTCAAGGCGGGTCTCGTGCTCGGCGACGACGCGACGCTCGAGCTCGGCGCCACGGTCGTCGACGGGCTCGTCAAGCGCGCGCGGCTCCGGAACGAGACCCTCCTCGGCCACGTCGTCGAGGAGACCGGCGCGGAGGGGCCGATCCTGCTGGCGAGCCAGGTCTACGCCGCGCGGGCGCTCGTCGACACGTACGAGGCGCTCGGCGGACCGGCCCGGCTGACGGCGGCGGCGACGCTTCTCGACGAGGCGCACGCGCGCCTGCTCGACTCCGTGCGCCAGGCGTGTACCGACACGATGATCGAGCTCGGGGCGGAGGGCTACCTTCGGCAGCCGATCGTCCCGCTCGTCGAGAACGCCGTCGCGGCCGACACGCTGATGCGGCTTGCGGCGCTCCTCGACGCCCCGGCATACCACGCACGGGCGCTCTCGCTGCTCAAGGTGCTCGCGGGCTCGGTCGACGCCTACGGCTTCGTCGCCGCGCCGTTCGCGCTTGCCGTCATGCGGTCGCTCTCACGCGAGCCGGTCGTGATCGCGCTCGCCGGGCAGGCCGGCGTGCCCGAGATGCGCGCCCTCGTCCGTGCGGCTCACGCGCTCTACGCGCCGTTCAAGGTCGTGCGATTCCTCGAGGCCGAGCGCGACCACGCGCGCGTGCGCGCGCTCAGGCCGCTGCTTCACGGAGGTCCCGTCGCGGTGGTCTCGCGCGGTGCGGCGACGGCCGTCCCCGCGAACGACCCCGACGACCTCGTCGCGATACTCGCGCGCGCGGCCGCGCCGTAGGGCCCTACGGCTTTCGCGCCGGCAGCGGATCGCCGGGGCGGCGGCGCCCGCCCGTGGTCGCAGGCGCGCCCGAGGTGTTGCCCTTCGGCTGGAGCGGCACGGCTTCGAAGAGGCCGACGCTCGGGATCATGATCGATACGAGCTGGGCTTTGCTCGAGAGCGGGAACGTCATGTTGATCGTCGTCGTCTCGCCGGGCTGGAGCGTCTGTGTGAGACCCGCCGTCGCCGCCGGCTGTCCTCCGGGCGGGGTGAACACGCCGTAGAGGTCCGTGCTCACGTCGTCGTGCATCTCGGCTGCCGCCGCCGAGTAGTTCTCGATCGACGCGGGTGCCGATCCCGTGTTTGCGAGCTGTACCTCGACGAGCAGCAGGCCGCCTGCGGCCTTCGCCGAGCTGAGCCGCGCCTCGACGCCAGGCCAGTCCGTCGGCCGCGTCGCGAGCGGCGGGCGCGGCGGCTGCGGTGCGGTCGGGGCGCCGGCCTCGGGCGTGGCGGGTGCCGGCGCGGCGGCGTTTCCGGGCGCGGCCGCGCCGTTTCGGGGCGGCGGCGCGTCGGCGCCGCAGCCGGCAAGCGGCGCGGCGGCAAGCAGCAGGACGGCGAGTCGGGTCGATCGTTTCATAGTCTGGTGTCGGTCGTGGTGTCCCGCGCCGGCGTGCGCCGGTCGGGCTTGAGGAAGTAGAGGGTCATCAGGAGCGCGCTCGTCGCCGAGACGCCGAGCTTCCAGCCGTAGTGCAGCGGCGCGGGCGAGACGAACCCTTCGATCGTCCCGGCGACGACGAGCATCGCGGCGCACCCGAGCATGAGCACTACGGCGAGGCGCCCCTTCGCGAGGAGCGCGTCGATGCGCGTCATGTCGCCGGGCGCCACGAGCGCGCTCGCGATGAGGAGGCCCGCTCCGCCCGAGATGAATATCGCCGTCAGCTCGAGCACGCCGTGGCCCGACATGAAGATCAGGATCTCGTTGAAGTCGTAGCGCACGCAGAGCGTCACGACCGAGCCGAGCATCAACCCATTGAACATCAGGATGTAGAGCGTCCCGAGCCCCGCGAGCAGGCCACCGCCGAACGCCGTCATGCAGACGGTGATGTTGTTCTGCTGGATGAGCGCCGAGTGGACGGGGTTCGCCTCGTTGATCCGCTCGGTCCAGTTGCGGTGCGCGACGATGTCGTCGCGCAGGCTCGGCCCGAAGATATTCGCGAACCCCTCGTCGGCGGCGGTCGCGAACGCGCCGACGGCCGCGAACGCGACCGTCAGGAGGAACGCGGCCGCGGTGTAGCGAAACGTCCTCCGGAAGACGGCGGGGAAGTCGTAGCGAAAGAAGTCGAAGAAGACGCGGAATCCCGAGCCCTCGTTGCGGTAGATCGCGCCGTGCGCGCGCCCGACGAGGCCGTTCAAGTAGTTGACGAGCAGCGGATCGCGGACCTCCTGGCGCGCGATCGCGAGGTCGGCCGCGGTCCGGCGGTAGAGGCGTGCGAGCTCGCGGACCTCGTCGCGGCTGAGGCGCGTGAGGCGGTTGAGGCGGACCTCGTCGACGAGCTCCTCGAGCCGCCGCCACATCCTCGTCCGCGCGTCGATGAAGTCCTTGAGCACCTTCTCCGCTCTTCCGCTACAATACGGCCGTGGTCACGGAAGTCATGCCCGCGGCCGTACCGGCGTACGCGTCGGGCGCCGACGAGCTCGTCATCGAAACGCCGGAGCGCGTTGAACTCTACTATACGCGCGCGCAGGTCGGCAATCGCTTCCTCGCGGCGGGCGTCGACCACCTCATCCAGCTGTTCGCGATGGCGGCGATCGGCCTCGCCGCGTGGACGTTCAGCGAGTCCACGCGCGCCGTGTGGGAGGAGTTCGGCAAGTGGGCGATCGGCGCCGCGATCCTAGCGGCGTTCGCGATCTACACTGGGTACTTCGTCGTCTTCGAGACGATCTGGAACGGCCAGACCCCGGGCAAGCGGATGTTTCGGCTGAGGGTGATCCGCGAGGACGGACGGCCGATTCGCTTTTACGAAGCGATGATGCGGAACCTTCTGCGCACGGCGCTCGACTCGATGCCGTTCGTCGGCGTCCCGCTCTACTCGGTCGGCATCGTATCGATCTTCCTCAGCTCTCGGTCCAAACGGGTCGGCGATTACGTCGCGGGGACCGTCGTCATTCGCGAGGCCGAGACGAAGGCGCCGACGCTCGACGACGTCGTCTCGCTCGCGCGGGCCGAGGCCGACAAGAACGCAGCTTCCGGGGCGGGGGCACCGTTCCGGATCGACGCGGACCTGCTCGGGGCGGACGACTACCTCGCGCTGCGCGCGTTCCTCCGGCGCCGGCACACGCTTGAGGACCCGGTTCGCCACTCGCTCGGCAACCGGATCGCTGGTTCGCTCGCGGTGAAGCTCTCGATCCCGCCGCTGCCGCTCGCCGCCGAGCAGGTGCTCGAGGAGATCGACCGCCAGAGCCGAACGCGCCGGAGCTATCGCGACGACCTGGCAGGGTAGGACCCGACTCTCGGGCCCTCACCGAAAATCCCGCGACCTCGCCCCCACGCGGAGCGGGAGGTCGCGCGCGGAGAGGGCGAGGAGGGCGATCGCCTCGGCCTCGCGCTCGACGCGGCCGCGCACGACGACGGCCGCCGAGCGCTGGAGCGTCCGGGTGTGGCGGTCGGCGGTCACGGGCGTCGCGGTGACGTTGACGAGCCCCGTCTCGTCCTCGATCGTGAGGAAGAGCATGCCCTTCGCCGTCGGCGGGCGCTGGCGGCAGACGACGACCCCCGCCACGTCGACCACGTCGCCGTCGCGCGTTCGATCGAGGTCCGCGACGCTCAGGACCCCTCGCCGCGCGAGGCGCGGCCGGAGGAGGGCGAGCGGATGGCCCCCGATCCACACGCCCGTCGTCAGCAGCTCGTGGGCGTAGGCCTCCATCGCTCCGGGCCGGGCGAGGCGGGGCGCGGGCTCGCGCTCCTCCGCGCCCGCGCCGAGCGGCCCCGCGCGCCCGCGCACGACCGCGAGCGCCTCCCAGAGCGCCTCGCGCGGCGGTCGCCCGAGC
>JADMIO012791325.1_pt1 | contig 54620 bp, 52 predicted proteins | sample 8958161 | NCBI WGS metagenome assembly JADMIO01 (sample SAMN16585339, study PRJNA669376) | soil metagenome | isolation source: Crop rotation soil | place: USA: Cullars Rotation, Alabama | collected 2011
GCGACAACTTGTCCACGTGGAATTCTAAGCTTAGGATCCCAATGTGCTGGAAAGCCGGCGAGCGTCATCGCGGCGCAGCCGCGCAGGCTGAACCGCGCCTCGGTGCCGTTGGCCGGCGCGGGGATATTGCAGACGGTGGCCGAGCCGCTGTGCACGCGCACCGCGACGCGCTCGACGTTCTGCACGGCGAAGCCCTGCGCGCGCTGCAGTTCGCGCAGCGCCTCCATGCAGGCGTTCGTGCCGTAGCAGGAAGCGTGGTACTTGAAGAGCGTGCCGCGCAGGTGCCAGCCGCCTTCCGGCTCGTCGAGCGCGGCGGCGGTGTTGCAGTCGTCGCTGTAGGCGTGGGCAAAGCCCTGCGCATGCTCGAGGAGGTCCTTGGGCCCTTCGAAGCCGCGGGTCGCGAGCTGCGCCGCAACCAAGCCATTGCGCGCCGCCAGCCCGGCATGCCAGGGCTTGCCCATGCTGCCGAACATTGCCTTGAGGCCGCTGGCCTGTGTGGCGGCCAGGCCGACCGCGACGCATGCCTGTTCGTGCGACAGCCCGGCCAGGTGCGCGCAAGCCAGTGCCGCGCCCAGCGAGCCCGCGGTAGACGTGGAGTGGAAGCCGCGCTCGTAGTGGCTGGGTGCGATCAGCTTGCCGACGCGGCACACCATCTCACAACCGGCCACCAGCGCGGCCAGCAGGTCCGCGCCGGTGGCGCCGCCGCGCTGCTGCGCCAGCGCGAGCAACGCCGGCAGCAGCACCGCGGTGGGATGGCCGGTGATGGCCAGGTGGACGTCGTCGTAGTCCAGCATGTGGCCCAGCGTGCCGTTGTATTCCGCCGCAGCCGCGGCCGGCAGCCGCAAGGCATTGCCGATCACGATGGCTTCGGGCACTCCGCCGCGTGACGCGAGTTCTTCCAGCAGGATGCGGGGCGGCGTTGCCTCCACCGCCGCCAGGCTCACACCCAGCCAATCGAGCACGCATTGCCGCGCGACGGCCTGCACTTCGACCGGCAATTCCTCGTAGCGGGCGCGCATGGAGCGCCGCACCAGCCGCGTGGTCAGGCCTTCCGTATTGCTTCCCGCCTGCATCATTCCTGCGCGATGCCCGCGTCCCTGAACATCTTGGCGTAGCCCGTCATCTCCTTGCGGATCAGCGTGCTGAATTCCTCCGAGGTGGTGCCCGCCAGTTCCAGGCCTTGCGGACGCAGCGCTTCCACCACGTCGGGCGACTTCGCGATGCGGGCGATTTCCTGCTGCAGCTTGTGCACGATGGCATCGGGCGTGCCGGCCGGCGCGATCAGGCCGATCCACGCGGCCATCTCGTAGCCGGGCAGGCCGGCCTCGGCGATGGTGGGAACGTCCGGCAGAGAGCTGACGCGGCGCGAGGTGGTCACGCCCAACGCCCTCAGCTTGCCCGACTTGATGTGCGGCGATGACTGGGCGACGGTGTCGAACATCAGGTCCACCTGGCCGCCCAGCAGGTCGGCCAGGGCCGGGCCCGCGCCCTTGTAGGGCACGTGCTTCATCTGGACGTCGCCCAGCTGCTCGAACAGCGCCGCCGCCATATGGATGGAACTGCCGTTGCCCGAGCTGGCGTAGTTCAACGTGCCCGGCTGCGCCTTCGCCAGCGCGATCAGCTTCGGCACCGAATCCACGGGCAGCTTCGGGTTGACCACCAGCACGTTCGGCGCCCAGGCGATCAGGCTGACGGGCTTGAAGTCCTTGACCGAATCGAACATCGGCTTGCGCATGGTCTGCGGGCCCATCGTGTGGCTGCTGGTCGTAGCCACCAGCAGCGTGTAGCCATCGGGCGCCGCGCGGGCCACGAATTGCGAGCCGATGCCGCCGGTGGCACCGGCCTTGTTCTCCACGATCACCGTCTGGCCCCAGGCCTCCTGCATCTTCTTGGCGACCGTGCGCGCCAGGATGTCCGTCGCCGCGCCCGGCGGGAAGGGCACCACCAGCGTGATGCGTTGCGACGGGTAGGGCGCCTGCGCGAATGCCGCGGTGGCGCAGAGCAGGGCGGTGGCGGCGAGCGACCGGATGAAGTTGCGCATGTCTTGTCTCCTAGTTTGTCAGAACCCGGCTTCGGCGCGGTTCAGTTCATTGGTGAGGATCATCAGGCCCTCGTCGACGCCCAGGCCCGGCTTGGTGAACAGGCGCCAGGCGCCGAAGGCGAGGCCGACGTGCACGGTGGTGCGGACCGAGATGTCGGTTTCGTTGCAGCTGCCGCCCAGGTAGGCGAGCACGCCGTCCTTCTGGCACAGGCGCAGGCCTTCGATGGTGGTGGTGAGCGATCCGTTGTCGGGCACCTTGATCTGGATGCCGTGCACGGCCTGGTCGCGCGTGAAGAGTTCCATCTCGCCCGGTGCGTTGGCCCACTCGTCGGCGATCAGTCGGCAATCGACGCCGCTCTCCTCCAGGCGCCGGCGCAGGCTGGCCGCGCGGTCGGCCGCTTCCTGCGCGCCGTGCGCGAACAGCGGGTCTTCGAAGTAGACCTGGTAGCCGGGCGCACGCTTCACGATGTCGGCGAGGTAGTCGACCACCTTGTCTTCGTCGTTGTCCAGCATGCGGCCAAGCGAAGCGTGGAAGTCGAAATGCAAGTCGGGGCGGTAGCCCGTGCCGTTGCCGAGGTCGCCGATGCGCTGCACGATCCAGCTGCAGTAGTCGGGCAGCTTGCGGCATTCGTCGGCGGTCTGCATTGCCGCATGCGGCAGCATGGCGACGCGGCGGGCGATCGCCTTGTCCGCGTTCTTGTACCAGTCCGGGCCGCAGGAGGCGGCGAAGCCGGGGCGGTCGTAGGTCTGCGTGATGCCGTATTCGTGCCGCAGCACGTCGGCCGGCGTCATGCCGCTGGAAAGCGCGGCTGCATTCAGGAAGGCCTGCGACAGGCCGTAAGCCACGGGGCGGCCGCCCAGTTCCTCGGGCCAGTCCTCCAGCTGCGCGCAGGCTTCGCGGAAGCCATGGAAGGCCACACCCTGGAACTTCTCCTTCAGCTTGTTGCGGATGGCGGGCAGGGCGTCCGAGCGCAGCGGGTCGGGGCGTCCGCCCAGGCCGAGGTTGGCCACCGTCATGCAGTCGCCGTAGGCGCGCTGGCCGTCCTGCAGGCGCATGGCGATGCAATAGGCCACGCTGGGCGTGCGGATCGCCTCGAACAGAGGGCTCGTGGTCTTGCCCTTGAAGAAGAAGCCGTCCGCCTGCGCGCCGGCCTGCACGGCCTCCTGGTCGGCGATCCAAAAGCCGCCAATGCCTTCCACCATGCCGAAGTCCGCAACACGGAACGTCGTCTTCAACTCTTTCGCCATGCCTGTCTCCTTTTCGATGTCGGGGAAAGTCTAGGGAGCACTTGCGCGGCCATCTGCTAACAAGTGAGCGTTGGGGCCTTACAGTTGCGGCATGGCCCAAGGCGATTCCGGCTACACCGCCGTTCCGAAATGGCACATGGTCCTGGGCGAACTGGCCGCGGAGCACCGTGCCGTGCTGGCCGAGCGCATGACCAGCGTCGTGCTGCCGCCCCATACCGTGGTCTTCCAGCAAGGCGAGCCGAGCGACCGGATGGTCGTGCTGGAAAGCGGCCGCGTACGGGTTTTCCAGACCTCCGAGCAGGGGCAGACCTTCACGCAGAACGTGGTGGTGGGCGGCACCAGCCTGGGTCTCGCGGCGTTGGTGGCGCGCAGGAAGCGCGACACCTCCGCCGAAACCATCGACACCTGCTCCTTGCAGGTGATGCCTGCATCGGTGTTCCTCGACCTGATGCACACCTTGCCCGGCCTGGGTGCCGGCGTCGCACGGTTGCTCGCGACCACCGCGATGGAAAGCTTCGCGCGCACCGAGGCGCTGGTGGTGGAGACGGCGCGCGTGCGGCTGGCGCGCACCCTGGACTCGCTAGCTGGCGATGCCGCGCCCGGCGGCGTGCGGCAGATCGACGGCATCACCCAGGAAGAACTGGCGCGCATGGTGGGCGTGAGCCGCACCTGGGTCGTGCTGACGCTGAAGCTGTTCGAGGAACACGGGCTGATCCAGCGGCACCGGCGGCGCGTCGTCATTCCGGATGGCGCGAAGATGATGCGCTTCGCGCAGGGTGAGGCGGCGTAGTGGGGCGGTCTACTGGCTTGCTGCGGCCCTGAATTCCCCCGGCGCCACCCCCGCCCAGACCCGAAACGCCCGCGCAAAACTCTTCTCGTTCCGGAACCCCACCTCCGCCGCCACCTGCTTCACCGGCTTCTTGGTCCGATAGAGCAGGTCCTTCGCGCGCTCCATGCGCACCTCGTCCTTCAGCTGCTGCAGGCTCGCGCCCTCGTCCTTCAGCTGGCGGTGCAGGGTGCGGGACGACACGTTCAGCAATTCGGCCAGCGCCTCGGCGCTGTGACTGCGGTCCGGATGCGCGGCCAGCGCTTGCCGCACCTGCGGCACCAGCAGGCGGTCGCGCCGGTACGGCAGTACGGTGATCGACAGCGCGCGCTGCAGCATCTGGGACAGCGCCTTCTCGTCGCGCCGCAGCGGCAGCTTGAGGTAGCGCGCGTCGAAGCGCAGTGCGGCCTGCGGGGTGCCGAAGCGCAAGGGGCCGGGGAACATGTGCGCATAGGCGTCGGCATGCGGCGGCGCCGGGAAGGGGAAGCGCGCTTCCTGCAGCGGGATGCGCGAGTCGACATACCAGCAGGCCAGGCCGTGCACGTTGCGCAGCAGGAAGGCGATGCTCAGTTCCCGCGCCGCAGCCGGCAGGGGCTGCAGTTCTTCCAGCGTGAGCGTGGCGACGCTGCCGGACACCTCGAGAGACAGCCGCACGTCGTCGGTCAGCAGGCCGTGGTGGCGGCACCAGCGCTTGAGCGCCGTGCCGAGGTCGGGCGCCGACAGCGAGGCGCGGGCCAGCATGCCGTAGCTGCCCCAGGGCAGCTTGCGGCGGAAGGCGCCCAGGCCTTCGTCGTCCAGTTCGCGCATCGCCGTGGCCGAGAGCTGTTCCATCTGGCGGGCCGTCATGCGCGCGTCGGAACGGCTCAGTTGCGTTGGCGTGATCTGTGCCAGTCTCAAGGCGCCCTCCGGCGCCACGCCATGCCGTTTGTAGGCAGCGGCGATGGCGCGGGCGAAGGCCATCGGGGTGACGGCGGAAGAGGGCATGGGGACCAGTGTAACGCTGGCAGGATTTGCAACCCGGGCGGCGGCCGCCGGACGGGCAGGCGCACTAAGCTGCGGGGCAAAGCGCTATCGTCCGCCAAAGCCAGGAGACACCGTGTCCGTCCTCGAATCGCAACTGAATCCCCGCTCCGCGGACTTCCAGGCCAATGCGGCCGTCATGCAGGAGCTCGTGCGTGACCTCGAGGCCCAGGTCGCGCTGCATGCCGCCGGCGGCGGCGAGGCGGCGCGCAAGAAGCACGAGGCGCGCGGCAAGCTGCCCCCGCGCGAGCGCGTGCAGATGCTGCTGGACCCGGGCACGCCCTTCCTGGAGATCGCGCCGCTGGCCGGCCACGGCATGTACCTGAACAAGGACGGCCAGATGGACGCGCCCTGCGCCGGCATGATCGCGGGCATCGGCCGCGTGAGCGGCGTCGACTGCATGATCGTCTGCAACGACGCCACGGTGAAAGGCGGCACCTACTACCCGATGACGGTGAAGAAGCACCTGCGGGCGCAGGAGATCGCTTCCCAGAACCGGCTGCCGTGCGTGTACCTGGTCGACTCCGGCGGCGCCAACCTTCCGAACCAGGACGAGGTGTTCCCCGACCGCGAACACTTCGGCCGCATCTTCTACAACCAGGCCAACCTGTCCGCGCAAGGCATCGCCCAGATCGCCGTGGTGATGGGCTCCTGCACCGCCGGCGGCGCCTACGTGCCGGCGATGAGCGACGAGACCATCATCGTCAAGGAGCAGGGCACCATCTTCCTGGGCGGCCCGCCGCTGGTGAAGGCCGCCACCGGTGAAGTGGTGAGCGCGGAAGACCTGGGCGGCGGCGACGTGCACACGCGCCTCTCGGGCGTGGCCGACCACCTGGCCATGAACGACGAGCACGCGCTGGCGCTGGCCCGCCAGGCCGTGGCCACGCTGAATCGCGCCAAGGAAGCGCCGGTCGAACTGCGCAAGCCGGTCGCGCCGAAGTTCGACGGCAAGGAGCTCTATGGCGTGATCCCGACCGATGCGCGCAAGCCCTTCGACGTGCGCGAAATCATTGCCCGCATCGTGGATGCCAGCGAGTTCCACGAGTTCAAGGCGCGCTACGGTGTCACGCTGGTCTGCGGCTTCGCCCACATCGAAGGCATGCCGGTCGGCATCATCGCCAACAACGGCATCCTGTTTTCCGAGTCCGCGCAGAAGGGCGCGCACTTCATCGAGCTGTGCTGCCAGCGCAAGGTGCCGCTGGTGTTCCTGCAGAACATCACGGGCTTCATGGTGGGCCGCAAGTACGAAGCCGAAGGCATTGCGCGCCACGGCGCCAAGCTGGTGACGGCGGTGGCGACGGCCAGCGTGCCCAAGTTCACCATCATCATCGGCGGCAGCTTCGGCGCCGGCAATTACGGCATGTGCGGCCGCGCCTATTCGCCGCGCTTCCTGTGGATGTGGCCCAACGCGCGCATCTCCGTGATGGGCGGCGAGCAGGCGGCGAGCGTGCTGGCCACCGTCAAGCGCGACGGCATCGAGGCGCGCGGCGGCAAGTGGAGCGCCGAGGAAGAGGCCGCCTTCAAGCAGCCGCTGCTGGACCAGTTCGCCTTCCAGTCGCATCCCTACTACTCGAGCGCGCGCCTGTGGGACGACGGCGTGATCGATCCGGCCGACACGCGCCGCGTGCTGGCGCTGGGTCTGTCCGCGTCCATGAACGCGCCCATCGGCGAGCCGAAGTTCGGCGTGTTCCGGATGTGACGTCCAGGCATACAATGTGTATGAAAGCTATTATCTATACACATCATGCGCACCAACATCGACATAGACGACGACTTGATGGTCGAAGCCATGAAGTCCGGTCCCTTTCAGACCAAAAAGGAGGCTGTCGAGGCGGGCTTGAAGTTGCTCGCGCGCCAGGCTGCCTATCGGGAGATTCTCAAGTGGGAGGGCCGCCTGAAGTGGGAGGGCGACGAGCGCGTGGATTGGACGGCGCCCGTTCCGGCCACGCGCGTGGAGACGCGAGAACCCGCACCGAGGCGTCGCCGTGCTGGTCGTTGACTCCGGTGTCTGGATCGACTTCTTCAACGGGCGCGCCAGCCCGCAGCGCGACACCTTGCGGCGGCTGCTCCTGGAAGGAGAAGTCCGCATCGTGGTTCCGGACCTGGTGCTCTATGAAGTCTTGCGCGGCTTCCGGCACGAGCGCGAATTTCGGCAGGCGAGAGCGCTGATGGAAAGCCTTGGCATCGAAACCGCGGGTGGCGCTGCCGTCGCGTTGGAGGCGGCGCAGCATTACCGCGGCCTGCGGGCCAAAGGGTTCACCGTGCGCAGCGGCTTCGACGTCCTGATCGCCGCCTTCTGCATCGAGAACGGCTACGCGCTCCTGCACGCCGACCGGGACTTCGATGCGTTCGAGCAATTGCGGGGCTTGCGCACCTGGCAGCACTGAGCACCAACATGCCATCGATTTACGACCTGCCCGAACACGAACTGCTGCGCGACCAGGTCGCGCGCTTCATCGCGAAAGAGGTCGAGCCGCACGCGCAGGCCTGGGAAGAGCAGGGCATGGTGCCGCGCGAGGTGCTGCGCCGCATGGGCGCGGCCGGCATGCTGGGCCTGATGTTCGAGCCGGAGTACGGCGGTGGCGGCGCCGATGCGCTGACCAACCTGGTGTTCGCCGAGGCCCTGTCGCAATCGACTTTCGGCGGCTTCATCATCACCGTGCTGGTCCACACCGACATGGCCGGCCCGCACCTGCACCACGCGGGCAACGCGGCGCAGAAGGACAAGTACCTGAGCCAGGTGACGGCGGGCGAGAAGATCACCGCGGTGGCCATCAGCGAGCCGGGCGCGGGCTCGGACGTCGCCGGCATCCGCACGACGGCAAGGAAGGACGGTGACCACTGGGTGCTGAACGGCACCAAGATGTTCATCACCAACGGCGTCAACGCCGACGTCTACTTCGTCGCGGCCAAGAGCGGGCCGGGCAAGCGCGAAGTCTCGATGTTCATCGTGGAGAAGGGCACGCCCGGCTTCACCGTGGGCCGCGCGCTCAAGAAGACCGGCTGGCTCAGCTCCGACACCGCCGAACTCGTGTTCGACAACGTCCGCGTGCCGGCCGCCAACCTGCTGGGCGAGGAGGGCAAGGGCTTCTACTCGGTGATGAAGAACTTCCAGACCGAGCGCATCGCCCTGGCCGCCATGGCGGTGGGCCACTGCCAGCAGGCGCTGAAGCACACGCTGGACTACGTGCGGCAGCGCCAGGCCTTCGGCGGCGTGCTGTGGGACCAGCAGGCGATCCGCCAGCGCATCGCGATGCTGGACGCGAAGACGCGGGCGGCGCGGCAGTTCATGTACCACTGCGCCTGGAGCGTCACCCAGGGCCACGACATCGTGCAGGAAGTCTCCATGTTGAAGGCGCTGACCGGCGAACTGGTGAACGAAGTGGTCGCCACGTGCCAGCAGTTCCATGGCGGCATGGGCTTCATCCGCGAAACGGCCGTGGAGCGGCTGTGGCGCGACGCCCGGGTACTGGCCATTGGCGGCGGCGCAACGGAAGTGATGCTGGAGGAGGTGGCCAAGCGGTACTGAAACCGGGATTCCCGGGAGAATGAAACCGCCAAACCACAACGAGGAGGATCCATGCACTTCAACCGTTTGTTCCTGGGCGCCCTGGTGGCCGTAGCCTGCACGGCTGCCACGGCACGCAACGATCGCCTGCTGCTGCCGATCGACCCCGCGATGCGCCTGAACGCCACCCGCGCCATGCTGTCGCCCGAGATCGCCCTGCGCTTCGGCGCGGCATCGAACACCTCCGGTGAGATGGGCTACGTGACCGCGCACGCGGTAGCCGATCCCTTCGGCGGCGGTAACCCCGCCTACGGCGGCCGGCGCGAGCGTCGCGCCGACGAAGTGGTCTGCCTCGACGCCTTCCGCAAGGCGCTGGTCGACCTGCAGGTGAAGGCGCGCCAGCAGGGCGGTACGGCCGTGGTCGGCATCGTCAGCAACTACAACAACATGGTGATGGACAGCCGCGAGGTCTACGAGTGCCACATCGGCAACTCGCGCGGCGTCGTCGACCTGAAGGGCGTGGTCGCCCGCAATGCCATGCCCGTGATGGCGCCGCCGCTGCCGCCGGCCGCGCCGCGGGCGCCCCAGGCCACCGAAGCGCCCGCGGCCCCGCAAGCGCCCCAGCCGCCGCGCATGGCCAGCGGCTATGCGGCCATCGACGACATCGACGCCATCCCCTTCCTCAGCGACCGGGGCCGCCAGCACTACCGCGAGTGGCTGGCGCTGCCCACGCCCAAGGCCTTCGCCATTTCGCCCACCGGCTATTTCTTCTCCACCTCCGGCCTGCGCCCCAAGGACACGACGCTGCCGACCGACCCGGTCGAGCGCGCCCTGATCGGCTGCGAGCGCAATGCGCGCGTGCAATGCAAGCTCTACGCGGTCAACGGGTCGGTGGTCTGGGTGAAGTAGTCCCAAGGAGTTCCGCCATGCTGCAAACCGACGTCGCCGGTCCCATCGCCACCCTCACGCTCGATCGCCCCGAAGTGCGCAACGCCTTCAACGACGAACTGATCCCCATGATCACCCAGGCCTTCCGCGACCTGGGCGGGCGCGACGACGTGCGCTGCATCATCCTGGCGGCCAAGGGGCCGGCCTTCTGCGCCGGCGCCGACCTGAACTGGATGAAGCGCATGGCCGACTACACCCGCGAGGAGAACCTCGCGGACGCCGGCGCGCTGGCCGAGATGCTGCGCACCGTGTACGAGTGCCCCAAGCCCACCATTGCCAAGATCCAGGGCGACGTCTACGCCGGCGGCACCGGGCTGGTGGCGGCCTGCGACATCGCGGTGGCGATGGACACCGCGCACTTCTGCCTCAGCGAGACGCGCCTGGGCCTGATCCCGGCCACGATCAGCCCTTACGTCATTCGCGCGATGGGCGCGCGCGCGGCGCATCGCTACTTCCTGTCGGCCGAGCGCTTCACGGCGACCGAGGCGCATCGCATGGGCTTCGTGCACGAGGTCGTGCACAGCGGCCATCTCGATGCCAAGGTGGCCGAGATCGCCAACGCGCTCGCGGCCTGCGGCCCGGCCGCCGTGCGCGCGTGCAAGAAGCTGGTGCAGGACGTGGCCGATCGCGAGATCACTCCCGAACTCATCGCCATGACCGTGGCCGGCATCGCCGACATCCGCGCCACGCCGGAAGGCCGAGAAGGCGTGCAGTCCTTCCTGCAGAAGCGCAAGCCGAACTGGCTGCCGCAAGCCTGATCCAAGCTCCATGGACCAGCTGTTCGGAACACCGCAACTGCTCGCGCTGGCCGCCGCCCTCGGCTGGGTGAGCGGCATCCGCCTGTATGCGGCAGTGTTCCTGGTGGGCGCGGCCGGCTACCTCGGCTGGGTCGACCTGCCGCAGGGCCTGAAGGTGCTCGAGCATCCCGGCGTGCTGGCGGCCAGCGGCTTCATGTGCTTCATCGAGTTCTTCGCCGACAAGATTCCCTTCGTCGACACGGTCTGGGACACCATCCACACCTTCATCCGCATTCCCGCCGGCGCCGCGCTCGCGGCCGGTGCGCTGGGCGCCGATGGCCCCGCCGCCGGCTGGATCGCCGCGATCCTGGGCGGCACGCTGGCGGCGACCAGCCATGCCACCAAGCTGACCGCGCGCGCCGCGGCCAACACCTCGCCCGAGCCGTTCTCCAACCTCGGCCTGTCGCTGCTGGAGGACGGCTTCACCGTCTTCATGCTGTGGCTGGCGGCGACGCACCCCGTGTGGTTCGCCATCGTTCTCGTCGTGTCCATCGTCGCCGCCGTGCTCGTGATGCTGGTGCTGGTGCAGTTCCTGCGCACGGTGCTGCGCGGGCTCAAGCGCTTCCTCTCCGGCCAAGGCCTTCCCCAAGGAACCCCCTGAAATGTTCAAGAAGATCCTGATCGCCAACCGTGGCGAGATCGCGTGCCGGGTAGCTGCCACCGCACGCCGAATGGCCATCCGCACCGTGGCCGTGTATTCCGATGCCGACGCCGAAGCCAAGCATGTCGCCGCCTGCGACGAAGCCGTGCACATCGGCGGCAGCGCGCCCAAGGAGAGCTACCTGCAGTGGGAGCGCATCATCGCGGCGGCCAAGGCGACCGGCGCCGAGGCGATCCACCCGGGCTACGGCTTCCTGAGCGAGAACGAAGCTTTCGCCGACGCCTGCGCGCAAGCGGGGCTGGTGTTCATCGGCCCGCCGGCCTCGGCGATCCAGGCGATGGGACTGAAGGCCGAGTCCAAGCAGCTGATGGAGAAGGCCGGCGTGCCGTTGGTGCCCGGCTACCACGGCGCCAACCAGGACCCGGCGTTGCTGCAGCGTGAAGCCGACCGCATCGGCTACCCGGTGCTGATCAAAGCAAGCGCGGGCGGCGGCGGCAAGGGCATGCGCGCGGTCGACCAGGCGTCCGATTTCCAGGCCGCGCTCGCCTCGTGCCAGCGCGAGGCGCGCAACAGCTTCGGCGACGAGGCCGTACTGGTGGAGAAGTACGTCACCCGGCCGCGCCACATCGAGATCCAGGTGTTCGGCGATTCCCACGGCAACTACGTCTGGCTGTTCGAGCGCGACTGCTCGGTGCAGCGCCGCCACCAGAAGGTGCTGGAGGAGGCTCCGGCGCCGGGCATGACCGAGGCGCTGCGCAAGCGCATGGGCGAGGCGGCCGTTGCCGCGGCGCGTGCGGTGAACTACGTCGGCGCGGGCACGGTGGAGTTCATCGTGGAGCAGCGCGGCGCCGAGATGAACTTCTTCTTCATGGAGATGAACACGCGGCTGCAGGTGGAGCACCCGGTAACCGAGGCGATCACGGGCCTCGACCTGGTCGAATGGCAGCTGCGCGTGGCCTCCGGCCAGCCGCTGCCGCTGCAGCAAGCCGATTTGCGCATCCACGGGCACGCGATCGAGGCGCGCATCTGCGCCGAGAACCCCGACAACAACTTCCTGCCGGCCACGGGCACGCTGCACGTCTACCGCAAGCCGCAGGCCACCGCCTTCCAGCGCGGCACCGTGCGCATCGACGACGGCGTGCGCGAGGGCGACGCCATCTCGCCCTATTACGACTCGATGATCGCCAAGCTGATCGTGCACGGCGCCACGCGCGAGGAAGCGCTGGCGCGCCTGGACGAGGCGCTGGCCGCGACGCACATCGTCGGCATGGCCACCAACGTGCAGTTCCTGCGCTACGTGGTGAAGAGCCGGTCGTTCGCACAGGCCGACCTGGACACGGCGCTGATCCCGCGCGAGGCGGATGCGCTGTTCAACCAGCAGCCGATCGGCTTCGAGCTGGCGGCGGCCGCCGCGGTGGCGCGCACGCTGCTCGACGAGCAGGCGCTGGCCGGCGACGATCCGTTCAGCCGGCGCGACGGCTGGCGCTCGCATGGCGCCGGTGTCCGTCGTTTCGAATTCGATTTCGGCGGGCAGCACACGAAGGCGGAACTGCGCTACCTGCACGACGGCGCGCTGGTGCTGGCCGTGAATGGTGCGGCGTCCCTGCCGCTATCGTTCCGTGCGAACGGCGATGCGATCGAACTGCAGGCGGGCGGCAAGCGCACGCGGGCGATCGTCTACACCTTGGGCGAGACCGACCACGTGTTCACCGAGTCCGGCGCCGCGCAGATCGTCTCGATCGACATGCTGGCGCACGCGGGCGACCACGCCGCGGAAGGCGGCCGCCTGACCGCGCCCATGCCGGGCAAGGTCGTGTCTTTCGCCGTCAAGGCCGGCGACAAGGTCAGCAAGGGCCAGGCGCTGGCCGTGATGGAGGCGATGAAGATGGAGCACACCATCGCGGCGCCGGCGGATGGGACGGTGGCGGAGCTGATGTATGCGCCGGGGGACCAGGTGGCGGAAGGGGCCGAGCTGCTCAAGCTGGCCGCTTGAGCGCGGTGGGGTCGCTCTCGCGAACCCACCCTACGAACGGCCCGATGTAGGGTGGGTTCGCGCAGCAACCCCACCGATCACAACCGCGGCGCCGTCTTCAACACTTCCTCCAACTGCCCCTTGTAAAACCGCGCCTGCCCCGTCGTCCCATGCCCCAGCGTCTGCTCGCTTGCCGGAATGAGGTAGATGCGCCCGTTCTTCACGCGCTTGATCTCGCGGTCCAGCACACCCAGTTCCGGCGGGTTGCGCTCGTCGTCGGCGGAGTTGATCGCCACCAGCGTCGCCGTGATCTTCTCCAGCCTCACCGACGGGTTGTAGTCGCGCGAGGACTCCCACTGGTAGATGTGGTCGTTGGCGTCGCCGGCGAAGTTGGCCTTCAGCCGCGCGTCCAGCGCCTGGTCGGCCTGGTCGCGGGTCGGGCCGGCCTTGAAGTAGGAGTAGTTGCCGCCGCTGGTGGCGGTGCCGAAGAACACCGAGGCCAGGCGCAGGCTCGCCGGCTGCTGCGTGTAGTTGCCATTGTTCCAGGCCGGGTCGCTCTTGATGCTCTCCACCAGCAGGCGGCGCAGCATCCAGTTGCGGCCCATCATCTGCGTCGGCGTCGAAGCCATCGGCACGGCGATGTCCATGAAGCCGGGGTACTTCTGCGCCCAGATCCAGGTGTGCATGCCGCCCATGGAATTGCCGGTCACCATGCGCAGGTGCTTGATGCCCAGGCCCTCGCTCACCAGGCGGTACTGCGCATCGACCATGTCGTCGTAGCTGTACCTGGGGAAGGCCATGCGCAGGCCGTCGGACGGCTTGCTGGAGCCGCCAGTGCCGATGCCGTCCGGCAGGATGATGAAGTAGCGCGTGGCGTCCAGCGGCTGGCCGGCGCCGAACAGTTCGCCTGCATAACCCGGCGTCAGCATGCTGGCGCCCGAGCCGGTGGTTCCGTGCAGCACCAGCACCGGAATGCCGGAGGGATTGCCGACAGTGCGGTAGTGGATGCGCAGCTCGGGCATCACCTGGCCGGACTGCAGCTTGAAGTCGCGCGCGATCCAGTCCGCCTCCTTCGCCGCCGGGTAATCGGCGGCCTGGGCCAGCGTTGCGCCGGCGAGCGCCAGCGCGGCCGCGGCGCCGCGCAGGAAAGTCGTCCACTGCATGCTTGTCTCCTTGGTTTGGGGCGCAGCTTCCCATCGTGCCGCGGGGGCGTCAAGCCTCCCGCACAATAAGGCCATGCGCATCACCGTCTGCTGCTCCGACACCAAGGTCGCCCCGTGGGTGGAAGGCCTGCAAGCCGCCCTGCCCGAAGCCGAAGTCTCCGAGTGGAAGCCGGGCGCGCCGCCGGCCGACTACGCCATGGTCTGGTCGCCACCGCAGGCCTTCTGCGACGACCAGCCGCAGCTCAAGGGCATCTTCAACACCGGCGCCGGCGTCGATGCGCTGCTCAAGCTGAAGCTGCCGCCCCAAGCGGTGGTCGTGCGCCTGGACGATGCCGGCATGTCGGTGCAGATGGCGGAGTTCGTCTGCCACGCGGTGATCCGCCACTTCCGCGAGCTCGATGCCTACGAGCGCGACGAGGCGCAGGCCAAGTGGGGATTCCGCAAGCCGAAACTGCGCGCCGACTTTCCGGTGGGCGTGATGGGGCTGGGCGTGCTGGGCCAGCGCGTCGCGCAGGCGATTGCCGCCTTCGAATTTCCGGTGCACGGCTGGAGCCGCAGCGCGAAGGATGTCGCGGGCGTGCAGTGCTTCTCGGGGGAAGACGGCTTCCAGGAGTTCCTGGCCGGAACGCGCATCCTGGTCTGCCTGCTGCCGCTGACCGACGACACGCGCGGCATCATGAACCGCGCCACGCTGTCTCAGCTGCTGCCGCAGGCCTACGTGATCAACGTGGCGCGCGGGGCCCACCTGGTGGAGGAGGACCTGCTGGCGCTGCTGGACGAGGGCCACCTCGCCGGCGCGGCGCTGGACGTGTTCCGCACCGAGCCGCTGCCGCCGGAACACCGTTTCTGGACCCATCCCAAGGTGACGGTGACGCCGCACACCTCGGCCCGCACGCTGCGCGAGGAAAGCATCGCGCAGATCGCCGGCAAGATGCGCGCCTTCGCCCGCGGAGAACCCATCGCCGGCGTGGTTGATCGAATCAAAGGATACTGAGACATGGCCTATCCCAGCAGAGTCAAGCTCGTCGACGTCGGCCCGCGCGACGGCTTGCAGAACGAGAAGGAGCCGGTGCCGGCGGCGGTGAAGATCGCGCTGGTGCACCGGCTGCAGGACGCGGGGCTGAAGGAGATCGAGGTCACCAGCTTCGTCTCGCCCAAGTGGGTGCCGCAGATGGGCGACAACGCCGAGGTGATGGCGGGCATCCAGCGCAAGCCTGGCGTGCGCTACTCGGTGCTGACGCCCAACATGAAGGGACTCGAGGCGTCGCTGGCTTCCAAGCCCGACGAGATCGTCGTGTTCGGCGCGGCCAGCGAGGCTTTCAGCCAGCGCAACATCAACTGCTCGATCGCGGAGAGCATCGAGCGCTTCGCCCCGGTGGCCGAAGCCGCGCGCAAGAACGGCATCTACGTGCGCGGCGCGCTGTCCACCGCGGTCGGCTGCCCCTACGAAGGCGAGATTGCGCCGTCGCGCGTGGAGATGGTGGCGAAGCTGATGAAGCAGATCGGCGTGCAGCACCTGGGCGTGGCCGACACCATCGGCGTCGGCACGCCGCGCAAGGTGCAGGCGGCGATGGAAGCGGCGCTCAGGCACTACGCGCTGGACGACATCTCCGGCCACTTCCACGACACCTACGGCCAGGCGCTGCCCAACACGCTGGCCTGCCTGGAAATGGGCATCTGGCAATACGACGCGTCCGTGGCCGGTTTGGGCGGCTGCCCCTATGCCAAGGGCGCGACCGGCAACGTCGCGACCGAGGACGTGGTCTACATGCTGGACGGCATGGGCATCGAGACCGGCATCGACCTCGACAAGCTGATCGACGCCGGCAAGTACATCAGCGACTTCCTGGGCCGCAAGCCGAACTCGCGGGCGGCGACCGCCATCCTGAACAAGAGGAACAACGAAGCATGTGCGGTGCCGAGTTGAGCGCGCTTCCGGAGGGCGTGCAGCGCGTCGCCCGCGCCTTGCAGGACAAGGGCCATCCCCACGCGCCGGTGATGCTGGACGACGCCGCGCGCACCGCGCAGCAGGCGGCCGATGCGCTGGGCATCCAGGTCGGGCAGATCGCCAAGAGCATCATCTTCCGGCGCAAGAGCGACGACGCGGCGGTGCTGGTCATCGCCTCGGGCGACCGGCGCGTCGACGAGAAGAAGGTCGATGCGCTGGTCGGCAAGACCGGGCGGGCCGATGCGGAGTTCGTCAAGGCGAAGACCGGCTTCACCATCGGCGGCGTGTCGCCGGTCGCGCATGCGATTGCGCCGGTGACGCTGATCGACCGCGAGCTGTTCCGCTTCGACGAGATCTGGGCGGCGGCGGGGCATCCGCATGGCGTCTTCAAGCTGCGGCCGCAGGATCTGGAGCAGCTCACCGGCGCGCCGGTGGCCGACGTGGTGCAGGCGCCGGCGGCATGAGCCCGGCCGCGGAGTTGTTGTTGGAGCGGGCGGCCTCGCTCGATGAGGATGCGGTGCCGTCGCCGTGCATCTCCGTCTGCCGCATGAGCGCGGATACCGGCCTCTGCGAGGGCTGCTTCCGCACGCTGGAGGAGATCGCGGCCTGGGGCATGCAGGGCAACGAGGAGCGGCGCGCGGTGTGGCGCTTGCTGGTGGATCGCGCGAAGGAGGGCGGCGCATGAAGCACATCACCTTCTACCTGGATTTCATCTCGCCCTATGCCTATCTCGCGTTCGAGCATCTGCCCGAAGCGCTGAAGGGCTTGAGCTACCAGGTGGATTACAAGCCAGTGTTGTTCGCGGGCTTCCTCAAGCATCACGGGCAGCTGGGGCCGGCAGAGATCGCGCCGAAGCGGGATTGGACGTATCGGCAGGTGCTGTGGCTGGCGCATGCGCATGGCATTCCGATGGAGCTGCCGGCGGCGCATCCCTTCAATCCGATTGCCCTGCTGCGTCTTGCGGTCGCCTGCGGCGCGAACCGCTACGTTTGCGAGACCATCTTTCGGCATGTCTGGCGTGGCGGCGCCGATGCGGCCGATGCCTCACGTTTCGAGACCCTGCAGGCTTTGCTGCAACCGAAGCGCGACCTGGGTTCCGATGAAGTGAAGGCGGAGCTGAAGGCGAACACCGACGGCGCGGTGGCGCGCGGCTTGTTCGGCGTGCCGACCTGCGAGGTGGACGGCAAGCTGTTCTGGGGCTTCGATGCCTTGCAGCCGTTGCGCGCTTATCTCGAAGGCGATGCGTGGTTCGGCGAAGGCCACTGGGAGAAGGCCGCGGCGCTGCCGACGGGGGTCACGCGTTCTCGTTGACGGTGGGGTCGCTGTCGCGAACCCACCATGCCGATCAGGGTTTCACCTGAGCCCGTAAGTCTCGGTTGGATTCGCGTCAGACGAGGGTCAGAGCACCGGCGTTGAATCCAGTCTCCACACACACCAATGGAGACAAAGCAAATGGCAACTGCCACCGCCACCGCAGGCGCCGCCGCGGACCGGCCGATGTCGTCGGAGGAGAAGAAGGTCATCTTCGCCTCGTCGCTCGGCACGGTTTTCGAGTGGTACGACTTCTACCTGTACGGCTCGCTCGCGGCGATCATCGCCAAGCAGTTCTTCTCCGGCCTCGACGCCGGCTCGGCCTTCATCTTCGCGCTGCTCGCCTTCGCCGCCGGCTTCATCGTGCGTCCCTTCGGCGCCATCGTGTTCGGCCGCCTCGGCGACATGATCGGCCGCAAGTACACGTTCCTGGTGACGATCCTGATCATGGGCCTGTCGACCTTCATCGTCGGCATCCTGCCCGGCTACGCCAGCATCGGCGTCGCCGCGCCGGTGATCCTGATCGCGCTGCGCCTGCTGCAGGGCCTGGCCCTCGGCGGCGAGTACGGCGGCGCCGCGACCTACGTCGCCGAGCACGCGCCGCACGGCAAGCGCGGGGCCTACACCTCGTGGATCCAGACGACCGCGACGCTGGGCCTGTTCCTGTCGCTGCTGGTCATCCTGGCCTGCCGCGAGTTCATGGGGGCCGAGTTCGACACCTGGGGCTGGCGCATTCCCTTCCTGGTTTCCATCGTGCTGCTCGCCATCTCGGTGTGGATCCGCATGACGCTGAGCGAGTCGCCGGCTTTCCAGCGCATGAAGGCGGAAGGCAAGGTCTCGAAGTCGCCGCTTAAGGAATCCTTCGGCCAGTGGAAGAACCTGAAGATCGTGATCCTGGCGCTGATCGGCCTCACCGCCGGCCAGGCCGTGGTCTGGTACACGGGCCAGTTCTACGCGCTGTTCTTCCTGACGCAGCAGCTGAAGGTGGACCCGGTGACGGCCAACCTGATGATCGCGGCGGCACTGCTGGTCGGCACGCCCTTCTTCATCGTGTTCGGCGCGCTCTCCGACAAGATCGGCCGCAAGCCCATCATCATGGCCGGCTGCCTGCTGGCGGTGCTGACCTACTTCCCGGTGTTCAAGGCGCTGACCGAAGCCGCCAACCCCGACCTGGCCGCCGCGCAGGCGCGCAACAAGGTCGTGGTGGTCGCCGACCCGAACGAGTGCTCGTTCCAGTTCAACCCCACCGGCACCGCCAAGTTCACCAGCTCGTGCGACATCGCCAAGCAGGTGCTGGCCGCCGGTTCCGTCAGCTACGAGAACGAGGCCGCGCCCGCCGGCACCGTCGCCAGCATCAAGATCGGCGACAAGGTCATCCCGGGCTATGCGCCCAAGGGCCTGGCCGCCGACGACGCCAAGAAGAAGGACGCCGAGTTCAAGAAGGGCGTGGCCGACACGCTGAAGGCCGACGGCTATCCGGCCAAGGCCGACCCCGCCAAGATGAACAAGGTGATGATGGTCGTGATCCTGGCCTACCTGGTGATCCTGGTGACCATGGTCTACGGCCCGATCGCGGCGATGCTGGTGGAGATGTTCCCCACGCGCATCCGCTACACCTCGATGAGCCTGCCGTACCACATCGGCAACGGCTGGTTCGGCGGCCTGCTGCCCACCACCGCCTTTGCCATCGTGGCGCAGACCGGCAACATGTACAACGGCCTCTGGTACCCGATCATCATCGCGGGCGCCACCTTCATCATCGGCACGCTGTTCGTGAAGGAGACGAAGGACGTGGATATCTACGCGAAGGATTGAGCGCGGCCATCCATGAAAAAGCGGCCCGCGGGCCGCTTTTTTAACGCCTTGGATTCCCGCGTCCGCGGGAATGACGAAGAACTAGCGCCGGAACTTGCCTTCCGCCCCGATGATCGACAGGTCCGCGAAATCCAGCCCCGTATGGTCCGTCGGGCTGTAGCTCACTTCGAGGCCACCGAGGTCGAACTTGCTCATGCCCTCCAGCGCCTTCTGCACCTTCTCCCGCGTGGGCGAGGGCCCGGCGCGGCGCAGGGCCTCGACCATCACCTTCGCGGCGGCATAGCCTTCCAGCATGGCGGGCGAGACATCGTCCAGGCCCTTGGCCTTGGCCAGGTCGCGCGCTTCCTTCACCATCGGATAGGCGATCGAGCGCTCGTACGGAAACACCTGCGAGACGATCACGCCGCGCGAGCTGTCGCCCAGGCTCTTGATGAAGCCGCCGGACGCGTTGTTCGACAGCGTGACCACCTGCGCCGCCGACCCGGCCTTGCGCAGCGCCTTCACGCCGTCGGCAACCGCGTTGCCGGAAGCGATCCACACCAGCGCCTGCGGATTGGTCTTGAGCACGTCGGGAATGATCTTGGAGAAGTCCGGCTTGTTGCGGTCGGTCTTGACGATGATCGTGGGCTCCAGCTTGGCCTTGGCCAGGCCCTTCTTGGCGCCCTCGAAGCCGTCGGAGCCGAAGGAGTCGTCGGTGTGCAGCACCGCGATCCGCGTGATGCCGACCGTGCCCAGGTATTCCACGGCCTTCTCCGCCTCGCGCTGGTAGGTGGCGCGCACGTTGAAGACCCACTTGTTCACCGGCTGGTGCAGCACCATCGCGCCGGTCGACGGCGCCACCAGCGGCACGCCGTTCTTTTCCAGCAGCGGCAACACGGCCTCGGTGTGCGGCGTGCCGCGATTGAGGAAGAGGGCGACGACGTTCTTTTCCTCGATCAGCACCTTGGCGTTGGCGGCGGCCTTCTTCGGGTCGAAGGCGTCGTCCATCGCGACCAGCTCGATCTTCTGGCCGTTCACCCCGCCCTTGGCGTTGATGTGATCGAGCCAGAGCTTGGCGCCGTTCGAGGTTTCCTTGACTCCCGCCTCCGCAACGCCCGTGAAGCCGGCGGTCTGCCCGATCACGATCTGGGCAAAGGAAGGAGCGCACGCGAGAGCGGCCGCGGCCGCGACGAACCAGAGCTTCATGACGTCCCCTCTTCTTGTGTGTACCGAAGTTTAGGTTCGCGGGCACTAACTGTCGAGCAGAGTGTCGTAAACATGGAATTTTTCGCGGCCGCCACCCTCGCCGGCCCGGCAAGACCCTGCCGCCTTCCGGCCGCGCCGCCCTCCCTAGAATGTTGGGCCCCACCAGAACAAGGCCTCCATGTCCCAGGGAAAGATCCGCATCCGCGGCGCCAGACAACACAACCTCAAGAACCTCGATGTCGACATTCGCACCGGTGAGCTGACGGTCGTTACCGGACCCAGCGGCTCCGGCAAATCCAGCCTGGTGTTCGACACCCTCTACGCCGAAGGCCAGCGCCGCTACGTGGAGACCTTCTCCGCCTACGCCCGCCAGTTCCTGGACCGCATGGACAAGCCCGCGGTCGACCGCGTGGAAGGCGTGCCCCCGGCCATCGCCATCGACCAGACCAACCCGGTCCGCTCCTCGCGCTCCACGGTCGGCACGATGACCGAGCTGAACGACCACCTGAAGCTGCTGTTCGCCCGTGCGGCGCAGCTGTTCGACAAGCAGACCGCGCTGCCGGTGCGGCACGACTCGCCGGAGACCATCTACGAACAGCTGATGGCGCGCACCAGGGACGCGGACCCGCGCCTGGTCGTGACCTTCCCGGTCGAATTGCCTGCCAGCACCACCGCCGAAGAAGTGGAGCAGTGGCTGTCCGCCAGCGGTTTCACGCGCGTGCAGGCCGAGCGCGAAGTCGGCACCGTCACCGGCCCGCGCAAGGTGCTGGACGTGGTGGCCGACCGCTTCCGCATCCAGGGCGTGGAAAAGGCGCGCGCGATCGAGGCGATCGAAGTGGCGCTGAAGCGCGGCAGCGGGCGCCTGGCGGTGTACGCCGGCGACGACGAAGCCAAGGAGATCTGGAAGTTCTCCACCGGCCTGCACTGCCCGGAAAGCGACATCCGCTACGCGGACCCGGTGCCGTCGATGTTCTCGTTCAATTCGCCGGTGGGGGCCTGCGAAACCTGCCGCGGCTTCGGCCGCGTGATCGGCGTCGACTACGGCCTGGTGATCCCGAACGACAAGCTGACGCTGCGCGCCGGCGCCATCAAGACTTTCCAGACGCCGGCCTGGTCCGAGTCGCAGGACGACATGATGCGGCACGCGGAAGCGGCCGGCATCCCGCGCGACACGCCCTGGTACAAGCTGACGCCCGAACAGAAGCACTGGGTGATCGACGGCGTCGCCGGCTACCAGGAAGGCCAGTGGAACAAGAAGTGGTACGGCGTGAAGCGCTTTTTCCAGTACCTGGAAAGCAAGGCCTACAAGATGCACATCCGCGTGCTCTTGTCCAAGTACCGCAGCTACACGCCCTGCGAGGCCTGCGGCGGCGCGCGCCTGAAGACCGAGTCGCTGCTGTGGCGCCTGGGCAGCAAGGAAGACGCCGATGCGGTGCTGGAGCCCGCCAAGCGCTTCATGCCGGTGGGCGTGCAGTGGTCGCGCGAGCAGCTGGAAGCGTTGCCCGGCCTGTCGCTGCACGACCTGATGATCCTGCCGATCGCGCGGCTGCGGAAGTTCTTCGACCGCATCGAACCGGATGCGGAAGCGCATGCCGGCACCGGTGAATTGCAGGCGCTGAAGCTGCTGTTCGAGGAAATCAACACGCGCCTGAAGTACCTGGTGGACGTGGGTATCGGCTACCTGACGCTGGACCGGCAAAGCCGCACGCTGTCGGGCGGCGAGGTGCAGCGCATCAACCTGACCACCGCGCTGGGCACCTCGCTGGTGAACACGCTGTTCGTGCTGGACGAGCCCAGCATCGGCCTGCACCCGCGCGACATGAACCGCATCACGCAGGCCATGCACCGGCTGCGCGACGCCGGCAACACGCTGGTGGTGGTGGAGCACGACCCCGCGGTGATGGTCGCGGCGGATCGCATCATCGACATGGGGCCGGGGCCGGGCGAGCGCGGTGGCCAGATCGTCTTCGATGGAACGACGAACGACCTGCGCGGCGCGGACACGCTGACCGGCGCTTACCTGGGCGCGCGCAAGCACGTGGGGATGGGCTTCAAGCGCGCGGTGACCGAATCGACGCCGCGCCTGGTGCTGGAAGGCGCGCGCGAGCACAACCTGCAGAACGTGTCCGTCGAATTCCCGCTGCAGCGCCTGGTCTGCGTGACCGGTGTCTCCGGCTCGGGCAAGTCCAGCCTGGTGCAGGACATCCTGGCGCCGGCGCTGCTGCGGCACTTCGGCCGCGCGACCGAAACGCCGGGGCTGCACGACCGCCTGCTGGGCGCCGAGCAACTGGCCGACGTGGTGTTCGTCGACCAGTCGCCGATCGGCAAGACCGCGCGCTCCAATCCCGTCAGCTATGTCGGCGCCTGGGATTCGATCCGCGAGATCTTCGCGACCTCGCCGCTGGCCAAGCAGCGCGGCTACACCGGCTCCAAGTTCTCGTTCAACTCCGGCGACGGCCGCTGCCCCACCTGTGGCGGCTCGGGCTACGAGCACGTGGAGATGCAGTTCCTGTCGGACGTCTACCTGCGCTGCCCGGACTGCGACGGCAAGCGCTACCGGCCCGAGATCCTGGAAGTGCACATCGAGCGCCAGCCGATCGGCGCGGTCGAGCCGCGCCGGCTGAACGTGGCCGACGTGCTGGACCTGACGGTGAGCGAAGCGGCATCGCTGTTCGCGAACGACCGCGACGTGATTCGGGCGCTGCAGCCTATCGTCGACGTGGGCCTGGAATACGTGAAGCTGGGACAACCCGTGCCGACGCTGTCGGGCGGCGAGTCGCAGCGTTTGAAACTGGCCGGCTTCCTCGCTGAGGCGGCGCGTTCCGCGACGAGCAGCCGCCAGGCCAAGGCCACCAAGGGCACGCTGTTCCTGTTCGACGAACCCACCACCGGCCTGCACTTCGACGACATCGCCAAGCTGATGCGCGCGCTGCGCAAGCTGCTGGAGGCGGGCAACTCGCTGGTCGTCATCGAGCATAACCTCGACGTGATCCGCGCTGCCGACTGGCTGGTCGACCTGGGCCCCGAAGGCGGCGACCAGGGCGGCCTGCTGGTGGCCGAAGGCCCGCCGGAGGAAGTGAAGCTGCACTCGACCTCGCACACGGCGAAGGCGCTGCGTGAGTACGACGGTACGTTGGGCGTTGGGAGTTCAGCGTTGAGCGAGAAGACCGCGGACTACGCTCAACGCTCGACGCCGAACGCACAACGCCCCAACGCGATCCAGATCGTCAACGCGAAGGAACACAACCTCAAGAACCTGTCGGTGGACATCCCGCACGGCAAGTTCAGCGTGATCACCGGCGTGTCGGGATCGGGCAAGTCGACGCTCGCCTTCGACATCCTGTTCAACGAGGGCCAGCGGCGCTACCTGGAGTCGCTGAACGCCTATGCGCGCTCCATCGTGCAGCCGGCCGGGCGGCCCGAGGTCGATGCGGTGTACGGCATTCCGCCGACCGTGGCGATCGAGCAGCGCCTGTCGCGCGGCGGACGCAAGTCCACCGTCGGCACCACCACCGAAGTCTGGCACTTCCTGCGCCTGCTGTACGTGAAGCTGGGCATCCAGCACTGCGTGAACGACGGCGCCGAGGTGCGTCCGCAGACGGTCGACTCGATCGTGGCGCAGATCATGAAGCGCTACAAGGGCCAGCACATCGGCCTGATGGCGCCCCTGGTGATGAACCGCAAGGGCGTCTACACCGAGCTGGCCGACTGGGCGCGGCCGCGCGGCTACAGCCACCTGCGCGTGGATGGCAACTTCCTGCCCACCACCGGCTTCCCGCGCATCGACCGCTTCAAGGAGCACACCATCGAACTGCCGGTGTGCGACCTGGACATCACGCCGGCCAACGAAGCCTTGCTGCGCGAGAAGCTCGCGGTGGCGCTGGAGCACGGCAAGGGCATCCTGCACGTACTGGCGCCGCTCGACGGGCTGAAGGCCGCCTTCCTGAACGGCATCGGCAAGCACGATGCCATCGGCAAGGTCGAAGTGTTCTCCACGCTGCGCGCCTGCCCGGTCTGCGCCACCAGCTATCCCGAACTCGATCCGCGCCTGTTCTCGTACAACAGCAAGCACGGCTGGTGCCCCGACTGCGTGGGCACCGGCGTCAAGCTGACGCGGGCGCAGCGCGAGGTGTTCGACGACACCGTGTTCGCCGAGGAGAAGGGCCGGGAGCAGACCTTTGCCGAGCCGGAGGTCGAGGACCTGACCGACGAAGTCTGCGCCACCTGCCACGGCAGCCGCCTGAACAAGCAGGCGCGCGCAGTTCGATTCGACAAGACCGGCATCGCCGACGTGGCCGCGCTGTCGGTGCGCGACGTGCGGCGCTGGGTCGAGAGCCTGCAGGTGGCCGACGTGCTGAGCACGCGTGAACAAGGCATCTCGCGCGACCTCATTCCCGAGATCCGTTCGCGGCTCGAGTTCCTGGAGGAAGTCGGCCTCGGCTACCTCACGCTGGACCGCGGCGCGCCCACGCTTTCGGGCGGCGAGGCGCAGCGCATCCGCCTGGCCGCGCAGCTCGGCTCCAACCTGCAAGGCGTCTGCTACGTGCTGGACGAGCCGACCATCGGCCTGCATGCGCGCGACAACCAGATCCTGCTGGACGCGCTGCACAAGCTGGGCGACAAGGGCAACACGCTGGTGGTGGTGGAGCACGACGAGGACACGATCCGCCGCGCCGACCACATCATCGACATCGGCCCCAGCGCCGGCAAGCGCGGCGGCCGCGTCGTGGCCCAGGGCACGGCGGAAGAAGTGACCGGCAACGCGGAGTCGCTGACCGGCCGCTACCTTCTGCACGCGATGCGCCATCCGCTCCAGGAGCGCCGCGGTGTCGAGGCCATGGACGGCCGCGAGCCGCCGGGCGCGCCCGTGACGGTGAAGGCGGCTCCCGCGGCCAAGGGCAAGAAGCTTCGCACGATGCTGGCGCAGATGACGGCCGCGCCGGTGGCCGCGGAAGGCAACTCGCCGGCGTCCTTCCTGCGCCTGAAGGGCGCCGACCTGCACAACCTCGACGATGTCGACGTCGACGTCCCGCTGCGCCGCCTGGTCGTCGTCACCGGCGTCTCCGGCTCCGGCAAGTCGACGCTGGCGCGCGACGTGCTGCTGCACAACGTGCAGGCCGCCGTGCAGCAACGTTCGACCAAGGCAGGGCGCGATGCCGACGACGCCGGCAAGCGGCCGAAGTGGAGCGGCTGCAAGTCGGTCGACGGCTACCAGGCCATCGACCGCGTGCTGGAAGTGGACCAGACGCCGATCGGCAAGACGCCGCGCTCCTGCCCGGCCACCTACATCGGCTTCTGGGACACGATCCGCAAGCTGTTCGCCGACACGTTGGAAGCGCGCGCGCGCGGCTACGGCCCGGGCCGCTTCTCCTTCAACACCGGCGAAGGCCGCTGCCCGACCTGCGAAGGGCAGGGCGTGCGCACCATCGCGATGAGCTTCCTGCCCGACGTGAAGGTGCCGTGCGAGGCCTGCCATGGCGCCCGCTTCAACCCGGAGACGCTGGCCGTCACCTGGCGCGGCAAGAGCATCGGCGACGTGCTGCAGATGGAAGTGGACGAGGCGGTGGAGTTCTTCGCGACGATGAACAACATCGCGCATCCGCTGCAGCTGCTGCGCGACGTCGGCCTCGGCTACCTCACGCTGGGCCAGCCCTCACCGACCCTGTCGGGCGGGGAGGCGCAGCGCATCAAGCTGGTGACCGAGCTGTCGAAGGTCCGCGACGACGTCACTCGGCGCGGCCAGAAGGCGCCGCACACGCTGTACGTGCTGGACGAGCCGACGGTGGGCCTGCACATGGCGGACGTGGAGAAGCTGATCCGCGTGCTGCACCGGCTGGTCGACGGCGGCCACAGCGTGGTGGTGATCGAGCACGACCTCGACGTGATCGCCGAGGCCGACTGGATCATCGACCTCGGGCCCGAAGGCGGCAGCGCCGGCGGCAAGGTGGTTGCCGCGGCATCGCCGGAGGAAGTGGTGGCGCTCGGCACGCACACCGGGGTGGCGCTGGCGCCGGTGCTGGCGCGTTGAGGCCAGACGGTGGGGTCGCTGCGCGAACCCACCCTACAGGTTCATGGCTGTTCGTAGGGTGGGTTCGCGCCAGCGACCCCACCGTCCGCGTTCACCAGTGATATCCCACGCTCAAGGTCAAGCCATCCACCTTGTGCCCGCTCTGGTTCGAATAGCGCATCCAGTCGCCGCCGACATACCAGTTCTTGTTGAACCGGAAGTTGGCGCCCAGGCCCCACGCCAGGTCGTCGTCGCTCTGGGTAGTGTCGGGCACGCCGGCGGTCCTGGAGTTCACTTCGACCTTCGTGTGGGCCCAGCCCAGCCGACCGAACAGCTGTAGCGCGCCCATGTCGTACTTGGCCTTGGCGAACAGGCCGTACATGTTCTTCAGGTCGACGGTGATGTCGGCGGGAACGCCGTTGATCGCGCCGCTGGTGGTGTCGTCGTTCGCGCCGCCGGCCAGCATGCCTTCTAGCGCGAAGTACGGATGCAGATCGATGCCGAGGACGCCGCGGAAAGCGCCCGGGCGCGCGCTGTCGCCTGCTGCTTCGACGCGCAGGAAGGTATAGCCGAGCTCCCCATACCACGACGGCGTCATCATTTGTGCCTGCGCGGCGCCGGTGCCGAGCAGGAGTGCGGCGGCGGCCGCGGCCGCCAGGACGTTGCGTTTCATTTGGGTTTCCGTTTCCTTTTGTCCGACTCCCCAACGGAGTCCGCCGCAGTTTCAGCGTGCGCGACGTGCCTCGTCCACTGGACGAAGGGGCAGGAGTCTTAGGATGCGGCCATGAAACTTTTCTACAACGAACTGCATCCGCGCCACCACGGCCGCAACGAGATGTTTCGCGGCGAGCTGGTGCCCTGCTTCGAAGTGCCCGCGCGCGCCGACTTCGTGCTGCAGGAACTGAACGCGCGCAAGTTCGGTGTCATCGAGTCCGCGCCCGAAGTCCCGCGCGCGATGCTGGAGCGTGTCCACGCAGCGCGCTACATCGACTTCCTCGTCGGTGCGTGGCAGGAATGGGTCGCGCTCGATCCGAAGAACGCGGAGCGCGATGCGATTCCTTCCTACTGGCCGATCCGCACCTTCCGCAGCGACGTGCTGCCAGCGAGCTTCTTCGCGCGCATGGGCCTGTTTTCCTTCGACGCCGGTTCACCGATCACCGCAGGCACCTGGGACGCCGCGCGCCGCGGCGCCGATTGCGCGGTGGCCGGCGCGCGCAGCCTGTTGGCCGGAGAACGCGGCGCGTTTGCATTGACGCGGCCACCGGGTCACCACGCGGGCCACGATTTCTTCGGCGGCTACTGTTTCCTGAACAACGCCGCGATCGCCGCGCAAGCATTGCGCGACGAGGGGCTGGAAAAAGTCGCCGTGCTCGATCTCGACTATCACCACGGCAACGGCACGCAGGCCATCTTCTACGAACGCGGCGACGTGTTCTTCGCCAGCGTGCACGGCGATCCGCACACCGAGTATCCGTACTACCTGGGCTACGCCGATGAACGCGGCGCCGGCGCCGGCGCCGGCTGCAACCTGAACCTGCCGCTGCCGCGCGGCACCGGATTCGCGCGCTGGCGCGAGGCGGTGGCGCAAGCATTGACCGCGGTCCGCACATTCGGCGCCGAGGCGCTCGTGCTCTCGCTGGGCGTCGACACCTTCGAGGGCGACCCGATCTCGGGCTTCGGGCTGCGCAGCGACGATTACCTGCGCGTGGGCGAGGACCTTGCCCGCTTCGGCCTGCCCACGCTGTTCGTCTTCGAAGGCGGCTACGCAGTGGCAGAGGTTGGACGCAACACCGTGAACGTGCTCGAAGGTTTCGAAAGCATCTGATTGCAAAGTCGGCGTCGTCCGACAGGCCTGTCGGAATCGGTCGCACGTCCCGCGCGGAACCATCGCCTAGCCTCGGCTTCCTCCCCAACCCTGAGGTAGCCATGAAAGCTTTACATGCCACCACCGCCGTAGCCTTCGCGGTCCTGCTGGCCGCCTGCGGCGGCGGTGACGAAGGCGTTATCGTCGAAGAGCACGATCCCTCGCCGTCCGGCCTGGCCGCATCGCTGACCGTCGGCGCGGCCAGCGACGCCGCGTTGAACGGCATCTACGCCAGCAGCAACTTGAACCTGAACAACGTCACCAAGGTCAACCCCATCGGCGGCGACCCCGAGACCTGCCGCTTCAAGTTCAACGGCCTGCAGCAGACCGCCGGCGGACGCCTGATGGATGGCGATGTCCGCTATACACCGGGCACGACCGAACTGCGCACCACCGTCATCTCGATCGCCGCCGCGGAATTCCGCCTGCTCGGTTCCACCGGCGCCGTGGTGGACAAGCCCAACAACCGCATCAACTTCACCGGCGCGACGTTCTCGTCGACCGCTGCGGGCTCGACCGCGACGCTCACGCTGACCGGCGCCCTGCCGATGCGGCCGAATCGTCCGGAAGGCTGCTGACCTTGTCGCTTAGGTTACGACGGCTCGGGTGACTCCCGATTGCCGGGAAAGGGGCGGCGCGCTGCAATGCGCGATCGCCCCTTTCGCTTCACCAGGAGTCCCGATGCGCCGCCGTCACCTCGTCCAGCTTGCCGCCACCACCTTGGCCGCGGCCACCCTGGGCGCGCACGCCCAAACGACCTTCCCCGCCAAGCCGATCAAGCTCGTCATCGCCTTCCCGGCGGGCGGCCCGACCGACATCACCATGCGCCAGCTGGCCGACAACGCCAGCAAGATCCTGGGCCAGCCGGTCGTCATCGACAACAAGCCGGGCGCCGGCGGCACGCTGCCCGCGCAGATGCTGCAGACCTCGCAGGCCGACGGCTACACCCTGGCGCAGATCCCGCTGGGCGTGTTCCGCCTGCCTTACACCACCAAGATCGCTTGGGATCCCGTCAAGGACATCAACTACGTCATCAACCTCACCGGCTATGCCTTCGGCATCGTGGTGCCGGCGGACAGCCCGTTCAAGAACTGGGCCGACTTCGTCGCGTATGCCAAGGCCAATCCGGGCAAGCTGAGCTACGGTTCCACCGGCACGCTGACCAGCCCGCACCTGACCACCGAGCTGATCGCGCAGAAGCTGGGCGTGCAGCTGAACCACGTTCCCTACAAGGGCAGCGCCGACCTGGCCGTTGCCATCACCGGCGGGCACGTCATGGCCGCGGCCGATTCGACCGGCTTCGCGCCGCTGGTGCAGGCCGGCAAGCTTCGCGTGCTGAATACCTGGGGCGAGAAAAGGCTGGAAAAATTCCCCGAAGCTCCGACCCTCAAGGAACTGGGGATCGACGTGGTGCAGAACTCGCCCTTCGGCATCGGCGCGCCGCGCGACACGCCGCCGGACGTCGTGAAGAAGCTGCATGAAGCCTTCAAGAAGGCCATGGAAGATCCCAGCTACGTCGCCGCGCTGGCGCGCTACGACATGCTGCCCATCTACATGGATTCGGCGCAGTACACGCGCTTCGCGCAGGACACCTTCAAGAGCGAGAAGGCTCTGGTGGAAAAGCTCGGTTTGGCCAAGCCGAACTGAGCGTGGGCCTTGTCCGACGCGGTCTCGGGCCGCGTCGGTATTCGCACATGGCAGTGGAGCGGCACGATGGCGGAGCATGCCCAAGCTCCACAAGCCCCTGGTTTGGCTGCCTGCCTGCCACCGCAACCTCGATCTCTCCGATCCGGGCGGCTACACCGTGCTGGCCGACCGCTATGCCGCGGCCGTCACGGCGCTCGGCCTGCAGCCGGTGCTGTTCCCGATGGCCGAGGCCGACGACGTGCCCTGCCTGCTGCCGCTGGTGGACGGCGTGCTGCTCACCGGCTCGCCGTCCAACGTCGAGGCCACGCATTTCGGCGCCGCCGCGCTGCCCACCGACCTGCTCGACCCGCGCCGCGACAAGCTGACCATGCGGCTGGTGCGCGAGTCGCTGATGGCCGGCGTGCCGCTGTTCGGCGTCTGCCGCGGCCTGCAGGAGATGAACGTGGCGCTGGGCGGCAGCCTGCACCAGGCGGTGCACAGCGAAGGCGGGATGCTGGATCATCGCGAACCGGCAAGCGAAGACCTCGCGGTGCAGTTCGCCGAAGCGCACGAGGTGCTGCTGGAGCCGGACAGCGCGTTCGCCCGTTGGGCCGGTGGTACGCGCGCCAAGGTCAACTCGCTGCACGGCCAGGGCATCAAGCGCCTGGGCGACGGCCTGGTGGCCGAAGCGCATGCGCCCGACGGCTTGGTGGAAGGCGTGCGCGTCGCCGCGTCACCGGCCTTCGCCTATGGCGTGCAGTGGCACCCGGAGTGGCACCACGAGCGGCATCCCTTCTACGAACGCACGCTGCAGGCCTTTGCCGATGCGTGCCGCGAACGCCGGCGCGCGAAGGAAGAGGGCTCAAGCCCGCAATGACAAGATCGCGCGTGCAACTTCGGCGAAGCCGGCTCCGCGCTCGCCCTCGGTCACGTACCGCGGCTTGAACGCCAGCTGGTCCTCGAAGCGGCGGATGTTCGCCACGCCCACGCTGTTCGGGAAGTGCTCGAACATCAGCACGTCGTTGGTCGAGTCGCCGACATAGACCCAGCGCTCCAGCTCCGCATCGAGCTCGCGGCCGAACAGCGCGCGCACGATCCAGCGCGCGCCCGCCAGCTTGTTGTGGCCGCCGTACCAGCCGTTGACGTGGATGGAGCTGACCGTCGCGTTCATGCCTTCCTGCCGCATCAGCGCGACGACGCGGTCGATCGCATCCTGCGGCAGGTGCGCGAACTCACTGTGGTCGATGGCGATGTCGGTCTCGCGGCCAGGACTGTCCTGCGAGATCGTGGCGCCGGGAATCTCACGCACCACGCGTTGCGCCACCTGCTGCATGCGCGCGAAGTTGGCAGTCCGCGTCGCCTCGTCCTGGATGTAGATCTTGCGCAGCCCGCCGTCGGCGCGGGACAGCGCCACCGATCCGTTCTCCGCCACGATGGCGTCCACCGGCCATTGCAGCGCGAAGGGCTCGCTCCAGCCGACGGGACGGCCCGTGATCGGAATCACGTGCAAGCCGGCGTCGCGCAGCGCGGCCAGCGCCTCCAGCACGTCCGGCGTGACCGCGTGGTTCGTCGTGAGGGTGTCGTCGATGTCGGTCAGCACGCCGGTGATGCGCGCGCGCTCGGCCAGTGGCCACTCTCTCAGCTGCTTCAGCGTTCGTCTCCCGTCAGCAGTCGGCCCATCCAGGCGGGCCGCACCGGTGCTTCACGCGTGACCGCGGGCGCCGGCATCGATGCACTCGGCACGCCGGCCAGCGGCGGGCAGGTGCCATGGTCGGAGTGGTACAGCGCCGCGTTCAGCAGCGGATCGCCCGCGCTGCCGGCAAAGACCGTGGGGTTGTCCGTCACCGCGCAGGTCGGGGCAAAGCCGACCGTGTAGTCGCCCAGGCCCTTGGCATTGCTACCCTTGAATTCGATCGGGAAGAAGGCCATGCCGCAGTTGTTCTTCTGGTGGAAGCCGTAGGGCTTGCCGCAGGTGGTGCTGCCGACCTGGACCACCTGCACGTCGATGCCGCGCAGGCTGTTGATGATGGACTCGCTGGCCGAGCAGGTGTTGCCCGAGGTCAGGATGTAGGCGCGCGTCATGCCCAGCTGCGGCAGCTCCGTGCCCGCGGCGAAGCGTGTCTCGGGGAACTGCACGGCGCCGATGAAGTTGAGCGTGCTTGCCGCCGTCTCGGCGCCGCGCTTGTCGTTGTACTGCAGCTGCTCGAACACCTTGCCGTTGTTCGCGGGCCCCGTGATCATCGACGCCGTGCTCTGCGAGATGTAGAGGAAGCCGCCGCTGTTGAAGCGCAGGTCCAGCACGATGTCCTGGATGCCGGCGTCGCGCAGCGCGCGGAAGTCGGAGATCAGTTCGTCCTGCGCGCCGGTGGCGTGGTCGTTGAACTGGATGTAGCCGACGCGGCGGCCGCCCGGCGAGGCGACGACCTTGGACACCGGAACGGAGAAGGTTGCCGACAGTGCCGTGCCGAGGTCGGCGGCGACCGGCGCGGAACTGGACTGCGCGATGCTCGAGCGCACCGCCGACTCCGGCAGCACCGCGCTGAAGCGGTCCTTGGGCTGGCCGTTCACGTCGGGCGTCTTGACCAGCAAGGCATTGAAGTAGTCGCTGATGTTGCCGTACTGCGTTGCGTCGATCTCCGGGATTTCGTTGTACCAGAGGTACACCTCGTCCATGTACGCGCGCAGGAAGCGCTTCTGCCCGTCGAGCGTGCAGATGTTGGCGAGGCCGGTGGAGGCGCCGAAGCGCGCCGAAGGCGGCGGCCCCAGGGGGACGCTGCTGCCCCCGCCACCCCCGCCGCCGCAAGCGGCCAGCAGCAAGGTGGCGAAGGCCAGCGCCGTGGCAAGCCGGCGGCGGGCTGGGGACTTGTACATGTTGGACTTCCCTGGCAAACGCAAGAGCCCATTATTGCCGCGCTAGCGGCGCCGGGCTCGGGATCAACCCGCGCTTTGCAAAGCCAGGCCCGCGTGTTCCCTCAAGAGGTGGAAGTGGATCTTGGGGAAACGCTCCTGCGCCAACCGCACGTCGTACGGCGAAGTGCACAGGAAGGCCAGGGCGTCGGCCGCATCCAGCGCCATCCTTTGGGGGTACGCGTCGGTGAAGGCCTTGAGCTCCGCCGGCGTGTCGGCCGTGATCCAGCGCGCGCCGGTGTAAGGGCAGCCTTCCAGCCGCACGTCGCAGTCGTATTCGCCCTTCAGGCGGTGCTGCACCACTTCGAACTGCAGCTGGCCGACCGCTCCCAGCAGCATCGGGCCGCCGATCTCGGGGCGGAAGACCTGGATCGCGCCTTCCTCGCCGAGCTGGGCCAGGCCCTGCTGCAGCTGCTTGGTGCGCAGCGGGTTCTTCAGCACCACGACCATGAACAGTTCCGGCGCGAAGAAGGGCAGGCCGGTGTATTGCAGGTTGACGCTGCCGTCGGTGATGGTGTCGCCCAGCTGCACGCCGCCGTGGGTGGTGAAGCCGATGATGTCGCCGGCGTAGGCCTCGTCGACCGCCTCGCGCCGTTGCGACATGAAGGTCACGACGGAAGTCGGACGCAGTTCCTTGGACGTGCGCTGCACCTTGAGCTTCATGCCGGGCGTGAACTTGCCCGAGGCCATGCGCACGAAGGCGATGCGGTCGCGGTGCGAAGGGTCCATGTTGGCCTGCACCTTGAACACCACGCCGGAGAAGGCCTCGTCGTCGGGTTCGACCACGCGCTCCACGCTCTGGCGATTGACGATGGCATGGCCGGTGCGCGGCTGCGGCGAAGGCGCCAGGTCGACCAGCGCGTCCAGCACTTCCATCACGCCGAAGTTATTGACGGCGGAGCCGAAGAAGACAGGCGTCTGCTTGGCGGCGAGGAAGGCGGCGTGGTCCCACTCGGGCGAGGCGCCCACGGCCAGTTCCATGCTCTCGGCGGCCTGCGTGTATTCGTCGCCGAAGCGCGCTTTCAGCGTCTCTTCGTCTTCCAGCGGAATCGTGTCGAAGTCCTGCGGGCGGCGCTCGCTGCCCGACTCGAACACCGTCATCGCCTGCGTGCGCAGGTTCATGATGCCGCCGAAGCCCTTGCCCTTGCCGACCGGCCAGGTCATGGGCACGCACGGCATGCCCAGCTCGCGCTCCACCTCGTCGAGGATGTCGAGCGGCTCGCGCACTTCGCGATCCATCTTGTTGACGAAGGTGATGATGGGCGTGTCGCGCTGGCGGCAGACCTCGATCAGGCGCCGTGTCTGCGCTTCGACACCGTTGGCCGCGTCGATCACCATCAGCGCGGCGTCGACCGCGGTCAGCACGCGATAGGTGTCTTCCGAGAAGTCCTTGTGGCCGGGCGTGTCGAGCAGGTTGACCACGTGGTCGCGGTACAGCATCTGCATGACGGAGGAGGCCACCGAGATGCCGCGCTGCTTCTCGATTTCCATCCAGTCGGAAGTTGCATGGCGCGAGGCCTTGCGGCCCTTGACCGCGCCGGCGATCTGGATCGCGCCGGAGAACAGCAGCAGCTTTTCCGTCAACGTCGTCTTGCCGGCGTCGGGGTGGGAAATGATGGCAAAGGTGCGGCGGCGCCGGGTTTCGGCGCCCAGGGGCGAGACGGACAAAGGGGGACTCCGGAGGGGGCGGGCGCACGGGCGGACGCCGCGGCTGGACCCCCGTATTGTGCCAAGCCGGCGGCCGCGTGTGCTTTGCGCGGTCTTTACAAGCGGCGCGTGACGAATCACCGGCCTTCGGCGTTAATTCCGGAATCGGAGGTCCCATGAGCCCTGCTGCCGACCCACGGCTGGCCGCCGCTGCGCTGAACCGCTTCGGCCTCGGCGCGCGCCCCGGCGAAACCCTTCCGCCCGATCCGCGGGCATTCCTGCTGGCGCAGTTCGAACGCTACGACGCGGAGGCGCCGGCCTGGTCCGGCGAGCCCGGCAGCGGCGAACTGGTCACCTACTACGGCGAATACCAGCGCGGCCTGCGCGGGCCGGACGAACTGGCCGCGCGGCAGAAACTGGCCCAGCTGGGGCAGGAGCGCTACCGCAGCGCGGTGCTGGCCCGCACCGCCAGCGCCGTCGAGACCCAGGCCCCGTTCGCCGAACGGCTGGTGCACTTCTGGGCCAACCACTTCGCGGTGTCGGTCGAGAAGGCGCCGCTGGGCCTGCTGGCCGGCAGCTTCGAGGCGGAGGCGATCCGGCCGCACGTGTTCGGCCGCTTCGAAGACCTGCTGCTGGCCGCCGAACGCCATCCCGCGATGCTGCTGTACCTGGACCAGGCGCGGTCGATCGGGCCCGAGAGCGCGGCCGGCCGGCGGGCGCCGCCGGAGCGCAAACGCGGCCTCAACGAGAACCTGGCGCGCGAGATCCTCGAGCTGCACACGCTGGGCGTGCGCAGCGGCTACGGCCAGGACGACGTGACCGAGTTCGCGCGCGCCCTCACCGGCTGGAGCGTAGGCGGCTTGCCCGGTCTGCCGGCCAATGCCACCCCGGGCGCCTTCGCCTATTTCCCGGCGCTGCACGAACCCGGGCCACGGCGGGTGCTGGGGCAGGCCTACGACCAGCGCGGCGAGGCGCAGGCGGCGGCAATCCTGTCGGACCTCGCGCGCCATCCGGCGACCGCGCAGCACGTCGCGGCCAAGCTGGCGCGCCACTTCGCCGGCGACCAGCCGCCGCCGGCGCTGCAGCAGCGCCTGGCCGAAGCCTTCCTGCAAAGCGGCGGCGACCTGCCGACCGTGTATCGCGCGTTGGTGGAGTCGCCGGAAGCCTGGGCGCAGGCCCAGCCCAAGTTCAAGACGCCCTGGGACTGGACCTTGTCGGCCCTGCGCGGGCTGGGTGTGCGCGAGCCGCGCAGCACCATGCTTGCCCCGATGTTGGCCCAGCTGGGCCAGCCGGTGTGGCGGCCCGGCTCGCCTGCGGGCTACGACGACCTTGCGGCCAGCTGGATGGCGCCCGACCTGCTGCTGCGGCGGGTGGAGCTGGCGCAGCGGCTGGCGTCGCTGGCGCCGGCCACGCTCGATGCGCGCGCGCTGGCGCCGCAGTTGCTGCCGGGTGGCGTGGGTGCGGCTACGGCAACGGCGCTGGCGCGCGCGGACAGCCCGGCCATGGCCCTGGCGCTGCTGATGGTGTCGCCCGAATTCATGAGGAGGTAAGCCATGACAGCCCGTTCCCCTTCGCGCCGCGGTTTCCTCCAGCTCGCTGCTGCCGGCACCGCGTGGCTGGCGGCGCCGCGGCTGGTGCTGGCCGGCGCCGCGACGCAGCGGCGTTTCGTCTTCGTGATCCAGCGCGGCGCGGCCGACGGCCTCGACACCGTCGTGCCTTATGCCGATCCGGCCTATGCGCGGCTGCGCGGCGCGATCGCGCTGGATGCCGCGTCGCTCACGCGCATGGACGGTCTCTTCGGCTTGCATCCCGCGCTGGCAGAGACCGCGAAGCTGCATGCGGCACAGGAAGCGCTGTTCGTGCATGCGGTGGCCTCGCCTTACCGGGATCGCTCGCACTTCGACGGCCAGAACGTGCTGGAGACCGGCGGCAGCGCGCCTTATCAATTGAAGGACGGCTGGCTGAACCGGCTGGTGGCGCTGCTGCCCAAGGAAGGCGCGGAGGCGGTCGCGATCACGCCGACCCTGCCGCTGGCCATGCGCGGGCCGGCCAAGGTCACGTCGTATGCGCCTTCGGCCTTGCGGCAGGCGCCCGAGGACCTGCTGCAGCGCGTGGAGCAGCTGTACGCGCAGGATGCGCAGCTGCACGCGCTGTGGACGGCCGCGATGGAGGCCCGTGGCATGGCGGGCGCGCCGCTGCGGCAGAACCCGGCCGAGCTGGGGCAACTGGCCGCGCGCTTCCTGTCGCAGCCGGCTGGTCCGCGCATCGCGATGCTGGAGACCGGGGGCTGGGACACGCACAGTGCGCAAGGTCCGCGCCTCGCGAACCAGCTGAAGAACCTCGATGCCATGCTGGCGGCCTTGCGCACCGGCATGGGACCGGCCTGGGCCGACACGGTGGTGCTGGTGGCGACGGAGTTCGGCCGCACCGCGGCCGCCAATGGCACGAACGGCACGGACCACGGCACGGCCTCGGCGGCGATGCTGCTGGGCGGCGCGGTGCAAGGCGGGCGCGTGCTGGGCGACTGGCCGGGGCTGGCGTCCTTGTACGAGGGGCGGGACCTGCAGCCGACGACCGGGCTCGATGCCTTGGTGAGCGCGGCGGCGGGCGAATGTTTCGGGATCGAGCCGGAGCGGGTGGCGCGGGCGTTGTTCCCGGGGGTGCCGGGCGGGCAGGCGTTGCCGCGCTTGTTGCGGAGCTAACCGCGGTTCGGCCTTCGCCGCTCACCTGGTGAGCCCGTAGCCGAACCGCGGCTGCGTCCGACACAACGCACGCCACACCCGCGCTAGCTTGCCCCCATGCCCGCCCCCAAGGAAGAACTGCACCTCCAGCTCGGGGACCGCGAAGTCATCATCACCAGTCCCGACAAGCTGCTGCTCCCCGAAGCGCGCGTGCGCAAGCGCGACCTCGTCGACTACTACCTGGCGGTGGCCGAAGGCGCGCTGCGCGGCGCGGGCGGCCGGCCTTGCGTGCTGGTGCGCTACCCGAACGGCATCGCCGGGGAGTTCTTCTTCCAGAAGCGGGCTCCCGAGAAACGGCCCGGCTGGCTCGAGGTCGCGCAGATCCGCTTCCCCTCGGGCCGCAGCGCCGAAGAAGTCGTGCCACGCCACGCGAGCGACCTCGCCTGGATGGCCAACCTGGCCTGCCTGGAATTGCACCCGCACCCGGTGCGCGCCGAAGACCTGGACCATCCCGACGAACTGCGGATCGACCTCGATCCCGTGCCCGGCATCGACTGGCCGCAGATCGTCGAGGTGGCCAAGGTGGCACACTCGGTGCTGGCCGACCTGGGCCTGGTCGGCTGGCCCAAGACCTCCGGTTCGCGCGGCATCCACGTGCTGGTGCGCATCCAGCCGCGCTGGACCTTCGACGAAGTGCGGCGCGCCGCTCTGGCGCTGGCGCGCGAGATCGAACGCCGCGCGCCCAAGCTTGCCACCAGCAAGTGGTGGAAGGAAGAGCGCCACGGCGTGTTCGTCGACTACAACCAGAACGCCAAGGACCGCACGGTGGCCTCCGCCTATTCGGTGCGGCCGAAGCCCGACGCGCGCGTGTCGGCGCCGGTGCGCTGGGACGAACTCGATGCCTGCAATCCGGCCGACTTCACGCTGTGGACCGTGCCCAGGCGGTTCCGGCAGATCGGCGATCCGCATGCGGCGATCGACGAGCAGCCTCAGTCGCTGGAGCCGCTGCTGGCGCTGGCCGAGTCGCACGGCGAAGGCGACGCGCCGTGGCCGCCGCACTACCGCAAGGGCGCCGACGAGCCGAGGCGGGCGCCGCCTTCAACGGCGCGGCCCAGGAAGCCCGTGATCGAAGTGGCGCGGGCCGGGCGCGAAGCCGAAGCGATCGCGGCCGCGGAGGACTGGAAGGCGAAGCATCCGAGGGCCGCGGCGCACCTGGAGGCCGCCGACGTGCTGGTGGACAAGATGCGCGGAAGTTCATCGGTGTCGTACCGCGTGCGGATCAACCTGGAGCACGTGCCGGCGCGGTTGCGGCCCAGGGCCGACAAGCCCGGTTCGACCTGATGCTGACCTAGCCCGGCGCAATCGCTGAGCCCGCCCGCGTGTAGGCGCTGACCGGCCGGGCCCGTCCCCTGTGGCTGACACCTCGCCCCGCGCACACCTGCTCAACATGGTGCATCTGTCCACGGAGAAACAAACCAGATGATCAACAAACTTACCCTCATCGCCGCCGTCGTCGCCGCCGCCAGCGGCTCGGTCCTCGCCCAAACCGCCAACACGGCGACGAGCGACACCAGCACCCAGGCCACCCAGTCGGTCGCCCCGAGCGCGAGCACCACGGTCAACACCGACGCGACCTTCCGGGCGATGCCGCACAGCAACGTCACCATCGCCCCGAGCGCCACGACCAACCAGACCACGTCGGCCTCCCAGAACACCGCCACCACCAGCAGCACGCAGGCGGCAACCGGCAGCACCACGGGCTCGGGCAAGAGCGGCAAGACCACGAATCGCGCGGGCAGCACCACGAGCACCACCGCCAGCCAGTCGGTCGCGCCGAAGGCGAGCACCACGGTGAACACGGACGCCACCTTCCGCGCGATGCCGCACAGCAACGTCACCATCAGCCCGAGCGCCGTGACCAACCAGGCCACGAGCGCGACGCAGAACACGGCGACGACGAGCAACACCCAGGCGGGCACCAGCGGCACGAGCAGCACCTCCACCACCCTCGGCGGCGTTGCAGCCGCGGGTGCCGGCGCCGACGGGGCTGGCGCGGTGAGCGCCGGCTCGGTGAGCAGCGCCATCAATGCCGACGGTCCGGGCAAGCACGGCCGGGGCAAGGCCAAGGGCCACGACAAGCACAAGGACTGACCCGCCGGTCTTCCAGGAAAGGGGCTTCGGCCCCTTTTTTTTCGTGGTGGCCGGACCGGCCGACGCAGAACGTACGATCGGCCGATGACCAACCCGAACCGCTGCTCCTGGGCCAACGGCGACGACGCCCTCATGGCGCGTTACCACGATGAGGAATGGGGCGTGCCCCAGCGCGATCCGCGCATGCTGTGGGAGATGCTGATGCTGGAAGGCTTCCAGGCGGGCCTCTCCTGGCGGACCATCCTGCACAAGCGCGAAGCCTTCCGCGAGGCCTTTGCCGGCTTCGATCCGCACAAGGTCGCGCGCTTCGACGAGAAGAAGATAGCGAAGCTCCTCGCCGATGAAGGCATCATCCGCTCCCGCGCCAAGATCGAAGCGACCATCGCCGGCGCGAAGATCTACTGCGACATGGAGAAGAACGGCGAGGATTTCGCCGACTTCTGCTGGTCGTTCACCGGCGGCAAGGTGATCCGCGGCGACGGCAAGAGCGCGCCGGTCAGCACGGAGAAGTCGGAAGAGATCTCGAAGGCGCTGAAGAAGCGCGGCTTCAAGTTCGTCGGACCGGTGATCGTCTATGCGTGGATGCAGGCGGTGGGCATCGTCGACGACCACGCGGCCGGCTGTTTCCGTAGGGCGGGTTCGCGCTAGCGACCCCGCCGTGCCAGTTACGCCCCGAACACCTTCGCCAGCGCGAACGGCGTCGTCACCTCCAGCTGGTCGTACTTGCAGTCCTCCGCCGGCTTGTCCGGCCGCCAGCGCAGGAAGGTCGCCGCGTGGCGGAAGCGGTCGCCCTGCAGATGGTCGTACTTCACCTCGCACACGCGCTCGGGCCGCAGCGGCTCCCAGCCCAGGTCCTTGCCGCCGCTCCAGCGGCTTTGCGCGCCTGGCATGCGCTGGCCGCCCTCGCCGTTCGCCGCCCCGGCCCATTCGCGCCAAGGATGCTGCTCGACGCCGGTGCGCAGGGGCTCGAGCTCCTTCGCCAGTTCCTCGCGCACCGCCATCGTGAACGAGGACGTGACGCCGACGTGGTGCAGCACGCCCTCGTCGTCATAGAGCCCCAGCAACAGCGACCCGACCGCATCGTCGCGGTCCTTGTACCAACGGAAGCCAGCCACCACGCAGTCGGCGCTGCGCACGTGCTTGATCTTCAGCATCGCGCGCTTGGCCGGCTGGTAGGTCGCCGATTCCAGCTTGGCGATCACGCCGTCCAGCCCCGCGCCTTCGAACTTCTCCAGCCATTCCTCCGCCTGCTTGCGGTCGCGCGTCACCGGCGTCAGGTAGAGCGGCGGCTTGGCCTTGGCCAGCAGGCGCTCGAGCCGCACGCGGCGCTCGGATTGCGCCAGTTCCATCGTCGACTTGCCGCCAGCGCCCAGCAGGTCGAAGGCGACGAAGCTGGCCGGCGTTTCCTTGGCCAGCCGTGCGATGCGCGAGGGCGCGGGATGGATGCGCTGCTGCAGGGCGTCGAAGTCCAGTCCGCGCTTGTTGGCGACGACGATCTCGCCATCGAGCACGCAGCCCCTGGGCAGCGCCTCCTGCAGCGCCTTCTCCAGCTCGGGGAAGTAGCGGTTCAGCGGCCGCAGGTCGCGGCTTTGCAGGTAGACCTGGTCGGCGCCGCGGAACACCAGGGCACGGAAGCCGTCCCACTTGGGTTCGAACAGGAAGCCTTCGCCCTCGGGCAGGGACTCGGCAATCTTGGCCAGCATCGGGGCGATGGGCGCGGTGGGCAGGGCAGAAGCGGCGGGCATGGTGCTTTGTAACGGTTCCGGAGGCCGGCGTGGGGGGATTGCGCGGCCCGGGCGGCTTTCCGATAAAATCGGCGCCAACCGAGGAGCGTTGCAGCGTCCAGTCACGGACGCGAGGCTCGGAATCTACATGCAACGACGCTCACCCACTCTTCCGTGCGGTGAGGAATCCCCCCGTCTGGATCAGTGGTTGAACTCAATCTGATCTGGAGCCACCCATGAACGCCGTTCTCAAGCCCGTCCCCACCAAGGACTGCGCCATCACCGACCTGTCCCTCGCCGACTGGGGCCGCAAGGAAATCCGCATCGCCGAAACCGAGATGCCGGGCCTGATGGCCATCCGCGCCGAATACGCCAAGACGCAGCCGCTGAAGGGCGCCCGCATCACTGGCTCGCTGCACATGACGATCCAGACCGCGGTGCTGATCGAGACGCTGCAAGCCCTGGGCGCCACCGTGCGCTGGGCTTCGTGCAACATCTTCTCCACGCAGGACCACGCCGCCGCCGCCATCGCCGCCGGCGGCACGCCGGTGTTCGCCGTCAAGGGCGAGACGCTGGAAGACTACTGGGACTACACCCACCGCATCTTCGACTTCGGCGCCAAGGGCACGGCTGGCGAAGGCCCCAACATGATCCTGGACGACGGCGGCGACGCCACGCTGCTGATGCACCTGGGCCAGCGCGCCGAGAAGGACGCGTCCCTGGTCGCCGGCAATGGCGGCAGCGAGGAAGAGCGCATCCTGTTCGCCTCCATCCGCAAGAAGCTGGCCGAAGATTCGACCTGGTACTCGCGCAAGGCCAAGGAAATCATCGGCGTCACCGAAGAGACCACCACCGGCGTGCACCGCCTGGTCGAGATGTCCAACAAGGGCACGCTGCTGTTCCGCGCCATCAACGTCAACGACTCCGTCACCAAGAGCAAGTTCGACAACCTGTACGGCTGCCGCGAGTCGCTGGTGGACGGCATCAAGCGCGCCACCGACGTCATGATCGCCGGCAAGGTCGCCGTGGTCGCCGGCTACGGCGACGTGGGCAAGGGCTCGGCCCAGGCCCTGCGCGCGCTGTCCGCGCAAGTGTGGGTCACCGAGATCGACCCCATCAACGCCCTGCAGGCCGCGATGGAAGGCTACCGCGTCGTCACGATGGACTACGCCGCCGACAAGGCCGACATCTTCGTCACGACCACCGGCAACAAGGACGTGATCACCTACAAGCACATGGCCGCGATGAAGGACCAGTCCATCGTCTGCAACATCGGCCACTTCGACAACGAAATCGACGTCGCGTCGCTCGAGAAGGAGTGCAAGTGGGAAGAGATCAAGCCGCAGGTCGACCACGTGATCTTCCCGGACGGCAAGCGCATCATCCTGCTGGCCAAGGGCCGGCTGGTGAACCTGGGCTGCGGCACGGGCCACCCCAGCTACGTGATGTCCTCGTCATTCGCGAACCAGACCATCGCCCAGATCGAGCTGTTCACCAAGCCCGACGCCTACCAGGCCGGCAAGGTCTACGTGCTGCCCAAGCACCTGGACGAGAAGGTCGCGCGCCTGCAGCTGTCCAAGCTGGGCGCCCAGCTGACCGTGCTGACGGACGCGCAGGCCGCGTACATCGGCGTGGACAAGAACGGGCCGTACAAGCCCGATACCTACCGCTACTAAGAAACCGTCATCCCCGCGAAGGCGGGGATCCAGAGCGTCCGCATTCTGGAAGCCCTGGATTCCCGCCTCCGCGGGAATGACGACGACCATGCGTGCCGACCAATTGCTCGTCGAACGCGGCCTCGCCGCTACGCGCTCGCAGGCGCAGCGGCTGATCGCTGCCGGCGTGCAGTGGTTCGACGGCGCCGCCTGGAAGCCCGTCGCCAAGAACGGCGACGAGCTGCCCGGCAGCGCGCAGCTGCAATTGCTGGACACCGCCGAGGCGCGCTACGTCTCGCGCGGCGGCCTGAAGCTGGAAGGCGCGCTGCGCTCGGCGCGGATCGATGTGCGCGGCTGGACCTGCCTCGACGTGGGCCAGTCCACCGGCGGTTTCACCGATTGCCTCTTGCAGCATGGCGCTGCGCGGGTGACCGGCGTCGACGTCGGCCATGGCCAGCTGCACGAGAAGCTGCGGCGCGATCCACGCGTCGTCGCCATCGAGAAGCTGAACGCACGTGAGTTGAGCGCGGAACAGGTCGGCGGCAACTTCGACCTGGTGACCGGGGACCTGTCGTTCATCTCGCTGACGCTGGTGCTGCCGGCGCTGGCGCCGATGATCAAGCCGAAAGGCCACCTGCTGCTGCTGGCCAAGCCGCAGTTCGAACTGCAGCCGGGCCAGATCGGCAAGGGCGGCTTGGTGCGCGATCCGGCGCTGTATGCGCAGGTGGAGCAGCGTCTGCGCGAGGCCTGCACGGCGCAGGGCCTGCGGGTCGCGGGCTGGTACGACAGCGCGATTGCCGGCGGCGACGGCAACCGCGAGTTTTTCATCCATGCACGGAGGAGCGATGCTTCCCCTGAGTCTTGAATTCTTCCCGCCCAAGACGGCGGAAGGCAGCGAGAAGCTGCGCGCGGCCCGCAAGCAGCTCTATGCGCTGCGGCCGGAGTTCTGTTCGGTCACCTACGGCGCCGGCGGCTCCACGCAGGGCGGCACCTTCACCGCGGTGAGCGAAATCCTCGCCGAAGGCGTTGAGGCCGCTTCGCATTTCTCGTGCGTGGGCGCGACCCGCGCCAAGGTGCGCGACCAGCTGGCGCAGCTGAAGGCGATGAACGTGAAGCGCCTGGTGGCGCTGCGCGGTGACCTGCCCAGCGGCTACGGCATCGGCGGGGAGTTCACCTATGCAAGCGAGCTCGTGGAGTTCATCCGCGCCGAAACCGGCAACAGCTTCCGCATCGAAGTGGCCTGCTATCCCGAGGTGCACCCGCAGGCCAAATCGCCACAGGCCGACTTGCAAGCCTTTGCCGCCAAGGCGAGGGCCGGTGCCGACTCGGCGATCACCCAGTACTTCTACAACGCCGACTCCTACTTCCGCTTCGTCGACGAAGCGCGCAAGCTGGGCGTGGACCTTCCCGTGATCCCCGGCATCATGCCGATCACCAATTCGAGCCAATTGCTGCGCTTCTCGGATGCGTGCGGCGCCGAGATTCCGCGCTGGATCCGGCTGCGGCTGCAGGGCTTCGGCGACGACAGCGCGTCCATCAAGGCCTTCGGCCTCGACGTGGTGAGCGCCCTGTGCGAGCAATTGCAGCGCGGCGGCGCGCCGGGGCTGCACTTCTACACGATGAACCAGGCGGGGCCGACGCTGGCCTTGTGCCAGCGGCTCGGATGAAGCTGCGCCTCGCGCTCCTGTTGGCCGTGGCTGCGGCGTGGCCGCTGGCGGCGGCCGCGCAGGACGATGGCGGCCAGCGCGGGCTGGCTTCCTGGTACGGCGCGAAGTTTCACGGCAAGCGCACGGCCAGCGGCGCGCGCTTCGACATGCATGCGTTCACCGCGGCCCACCCCACGCTGCCCTTCGGCACCCGGGTGCTGGTGCGCAACCTCGCGACCGGCAAGGAAGTCGAGGTCCGCATCACCGACCGCGGCCCACACCTGCGCCGGCGGATCATCGACCTGAGCCAGGCGGCCGCGCGGGCCATCGGCATGGCGCGCGGCGTGGCGCAGGTGCGCCTGACGGTGCTCCCTACTTCTTGACGTCCGTCTTGCGCTCGATGATGCGGCCCACCAGGCCGTACTCGATCGCTTCCTCCGCCGACAGCCAGCGATCGCGCTCGATGTCCTCCAGCACGCTGTCCAGCGGGCGGCCGGTCTCGCGCGCGATGGTGCGGGCGATGCGCTCGCGCGCCTTGATGATTTCCTGCGCGTGGATCGCGATGTCGCTCGCCGGCCCGCCTGCGCCACCGGAAGGCTGGTGAATCAGGAAGCGCGTGTTGGGCGTGCAGAAGCGCCGCTCCTTGGGCACCGACAGGTAGAGGTGCGTCGCCGCGCTGCCGACCCAGCCGGTGCCGATCATGTTCACCGGCGCCTGGATGAAGCGGATCATGTCGTGGATGGCGTCGCCCGACTCGAGATGGCCGCCCGGCGAGCTCAGGATCATGTCGATCGGCGCGTGCGATTCCGCGTCGAGCGCGATCAGGCGGCGCGCGATGTCGCTGGCCGACTGGTCGCTGACGGCGCCGAACAGCAGCACGGTGCGCGACTTGAAGGCCTTCTCTTCGAGGAAGGCATTGCGCGGCTCGGCCGTTGCGGCCGGGGTTTCGGGATCGGGATGTTCCATGGTGGGGCCTCGTTTCATGGCCCCATGATGCACCAAACGCGTCAGCCGCCGGACTCGACTGCGTGCCCCTGCCCGCGTCCGCGCCCCAGCACTTCCACCAGCTGCGGCAGCACCTGCTGCAGCGCCGCCTTCAGGGTGTGCGGCGGGTTCACCAGGAACACGCCGCTGGCCGTCAGGCCTTGCCGCATCGGCTTCTCGCCCGGGGTGTGGGTGTTCGCGCGCTCCGGGGACTGCCCGATGTTGAGCGTGGCATGCAGCCAGGGCTTGCCCGCCTGGTTGGCCAGGGTCTTCAGCCGGCGCGGCAGCTCGTGCGCCTCCGGCCGCGGGATCACCGGGTACCAGACCATGTAGGTGCCGGTGGCGAATTTCTTCAGCGACTCCTGGATGCAGGCCGCGACCCGCCCGTAGTCGTTCTTGATCTCGTAGCTGGGATCGATCAGCACCAGTCCGCGGCGCGAGGGCGGGGGGATCAAAGCCTTCAGGCCCTCGAAGCCGTCCTCGCGCTTGATGGCTGCCATGCGATGGTCTTCGATCTGCGCCACGTGGTCGGCCAGCGCCTTGCTGTCGCTGGGGTGCAGCTCGAACAGCCACAGCTTGTCGCGCGGGTCCTGGCGCAGAAGCGCCTGGGTGACGAAGGGCGAGCCGGGATAGACCTTCGTCTTCTTGCCCGACGGGTTGAAGCTGTGGACCAGCTCCAGGTAGTCGGCCAGCAGCGGCGGCGGTTCGGCCGCCAGCGGGCTTGCCAACAATTTCACGATGCCGTCCTGGGCCTCGCCCGAGGTGCCGGCAAAATCGGAGTCGAGGCGGTACAGGCCGGCCCCGGCATGGGTGTCGACCACCGTCACGGCGGTCGGCTTGGCCGTCAGGTGCTTGAGGACCGCGATCAGCACCATGTGCTTGAGGACGTCGGCGTGGTTGCCGGCATGGAAGCCGTGGCGGTAGCTGAACATCCGGGGATGGTACCCCTCTCAGGAAGCCCTGGATCCCCGCCCGCGCGGGGATGACGACTTCTGGCTATAATGCCGGGTTCCGTAGCGCTTCATGGGCCCCGCGACGGAAGCTTTCAACCCACCTAAGAGATCCCCGCCAGAGGGAAACCGACCGTGGAAAAGGGCCCGCCAAACCTTACTCGAAAGTCTTCAATGACCACTGTCAGCGCCAAGCCCGCTGACGTGAAGCACGAGTGGTTTGTGATTGACGCCACCGACAAGGTGCTCGGCCGGGTAGCCAGCGAAGCTGCCCTCCGACTGCGCGGCAAGCACAAGGCCATTTACACGCCTCACGTCGATACCGGCGACTTCATCGTCGTCATCAACGCCTCCAAGCTCCGTGTCACGGGCGCCAAGGAGACGGACAAGGTTTACTACCGCCACACCGGCTACCCGGGCGGCATCCGCCAGCAGACCTTCAAGGAAATGCAGGCCAAGCACCCCGGCCGTGCGCTGGAGAAGGCCGTGAAGGGCATGCTGCCCAAGGGCCCGCTGGGCTACGCCATGATCAAGAAGCTGAAGGTTTACGGTGGCGGCGAACATCCGCACACCGCCCAGCAGCCGAAGCCGCTGGAAATCTAAGGAGCATTGAATGATTGGTGAATGGAACAACGGCACCGGCCGTCGCAAATCCAGCGTCGCCCGCGTGTTCCTGAAGAAGGGCTCCGGCAAGATCACGGTCAACGGCAAGGACATCCAGGAGTTCTTCGGCCGCCAGACCTCGATCATGATCGCCAAGCAGCCGTTGGTGCTGACCAACAACGCTGAAGCGTTCGACATCCAGTGCAACGTGCACGGCGGCGGCGAATCCGGCCAGGCCGGCGCGGTCCGCCACGGCATCACGCGCGCCCTGATCGACTACGACGCGGCCCTCAAGCCCCAGCTGTCCGCTGCCGGCTTCGTGACCCGCGACGCTCGTGAAGTGGAACGGAAGAAGGTCGGCCTGCACTCCGCTCGCCGCCGCAAGCAGTTCTCGAAGCGTTAAAGCTTCCGTATCGACGACAGCCTGCGGGCTGTCGTCCGACACAAAGCCGCACAAGTCAAGACTTGCTGCGGCTTTGTTCTTTGTGCAGCATCCTCATCCATGCGTTTCAAGCTGCTCAGGCGTAGGCTGACGATCAGCGCACCGCGAATGAAGGTGCGCAGCGCCATGCCCTGGCCCCTGCAATGGGCGGCCGCGGCCATCGTGCTCGGTTTTTGCGCCGCCATCGCCTTGTGGACTTTCGAGCTGGGCAAGGGCCTCGCCGGCGTCGACAACACGGACAAGGAAGAACTCGAGCAGCTTCGGCTGGACGCCGCCAAGCTGCGCGGCGAACGGGACCGCCTGCAATCCATCCTGAATACCTCCGGCAGCGCGATGCTGGTGGAGCGCTCGGCGCAGGAGCGCCTGGCCAACCAGATCCGCGTGCTCGAGACCGAGAACCGCGCCCTGCGCGAGGACCTGGGCTTCTTCGAGAAGCTGATGCCCGCCAGTGGCACGGAAGCCGTCACCATCCGCGGCCTGCAGGCCGAGGTGCTGGCCGGCACCCAGCTCAAGTGGCAGGTGCTGGTGATCCAGCCCGTGAAAAATGCCCCGGAGTTCCGAGGCAAGCTGGAGCTCAACGTGTCCGGCACGCTCGACGGCAAGCCCTGGATGATGGGCCTGCCGGGGGGGCCGCAAGCCCTTCAGTTCCGCCAATACCGCCGTCTGGAAGGAATGGTCGATCTTCCGCCCCAGGCCGTGGTAAAAAATGTCTCTGCCCGGGTGGTGGAAGGTTCGGTCAGTCGAGCCCAGCAGAACGTTTCCCTGTAAGTCGAAAAGTCGTTTGGAGAATCAACATGTTCGGTAAAAAAGCCCAACCCCCCATCAAGAGCCTGATCGCGCAAGGCACGCGCATCGAAGGCAGCATGAAGTTCAACGAAGGCCTGCGCGTCGACGGCGAGGTCTATGGCGACATCCAGGCCACGGCCGAAGAAAACAGCCTGCTGGTGATCTCGGAAGCCGCGATCGTGCAGGGCGCCATCATGGCGGACCACGTGATCATCAACGGCACGGTGCGCGGCCCGGTCCACGCCCGCGAACTGCTGGAACTGCAGCCCAAGGCCCGCATCGAGGGCGATGTTTCCTATATCGCGCTGGAAATGCACCAGGGCGCCACGATCTCCGGCCAGCTGCGTCCGCTGGTGGCGGGCCAGGGCGCCGGCGACGAGGAAAAGCCCTTACTCAAGCTGGCAGCAAAGAGCGCCTGAGAGCGGCTGGCCGCCGCCTGGCGTACCATTGGCGGCAAGACCTGAGGAAATCCACATGAGCGCTGTTGCCGAAAATGTCTCGACCGATATGCCCGCCCCGCTGCTGTTCACCGACAGCGCCGCGGCCAAGGTGGCCGATCTCATCGCCGAGGAGGGCAACCCCGACCTCAAGCTGCGCGTGTTCGTGCAGGGCGGCGGCTGCTCGGGCTTCCAGTACGGCTTCACCTTCGACGAGATCACCAACGACGACGACACCGTGATGACCAAGAACGGCGTCTCGCTGCTGATCGACGCGATGAGCTACCAGTACCTGGTGGGCGCCGAGATCGACTACAAGGAAGACCTGCAGGGCGCGCAGTTCGTGATCAAGAACCCGAACGCGACCACCACCTGCGGCTGCGGCTCGAGCTTCTCGGCCTGATGGCCGGCGGTGGGATCGCTTCGCGAACCCACCCTACCCGGGCTTCGTAGGGTGGGTTCGCGAAGCGACCCCACCGGTCACGCAGGGTAGATCCCCCCCAACACACGGGCGCCATGGGCGCCCGTTGTGCTTGTGAGCTCCAGCTTTTCGCCGCGCACCGCCTTGCGGGCCAGCCAGGCGAAGGCCGCCGCCTCGACCTGCATCGGCGGGATGCCGTGGTCGCCGCTGGAACTCACCTTCGCGGCCGGCAGCAAGGCCTGCAGGCGCTGCATCAGGTGGCCGTTCAGGGCGCCGCCGCCGCAGACGATCAACTCCTCCAGTTGCGGCGCATGGCGCTTGGCTTCGCTGGCGATGGCGCGCGCGGTCAGCTCGGTCAGGGTCGCTTGCACATCGACCGGTGCAAGGTGGCGGAAGGACTGCAGGTGCGCGTCCAGCCAGGGCCGGTTGAACAGGTCGCGGCCGGTGCTCTTGGGCGGCGGCAGCGCGAAATAGGGTTCGGCCAGCAGGCGCGCCAGCAAGGGGTCCTGTACGTGGCCCGACGCGGCCCAGCGGCCGTCGTCGTCATAGGCGGCGCCGGTGTGCTGCCAGCACCAGTCGTCCATCAGCGCATTGCCGGGGCCGCAGTCGAAGCCGCGCATGCTGCCGTCGGCGCGCAGCAGGGTGATGTTGGAGATGCCGCCGATGTTCAGCACGCCGACGGCGTGGCCGGGGCGGCCGAAGACCTCCTGGTGGAAGAAGGGCGCAAGCGGCGCGCCCTGGCCGCCGGCGGCGACGTCGCGGCTGCGGAAGTCGGCCACCACTTCGATGCCGCTCAATTCGGCCAGCAGCGCCGGCTGCGCGAGCTGGATGGTGTAGCCGGTGCCGTCGAATTGCTGCGGCCTGTGCCTGACGGTTTGCCCGTGCGCGCCTATGGCCTGCACCGCCGACGCAGGCAGCTGGGCGTGCGAGAGCAGGGCGTGAACGACTTCGGCATAGACGCGCATCAGCGCGTTGCCGGCTAGCCAGGCGCGATGGAGTTCGTCGGGGCCCGACCGGTTCAGGGCCATCAGCTCCGAACGCAAGGCATCGGGAAAGGGCGCGCTCGCGTGCTGCAGCACTTGCGGGCGTCCGGTGGAGAAACCGGCCAGCACGCCGTCGACACCGTCCATGGAGGTGCCGGACATGAGGCCGATGAAGAGGTCGCGCATGGGGGGATGTTAGCCCCGGCGATCGTCCCTCAGCGTGCCGAAGCCACCTGCGGCGTCGTCATCGTCACCGCGGCCAGTTGCGCCTTCAGCGATTCCGCCGCCTTCTCGAACGCCGGACGCGCCGCCGCCGACAGCGTGGCCGGCTGGCTCTGGCGCGCGACTTCGATCGGGTCGCGCTGGCGGCCGTTCTCGCGGAATTCGAAGTGCAGGTGCGGGCCGGTGGCCCAGCCCGTGGCGCCGACGGCGCCGATCACCTGGCCGCGCTGCACGCCCTGGCCAAGGCGCACGTCGACGCGGCTCAGGTGGGCGTACACCGTGGTGTCGCCCTTGCCGTGGTCGATCTGCACCACGTTGCCGTAGCCGTTCATGCGGCCGGCGTAGTCCACGCGGCCTTCGCCCACGCTGCGCACCGGGGTGCCGGTGGGCGCGCCGTAGTCCACGCCGTTGTGCTGGATCCAGGTGTGGAGGATCGGGTGGAAGCGCATCTTGAAGCTGCTCGTCACCCGCGACACGGCGAGCGGCGAGGCCAGGAAGGCGCGCTCCAGGCTCTGGCCCTGGAAGTTGTAGTAGCCACCGCGCTGGCCCGGCTCCTGGAACCACAGGGCGTCCAGGCGGCGGCCGGCGTTGGTGAAGTCGGCGGAGATGACGCGGCCGGTGCGCAGCGGCTCGCCGTCGGCTTCCAGCGTCTCGTAGACGACGGCGAACTGGTCGCCGGAACGCAGGCCGCGGTGGAAATCGATGGTGCCGGAGAACACCTCGACCAGCTGGCTGGCGACGGCGTCCGGGATGCCGGCATCGTCGATCGCGCCATACAGCGAGGTGCGGACCACGCCGGTGCCGATGCGCAGCGAGGCGCTCAGGGGCGCGATCTCGATGCGGGAAGCAAATTTGCCGTCGGCCTGGCGCTCGACCACCAGGCGCTTGAACTTGGCCGGGTCTTCGAAGGCCCAGCGCACCGTCAGGCGCGACAGGTTCTTGTCGGTGGCTTCGGCGCTGACGGTGCGGCCGGTCACGGCCAGCAGCTGCTGGCGGGCAGCCGGGTCCTGGCGCAGGAAGGAGGCGGCGACCGGGTCGTTGACGCCCAGGCGGGCCAGCAGTGAATCGACCGAGTCGCCCTTGCGCACGGTGTCGCTGCTGTACAGGCTGAACCGGTGGGCGTCCAGGGCTTCGACCTGGGCGTCCAACGGCAGCGTCTCCACGTGTTCCAATACCTCACGGACCGGAAGCAGGGACGGATCGGGGCCGAGGGAGGCGACGGCGTAGGCGCCACCGCCGCCGCACAGCAGCAGCGCGGCCACGACGGCCGTGATTTGCCTGGGGTGGTGCTCCAGCGTGCGCTTCGCGCGCGCGGCAAGCTGCTCCCCAACGCTGATCAAACTCTTCAAGACGGGATCCCCTCTCCGCGATGTCATTGTTCGTCCTACACCGCGGTAGGTCGTCGCCCACGTCCCCAGGCGAATCTGGCTGGCGACGGGACGGGAAGAAAACGGGTGGCAACTAGAATCGGCAGTTGCCCGGCGAGCCCGCAGTATACGCAACCTCAGCCGGCCGGAATCTGTAAAACCCCTTATGAATCAAGAGCTTGTTACAAAAAAATGGCCCGTGAGCGAGGCCGCCCGGGCCGCTTTGGCGGTCACTTTGCGGGGTGCCGAGGAACTGATTCCGGCGGACGACTGGCTGCAGAAACTGGCCCGTTCCGAGGGAACGGGGGTGCCTTTGCGCATCAAGTTCGGCCTGGACCCGACCGCCCCGGACATCCACCTGGGCCATACGGTCGTGTTCAGCAAGATGAAACAGCTGCAGGACCTGGGGCACCTGGTCATTCCGCTGATCGGTGACTTCACGACGACGATCGGCGACCCCTCGGGCCGCAACAGCACCCGTCCGCCCCTGACCCGGGAGCAGATCGAGGCCAACGCCAAGACCTATTTCGACCAGCTGCGGACCGTCCTGGACGTGGACAAGGCGGAAGTTCGCTACAACAGCGAGTGGAGCGACCCCCTGGGCGCCCGCGGGATGATCCAGCTAGCCGCCAAGTACACGGTGGCCCGGATGATGGAGCGCAACGACTTCCACGAGCGCTTCAAGAACGGCACCTCGATCTCGGTGCACGAATTCCTCTACCCGCTGATGCAGGGCTACGACTCGGTGGCCCTGAAAAGCGACCTGGAACTGGGCGGCACCGACCAGAAGTTCAACCTGCTCATGGGCCGGCACCTGCAGGCGGAGTACGGCCAGGATCCGCAGTGCATCCTGACCATGCCGCTGCTGGAGGGGCTGGACGGCGTCGAGAAGATGTCGAAGAGCAAGAACAACTACATCGGCGTGACCGAGGAGCCGAACACCATGTTCGCCAAGGTCATGTCGATCAGCGACGTGCTGATGTGGCGCTGGTTCACGCTGCTCAGCGCGAAGAGCACTGCGGAAATTGACAAGCTGAAGGCCGAAGTCGACGGCGGCCGCAACCCGCGCGACGCGAAGGTGATCCTGGCCAAGGAAATCACCACGCGCTTCCACAGCGCGCAGGCAGCGGACGCGGCGGAGCAGGACTTCGTGAACCGCAGCAAGGGCGGGGTGCCGGACGAGATCCCGGAGGTGACGCTGTCCGGCGCGCCGCTGGGCATTGCGCAGCTCCTGAAGCAGGCCAACCTGGCGCCTTCGACCAGCGAGGGCAACCGCCTGATCGAAGGCGGCGGCGTGCGCGTGGATTCCAGCGTGGTCAGCGACAAGGGCCTGAAGCTGGACGCCGGCACCTACGTCGTGCAGGTGGGCAAGCGCAAGTTCGCGCGCGTCACCCTGTCCTGACGTTCAAGGGGCGGGCGACGCGAGCGGCTTGCCCTTCTCCACCACGTACACACCGACCAGCTTGATCGGCGCGCCGGTCGTGTTGTGCGCGTCGTGCACGACGCCCGCGGGAATCACGAACGATTCGCCCGCCTTCACGGTGCGCGGCGGCTGGCCGTCGACCAGCAACTGCGCCTCGCCTTCCAGGATGTAGCTGATCTCCTCGCCCGGATGCGTGTGCCGGCCCGCCTTGGCGCCCGGCGCCACTTCGACGCGCGCGATCACGGCTTCGTAGCCCGGCGCCGAGAGGTCGTGCTTGCCCAGCATCGTGCGGGTGAGGCCGGAGGCCTGGGCGAAGAGGGCGCCGGCGGCGACGGTGAGGGCGGCGGCAATGACGGCAAAGCGGATGCGCATGTTCGGTTCTCCTCCAGTGGCGCGCCGGGGCGGCGCATGGCGATGCTAGCTTGCCATGCCTGTATATGCGATGTACATTGCGTGGGTATGCTGACCAACATCGACATCGACGAAGCCCTGGTCGCCGAGGTGATGAAGCTCTCGGGCGCGCGCACCAAGCGCGAGGCCGTCGACCGCGCCCTGCGGGAGATGCTGGCGCGCGCGAAGCGCCCGCGGTTGCGCGACGTGTGGGGGCGGGCCACCGAAGAAACCTATTGGCCGGACTACGACCCGAAGACCGATCCCGGCGAACCCCCTGGCAAGTACCGCGTCGAGCAGGGAATCGCGGCCTACCGCGTCGCGCCGCCGGCCACGCCCAAGCCGAAGCGGGGCAAGTGATGCTGCTGCTCGATTCCAGCGTGTGGATCGACCTGCACCGCGCCCGCACGACCGCGGCGACACGCTATCTCGAGGGACGCGAGGAGCACGAAGAAATCGCGACGGCGGGAATCATCTTCCAGGAGGTCCTGCAGGGAATTCGTTCGGACTCCGAGTACGAGTACATGCGCGAGGTCCTGTGGTCCACGCTCATCCTCCAGCCCAGGGAGCTTTCGACGTACGAGGTCGCCGCGCAGCTGCATCGCGCGGCCCGCGCCAAGGGCTTCACCATCCGCAAGCCGAATGACTGCCTGATCGCGGCACTGGCCCTCGAGCACGGGGCCTTGCTGGTGCACAACGACCGGGACTTCCTCGCGCTAGCGGAGGTCGAACCCGCGCTGATGGTCTATCCCGGCCGCCCGCACTAGCGCGCGCCGGCCGCCTCCAGCATCGCCACCATCTCCTTGTAGCCGCGCGCCTGCGCCAGCTGCAGCGGCGTGCGTCCGGTGCGATCGGCCAATTGCAGGTTGGCCTTGGCCGCGATCAGCGCCTGCAAGGTGCGCTGGTGGCGCGCCCCGCCGTCGCCCAGCACGATGGCCTCGATCACCGCCGTCCAGTGCAGGTTGTTGACGTGGTCCAGCGGCGCGCCGGCGGCGATCAGCTGGCGCACCACGCCGTCGTGGCCCAGATGCGCGGCGGCGATCAGCGCGGTGCCGTCGTAGCGGCTGGTCACCTGCTTCGCGCTGGCGCCGAGAGAGAGCAGCAGCTTCAGCGTCGCTTCGTCGTCGGCCACCGAGGCGATCGTGACGCCGTCGTAGCGGTCGCTCTCCAGAAGGTCGAGCTTGGCGCCGGCCTTGGCCAGCGCCTCGATCGCGCCGCGCTGCCTGGCGAAGGTGGCGACGTGCAGCGGCGTGCGGCCGTAGCCGTCGCGCGCATTCAGGTCCGCGCCGCTCGCGGCGAGCTTGGCGATGCGCGCGGAAAG
>JADMIO011053083.1_pt1 | contig 54613 bp, 41 predicted proteins | sample 8958161 | NCBI WGS metagenome assembly JADMIO01 (sample SAMN16585339, study PRJNA669376) | soil metagenome | isolation source: Crop rotation soil | place: USA: Cullars Rotation, Alabama | collected 2011
CGCGACAACTTGTCCACGTGGAATTCTAAGCTTAGGATCCCAATGTGCTGGAAAGCATTCATTACAGCGACCGGCTTCGATTCGGTGAACTCGATCTCGCCGGATTCGAGGTTGACGCGCGACTGCACGTCGTTCGAGGTGCCGGGGACGATCGCCGCCGACAATCGCGTGCGTCGCGTCGCGTCAATGGCTACGCCGAGGCGCGGCAGGATGCTGGTGCCCGACGCGCCTTCGGAAAAGCGTGCGAACTCCAGGCCGTAAACTACCAGCACCGGCCCGGCGACTTGCCATGTGTCGGTCGCCGACACCGAGAACTGGCCGAGGCGCGGCACGCTGCCGTGACGCGAAAACGTGAACCGTCCATAGCCGAGCGCCACCGCGAACCGATGGCGGTCGCCGACGTGCGCCGTCGTCAGGGCTTGCAGCTTCTGCGGCGCGCCCGTGCCAACGCCGGCCTGACCGCTAAGGACGAAGTCGGCGCTCTTGCCGATCTGTTCCGAGATGGCGAAGTTCGCGCCCAAAAAGGGCATGGTCTCGGCGGTGTCGCTGGCAGTCGCCTGCGCGAAGGTGTTGACGACGCCGTGCATCTCCGGCCCGCGACTGGTCAGCGCGATTGCGTCGTCGTCCTTGGCTTCGGTCGGGTTCGGGTTGTACTCGTCATAGTGAAAGACGACGCTGCGGGCGGCGCGGGCGGCGTACTTGGAGTCGGTGTTGAGGCTGGTCTGCTCGCTCAGTGTCGTGACGCGGCGCAAATAAATCTCGTCAAAGACGGTGACTTGATTGGGCCGCACATCGGTGGCGATCTCGACCGGCTTGAAGCCCTCGGCGGCAGCCTTGACGCGGTAGCGGCCCGGCACGATGTTGGCGGCGATGAATTTGCCCTCGTTATCGGTGCTGGCCTTCTTGACGACCTTCGCAGACTTGGCGTCTTCGGCCATAACCAGCACTGCCGCGCCGGCCAGAGGGTTGCCGTGCGGGTCGAGGATGAGGCCGCGAATCGACCCCTTGGCCGCGCCCGCCTGCGCCGTCGCGCTGGCGCTCAAAACGACGCCGATGGCGATCAGCGCCCAGAGTCTGCATGCGTGTTTCATACGTCACCTCTCATGGAGGAAGCAGAGGACTCACCAGTAGGAAAATTAATTCTATCATCCGACTTCGGCGTGTCAAGGACATGCGTTGCCCGCAGCCACGCGGCCAGACGGCGAAAGGCACGCCCGCGATGGCTGACTTCCGCTTTCTCCGTCTCGTTCAATTCCGCAAACGTCTTGCCAAGCGGCCCGTAGAAGAAGATCGGGTCGTAACCAAAGCCGCTGGCGCCGCGCGGCGCGCGGAGAATCACGCCGCCGGCTTCGTCTTCAAAGACCTGCTCGCCGCCGTCCCAGACCAGGGCCGCCGCGCAAACGAAGCGGGCGGCACGCCGCTCGTCGGGCACGTCTTGCAATTCGCCGAGCAGCTTGCGTATGCGGTCGGCGTCCGACGATTCGGGCCCGGCGTAACGCGCCGAGGCGATGCCGGGCCGCCCGTCGAGCGCCGCGACTTCGAGGCCCGAATCGTCGGCGAGCGTCGGCAGATGAGTTAGTCGATGATAATGCCGCGCCTTGAGCAACGCGTTTTCCTCGAAGGTCGCACCGGTTTCGATCTCTTCGGTCGAAGCCGTCTGGTCGAGTCCGATGATGTCAATTTGTTGTTCGCCGAGTATGCGTTTCAATTCGCTAATCTTGCCGCGATTGGTCGTCGCCAGTAACAGCTTCATGGGTTGAGTATACCACGGCGGCAGACGCTCGCCCGTTTAGGAGAACCACGCCACGCGCCATTCTTGCAAAAGGATTGCGGGCCGCCGTCCGAGATCAGTCCGCACAGGCGCGACGCACGCCATCGTTCAAAGTAATCCAGATTGCACATCATCCTGCGACCAGATCACGATGAGCAAGAAAAATTTTCCACCCAAAATATGTATTTTTTACACGCGACGCCTCACTGTCTTTAACGTAACGGGGACACCGAAAGCGAATATCTTCGCTGTTTTGTTGGACATCATTACCGGAATGAGTTCCGCCTTCTGCGTGGCATCGCGATTGCTCAGGCTTAGGTGGGGCAAGAGATACGGGTGATGACAACATCACTTCCTGTTCTCGATTCTCGGTTACTGTGGTGAGGACAGTAACCGGACACAAGGCGATGCAGTCTTCCCACGCTGCATCGCCTATTTTTTTGCCTCGCGCGCGATTTGCGGCGCGCCCTGCCATCTTGACACGCCCTTGGCCGCACCCGTATGTTCAACCGACCGACACTTCGAGGATGTGATGCTCGACCAGTACCGCCGCGATTATGCCGAATTCAATGCCGCCGCGATGCGCGAGCATTATCTGTTCGGCTCCGGCCAGAAAGTGACGCTTGAGCTGGCGCACATCTACGAACGTTACGGCGACCTCTTCTCGCGCGACGCCATCAGCAAGCTGAAACAGCAACTCGACGAGACTTCGGCGCATTTCGAGACCGAGCGGGCCGCGCTCAGCCACCTGCTTCAGTTCGCCGTCACGGAATTCCTCGAAGACGCCGTCAAAGAGTTAAGCGAAGCGATTAATGATCACGAAGCGGCGGCGACGGTCGAGCTGGCAAGCCGCACGCTGACCTTTCAGGACGCCACCGTCGCGCTTGCCACCGAGCGCGACCGCGCCACGCGGCAGGCGATTGACAACAAGCGTTTGGCAATCATCGCCGCTGCCAACGATCTGCGCGCCGAGCGGCTGCTGAAGCTACACGACACGGCCCGGTCACTCGGTTATGAACATTACACAAAGCTATTCGAGCAGTTGCGCCAGCTCGATTATGGACAGGTATCGCGTGCCGCCGCGCCGCTATTGGCGCGCACCGAAGCGGTTTACGTCGCGTGCCTCAACTACACCTTGCGGCGCGACCTCGGCATTGGCATCGAAGAGGCCGAGCGCAGCGACTACCTGCACCTGATCCGCCTGACGCGCTACGACGGGCGATTCCCGGCGGCGCGCCTGGTGGAAGTCTACCGGCAAACGATGGCCGGACTCGGCATCAACATCGATGCGCAGCGCAACATCGAAATCGACAGCGCCATTCGCCCACGCAAGAAACCGCGCGCCCGCTGCATTCCCATCCTCGTGCCTGAAGAGGTCAAGCTGATCATACGCCCGGTAGGCGGACAAGCCGATTACAAGGCGTTGCTGCACGAAGCCGGCCACGCCCAGCATTACGCCTGGACGGCGGCGGGCCTGCGCCCGGAGTTCAAGTACACTGGCGATTACGCGCTGACCGAATCTTACGCCTTTCTGTTTCACCACCTGCTCACCGACCGCGCCTGGCTGGCGGAGTTCCTCGGCTTCGCCGACAGCCGCGAATTCGTTCAAGCCGCGACCTTGATCGAGTTGATGATGGCGCGGCGCAGCATTGCCAAGCTCGGTTATGAACAGCGGCTCCATGCGGCTGAAGACCTGGCGCGCGCCGCCGAAGATTATGCGGAATCGCTCAGTGAAGCGACCAGGTTCAAGACCTCGAAGACGGAATACCTGTCGGACACGGACGAGGCATTTTATGTTGGGAATTACGTGCGCGCCACGGCCTTTGCGTCGCAATTGCGCGACCACCTGCAATCGCGTTTCGGCCTGCGCTGGTGGGCCGCGCCGCGCGCCGGCAATTTTCTGAAAGAGATATGGGAGACCGGCGACCGCTACACCGCCGACGAGATGGCTTCGCAGATCGGCATCGGCCCGCTTTCGTTCGACCTGTTGATTGACGAGTTCAATCAAACCCTGAAGGGCTAAGAATCATACGGCCCCGCACCTATGAAAACGATTACGGTTAAACTCAAAGAGCGCAGCTACGGCATTCACGTCGCCGCCGGGTTGATCGATCAGGCCGGCGACCTGCTGCGCGCCGCCGTCGGCGAGCGGGCGCGGCATGCATTGATTGTAAGCAATCCTACAGTTGATCGACTCTATGGTCGCCGCCTGGAGCGTGGGCTCGGGCAGGCCGGGTTTAAAACCGCGGGCTTTCTGATCGGCGATGGCGAACGGTTCAAGACGCTCGGCACGGCCGAAAAGCTCTACACATTTTTGATCGAGCAGCGCATCGAACGCGCAGATGTGATCGTCGCTGTAGGCGGCGGCGTGGTCGGTGACATCAGCGGGTTTGTGGCGGCGACCTATCAGCGCGGCATACGCTTCGCGCAGGTGCCGACGACGCTGCTGGCGCAAATCGACAGCTCGGTGGGCGGCAAGACGGGCGTCAATCATCCGCTCGGCAAAAATCTCATCGGCGCATTTCATCAGCCGGCGCTCGTCATCGTCGATCCGACGACGCTTGCGAGCCTGCCCGAACGCGAGATGCGCGCTGGACTCTGCGAGGCCATCAAGTACGGCGTCATCCGCGACCGCCGCCTGTTTGACCGCCTCACCCGCGAGATGGATCGCCTCAAGCGTTTCGATATAGCCGAGCTTACACATCTCATCGCGCGCTCGTGCCAGATCAAAGCCGACGTGGTGGCGCGCGACGAACGCGAAGGCGGGCTGCGCAAAATTCTCAACTTCGGTCACACGGTCGGCCACGCTCTCGAAGCGGTGACGCATTACCGCCGTTTCCTGCACGGCGAGGCGGTCGGTCATGGCATGCGCGCGGCGGCCCGCATCGCCGAGCGCCTCGCCTTGCTTGCGAGCGACGAGCGCCGCTTGATTGACGAAGCGGTGCGCCGCGTCGGGCCGCTGCCGTCGGCAAAGACTCTTGCGCTCGATGATATAATCTCAGCAATGGCACACGACAAAAAAGCCGAGGCCGGACAGACGGCCTTCGTGCTGCCGACGGCGATTGGCCGCGTCGTGATGCGGACGGACGTGCCCCTGCGAATTATTCGTTCAGCCCTCAGGGACGCTCTTTTCGAGCAGCCGTTTTAATAAAAGCGAAAGACCGCAAGCCGACAGGATCGGGTGAAGGATTCTTCAGACGATTGGCGTCCAGACCAATCTGGCGCTCACCCGCCTCACGCCTCTTGCGCGCCTGCGACTTTCGCGCACCCAGGAGAGCAACGCAATGAAAAGCAGTGACAGACGCGCGGGTGAGCGCGGCGCGGTCAGCATCAAAACCATCGTCGTCATCTTCTTTCTGGTCTCTGCCGCCTTTGTCGTGATGAAGCTCGCGCCGGTCTATATCGAACAGCGCAAGGTCATCTACGATGTCGAAGAGGTGGCGCGCATCGCGGCGGTGCGTGGTTACAAAGAGGAGCGGATCACGCCGGAGCTTGGCAAGATTTGCGGGGCTTATGATCTGCCGGAAGGCAGTGTCAACTTCCTTCGCCGTGACGGAACGAACGTCGTCATCGCGGTCAACTATACGCGCTCGGTTGATCTGCTCGTCACGACCTACGACTGGAAAGTCGAACACACGATCATCGGTAAGGAATTGTAATTGAAATAATGTTTATTCGCGGTGGCTCGACGGGGATGCTTAACTTATCCGCGCGGCCACCTCGCGCGCGAAGTAGGTCAGGATGATGTCGGCCCCGGCGCGCTTGATGGCGGTCAGCGTCTCCATCACGACGCGCTCTTCGTCAACCCACCCCAGTTGCGCGGCAGCCTTGATCATCGAGTATTCGCCCGATACTTGATAAGCGGCCAGCGGCAAATCAAACCGCTCGCGCACGGCGCGGATGATGTCCAGATAAGCCAGCGCCGGTTTCACCATCAACATGTCTGCGCCCTGTTCCACGTCGAGCGCCGCCTCGCGCAGCGCCTCGCGCGCGTTGGCCGGGTCCATCTGATAGCCGCGCCGGTCGCCGAACTGCGGGGCCGAGCCGGCGGCTTCGCGGAACGGGCCGTAGAAGCCCGACGCGTACTTCACCGCATACGACATAATCGGCAAGTGCTCGAAGCCTGAGCGGTCGAGCGCCGCGCGGATGGCGGCGACGAAGCCATCCATCATGTTCGACGGTGCGATGATGTCAGCGCCGGCCTCGGCCTGCGACACGGCGGTGCGCGCCAGCAGGTCGAGCGTTGGGTCGTTGAGCACTTCGCCGTCGCTGATAACGCCGCAGTGGCCGTGATCGGTGTACTCGCACAGGCAATTGTCGGCGATCACGAACGCCTCTTTGACCTCGCGCTTGATGGCTCGTATGGCGCGCTGCGTGATGCCGTCTTCGGCATAAGCCTGCGTGCCGGTGGCGTCTTTCTGATCAGGCACGCCGAAGAGAATGACCGAGCGGACGCCGACGCGCACCGTCGCTTCGACTTCTTTGACCAGCTCGTCAATCGAAAGATTGAAGCAGCCGGGCATCGAGTTGATTTCGCGGCGCACGCCTTCGCCTTCGCAGACAAAGAGCGGGTAGACGAAATCATTCGGCGTCAGGTGAGTTTCGCGGACCAGGGCGCGGAGCGTGTCGTTGCGGCGCAGGCGGCGGGGACGTTGGACGAGGTTCATGAAATCAACTCCTTGATCGAACTAACGAGTGGCTCACTCTTCTTCGGTGAAGAAAAAGATTTTAGCGCATTGTTCCGTGCAGAACATCTGCGCGTAACGCCGCACGGCGCACTTATCGCAAACGAGCTTGAAGCAGACGGCGCACTTGTGCAGCCGCAGGACTTTCGACGCTTGATCGCATTTTGCGCAAGTTGCCATTCCGGCTAGACAGTATAGCAAACCGCGCCGCCGCAGGAGAGAGTAAATCGCGGGTCAATCATCATCTCTGAGCTTACAACAAATTGCCATGTGCGACCTCAAGACATGGCTTGAGATGGCACACGGCTTTTTTAGGTAGAGATGACGGGTTGGCGCTTACTCACTTACGACTTTTTTTGGAAGCAGATTGGGACGTGCCCGTCTCGCGCGTTCTTCTAGGCAGTGTCAGCGCATTCGTCTGCTCCGAGAGCGGATCGGCAGGGATCACTTTCAGCAGTTCCTGCACCGCCTGTCCTGCGTTCCGTAGAGCACCCATGACCTCAGGCCCGATCGGCGGCCCGCCTCCTCTTTCGAGGACGAAAGTGTTGATCGCCGCTCCGAGCCAAGTGCCACACAAGTGGAGCGACGGGTCGAAGAGCGTCACGCAGATGTGATCACCGCAGTTGGCTCGCACCATCGCGATATGCGTGAGGCAATTTCCCAATGGCATAACGCCGCTGGTTGATTCAACCGCGCCGACAATGTAGCAGCCGGGCGGTATCTCGATCTCTAAATGCCCGCAATTGGTTTGCAGGCCCGCGTAGACCCGCTTGCACCACACGAGCGGTTTGCCGGTGCAGCACTCCAGCACGTAGACGAAATGCTCGGTCGTGGCGATTCGACAAGGATCGCCCCTCTGGGTGATCCAAACGTTTAGCGTAGCTGTGCTCATATTTTTCCTCCCAATGTTAGAGAGATGATTCAATCACGCCGCAGATTGGTTTATACGGCTCATCTCTGATTGGCACGGGCACACCTCGATCTTGATCGGTAAGCTATACCACTTCCCAAAGTAGAAATTGATTACTTCCTACCGTTCCCACTTAAGAAAGGGAAACCGAAGTGAAACATTTCAGGAGTGGCGGGCCTAAAATCTCCTCAAGCAATGGCATTGAAGCGATCAGATCATCTACGCCTTTCTGTTTACACTAGCTGAATGGCGTTCGCAGGACGAGCAGATGCAGGTTGAAGCAATGGTTAGAGAGCGATGCGGATAGTCGCATCGCTCATGCCCGCCGAAGCGGCGACTCGTCGTAATGCGCCAGCAAGTCCGCCGGGCCATCATAAATGGCCGCCGCGCCCGCAAGCTCGGCGTCGTCCCAGCCGCCTGAGCGGAACGCGATCACCCTAACGCCGGCTCTGGAAGCCGCTTCTATGTCATAAGGCGTGTCGCCCAGCATCACCGCTTCGGCGGCAGTAAAGCCCGCGCCGTCGAGCGCCGCATGGACGATGTCGGGATCAGGCTTGGAATGGTCGGCGTCGTCCGACGAGGTCTTCTCTTCGATCAAGTCCGCCGCGCCAGCGACCTTCAGCAGCGGCTTCAACTCGTCTTCTTTGGCAGAGCTGGCGACGACCAGCTTCAAGCCGTCGTCGCGCATGCGTTGCAGCAATTCTCTGGTGCGCGGGAAGGCTTTGATGTGAGGCAGGTAACGGCCCTTAAAAATCTCGCCGCGCCGTTTGCTGATGGCTTGGCCTTCGGCCGTCTCTTCCGACAGGCCCGATACTTTCGGCAGCAGCTTGTCGCCGCCCATGCCGATCAGCCGGCGCACTTCTTCAAAGGACGCCTTGATGCCATGCTCGGCGAGCGCCTCGACCCATGCACGGGCGTGCGCGTCGTTGCTGTCAACCAGCGTGCCGTCGATGTCAAGGATGATGCCGCGAATCTTGCTCAACGTTGGGAGTCCTCGTTTCGTCAGGTGCTCCACAAACGTCCGCCATTGAGCGTAACCTAACGCCGGGCGAGAAAACAATCCGCCAAAGGTTATGATTCCGGCGCGGGCGCGGTTGTGCTAGGCTTCAAATTGATTCGGCCCTCGACACTCAGGCCCGCGATGGTGACGCTTATGATGAACGTGGACTTTGAAGCGCAGCAGACGGCGCAGGCGCAACTGGAGGCCGGCGAGCGGCTGCTGTGGTACGGCCGACCCGACCCGAAACGGCAACTGCTCGGCTCGCTGGTCGTCCTGCTGTTCGGCATCCCGTGGACGGCCTTTGCGCTCTTCTGGACGGCTGCGGCGTCGGGACTGGTCTGGGGCGAGATGGGCTTCGGCTGGCACTCGCTGTTCGCGCTGTGGGGCGTGCCGTTCGTGCTCGTCGGGTTCGGCATGCTCGGCTCGCCTTACTGGCTATATCGCAAAGCGCAGCGCACCGTCTATGCCATCACCAACCGACGCGCCCTGATCATCTCAGGCACGCGCACCCGCGAGATTCAATCCTACACGGCGCGCGACATCGGCATCATCGAACGAAGCGAGCGCGCCAACGGTAAAGGCGATGTCATGTTCGCGACGGCGGCCAGCAACAAGAACCCGCAGCGGGTCGGCTTCACGGGCATCCCGGACGCGCGCCGCGTCGAACGGCTTTTGCTCGACACCTTCAAGTCCGATGAAGAAGACAAGCCGGCTGAAGATTACACGGCGCGCGGCTTCGGCTCATTCACGAAATAAGCCGCCCGCGCCACCGGCCATTCATCGACGCTTCACAGATAGCGCGTCCGCAGCACGTCCAGATGGTAACGCTCGTGGCCGACCAGGATGTAAGCCAGCGCCCGCACCGTGATCTCGTAGCCGCTGGCCGTGCCGCGCCGCAGCCACGCTTCGGGCGCGAGGTGCCGGAAGAAGTAAAGGTTGCCGCGCCGCACATACTCGAACTCGCTGATTAATTCATCGAGCGGCTGATCGGCAAACGTCGCCGCCTTCACCCAATCATCCTGCTCAAAGCCCGGCAGCGCCTCGGCGTCCAGCCGCGCGAACCAGAGGGCGCGGTGCGCGAAGACGCGCTCGGCGTCAATGATGTGGCCGATGACTTCCTTGATGCTCCACTTGCCCGGCTGGTAACGCAGGTCGCCGGACGCGACAGGAATCGCGCGCAGAAAGTCGAGCGTCGCTTTGGTCTGTTCGGCCATCGCCGCGCAGAGATCATCTTCGGGAACGAGGCCAATGTAGCGGCCATAGTATTCGGCGTATTCGGTCGGGTCGGGCCGACCGATGAGCGAATTGGACATCTTCTTTCCATGCTCCTTTTGATTTACGATCTGCTTAATCATACGACTCGCCGCTCGCCGCGTTAAGCTTCCAGCCGCGATCATCGGCGCTCGCTTCGCGGGCGATGGTCGCGTCGGTTTCCGGCTCGTTGCTCGCCTCGTCGCGCAACCGGTGTTCGTAAGCCGCCTTGATGAACGACACGAACAGCGGGTGCGGGTCGAGCGGCTTCGACTTGAACTCCGGGTGGAACTGGCACCCCAAGAACCAGGGATGGTCGGCAAGCTCGACGATCTCGATGAACTTGCCGTCGGGCGATTTGCCTGAAAAGACCAGCCCGTGCCCGCCCAGCGTATCTTCGTAGCGCGGGTTGAATTCGTAGCGATGGCGGTGGCGCTCGCTGATTTCGGGCGCGCCATAAATCCGCGCCGCCAGCGACCCTTCTTGCAGGTTACACGGGTAAGCGCCCAACCGCATGGTGCCGCCCATCTGCTCGACGCCGATCAGGTCGCGCAGCTTGAAGATCACCGGGTGCGGCGCGTCGTCGTCGAATTCGGTCGAGTCCGCGCCTTCGAGGCTCGCGACGTTGCGCGCGAACTCTATGGTCAGACATTGCATGCCGAGGCAGATGCCGAAATACGGCGTCTGTTCGCGGCGCGCGTAGTTGATGGCGCGCAGCATACCGCTGATGCCGCGCTTGCCGAAGCCGCCCGGCACCAGTATGGCGTCAAAGTCACGCAAGCGGTCTTCCCAGTTCGGATCGTCCATCAACTCTTCGGATTCGAGCCAGCGAATCTGCACGCGCAAACGATTGGCGACGCCGCCATGAACTAAGGCTTCATGCAGGCTCTTGTAAGAATCTTCCAGCTCGACGTATTTGCCGATGATGCCGATGGTCACGCTGGCGTCGGGGTTCTTGATCGTCTCGACCAGCTCAGTCCACTTCGTCAGGTCGCGCTCGCCGGCATGGAGGTGGAGCTTCTTAATGATCATGTCGTCGAGGCTCTGGTGCGCGAACATCAGCGGCACTTCGTAAATCGTATCAACGTCCTGCGCGGTGATGACTTCGTTCTCGCGGACGTTGCAGAAGAGCGCGATCTTCGCCTTCATGTCGTGCGGCAACGGGCGGTCGCAGCGGCACAACAGCAGATCGGGCTGTATACCGATCTCGCGCAGCTCCTTGACGGAATGCTGCGTCGGCTTGGTCTTCAGCTCGCCCGACGCGGCGATGTAAGGAACCAGCGTCAGGTGGATAAACAAAGCATTTTCGCGGCCGATCTCGTTGCCCATCTGGCGGATGGCTTCCAGAAACGGCAAGCTTTCGATGTCGCCGACGGTGCCGCCGATCTCGACGATCACCACGTCCGGGCCGTCAGCAACGGCGCGGATTGCGTCTTTGATTTCGTTGGTGATGTGCGGGATGACTTGAATCGTCTTGCCGAGATAATCGCCGCGCCGCTCCTTGTTGATGACCGACAGGTAGATTCTTCCGGTCGTCCAGTTGTTAGATTGCGTCAACTGCGCATGCGTGTAGCGTTCGTAGTGGCCGAGATCGAGGTCGGTTTCCGCGCCGTCGTCGGTGACGAAGACCTCGCCGTGCTGAAAGGGCGACATCGTGCCGGGATCGACGTTGATGTACGGATCGAGCTTTTGTAATGTAACTCGCAGGCCGCGCGCTTCGAGCAGGCAGCCGATAGAAGCCGCCGCCAGCCCTTTGCCGAGGCTGCTGACGACTCCGCCGGTAACGAAAATAAACTTGGTCATAACGGGTCCTCCTCTATCATCCTTTTGACTCGTTCGTAATCCTGCTCGGTGTCCACGCCGATTGAGCGGTGCGCGACCGCGACGACGCGGATCGGGTAGCCGTTTTCAAGCGCGCGAAGCTGTTCGAGATGTTCCAGGCGTTCGAGCGGCGACGGCCTTGTGCGGGCGAACTCGGTGAGGAACTCGCCGCGATACGCGTAGAGCCCCGAATGCTTACGGTAATGATGAAGCAGGCTCGCATCCGCACGCAACATTTGTTCGAGCGAGAGGCCGGGGGCGGGCCGTATGTGCGGCACGGGCGAGCGCGAGAAGTAGAGCGCGAACCCGCGCGCGTCGGTCACGACTTTGACGACGCTCGGGTTGAACACGTCCTCAACGTCGAGGATCGGCTCCGAGGTGGTGCTGATGTAAAGCTGCCGGTCTTCGACGAGCGGCGCGATGGCCGCATCAATAGTTGCGGGTTCGATGGTCGGCTCGTCGCCCTGCACGTTGACGACGATGTCGGCCTTGAGCGCGGCGGCGACTTCAGCGACGCGGTCGGTGCCCGAAGCGCAATCGGGACTCGTCATGCGCGCTTCGCCGCCGTGCGCCGTGACCGCTTGCAAGATGCGCTCGTCGTCCGTAGCGACGATGACGCGCGAGACGTGCTGCGCCTTCGAGGCTCGCTCGACCACGTACATAATCATGGGGATTTGTTTGATGGGGAGGAGGGGTTTGCCCGGCAATCTTGTCGAGCCGTACCGCGCGGGGATGATCGCAACGGCTTCTCCCTTCACGGGTCTTCAGCGTAACCGAAAGCCAGGGCAGATGTCAAACCAGGCGGGCCGGGCCGGACGCCACAACCGCCGCGGCGCGCTTGTCTTGCCACCTCGAAATCGTTATTGTGGGGGCAGGCGTATTCCAAGACTATATCGCTAGGAGAACCTCAATGACTATCTTTGGTAAGCGTTTGTCTGAGTATGTCGCATTGGCCAAGCCATTTCTCATTTTGATCCTGGTCGTCGGGATCGCCCGCCTGGCGCTGTCTTTGGGCGGCGTGTCGAACTCGCTAGTGAAGTGGGTCAGCATCTCGATAGTGATGTGGATCGGCGTGCTCTATTACGCCATCCGAGTTCACACCAGCGGCTTCGGCAGCTACAAACAACTCCTGCCCATCTACGTGCTCCAGAGCATCACCGCCCAGTTGATCATCGTCCCGGCCATCATCCTGGCGATCTTCACGGGCAAGGACAACATCTACAGCACGCCGGAGTTTGCTATGGGCAGGGACGGCAAGACCTGGCTCCACGTCATAGGCCATCTGACCGTCGGAGCGTTCATCGCGCCGCTGATCGCATGGCTGGTCGGCAGCGTGATCATGCTCGCGACCAAGAAGCTGGCGACCAAAGATAAAGAAGCAAAGGCGGCGAGCGCCTAACCCGGACGCACCTCTCCTTTAACGGCACGCATGATGGCTGCGCGAAGGCCGGCCCCTCGGCCCGCCGGGAGAGCTTTTGCCTCAATGCCGCCGCGGTGGTAAACTTGCTTACTTCATCAGGCTGTTTTGATCTCACGCTACCAGCTTTATAATAATCTCGCGCAGCCTCAACCAACGCCGAGAGGGGAGATCGGTGTTACAATTGAAAAAGCTCAACAACACCAAGCTTATCCTTTCCTTCACCGCCCTGACGGTGGTTTTGACATGGTCGGTGATCTATGCCTACGGCCATTTCCTGCGCCAGCCTTTCTATATCTGGGTCGAGCGGTCGTGGCCCAATAACACGGGGTTACAGGATCAGATCGAACAATCCATCGAGCACTTCTTTATCTCGACGATGGTGGATGTCGTCGTCGTCAGCCTGCTGCTGCGGCTGATCAACCGCCAGCAGCGCGACCTGCGCGACAGCGAGGCGCGTTACCGCGCGCTGTTTGAACACGCCAGCGACGGCATCGGTCTGGTCACGGCGGCCGATCACCTGCTGGTCGAAGTCAACAAACGCTTCAGCGAAATTCTCGGCTACGACCAGCAAGCCTTGATCGGCACGCATGTCTGCGAAGTGTTTAAAAAGCGTCATCGCGCCGACCAGGAGCCTGACGAGTATGCGGAAATCTCTTTTCATCGCGAGATCGAACGGTTTGATCTCGACCGGCCGAGCTGGGCGCGCGGCGGCGAGATCAACATTCAAAAGGCGTCGGGCGCGCCGCTGGTGGTGTCGGTCTCTTGCAGCACCATCTCGACCGGCAAAGAGAAGCTCTTCATGTTGATCGTCCGCGACCAGACCGAGCACGTCTTACTCGAACGCGAGAAGCAGGAGATGCAGCGACAGCTCTTTCAGACCTCGAAGCTCGCCTCCATCGGCGAGCTGTCGGCGGGCGTCGCGCACGAGATCAACAATCCGCTCAACGCGGTGATCAATTTCGCGCAACTGCTCAGGGACGACGGCGTCGCCCACACGCCGGTCGAGCAGCAAATGCTGGACGGGATCATTGAAGAAGGCAGCCGCATTGCCAAGATCGTTCGCGACCTGTTGACCTTCGCGCGCCAGGACCCGTATATGCCGGCGGTGGTTGCTATCGCGCCGCTGGTCGAAAACTCGGTGTCGCTGTTCGGCCACCAGCTTGAAAAAGACGGCATCAGCGTCGAGATCGAGATCGCCGACGCCGTCCTGCCGGTTCGCGCCGACGCCTCGCGGCTGCGCCAGGTGATCGTCAACATGATCAGCAACGCTCATCATGCATTGAGCGCCAAAGACTCCAGCACGAAACGGTTCCGCATCTCGGCCCACAACCAGGAACGCGGCGGCAAAAAGATGGTCTGCCTGGAATTCTACGATACCGGCGTCGGCATCAGCCGCCAGATCATCGAGAAAGTCTTTGACCCCTTCTTCACGAGCCGGCGCGACAGCGGCGGCACCGGGCTGGGGCTGAGCCTGAGCTTCGGCATCATTCAGAACTTCGGTGGGAAGATCACGGTTGATAGTGACGAAGGCCGCTATACGCGCTTCGTCGTCGAGCTGCCGGCAGCGACCGATGGGAGGGACGAACATGGCGACGGTGTTGTTAGTGGACGACGAGCCGAACATCCGCTGGACCATGGCGGAGTTGCTCAAACGCCAGGGCTACGAGACCCTGACCGCATCCGATTATAACAGCGCGATGGAGATCATCGGCCAGGGCGGCATCGACGCCGCCGTGGTCGATATCTTTCTGCCGCGCCAGAGCGGCATCGAGCTGCTGAAAGTCTTGCGCGAGCGCGAGCCCGCCATCCCCGTCATTATGATCACGGGCGAGCCGAACATCACACAATTGCCTGAGATCGTGCGGGCCGGCGCGTACGACTTTTTGGCCAAGCCGGTCGTCAAAGAGACGCTGATTCGCGCGGTCGCCAACGCCATCGACAAGAAGCGGCTCAGCGACGAGAAGAGCCGCCTTGAAGAACAAATCCGCGAGCACGCCGCGCAGCTCGAAGAACTGGTCGCGCACCGCACGCGCGAGCTGGCCGAGGCGCAGAGCTTTCTCAATACCGTCCTCGACAGCCTGACCGAAAACGGCCTCATTGCCATGGACCCGAACGCCCGCGTCGTGCTGTTCAATCGCGGCGCCGAGATGATCTTCGGGCACAAGGCGGTGGACGTTTTAGGCAAGCTCGCCAAAGAGGTGATCGCTGAGCATTACTCGCTCGACGATAAGCCGTTTCTCGATATGATCGAGGCGGTGGGCGAGAAAGGCAGCCATCACGACGAGCTGGAACTGTCGCGCGTTGACGGCTCGACCTTCACCGCTTCGGTCACGATGGCCCCGATGTATAAAGCCGCAGGCGAGGCGATGGGCTACCTGTTGATTGTCCGTGACCTCACGGCCGAGCGGCAGAACGAGCGCCATCTGCGACAGTTGCGCGAGCGGCTGGCGCACAACGAGAAGATCGCCGCTCTCGGTCGCATGGCGGCGCAGGTGGCGCACGAAGTCAAAAACCCGCTGGCCGGTCTTCGCCTCTACGCCCTGCACTTGAAGAAGAAGGCGACCGGCCAGTTAGCGCCGACCGAGATGGTGCTCATCGACAAGATCATCGACGGCATCAATCAGCTATCGGACACCGCCAATCAAGTGCTCAACTTCGCGCGTCCCATTGTCTTGACGCGCCGCCGCCTCGACCTCAACCGCATCGTCACCGATTCGCTGGCCCTGCTTGAGCCGCAGTTGACCGCAGGCGGCGTCCGCGTGCGCTTGAATCTGGCCGAAGCAGGCGCTTACGCCATACTCGATGAAGCCACCATGCGCTCGATGCTGATCAACCTCGTCCTCAATTCGATTCAGGCGATGACGGCAGGCGGCGAGCTGCTGGTCACGACGACGGGCGGCGAAGACGGGCTGCGGTTGTCGGTCACGGACACCGGCTGCGGCATGACCGACGAGCAGTTGCAGAACATCTTCGAGCCTTTCTACACGACCAAGAGTCAGGGCCTCGGGCTTGGCATGTCATTCGCTGCGAAAGTGGTCGAACAGCACGGCGGCTCCATCTCGGTCGAAAGCCGCGTCGGCGAAGGCACGCGCATCGAGATTGTCTTGTCACAGGAGAGCGAAAAGGCGAATGAAGCGAACGGCTAGGGTTCTGGTTGTTGATGATGAAAGCAGCATCACTGGCATTCTGGAAATCATCCTCGGCGAGCAAGGCTACGAGGTGCAGACGGCCGGCACGGTCGGCGACGGGCTGGCGCTCGTGCGCGGCGGCCCCTTCGATCTGATCTTCACAGACCTGCGACTCCCCGACGCCACCGGCATCGAGCTGCTCACAGAGGTCAAGCAAGAGCACCCGGAAACGCAAGTCATTTTGATTACGGCGCACGGCTCGCTCGATATTACCATCGAGGCGATCAAGAAGGGCGCTTACTACTATCTTGAAAAACCGTTCACGCCCGATCAGGTCGTGATGCTGACGGCGCGGGCGCTGGAATTCGCCGCCATGCGCCGCGAGAACCGCCAGCTCAAGCGCGCCATGAACGGCGAGATCGAGAGCTTCGGCCTGGTCGGACGCACGCCGCGCATGCAGCAGATTTACGAGACCGTCCGCGCCACTGCCGCAAGCGATGCTTCGGTCTTGATCGAAGGCGAGAGCGGCACCGGCAAAGAGCTGATCGCTACGGCGTTTCACATGCAGAGCCAGCGCGCCGCTCGCTCTTTTATGCGGATCAACTGCGCCGCCATCCCGCCCGACCTGATCGAGTCGGAATTGTTCGGCTATAAGAAAGGCGCATTCACGGGGGCCGACCGCGACAAGCGCGGCTTGATCGAAGCGACGGCCGGCGGCACCTTGCTGCTGGACGAGATTGCCGAGATGCCTGTGCATTTGCAGACCAAGCTGCTGCGCGTCTTGCAAGAGAAGCGGCTGCGCCGCCTGGGCGATGAGCAGGAGATCGCTGTCGATTTCCGGCTGATCACGGCGACCAACCGCGACACACAGCAAGCCATGCAGGCCGGGCTGCTGCGCGAAGACCTTTACTTCCGCATGAGCACGATCCGCGTCAAGGTGCCGCCCTTGCGCGAACGCTTAGACGACCTGATTCTGCTGGCCGAGTTATTCCTTCACCGCTACAGCCAGAAATACAACCGGCGCATTCAAGGCATCTCGCAGGCGGCGCTCACGTCGCTGTCGCGCTATCACTGGCCGGGCAACGTGCGCGAATTAGAGAGCGTCATCGAGCGCGCCGTCTTGTTCTGCCAGGGTGGCGAGATCAGCCCGGAGCACCTGTCCGAGCACATCGTCCCATCGCGCACCCGCCGCTTTCGCTGCGAGATACCGCCCTACCTGACGCTCGAAGAGATCGAGCGCGAAGCCATCGAGCAAACGCTTGAGCGCACCGATTACAACGTCAAGAAGACGGCGCAAATCCTCGACCTGCACCGCTCGACCTTCTATCGCAAGCTGCGCAAGTTCGGGCTGAAGGGCGTCGAGCCGGGCGATGAAGCGGGCGACGAAGCGGGCGGCGAGTAAGCGCCCGCCCAACTGCGGTACGATATCTGCTTTACAAAACTTGTCGCTGTCTCGCACAGCGGTAGCGAATGTAACGACGCGGGAGGGAAGAATCCACTGTTCTTGCCCCGTTACCGAGTGATGCCACAACCTCGGTGATTCTTTGCGCCTCCTGACTTCGCGACAGAGCTTAACGTGTTTGCGCCCTGCTTCCAGGAATAGTTATGGATACCTTTGCCGAGGCAAGTCCCTGTACGTGCGCCGTTCCTCTTATTAGAGACATGGACGAGAAGATAGACATACTGGTTATAGATGACGAGCCGATAGTCGCCGACGCGCTCCTAACGATTCTGAGCGACAGCGGCTATGAAGTCGCCATCGCGCGGTCGGGCCTGGAAGGGCTCTGCAAGATCAGCCGGCATCACTTCGCTGTCACGATCACCGACCTTCAACTGCCCGACATATCGGGGCTTGAAGTGCTGAGCCGCATTCGTCAAAAAGACCCCAGTAGTTTTGTGATCGTCATCACAGCGCACAACACTCCTGAAGTCATCGCCGAATCGCTGCGGCGCGGCGCGCTCAGCGTGTTGTCAAAGCCTTTCTTCCCCTCCGACGTTCTCGACCTGCTGCCCAAAGCCCTGACCCGCCGGCCTCCGAATGATTGAACATGCGTTTGCAGATTGAATCACCGGCCGCGCAAAGTGATTCACCGTGAGCCACACCCGGCCACGCGCTTGCGACCGGCAGCATCCGCCTAATGTAATCGGCATAATTAAATCTGCCGAGCTTGCCGACTTTGCATCGTCAGCGTCAACTCAGGCACAAGCCTTGCACAGTGTACGGCGAATTCAGCCGCGCTCATGGCCCTGAGCGCCATAATCAGGAAAGATGATTGCGAACAGCGCGGCTCTCGGCGCGCTGATTCAGGGATTCATTCGCGCAGTCAGCGAAGACCCCAGCCCCATCATCTGACAAGGGTGTAGTTGCCCCGCACCTGTGGTTGGCGCGGCGTCTCAAGCATCCTGCCGGCTGAATGTTCCCAATGATCCGGCTGACTCATCCCGCGCCGCGCTGGCGTGGAGATACTCTTGTCGCCTGCCGACAGGGGATCACGATGGGCTCGGCCACTGCAATGTTATGTTAGCCACTCACTCATAGGAGGAGACTAAATGAGCAAGCTCAGTCAGGCCAGAAGCAAAGCGCCGTGGAAGTTGATTCGCGGCAGCTTGACGCTGGCCAGTTTGTTCGCATGGCTGATCGGCGCGGCAAACGCCCAGACACCGACGTGTAACAAGACGGTGAAGGCGGATGTCGTCGCTTTCGATCAGGTGATCTTTTATAACCGCTTCGGCAGCTTTGATCCGGGCGGTATGATGTACGCCCTGCGTCGCGACGTGGTGCCGATTTCGCCTTCGCAGCCCATCGGCCCCGGCAACGTTCAGTTGCGCGCTGACAAGCGGCCACGTCCCCTCGTGCTGCGCGTCAACGAAGGCGACTGCCTGCAAATCACCTTTACCAACATGCTCGATTCAAGATCGCATGTGGATCAGTTGCAGTTCGCCAACGCGCCGGCCAAGCAGCCTTATTTTGACGGCCCGGCGACCGATCCCGAGAGCGGCGCAACCGACAACGGCGACGTGAAGCTTTCGCCCAACGACACGCCGGCAACGCGCACGGCTGGGATTCACGTCAATGGGCTCGATCTGGTCGGATCAGTCGCCTCGGACGGCTCGAACGTCGGCAACAATCCGTCCTCGCTGGTCGCGCCCGGCAACAGCGCCACCTACACGTATTATGGCGCGAAGCAGGGCCAATACTTTCTCTACTCGACGGCGGCCACCACGGGTGGCGAAGGCGATGGCGGGCAAATCTCGCACGGGCTGTTCGGCTCGGTCAACGTCGAGCCGAAAGACTCGAAATGGTATCGCTCGCAAGTGACCGGCCCGCAGCTTCAAGCTGCCACCACCGGCACGACGCCGCAGGGTCAGCCGCTGATCAACTATGAAGCGCGCGACACCAGCGGCGCTCCCATTCTTAACCTCGTTGACCCCTTAACCAACGAGATCATTCATACCGACCTTAACGCCATCATCACCGATCCGAGCGGCACGCTCAACGAGCCGTGCAAGAACGGGGCGGGCCGCGTCACCGCGCCGCCATCGAGCACCTGCGGCCAGCCCTTCCGCGAGTTCACCGTCATCTTTCACGACGAGCTGGAGACAGGCGCGCCCGCCTTCGCAGAGATGCTGCAAGACGTGAACGTCTTCAAGTCGATTCGCGACGGCTTTGGCATCAACTATGGCTCGTCGGGCGTCGGCTCCATCGTGCTTGCCAACCGCAAGGGCGTCGGCCCGGCGGCCCAGTGCGTCGATTGCAAATACGAAGAGTTCTTCCTTGAATCGCATCCGAACGGCGATCCCGCGCTGATGGTCAAGTGGGGCGTAGACCCGGTCACGGGCAAGACCAAAGCCATCGAAGGGCTTTACCCGGATGACCCGTCGAACGTGCATCACTCTTACATCAGCGACCCCGTGCGCTTCCGCAACATTCACGCCGGGCCGAAAGAAACGCACGTCTTTCACCTGCACCAGCACCAGTGGCTGACCAGCCCGCGCGACGAAAATTCGACTTATCTCGATTCGCAGACGATCTCGCCGGGCGCATCCTTCACCTACGAGATACAGTTCGGCGGCGGCGGTAATCGCAACGTCGGCTCGCCCGGCGATTCGATCTTCCACTGCCACCTTTATCCGCACTTCGCGCAAGGCATGTGGGAGCTGTGGCGCAATCACGATGTCTTTGAAGCCGGCACGCCCGACCGCAACCTGCCCGACGGCGAAATCGCCGACGGCACGCCGAGTCCGGCAGTTGTGCCGATCCCTTATCTCTTCTTCAAAGATCGCAATCTGAACCCGGTGGCCGCCGTCGGCATGGCGCCGATGCCGACCGCCAACTTCAAAGGCTTTCCGTTCTACATCGCTGGTGCAGCCGGCGAGCGTCCCGCGCAGCCGCCCTACGGGTTGGAGCGCGACGGCGGATTGCCGCGTCACATCATTCACGGCGGCACGGTCGTCACGGGCACCGCAGCGGTCACGGCTGACCGGCTGAACGATCAAGTGGCGTCGCGCGTCGCTTCGCGCAACGGCAGCCCGTTTATGTTCGGCTTCGCCAAGCAACTGGCGACGGCCAACATCGAATTGCTGCCGGCCAACGGCACGCCGGCTGAAGTGACGGCGATGAATTTCCACGCCGGACTGCTTGCTCCGACCGGCAGTCAAGTCGTGCCCTTCACGACGCAATACGGCTGGCCGGCTGTCGGCTATACGTCATACACGCCGACGGGAACGGCCAACGGCTTGCCGACTTACTTTCTGGTCAACGGTCGCGCGCCGGTCGCGGGTGCGCCTTACGCCGACCCCTGCCCGACGAATTACATTGACGGGTCAGGCGTCACGCGCACGACGCCGTTCCGCAACTACCGCACGGCGTGGATACAGTTCGATATGACGGTCAACACCGCCGGCTGGCACGACCGCCAGGCGCGCATTGCCGTGCTCGAACAGGACGCCTTGCCGACGCTGAACGGCACGCGCCCGCCCGAGCCGCTCTTCTTCCGCGCCAATTCCGGCGACTGTATCAACTACAAAGTCACCAACCTCATCCCGAATAACATCAACCTCGATGACTTCCAGGTCTATCAAGCCTCGGACATCATCGGTCAGCACATTCACCTCGTGAAGTTCGACGTGACCTCGTCGGACGGCGCGGGCAACGGTTGGAATTACGAGAGCGGCGCGTTCTCTCCTGAAGAAGTCCGCAGCCGCATCGCCGCCAACAACGCTTATCAACAATCGATCGGCGGGACGCAGATTCTGTCGCCCGTCAGCAACCCGGCCTTTGGCGCGGGGCCAAACGGCGCATTCGTCGGCGCACAGACGCTGATCGAACGCTGGTGGGCCGACCCGCTGATCAACAACAACGGCAAAGACCGCACGATTCGCACGGTCTTCACGCACGATCACTTCAGCCCGAGCGGCCACCAGCACCACGGCCTCTACGCGGGCCTCGTAGTCGAGCCGACCAATTCCACCTGGAAGTCGGTTGATGGCGCAACGACCTTTGGCTCGCGCGCCGACGGCGGCCCGACCAGCTACGCGGCGAACATCATTGCCGGCACGAACGGCGCGGACAGTTACCGCGAGCTGATGTTGGAAGTCGCCGATTTCGCCATCGTCTACACGGCTGCGCCGGAGAACATGCCGATCAACCCGCCGAACCGCGTCGAGAAGCCGCTGCCGATAGCCGTCGGCGCGCCTGTGCTCGATGATCCGTCGCAGAACCCGACGCCCGAAGGCGTCTCTTCGGCTGACCCCGGCACGCAGTTGATCAACTATCGCAACGAGCCGATTCCGCTCAGGATCGGCGCGAAGAACGCGCAAGGTCAATTCGTGCAGAAGGCGGGCGACGCGGGCGACATCGCGAAAGTCTTCGACTCTACCGTTCACGGCGATCCCTTCACCCCGGTCTTCAAGGTGTATGAAGGCGACCGCGTTCAAGTGCGCGTGTTGCAAGGGGCGCAGGAAGAACAGCACGTCATGAACATTCACGGCGTCAAGTGGCTGTTCGAGCCGGGCACGCCATCCGACTCGTTGGCAACCAACAACTCGGGTTATACCAACGCGCAGCAGATGGGTATATCCGAGCACTTCAACTTCCTGATTCCCTTCACGGGCGTCAAGAATCAGGCGGCGGGCAAAGGGATTGATTACCTCTACTCGTCAGCCGCGACCGACAACCTCTGGGACGGCCAGTGGGGCATCATTCGCGCCTTCAACGTCAACACGGGCGGACTGGCGCAGTTGCCCAACAACCTGATCTCGAACTTCAAGTCGCCCAACAGCGCCTGTCCGCAAGGCGCACCGCTGCGCGAATTCTTCGTCACGGCCAAGCTGGCGCGCGACATTCTGCCCGGCGGCGCGCTCGTTTATAACGACCGCTTCCAGATCAAAGACCCGAACGCCATCCTCTTCGTTGAAGACAGCGATTTGGCGGCGCTTCAGGCGGGCACGAAGAAGCCTGAGCCTTTGATCCTGAGGGCGAATGCCGGCGACTGCATCAACCTGACGCTGCGCAATCAACTGCCGACGACGCTGCCCGAAAGCGATAGCTGGAACGCGGTGCCGCCGATCGTTCAGGGCTTCAACTTTAACCAGTTGAAGACCTCGAATCGCATCAGCCTGCACCCGCAGCTTCTCAACATGGTGGCGTACAAAGACGACGGCGCGGCGGTTGGCTTCAACACCGACTCGACGCTCGGGCCGGGCCAGTCCTACACCTACGTCTGGTATGCGGGCGAGCAGAAGTTCGACGCGCAGGGCAAGCCGTTCGGCGCGCCCGTCGAGTTCGGCGCGATTGGCCTGCGCGACATGGGCGATGTCATCAAGCACAGCTCTCACGGCGCAGTCGGCTCGCTGATCGTCGAGCCGTTCGGCTCGACCTGGACGACCGTGGGCAACAGCAAGGCAACCGCCGATGTGAAGAACTCGGCCGGCGGCATTCTGTTCCGCGAGTTTGTCACGATCTACCAGGACGACCTGAGCCTCCAGACGACCTATCCGTTCCCCGATTTCAACGGACGCCGCGCCGCGCTCAACAGCGGCAACGCGATGATGAACCTGCGGGGCGGGGACGACTCGGAAGACTCCGGTCAGAAGGCGTTCAACTATCGCACCGAGCCGATCTGGGCGCGCGGCTTTGGCCTGCCGCCGGAGGCTGACGAGAAGACGCAGAACGACCAGGACTATACCAACACGCTCAGCTCGACCGCACCCAACTTGGGCTGCGGCGGCCCGTGTGGTGATCCGGCGACGCCCGTCTTCACGGCGAAGGCCGGCACGCCCGTGCGCTTCCGCGTGCTGCACGTCGCCGGCCACCCGCGCCAGCACGGCTTCACGCTGTTCGGGCATCACTGGAACTTCGAGCCGTGGACGCAGAACTCGACCGTGCAGGGCAACAACCCGTTCACGTTCGAGGTCGGTTCATTCAGCGGCATCGGGCCGACCCGTCACTTCAACATCCTGACGACGGCGGGTGGGTTGTACAACATACCGGGTGATTACCTCTACCGCACGCAGGAGAGCTTCCAGTTCGCGGGCGGATTGTGGGGCATCTTCCGCGTGATCCCCTAACGATTCACTTAACTTCATCCCAGGGCCGGGTGCAGATTGCGTCCGGCCCTGGCTCAACTGACTTGCGGGCCGACGGCCAGAGTAACCGTGCCACCCGCAAGCTTAGCCGCTAGCCCTAACCAATTTCAGGAGTGAAGAGATACACCATGACAATGAGTAATGGACCAGCAAACGAGATGTTTAGCCGGGCGCGCCGAGGCTCTGTCGCAAGAAAGACTCGATCATGGATCAAGTCCGCCGCCCTGCTTGCCATCATGGCGCTTTCAACATTCGCATTTTTATTCGCCGATTATCCGGTTCACGCGCAGTTGAGCAGGGTAGGCGCGATTGACCCTAACACCGGCTTCCCCTTCTGGTACGAAGACGCCAAAGGCGTGCGGCTGCAATCCTGTCTCGCCGTGGGCGGGCTTTGCCTGAGCACGCTCCCGAATCCGAGTCTGCCGGCGAAGGTCGCGGCAGTCGAAGCCGATTCCAACTTTCCCGACGAGATGTTTTATTGGAACGCCACCTCTGACTTCACGGGCACTGGCGGCGTCACGGGCCGGTTGGTGATGAGCCTTGAAGGCGCTTTTTCGGGCCGCATTCAATCGGGCAATCAGATCGCCTTCAGCCGCATCCGCATCCGCATCAGCAACCTCGTGCAAGGCGCGAGCTACCGCGTGACCTATCCTTACGGCGTCAACGAATTCGATAACGTCAACACTGGCGACCGCGGGATCAATTACACGGAAGATGTCGGCCTCGGCAACTTCCCGAACGGCCCGCTCAATGGTCGCATCGGGCCTTTCCTGACCTGGGACACGTATGGATTGCCGGTGGCGCAAGGCGGCCCTCCCGCCGGTTTCATCGGCGACCCGAACGTTGACCACGCCGTGACCGGCAGCCCGATGCTAGACGCCGCGGGTCAGCCGCAGAATTACGTCCGCGTCGAACGGATCGACCCGACCACGCGGCAAGTCCTCGAAGTCGTGAGCGATACCAATCAATTCACGGTGCAGGGACAACTCGCGGGCTTGGCCGTGACCGCCTATCCGCGCGGCGCGACTTATTCCGCGACCCAATCTGTCGCGCTCGTGGCAAACGCCCCGGCGACCATCTATTACACGCTGACGACGGACGGGTCGGTGCCGAGCGATCCGAGCAACCCCACCAACGCTCTGCGAGTGCAATACACGTCGCCGATCACCATCCCGTTTAACACGGCCGTCGTGACGAACCTCCGGTACGTCGCGATTGACGCGGCAGGGAACCAGTCGCCGGTCGTGACCGACACTTACAACTTCGTGCCGCCGCCGCCTTCCGGCCCGACGCCGCAGGTGCCGCCAAAGCTGGACACGGTCGGCGCGATTGACCCGAACACGGGCTTTCCGACCTGGTATCAAGATGCGACGGGCGTGCGACTGAGCACCTGTCTCGATCCGGGCGGCATTTGCCTGTCTACGTTGCCCGACCCGACCAAGCCGCCCCTGGTTGCGGCCAGCGCGGCCAATTCCAACTTCCCCGACGAAATGTTCTACTTCTCAGGCGACGCCCGCTTGCCAGGCACCAACGGCGTGACCGGCAGGCTCGTGCTGGCGCTCGAAGGCGCTTTCAGCGGCCCTGTGCAGACGGGCAATCAGATCGCCTTTGGCCGCGTCCGTATCCGAATCGATAACCTGACGCAAGGGGCGAGTTATCGCGTGACGCATCCGTACGGCGTAGACGAATTCGACAACGTCAACAGCGGCGACCGCGGGATCAACTTCACCGAAGACGTTGGCCTGACCAACTTCCCGAACGGCCCGCTCAACAGCCGTATCGCGCCCTTCCTGACCTGGGACACCTACGGGCTGCCGCCCGCGCAGGGCGGGCCGCAGAACGGCTTCATCGGCGATCCGGCGGTGGATCACAAAGTCATCGGCAGCCCCTTCAACGATGCGACCGGCACGCCGCAGAACTACTTCCGCGTCGAGCAGATTGATCCCGTCACCAGACAGGTCATCGCCAACGTCGGACAGACCGACCTGTTCGCTATCCAGGGGAAGATTTCAGGGATGTATGCAGTGGCCAGGCCGCGCGGCGGGTTTTATTCGGGCAATCAGGTGGTCTCGATCTACCAGCCTGACCCGCTGACCGAAATCTTCTACACGCTGGACGGCAGCACGCCGACCCTCAACAGCACGGCCTACACCGGGCCGATCACCATCGCTCTGAACCCTGCGGTCATCAACTCTTCGACCACGTTGAAGTACATCGTCGCCGACGAAGCGGGCAACGTGTCGCAGGTCTTCACAGAGGTCTACACGATCAACCCCGGCGTGACGACGCCCGACCTTGTGGCGACGAGCGACAGCGGCAAATTCAACAACGACAACATCACCAACCTGACGACGTTGACGTTCACCGGCACGGCTCAAGCCAACTCGACGGTCACGCTCCTCGTCGATAACGTGGCCAAAGGCAGCGTGGTCGCCAGCGCCGGCACCTACCAGTTTACGGTAGGCCCGCTCAGCGTCGGCACGCATACGGTCTCGGCGACGGCGACGACGGTGGCGGGCGTAGTCGGTCATTCGGGCACAATGCAGGTGACGATTGATACGGCAACCCCGACGGCGACTTCGACGCCGCCGGGCGGGACGTATACGGCGGCGTTGTCGGTCAGCCTGACGGCGTCGGAACAGTCCACGCTCTACTACACGCTGAACGGAACGACGCCGACTACGTCGAGCTTCCTCTACACCACCTCGATCCCGATCAGCCAGACGACGACGCTGAAGTTCATCGCCATTGACCTGGCAGGGAACCAGTCAGGCGTCTTCACGCAGAGCTACACGATCACGCCGCCGACGCCGCCGGCCGCGCCATCGAACCTCACGGCGACCGCCAGCATCATCGGTCAGGTGTCGCTCAGTTGGACGGACAATTCGGCCAACGAGACCAGCTTCCAGGTCGAGCGATCAACTTCGGCGACCAGCGGCTTCGTCGTCATTGGCGACCTCGCGCCCAACACGATCAGCTTTTTCGATTCGACCGTGGGCAGGCGAATCACCTACTTCTACCGCGTCCGCGCTTTGAACGCGGCGGGCGCGTCGGCTTACACCGCTACGGTGAGCATCCGAACGAAGTAGTGACGGGTTAAAGCCCTGAGACAATCGAAGCAGAGGCTGGACGCACGCGCGTTCAGCCTCTTTTTTTGTAAGCGGCGCAGAATGCGCCTCGTTAGGCGCGTGATGTCCCACCGTGAGACACCCCGGCGCAGGCGCGTTTCCCCCTTTTCAATATAACTCACCGCTTTAGCTGCAATGTAATCTACGGCACGCTCGTTGCCCTGAGTAGGGATAACCTGAGGATCAGTGCTCTCAAGCGAACCTCAAGGGTCTTAATTACAGATGAAAGGGAGTTGCTCAATGAAGCGTGTTCTCGCAATCAGTATTTTAAGTTTGCTTTTGCTCGGCGCGGCGATGGCCGCCAACGTCTTCAAATTCACGTTTACGGACGTGACCTATTCTGACGGTCGCAAGGGCACGATCACCGTGTCGGTCAAATCGACCAAGAATGGCAACGTCACGGTGTGCGATTATTACAGCAGCCCGAACGACCTGTTTCTCGGTGAGTTTCAGGGCAATGATAATACCTCGACCGATGCGGTCGTGATCAGAGACTACGCGCTCGCGCATTTCGGCGACCGCACGCCGCAGAAATAATGATCCCTGCTCTGCCCCGAATCGACAGAGCGTTATCGCTCGTCAGATCATTCAACAGAAAGGGAGATTACTCAGATGAAACGTGCACTTGTTATAACCATTCTCGGCCTGTTCATTTTCGGCTCAGCTCTGGCCGCGAATGTCTTCAAATTCACCTTCTCCGATGTCAACTATCCTGACGGCAAGGTCGGCACCATTCAGGCATCAGTGAAGACCACTAAAAAGGGCACGGTCACGGTGTGCGATTATTACAGCAATCCGAACGACCAGTACCTCGGCGAATTCCAGGGCAATGACAACACCTCGACCGATGCGGTCGTGGTTCAGGATTACTGCCTCGCACACTACGGCGACCGTCAGTAAGCAAACGTTGATATTCACGCCGGGCGGGTCGCTACAATGGCCTCGCGCTGACCGCCCGGCACGTTTATTGTAATCCGCTATTGGCAGCCTCTTTTTTAGATTTTAAGTTGATGTGCGTTCAGGCGACTGCGAAACCGCACAACTGGCCTGCGCCTGAACGCCTGGGTTGTGCCTTGGGTCATGAGCAATAACTTAAGGCGCATCTGACGCGGGGGCCAACCGGGGCCACGGCCAAACCCCCGCGTTACTATAAATCATCATGCACAACAATCAAACCAGTCATCGCACGACCTCGATTCGATTAATCATCTTACAGGCGTTGATCGCTATCCTGTTTGCGGCAGTGGCGGCGCAGGCTCAGACCGACGCCAAGATAAAAAGGACAAGCCGTTTTATGACCTGGAGCCGGCGGCCCCGATTACGCCTGCGCCTTCGTCGCTTTCCGGGCAGTACGAAAAGGAAGGCATCCGCGTCGAGTTCAACTTGAAAGCCCTCAAGCGGGACGGCGGGCGCGACCTGGGACTGGCCGCAGGAGCCGATGCGGTGGCGTCGTTTCGCCTCGTAGACCAGCGCACGGGCCAGCCCATCACCGGCCTGCATCCCAACGCCTGGTTCAGCGCGCGAGCCGCCGCGCACGTCCCGAACGAGGCCGAATGCAAAGATAAGATTCGCACCTTTATGGCCGGCTCGCTCAGCGCCCGCGCCGATATTGATTTGAACGGCTACATGCTGCTGACGCTCAACCACGATAACACGATCACGTTCATCAACCCGCAGCTCTCGTTCAACATCACCAAACTGGAGAGCATCATTACCCTGCCCGGCAGAGGGAGCGATTGGGCGCTTTCAAAAGACAAAGAATTTCTCTACGTCACGATGCCCGACCAGTCGGCGGTCGCCGTCGTCGATACGGTCACACGCAAGCTCGTCGGCACGATACCGACTGGCGATAAGAGCAAGCCGACGCGCATCGCTCTGCAACCGGATGGCCGTTACATCTGGGTCGGCCTCGACGATTCGCCGTCGGTCGCCGTCATCGACACGACGACCCGCAAGCTTGCGGCAACCGTAGCCGTCGGCGCGGGACTGCATAACATCGCCTTCACCGCCGACAGCCGCATGGCCTATGTGACCAACAGCGGCGCGGACACGGTGACGGCCATTGATGCGGCATCACTGCGCAAGGTCGCCGACATCAGCGTCGCCAAGACGCCGGTAGCCGTCGCCTACAGCGCCGCGAGCAGTTCAATCTACGTCGCCTCGATCAACGGCGGCAGCGTCAGCGTCATCGCGCCCGCCACGCAGCAAGTCGTTAAGACCATCGCCCTCAAGCGCGGCGTCGTGGCCTTGCGCTTTGACCCGACCGGGCGCTACGGGTTCGCCGTCAATCAGATCGAAAGCATCGTTTCGGTCATCGACGCGGCGACCAATCAAGTCATAGCCGAGAGCGCCGTCGTCAAGAGTCCCGATCAGGTCACGTTCACGAACCTCTATGCTTACGTTCGCGGCACCGAGTCGGAGAAGTTTTCGTTGATCGAGATGAGCGAAGTCAAAAAGGGCACGTTCACATCGGTCAACATACAGGCGGGCCAGCTTGCCGCCAGCACCATGCCGCAAGAGATCGGCGTCGCCGACATGATCCAGCCGACGCCCGAAGGCAATTCGGTGATGATCGCCAACCTGCCCGACCAGATGGTCTATTATTACGTCGAAGGCATGATGGCGCCGATGGGAACGCTGCAAAATTACAAGCGCCGACCGCGCGGCTTGATGATCATTGATCGCAGCCTGGCGGAGACGGCTCCGGGCGTCTACACGTCGCCGGTCAAGCTCAGCCGCGCCGGCACCTTTGACGTGTCGCTGCTCGTCGATCAACCGCGCATCGTCAACTGTTTTGAAGCGAAGGTCGCCGACTCGCCTTATGCCGAAAAGGTCAAAGCCAGCGCCTCAACCTTGATCGAGCCGCTGTTCAAAGACAAACGCTTCAAGCCGAGCGAGCCGGTCGCGCTCAGATTCAAAATCAGCGATTCAATCACCCAGCGGGCGCTCACCGGATTGAAGGACGTGATGATCCTGATCTTCGAGCCGCCCGGCATCTGGCAGCAGCGCGTCATGGCCAGAGAAGTCGAGCCGGGTGTCTATGAAGCGACAGAGAATTTTCCGCACGTCGGCCTCTTTAGAGTCATGACGCAGGTGCAGTCGCGCGGCGTCCGCTTCGCCGACCTGCCGTTCACTGGCGTGGCGGTTCTCGACGAAGCGAAGACCGCTGATACGAAACCAGCGAAAGGAGTCAACAAATGAATCATCTGAATCATCGGATTCCAACCCGTCGCAAATCGGCACGCGCCGCACGAATCGCTGGTCAACTGCTGCTGCTCGTCGTCTTCATCGCGCCGCTGGCGACGCCTGCCGCGCAGCGCAAAGCACAGTCATCGCGTCAGGCGATTACCTACGTCTGCCCGATGGACCCGGACGTGAAATCAACGCGACCGGGCAAATGTCCCAAGTGCGGAATGTTCTTACGACCGGCCAGCCAGAAAGCCAGCGCCGACGCGGCGGCGAGCATGGATTCAATGAATTCAGCGGCCAGTCACGATGGCGATGTGACCGAGCCGATGCGCATCCCCGACACACGCGTCGTCGATCAGAACGGCAAGACGTATCGCTTCTATAGCGATCTAGTGAAAGGCAAAACGGTCGCCATCAATTTCATCTTCACGACCTGCACGACCATCTGCCCGCCGCTCACCGCTACCTTTCGCAAAGTCCAGCAGGAGCTTGGCGAGCGCGTCGGGCGTGACGTGCAGATGATCTCGATCAGCGTTGATCCGACCATTGATGTGCCCGACCGGCTGAAAGCGTTTGCGGCGAAGTTCGACGCCGGGCCGGGCTGGACTTTTCTGACCGGCGACAAGCAGGAGATAGATTTGCTGCTCAAGGCGCTCGGCGCGAAAGTCGATAACAAGACGGATCATTCACCGACCGTGCTGGTCGGCAACGACAGCGCCGGTTACTGGACGCGGACTTATGGCCTGGCGCCTGTCGCTACGCTGGTCAAAGTGATCACCGATGCGACGGCGCGAACGGCGAGCGACACGGCGGCGCAGGTTCCTTTGCCGGGCGCGACTGGTAGCGCAGATGAAAGGCAAGTCCAGAAACACGTCGCCGCTGAGCCGGCCACTGCGTCGGGGCCGAAGCTCGAAGCAAAGCAAGTTAAATCGCCCGGCGCGACGGCGGCTTCATACTTTCCCAACACCGTGCTGCTGACGCAGGACAACAAGCCCGTGCATTTCTTTGACGACTTGCTCAAAGGCAAGACGGTCGTGATCAACTTCATGTTCACCACCTGCACGGGCGTTTGTCCGCCGATGACGGCCAATCTGGCGAAGGTGCAGGAATACCTCGGCGAGCGCGTCGGCAAAAGCGTGAACATGATCTCGATCAGCGTTGACCCGACGACGGACACGCCCGCGACGCTCAAAAAGTTCGCCAGCACCTACAAGGTCAAACCGGGCTGGACCTTTCTGACCGGCAAACCGGAAGAAGTCGAGACGGTGCTGCGCAAGATCGGCGGCTTCGTCAAAGATAAGAACGATCACACCAGCCTGGTGATCATCGGCAACGTCGAAACCGGCGAGTGGATGAAGGTCTTCGCCATGACGGCTCCCTCAGAGATGGCCGATATCGTCATCAAGCTTTCAGACGCGAAGCCATGACCTTTCGCAATACCAGAATCATTCTGACGCTCGCCACCATTGCCTTCGCCGTCGCAGCCCTGTTGCTGCCGCAGCGCCAGCTCGCGGCGCAAACGGCAACCGCGCTGACGCCGCAGGAGCAACGCGGCAAGCAGATTTATCTGAAAGGCGTAAGCGAAGGCGGCGAGATGCGAGCGATGCTCGGCAGCGGCGACCTTGAATTGGCGGCCAGCGCGTTTCCTTGTGCGAACTGTCATGGCTTGCGCGGCGAAGGCTCAAGCGAAGGCGGGTTGCAGCCGCCGCCGCTCGATTGGCAGACGCTCGTCGCGCCGCGACGGTCGGCGCTGACCGGGCAGAGTCGCGGCCCTTACAATGAAGCGACGCTCGCACGCGCGATCACTTCGGGCACAGGCGCGGACGGCGGCACGCTACACCCCGGAATGCCGCGTTACCGCATGACTGCCGCGCAGATGGCCGACCTGATTGCGTATTTGAAAAAGCTCGGCAAAGAATCGGACAGCGATCCGGGCGTCAGCGACGCAACTGTCAAAGTCGGCGCGGCGCTGCCGATGAGTGGCCCGCTGACCGCCATCGGCGAAAGCGTGAAAGCGGCTCTCGGAGCCTATTTCGAGGAAGTGAACGGACAAGGCGGAATCTACGGGCGGCGCTTCGAGCTGGTCGTCGCGGATTCGCGCGGCGATGCGGCGGGGACGGCAGAGGCGACGCGGCGGCTGGTCGAGCAGGATGGCGTGTTCGCCATCGTCGGCAGTTTCGAGCCAAGCAGCAGCGAAGCGACGAATGAATATTTAAAGCAGCGAGAGGTGCCGCTGGTCGGCCCGGTAACGCTGTCGCCGCGATTGCCGGCGGTGCCGAACCCTTACGTCTTTTATTTGCTGCCGAGCTTCGCCGATCAATCGCGCTCGCTGGTGGACTTCATCAACGGGGCCGAGATGCGCAAGGCGACTCGGCCCGCTTTGCGCGTCGCCGTTATCTACGCCGAGAACCAGCTCAATCAAGACGCGCTCGCCGGGTTAAAGGCAGAGGCGCAGCTTTACTCGACGGAAATCGTCGCTGAGCAGCATTACCAGAGCGGGCAGCTCGCGCCGCCGGCCCTGGCGCAACGGCTGGCCGAGAGTAAGCCGGATTACATTTTCTTTTTCGGCAGCGGCGATGAATTCACCGCTGTCGCCGCCGAGCTGGAGCGGCTGCGGTCGGACGCCGTATTGCTCAGCTCAACCGTGATGCTGGGCCGCGCCGCGTTCAACCTGCCTCGCCCGGTTGCGGCGCGCACCTACCTGTCTTATCCGGCGTTGCTGCCAGACCGCAACGACTTCACAGAGTTTCTCGCGGTGATGAAAAAAGCCGGGGCCGGCTTGCGCAACACGGGTTTTCAGACGGTCGCCTTCGCCGCCGCAAAGGTCTTCGTCGAAGCGACGAAATCGGCAAGCCGGCAATTGAGCCGCGCCAGTCTGATCAAAGAGCTTGAGCAATTGCGCGATTATAAAACCGGCGTTACGCCGCCCGTGACGTTCGGGGCGAACCGCCGGGTTGGCGCGAGCGGCTCTTACATCGTCAAGCTGGACGTGGATAAAAAACAGTATGTCCCGGTCGGCGACCGCGTGGTGCCGAAAGCGAATTAGTGAAGTCCTGGGAGCGCGGGCATCTTGCCCGACAGACTCTCGCATGCATAAGACTAGCGGGCGAGACGCCCGCGCTCCCAGGCTCATGCTCACTTTTATTGCGCCGGGGTGATGACGATGTTGCGGAAGGTCACTTTACCGTGATCGCCTTGCAACATCAGCGGGCCGGCAGCGCCTTCGTCGCTGTCGAGCGCGCCGCCCGTGATGCCGGGTATCTCTGCATTGTCGATGATCGTCTTGCCATTCAGCGCGACCGTGACGCGCCGCCCGATCAGAGTGATGTCATAACTCTGCCACTCGCCCGGTCGCGCCGAGGCGTTGACGGCCGGTCGCAAAAATCCATAGACGCCGCCCATGCGCAAACTGTCGGTCGCTTTGCCGAAGTCGTCTTGAATCTGCACCTCGTGCCGCCCGCGCAGGTAAACGCCGCTGTTGCTCTTTTCGACGATGTTGAATTCAAGGTGAAGCTTGAAGTCGGTGAACTTCTGCTCGGTGATGATATCAACACAGGGCACGTTGTTGGAAAACGTGCCGCCAGCCACGCTCCAGCAATTACCGCGTTCATTGCTGCGCAGCTTCCACCCCGTCAGGTCTTTGCCGTTGAACAGGTGGATGGGCTTGCCCCACCTGGGCGGCGAGGTGCGCGCCAGATCAGGTGAGCGCACGCCCGTCCACGTGAGCGTCTTGCCGTCGGCGCTTTCAGTCGTGCCTTCCAGACGGTCGCCGTTCAGCCTGCCCTTGAACGTCAGGTCGTGCGCGTTGGTTTCGTACTGCACCGGCACTCTGAAGACCAGCTCGCCGCCTTTATATTCGATCTGCGCGATGTGGCGGTTGCTGCCGAAGCGCCCGACGAAGCGGCCCATCAACTCGGTCTCTTTGCGCAACGAGATTTCGACCCACGACGGGTAAGCGCCATCGGGTGCCTGCACGGTCAAGTCCCAGCGGCCCAGCAGGGCGTCGGCGAATCCCGGCTGCGGCGACTGCGCGACGGCCACCGAGGTCAACAGCGTCAGCAGGCACAACACGGGCGACAGCAATAATGCGAAGCGGAATTTATGCATGATGTCCTCTTTCATTCGGAGATGTTTTGAACCGTCTTGTGTCCCAACCGGGACGTTCACGAGCAATCATACACCAGCGCAGCGATCTTGCCAGCCGCTGAATGGCTCGGCCATCCGTCGCATTGCCTTCACCTACCTTTTATGGTCTTATAAAAGCCTTCCACTTTATCGCTATTGAAACGTTGACGAGCGGGCCGGTGCCGAGGTGGGCCCGCGGAGGTGATTTATGGCCGGCCAAAGCATCGAACGCCGCGACGTGTTGAGAATCCTCACGCTCGCAGCGGCGGCAAGTCAGTTTCCCGGTTTCAAGCATTGGGCGTTCGCTCACGACCATTCGTCTGATGGCCAACACAGGCATGCCATCGAGCAGAAACCGTCAACACCTGTCGAGGCGTACAAGCCGCAGTTTTTCACGATGGAAGAATACCGTCTGGTCGCGCGCCTTGCCGAGTTGATCATCCCTACGGACGAGACGCCGGGCGCGCGCGAAGCCGGCGTCAGCGAGTTCATTGATTTTATGGTGGCAAACGATCCGCCATTGCAGCCGCAGTTCCGGCGCGGCCTGACATGGATGAACGCGCATGCTTTGAAGCTCTACGGCGCGCGCTTTCTCGACATCAGCGCGGAACAGGCGAGCGAGATGTTAAGTAATCTGTCCTACAAAGCTCGCCACCGGCTCGGTGAAGAGGACGGCCAGGCGTTTTTCCGCCTGATACGCGAATACACGCTGATGGGGTTCTACACGTCGCGCGTCGGCATGCAGGTGTTGGACGTTCCCGGCTTGAAGCAATATTACGCGGCGTCGCCGGCCTGCCCGCACGTCGATAATCGCGAGCACATTGGCTTAAAACCGACCTACTAACGACCTATGCAGATCAAAAAAGCCAGCAAAGTGTATGACGCCATCGTGGTCGGCACTGGCGCGGGCGGCGGCATGGCGATCAAGACGCTGTGCGAAGCGGGCTTGAACGTGCTCGCGCTCAATTCGGGCCGCCGCCTCGATCCGGCCACAGATTTTCGCAATCACAAGATGAGTTACGATCTGAAGTATCGCGGCTTCGGCGACCCGAAGCGGCGTGACCAGTATTATCATATCGAGAACGAGTACAGCGATGGCCTGTGGGAACACGGCATCGCTTACACGACCGCGCCCGGCACGCAATGGGAATGGCCGCGCTGTCACGCGGTCGGCGGCAAGACGAATTTTTGGGGGCGCTCGGCGGCGCGCTTCGGCGACATCGATTTTCGCGCTGCCAGCCTCGACGGCTTCGGCGCAGACTGGCCGGTGACTTATCAGGAGATCGCGCCTTACTACAGCCGCGTCGAGCGCATGATCGGCGTGTGCAGCACGGTGCAGAATCGTCCGAGCAATCCCGACGGCGAGTACCTGCCGCCATTCAATTTTCGTTGCATAGATTACATTCTGCAAAAAGGCTGCGAGAAAGTCGGCGTGCCTTACCTGCCGGATCGTCATGCTCAATTGACCGTTGCGCACAACGGCCACCCGAAGTGCCATTACTGCGGCAACTGCACGGAAGGCTGCGACACCGGCTCATTCTTTTCGACGCCCTGGTTCCTGCTGCCGGCGGCGGAAAAGACCGGCAAGCTCGAACTGCGCACGGACGCCGTCGCTCGTCACGTTATCGTCAACGATCACGGGCAGGCCCGCGGCGTCGCTTATGTTGATCGCAAGAGCAAACAAGAGATCGAAGTCTACGCGAAGGTCGTCATCCTGGCCGCCTCGTGCGTCGAGACGGCGCGCATCATGCTCAACTCGAAATCGCGCCAGTGGCCGACCGGCATTGCCAACTCAAGCGGTCAGGTCGGGCGCAACCTCTGCGATCATCTCTATGGCACGACCGGCAATGGTTACTTGCCGCACCTGCTCGGCCAGCCGAGCTTTCCCGATAACGTGTCGGCGGCGCAAGTCGCATGGATGCCGCGCTGGCAGAACCTCGCCAACCCGCGCGCAGAAAAATTCATTCGCGGCTATTCGGTCTATCCTTATGGCGGCTGCGGCGATTATCCCTGGTACTCCAGCCGGCTCGAAGGCTTCGGCTCTGCGTTCAAACGCGACATCAAACGCTATTACCCGACGCCGGTCGGCTTCTATTGCCAAATTCCTTCGCTGCCGTCGGCGACCAACTTCGTTGACATCGACCCGCAGGTGAAGGACATTTACGGCATTCCGGTCGCTCGCCTACATTTTCAATGGGGCGAGAATGAATTGTTGATGTGGGAGCACGCCAAGAACGTTTGTCACGACGTGATCAAAGCGGCGGGCGGCGAATACTGGGGCGCGGCCGAGCACCCGGAAACGCCCGGCTACAGCCTGCACGAAACCGGCACCTGTCGCATGGGCGATGACGCAAAGAAGTTCGTGACGAATCGTTTCGGCCAGACTCACGACGTGCCGAACCTCTACTGCGCGGACGCCAGCGTCTTTCTCTCTTGCACGGACAAGACGACGACGCTGTCGATACTGGCTTTCACTCTTCGAACCTCGGAATACCTGATTGAAAACTTTCGCGCGGGCAAACACTGAACCGCCCGCGTGAACGGCTCAAAGGTGACGGTCGTGCTCGGAAACGACGAGATCGGTCATTCATCAAGCGGCATCGAGTGGCGCGGCCCGGCGACGGATTACGAGGCGACGAGCCGGCTCGCCTGTGATCTGATCATCGAAGCCTTGCGCCGCAAGCCGGCGATGTTACTGTGCGCCGCGTCGGGGTTGACGCCGCTCGGTTGTTACGAGTTGCTCGCTGAACGCAGGCGCGCCGAGCCGGCGTTGTTTGATCGGCTGCGCGTGTTGAAGCTCGACGAATGGGGCGGGCTGCCGATGGACGATCCGGCGACGTGCGAGACTTACCTCCGCCGGCACCTGATCGAGCCGCTCGGCATCAGTGATGATCGTTATCTCACATTCGCGAGCGACGCGCCTGACCCCGAAGCCGAGTGCCGCAGAGTCCGCCGCCTGGTGGCCGAGCACGCACCGATAGACCTGTGCCTGCTGGGCCTCGGCGTAAACGGGCATCTCGGCTTGAACGAGCCTGCCGCGTCGCTCTCGGCCTTCGCGCACGTCGCCGCGCTGGCCGAGAGTTCGAGAGAACACGCGATGCTCAAGCAAGCCGCGCGACAACCTTCGTATGGCCTCACGCTCGGCATGGCCGAGATACTGGCGGCCCGAAAAATCATCCTGCTCGTCAGCGGCGCAAGCAAGCGGAGCCCGCTGGAAAAGTTACATTCATCACAAATCTCGACGGCATTCCCGGCTTCGCTGTTGTGGCTACACGGTGACGTGACATGTCTCTACGACCGCGGAGCAACATTGGGCGCGTTAGAAAATTCTGCTGAAAGGTAATCATTATGGCCAATCTCACACGAGTCGGCATCATCGGCTCGCAATTCATCTCGACAATTCATGCCGACGCGCTGCGGCAATGCGCCGGGGCCGAGTTGTTCGCCGTCGCTTCGCCCAACGAGCAGCGCGTCTCGACATTCGCCGAACGCTTCGACATCCCGCACCACTTCACCGACTATCGCCGGATGCTGGAGATGGACGAGATCGAAATGGTTGTGGTCGGCGTGCCCAACGATCTGCATTGCCAGGTGGCCGTAGACGCCGCCGCCGCCAGCAAGCACGTCGTCATGGAAAAGCCCCTGTGCTTGAATCTCGCCGAAGCCGACCGCATGATCGATGTGTGCCGGCGGGCCGGCGTCAAGTTGATGTATGCCGAAGAGCTTTGCTTCGCGCCGAAGTATGTCCGCCTCAAGCAACTGCTCAATTCGGGCGCGCTCGGTCAGCCCGTGCTGATCAAGCAGTCGGAAAAACACGATGGGCCGCACGCCGCGCACTTCTGGGACGTGAATCGCGCAGGCGGCGGCGTCACGATGGATATGGGTTGTCACGCCATCGAGTTCTTCCGCTGGATGCTGGGCCGGCCCCGGATCACATCCGTCTACGCGCATATGACGACTTCGGTGCATGCGGACAAGACGCACGGCGACGACAACGCAATCCTCATCCTTGAGTTTGAAAACGGCGTGACGGCGATGGCCGAAGAGAGCTGGACGAAGCTGGGCGGCATGGATGATCGCGCCGAAGTGCACGGCTCCGAAGGCATCGCTTACGCGAACCTGCTGCAAGGCAATTCCATTCTGACCTACAGCCGCGCCGGCTATGATTACGCGGTGGAGAAGGCCGGCTCGACTGTCGGCTGGAGTTTTACGATTTATGAAGAAGCGTGGAATTATGGCTTCCCGCAAGAGATGGCCCACTTCGTTGACTGCGTGCGGCGCGACCTTCAACCGCAGGTCACGGGCGAAGACGGGCGGGCCGTGCTCGAAGCCATCTTCGCGGCTTACGAATCAGCCGGCAGCGGGCGTAAGATTGAATTGCCATTTCATACCGATGCGGCAAAGCCGTATGATCTGTGGCGCAGAGGATAATTTCATTGCAATCTACATCACATGCACAACGAGCGAAGAACTGAGCCCGCCGCTGAGCCTCGCCTAACGAATCGCGCAGCCCGGCAGCGGCACCGCGCCCGGCGAAAAGCGAAAGGCATCCCCGGCTGGTGGGGCCGGCTGCGCTTGCTGATCTGGTCGTGGTGGGCATGGGCCGCCGCCGCGCTCATCTTTTACATTGATCATCGTTCAGGTACGGCGCTCGGCCTGATCATCACCGCGTTTTTCATCTACCTGTTTGCGCCCAGAGAAGGCTCGCCGTCTTACGGCCTCGACCACGAGTTCTGCATTGATTCGGATGAGTTTCTAAGCACGGTGGTCGGCGCAACGGGGGCCGCTTTTCTGCGCGGCAATTCATTCAACATCTACAACAACGGCGATCAGTTCTACCCGGCAATGATGGATGCGATTGAGCGGGCTGAACACTCGATCACCATCGAAGCTTACATCTACTGGGAGGGCAAGATCGGCAGGCGCTTCGCCGACGCGCTCGCGGCGAAGGCGCGCGCAGGCTTGCCGGTCAAGATACTGCTCGACGCGGTCGGCTCGTCCACCATCGGCGCGGACATCTTGCAGGCGCTGGAAGCGGGCGGCTGTCAGGTTGAGTGGTATCACCCCGTGCGCTGGTACAACCTCAACCGCGTCAACAACCGCACGCACCGCAAGTCGCTGATCATCGACGGACGCATCGGCTTCACGGGCGGCGCTGGCATTGCCGATCACTGGCAAGGCAACGCCGAAGACGCGCACCACTGGCGCGACATACAGGTTCGCATCGAGGGGCCCGCCGCCATGACTTTGCAGACCGGCTTCGCTCGCAACTGGCTCGAAACGACGGGCGAGATGGTTTCGGGGCCGACCTACTTCCCGCCGCTCGAAGAGGCCGGCCAGATGGCGATTCAATCGATTCTCAGCTCGCCCGAAACCGGCTCCTCGACGGTGCGCATTATGTACTATCTCTCGATTGTCTGCGCGCGCAAGTCCATACTGATCGCCAACCCATACTTCGTCCCCGACAGGGCGGCGCTCGACATTCTGATTGAAGCGAGAAGGCGCGGCGTCGCCGTCAAGATCATGGTCGCCGGCATTCACAACGATTCGCGGCTGGCCCGATTCAATAGCACGCGGCTGTACGGCCCGCTGCTCAAGCACGGCATCGAGATTTATGAGTATAACCGCACGATGCTGCACCATAAGTACATGGTGTGCGACGGCGTGTGGGCGACGGTGGGGACGACCAATTTTGATAACCGCGCCTTTGCGCTCAACGACGAGAACAACGTCTGCGTGCACGACCGCCGCGTCGCCGCCGAGTTTGAAAGCATCTTTGCCAACGACCTGACGGCCTGCGTCAAAGTCGAATTGGGCGAGTGGCATCGGCGCGGCTTGATGACGAAAGCGGCAGAGGCGTTCGTCTCGTTGCTCAAAGAGCAGGTGTGATGGCTCGGTGTGACCTGAGCGGCCAATGTGGTAGAGTTTTTCATGTCATATGTCATTGTGGACGAGCTTGTGCAGTCAACCCCGACTAACCCGGAGCACTTTTATGGGTGAAGTGGCAAAGCCAAAAAGCAATGACGAGATGAGTGACGAAGAGAAGCGCGAGCATGTCATCCGGCTCGCGTTCGGCGGCGACCCGCAACGCTTTGAAGAGTTCTGTAACGTCCTGCGCGCCGCACTGCCCGAAGGCACGGGCGCGGTCTTGCGCGGCAGCTCCGTGACCGGCGTGCGTTATGATGACGGCGCACCGTTTGACGCCGACGGGCCGGGCACCAGCGACCTCGACCTGACACTATTGGGCGATAAAGTCATCGACCTCTACATCCTCGACGGCTTCTACGTGCCGAAGGTTCACTCTAAGCCGCTCAGCGACAAAGACCCCGACATCGCTCCCGACCTGATCCCGTTGCGCGAGAAGCTGCAACGCATGGTCGGGCGGCCCGTCAACATCCAGGCGTCGCGCGATTTTGTCATTGCCTTTCGCGGCGACTTCATCGGCCAGCCTTATCTCACCTTGATCGAAAAACCCGAAGACTGATGATCCTCAAACTGCTCAGCTACAACATACGCTACGGCGGAGTCGGGCGAGAGGAGCACCTCAGTGCGGTGATTCGGGAGTGTAACCCCGACGTGGTGGTCTTTCAGGAGGCGACGCGAACGGCCGTCATTGAGAGCGTGGCGCGCACAACCGGCATGCCGATCTGGGCGGCGCGGGCGGGCCACTCGCTCGCCTTTATGAGTCGCTTGCCAATCGCTCATTATGAATGGCATCGCCCGCCGGGCACGCGCCACCCTTACCTTGAGATTGTCCCCGCCGATGCCGAGTTGCGCATTTTCGGGCTGCACCTGAGCGCCGTCCATTCAAACTGGACGGAGTGGCGGCGCATCAGAGAGCTGCGCGCCATGCTCAAAGACATCGAGAAACATCAGGACGGTTATCATGCCATCGTCGGCGACTTCAACACGCTCGCGCCGGGTGCGCTGCTCGACGTTGGTCGCCTGCCGCTGCGTTTGCGCGCGCTGGTCTGGTTGGGCGGCGGCAAGATTCAATGGCGTGTCATTCAGATTATGCTCGACGCACACTACGTCGATGGCTATCGCAGCCTGCACCCTACGGATGCGGGTTTCACGTTCCCGACCTGGGATCCGCACATCCGCCTCGACTACCTCTTCCTGCGGCAAGGATTCGCCGGGCGGCTGAAGGCTTGCGAGGTCATCAATCACCAACCGCTGGTCGCGCAAGCTTCGGACCACCTGCCGCTGCTGGCCGAGCTTGAGATGATTTGAAAGCGCGAAATCAGCGCGAAAAAATGCTAAAGTCTTCGCTGTAAGACGGAGAAACTTCCTTAGGACGGTGAGAAGATGAAATCATTGAGACATTTCGTGTGGCTCTCGCTCGCCTTGAGCCTCATCGCGGCCGGCTGCGAGACGCCGCCCGCCACGCAATCTCAGAAGGAGACCGGCAACATGCCTGACCAGGCGCAACTCGAACAGATGATCGCGCGCTTTGCGCCGACTGAAGTCGCCGCCGATACCGCGCCGCTTTCGCCGGGCGACCGTCAGGCGCTCGATAAGCTCATTCAAGCGGCGCGGCTGATGGACGACATCTTCCTGCGCCAGGTGTGGAGCGGCAATGTTGACCTGAAGGCGAAGCTGGAAGCCGATAAGTCGCCGCTCGGCCAGGCGCGGCTGCATTACTTCATGCTCAACAAAGGCCCGTGGTCGCGGCTCGACCACAAGGCGTTCATTCCCGGCGTGCCGGCCGAGCAGCCGCCCGGCGCGGGCTTTTACCCCGATGGCCTCGGCAAAGATGAATTCAACACGTGGGCGCAGACGCTTTCTGCGGACGAGCGCAAACAGGCCGAAGGCTTCTTCACAGTCATTCGCCGTGACGCTGGCGGCAAGCTGAAGATCGTGCCTTACAGTCAGGAGTATCAGCAGTTCCTCGCGCCCGCCGCGAAGCTCTTGCAGGAGGCGGCGAGTTTGACGACGAACGCGACGCTCAAAGATTTTTTGACGAAGCGCGCCGATGCGTTTTTGAACGATAAGTATTACCTGAGCGACGTGGCGTGGATGGATCTGGACGCGCCGATTGACGTGACCATCGGGCCGTATGAGACCTATGAGGACGAGCTGTTCGGCTACAAAGCGGCGTATGAGGCATTCATTACATTACGAGACGAGGCCGAATCGGCCAAGCTCGTCAAGTTCAGCAGCTACCTGCAAGAGCTGGAAAACAACCTGCCGATGGATGCGCGCTTCCGCAACCCGAAGCTCGGCGCGGCTTCGCCCATCCGCGTCGTCGATGTGGTCTTCGCGTCGGGCGACGGCAATCGCGGCGTGCAGACGGCGGCCTACAACCTGCCCAACGACGAGCAGGTCGTCAAAGAGAAAGGCTCGAAGCGAGTGATGCTCAAGAACATGCAGGAGGCCAAGTTTAATAAGGTGCTCGTCCCCATCTCGAAAGTCTCGCTCGACCCGGCGCAGTCGTCGCAGATTTCCTTCGACGCCTTCTTCACACACATCCTCATGCACGAGCTGCTGCACGGCCTCGGGCCGCACAACATCACCGTCGGCGGTAACAGTACGACCGTGCGCGGACAGCTCAAGGAACTCTACTCGGCGATTGAAGAGGCCAAGGCCGACATCACGGGGCTGTGGGCGCTGCAATACCTGATTGACAAGGGCGCGATTGACCGCGCGATGGAGCGCGACCTCTACACGACCTATCTGGCCAGCTCGTTCCGTTCGGTGCGCTTCGGCATTGCGGAAGCGCACGGCAAGGGGCAGGCGTTGCAGTTCAATTACCTGAGCGACGAAGGCGGCATCACGTACAACGAAGCGACGGGCACTTTCGGCATTGACCCGGTGAAGATCAAAGATGCCGTGCGCAAGCTCACGAATGAAATCCTAACGCTGCAAGCCGAAGGTTCTTACGAAAAGGCAAAAGCGATGCTGGATAAGTATGGCGTGATTCGCCCGCAAATGCAGAAGGCGCTCGACAAGCTGAGCGATATCCCTGTAGACATCGAGCCGCGCTTCACATTGGCCGAACGCGTTCCGTAAGAATGACCACACAAGAAAGCGGGCCGGATATAGAGTCCGGCCCGCTCGATGCAAATTATGTCCTGTGACAATTACCAGCGTCCGTAGCCGCCATACTGGCGATAGCCTTGCGCATAGCCCCTGCGGAAGCCATCACGGTAAGCGGCGTTACCACTACGAAAGTGACTGGAGTTATTCGGATTGAAGGAGCGCCGATCACGCGCGTCCTCTTGTCCGCGGTCGAGGCCATCACGGAAGCCCCGCTGCTCTTCATACGAACCGCCGTAGTTGCCGCCATAGTAGCCGCCGCTATAACCACCATACGGGTAGACTCGCGGGACGACACGCGGGGCAACGTAGACGTAACGGTTACGCGACTGTTGACGACGCCACGCCCATTCGCGCTCGCGTTCGATCTGCTGACGGCGTGCCCAGTCGCGGTCCCGATTCCAATTGCGGTCGCGTTCGTGATGGTCATCGCGATCACGCCAGCGACGATCCTGCGCTTGAGCCGTCGTGCTCAGAACGGTCGCACTGCCGATGCCCAGCACGAGCGCCAGCGCCGTTCCCGCCGCTGCCTTCTTCAGCCATTGTAAGTTCATATTTTCAGTCCTTCCTTTCCCTTCAACGCACCCCATCTTGTTCTGGTACCCTCACCCAATAAGATTACAACCCCTATGCCAAAGGTGGCCTGCCGGCTAAACAATTATTCTGAGGCCGTGCGACCGGCTATCGGGCAGGATGTGAAGACAGGAGGACACGCCGGCAAGTCACCCTGAACGGGTTCAAGACGCCGACCGACGATTGATTACGGCTCGTGAGGCCGGCTTACTTTCGCGCCTGCATGCGGCTGCGAATCGAATCAAGCTCCTTTTGCAAGGCCATGTACTCGGCGTTCGCGCGTTCGACATCGCGGCGTTTGCGCAACAGCCGGGCGCGCACGCGCGCGGGCGGCGATTGATCGAGCCGTGCGCTGGCGCGCTGCGTCTCGCGGTACTCGCGCAAGACGCGCTTGACGTTCTCGGCGTATTCTTTCACCTGGCGCTCCAATTCGGCAGCGCGTTTTTTCAGACTCTGTGGCACGTCTGACCTCTCCTTGGAAGGCTAGAACTGCCTGCACACCGGGGGAAGGCGGCCCGGTCAGTCGGAGCTTCCGAGACAGTTAAGGTAAAGACTTAACTTTGCTGTTGCAACCGACTGAAAAATTATGATATTGTCCGTGTCGTGGGAATAAAGCTTCCGGGCCATGGGTGGGGCCACAGCCCGGATGTGGTATCGGTGGTGCGCAAGACGTTGGAATATCGAAGCTGTGGGGAGCCGAAATATTCCGAATTGAGGTTTGATCTAGCGCACCACCTTTATACTTCAACCGCTTGTGGGTGTCAACAACTTAAGCTGCACCGGACAGCCCCCGGCGAGAGTCAGGCAGGAAAGTCCCATGTTTTCAAACGAAGCCCTGAGCCGTATTCTCACCGAAGCCGACCGCATCGTTCAAGATGCACAGGCGCTGCTCGACCGCGCCACCGCTACCGGCGAAGCCGATTTGATCGAAGCCGCCAGCAATAATCTCCGACAGGTGATCGAGAACCGCGACCGTCTGAATCGCGTCTTTGCCTTGCGGCTGGTGAGCGCCGACGCGCCGGCCTGAAGCATCACCAGACTTACCGAAAGAATTCAATCGCTTCACGCCTTAATCGACCGCCGCTCACCTGTGACTTGAGATGTCAGCCCACCGACATTGCAGGTAGCCCTTTAACCGCGCGTGCGCGCCGCGCCGGTTGCGAGCGCAACATCGCGCTTGATTGCTGTGCCCTTGCCGCCCCCGTATACTTTGAATATGAAACCGGAGCGCAAGCCGGAGCGACTGGTAAAGCTCAACGTGATTCAGCCTCGATCCGTGCTGAACCGTTCCGGCATGGGCGGCTTCACGCTCAACCCTTACGTCGGCTGTGTGGTTGGCTGCGCGTACTGCCTCGAAGGCAACACGCTTATCACAATGGCGGATGGCACGACCAAGCCAATCAAGGATATTGGGATCGGTGAAGCAATTGTTGGCATCAGGCGTGCAAACCACAAAGGCGGTGGGTGGTCGCATCGCTACACTCAAGCCACGATCCTTAACAAGATCAAAACGCTAAAGCAGGCGTTTGAAATCATGCTTGAAAATAATAATCGCGTAATCTGTTCGGGCGATCATCGCTGGCTGACTGATCGTGGATGGAAATACACGATAGGCAAAATGCAAGACTATGGCAGACGGCCATATCTCACGGTCAATAACTTCATTCAAGGCGTAGGACGTGCACACCAAACGCCGTCGGAGACCGAAGAATATAGAAAAGGCTATCTTGCGGGGATGATCCGAGGCGATGGTTTGCTCGCAAGATACGACTATTCGGGGAAATATAAACGCCGTAACAGAAAGCATGTACAGACTAACGACATTCAGCATCATTTCAGACTCGCGCTCAGTGACTTTGAAGCTCTCCGGCGAGCAAAGACGTATCTGAGCGGGTTTGGTGTTGAAACAATAGACATTGAGTTTGGCAATCGCAACGGTCACAAACCCATGCGAGCGATTCGCAACCACTCACGAGCGGCATTCGAAACCATAACTGACCTGGTAGCCGACGGAAATTCAACAGAATGGTTGCGCGGGTGGCTTGCCGGAATATTCGACGCAGAAGGCAGTTTTAGTCAGATAGTGCGAATATCAAACACCAATGAGCAAATACTTAAAATTACATTCGATGCATTCGCGGCACTCGGCATGAGCACAGTACGCGAAGATAGAGTAGGAGCCGCGTCAATGATAAGACTACGCGGCGGTCTGGGTGAAATCACAAAATTTTTCCAACTCACCGCGCCCGCTATCAGCAGAAAATGCGATATTAGTGAAACGGCTTTAAGGCATAAAATTCGCGTTGTGGAGATCAAGCCTCTAGGCGAAGTGCTGCCCATGTTTGACCTCACTACATCAACAGAAAATTTCATCGCCAACGGATTGGTCAGCCATAATTGCTACGTGCCACACATGAAGCACAAGCAGTTGGAAGCGCGCACGTGGGGCACTTATGTGGATGTCAAGGAAGGCGTGCCGGAACTGCTCGATAAACAATTGCGGCGCTTGCCGAAGCCCACGCGCGTGTTCATGTCAACCGCGACCGACCCTTATCAGCCCGTCGAAGAGCATTACCAGATCAGCCGGCGCATCCTTGAAGTCTTTGCGCGCCACCCGCAGCACAGCTTATTCATCTTGACCAAGCAAACACTGGTCGAGCGCGATGCGGATTTAATCGCGCGCTTGCCGCGCGTCGCCGTCGGCATGAGCATTTCGGTGATCGACGACCGCCTGGCCGAGATCATCGAGCCGTGGGCCGCGCCGACCAGCCGCCGGCTGGCCACCATTCAGCAGCTATCGGCGCGCGGCATTCCGACTTACCTGTTGTGGGCGCCGGCTTTTGTGCCGGTGCCGATGACGCGCGAGTTTGTTCAAACGGCGCTCGCCACGATTGCCGAAAGCGGGACGCAGGCACTGTCACTCGACAGCTTGAATTATCGCTCGCGCCAGCCCGCGGGTTTGTCGAGGCGGCTGGCGCGCGAAGGTCATGCCCCGGCGACTGCCGCGCAGGTGCAGTGGATTCGCCAGCAAGCCGAACGGCTGGGGCTGGCGCGCCGTCTCGATCTGGTCGCGCCGGAATCTGAAATTGCCGAGCTTCAGCCGCTGCTGCCATTCGAGTAACCAATCGGCAGGCTGAAACGTGAAATAAGATGGGCAGAAGATGAAAGGGCATCGGTAGTACAACAGAGGGCCGCAGGTATACCAATTACCTTGATGGCTTTCGTGCAAGCTGTGAGGACAGCAAGAGCAAGAGGTAAAGATGTCAGCCAGTCATATTGTAATCGTTGGCGGCGGATTCGCCGGACTCTACACCGCGCTGGAGCTTGAAAAACGGCTCAAGCACGAGCGTGATGTCACGGTGACGCTGCTCAATAGCGAAAACTTTTTCCTGTTCACGCCGATGTTGCCTGAGGCCGGCGCGAGCAGCATCGGCACGCGTCACATCGTTAGTCCTTTACGAAAACTTCTGAAGCGCACGCGCTTTGCCGAAGTCGAAGTGGCCGGCATTGATTTCGACGCGCAGACCGTTTCAGCGCGTCACAGCCTGACCGGCGCGTGGCGCGAGTTTCATTACGATTATCTGGTGCTGACGCTGGGCGGCGTCACCAATTACTTTGGCGTTCCCGGCGCGGCGGACTTTGCGATGCCGTTCAAGACGCTGGGCGACGCCATCTACGTCCGCAATCACACAATCGACATGCTCGAAGAAGCCGCCGTCGAGCCGGAACGCGCCGACGAGTTGTTGACCTTTGCTGTCGTCGGCGGCGGCCTCACGGGCGTCGAAGTGGTCGGCCAGATCAACGACTTTGTGCGCGAAGCGGCGGATTATTATCCCGAAATAGACCACCGCAAGATTCGCGTGCTGCTCGTCGAAGCCGGGCCGCGATTGATCGCCGAAATGAACGAGAAGCTCGCGGCGTTTGCTGAAAAAGTGCTCGTCAAGCGCGGCGTCGAGGTGCGGACGAACACCGCCGTCGTCCGCGTCGAACAAGACCATCTGGTGCTTGCGACCGGCGAACGGATTCCGACGCGCAGCGTCATCTGGGGCGCGGGCGTCGCGCCCAACCCGCTGCTGGCCGGTATGAATCTGCCGAAAGAGCGCGGGCGTTTGCGCGTCAACGAGTATCTCGAAGTCGAAGGCGCGCACAACGTCTGGGCGCTTGGTGATTGCGCTCACATTTTGAATCCGAAGACCGGCAAGCCGCACCCGGCAACGGCGCAGCACGCCGTCCGCGAAGGCAAGCGCGCGGCGCGCAACATTGCGGCGCTGTTCGGTCGCGCAAAGCGGCAGCCATTCGATTACGACACGATGGGGCAGATGGCGATTGTCGGCGAGCGCACGGGCGTCGCCGACGTGATGGGCCTGCGCTTTTCCGGTTACTTTGCATGGTTTCTGTGGCGGACCTATTACCTGATGCGCATCCCGCAACTCGAAAAGCGGTTGCGCGTCGTGTTGGACTGGACGCTCGATCTGTTCTTCAGCCGCGACCTCGTGCAGTTGGCCGTCACGCGCGAACGCCAGTTGGTCGCCAAAGCTACGCCGGGTGTGAAATAGCATGGGGTTCCGCCTGAAAGCGAAACTCCATGCGTTTCATGCGTTTCAAAAATCGAGCGGTTGCAAATCGGGCTCGACCCAATGGCGGCGGGCTTCGTCGGATTGCAACCGCTCGCGCGTGTAGTAAGCGAAGATGATTCGCGAATCGCCGAGCCGCGTCATTACATCGTTGACGATGGTATACGCGGGCCGCGTCGCGTCCGTGCTCGCCACCGCCTTGCCGATCACCTTAATCCAAAACCATGTGATTGTTTCATGATAGATAGTGATGTTGTGCCATTTGACGTAACGCTGAAGCCCGTCGTAAATGCGCGCGGCGGCCTGCGCTTCGGGCAGTTTCAGAAAACACCACGCGCTCATGGCAACGTGAGCGTGATGCGACACGTCATCGGGCGGCAACTCGCACGACTCGAACCTTACGACCAGCGCCTCGACCTCGGCGTCGCTCGTGTACGGCGTATGGGCTTTGTCACTCATCATTCCTCCGCGTCAACGCGGCGCAAGCTATCAAGCTTACCCCTGTCGAAAATAAAAAGCCCGCGCTTCGCTTAAGCGACGGGCTTCATCTTTCAGCCAATAAAAAATCCGCCGACGCTTCACGCATCGGCGGATCGTTTCATATTCTTGTCGAGCAAAAGTATATGCCGAGTGCCGAAATGAATTCAAGCACAAAGTATTTGCGGCACGCGCCCGCAACTCTCGCGCTTTCACATTCGCGCCGCCGCCGTGTAGAATGGTGCTTGAATTATGTCGGCCTCAGTGACGCCTTTCAAAGTTGGCAACGTAGAACTCGGCGGCGGCGAACTGTTTCTCATCGCCGGCCCCTGCGTTGTCGAAAGCGAAGCCCACGCCATGAAGATGGCTGAAGCCATCAGCCGCATCAGCCGTCAGCTCGGTGTGCCTTACATCTTCAAAGCCTCTTACGACAAGGCCAACCGCACGTCGGCCACGTCGCATCGCGGCCCCGGCGTCGAAGAAGGCTTGCGCGTGCTTGGCCGCGTCCGCAGCGAGTTCGGTCTGCCCGTGCTCACAGACGTTCACGAAACCACGCAGGTGCGCGCCGCTGCCGAAGTCGCCGACGTGTTGCAGATTCCGGCCTTTCTCTGCCGGCAGACCGATTTGATCGTCGAAGCCGCGCGCACGAATCGGGCCGTCAACATCAAGAAAGGCCAGTTTCTCGCGCCGCACGACATGCGCAACGCCATTGCGAAAGTCACGTCGCAAGACAACCGGCGCGTCATCATCACCGAGCGCGGCACGAGCTTTGGCTACAACAATCTCGTCGTAGACTTTCGCGGCCTGCCGATCATGCGCGGCTTCGGCTATCCGGTCGTTTATGATATTACTCACAGTTTGCAGCGGCCCGGCGGACTGGGTACGGCGACCGGCGGCGATGCCGAGCTCATCGAATACATGGCGCGGGCCGGCGTCGCCTGCGGCGTGGACGGCGTCTTTATGGAAGTCCACGACAACCCGGCGGCGGCGCTCTCGGATGGGCCGAACAGTTTGCCGCTCGAACGCCTCGCGCCGCTGCTTGAAACGCTCAAAGCCATTCACGCGCTGGTGAAAGATCAGTTGTAGGGACCTAAGCTCTGCCTATACCGTTTTGCCAAAGGTTTCGGTTGTAATGCTCAAAAAGTTCTCATTCGCTTTCATCATCGGCCTGCTGCTGGCCGTCACGGCGGCGGCGCAGGAAGTCGAAGTAGACCGCTACCAGATCAGCGTGCGCGTTGACCCGGCGGCCAGCGCCGCCGATTGCCGCGCTGCGATCAACATCGTCAACCTTGGCCAGTCGCCAAAGACCAAGCTCTACTTCCGCCTGACCAAGATGGCGAAAGTCACTTCGGCTACGGTCAACGGCGCGACCGCGCAGGTCGAAACGTCGGACGACCGCCGCGTCACCGGGCTTAATCAAGTAGTTGTCTCGACCGATGCCGGCGTTGCGCCAAACGCCACCGCCAAAGTCGAGTTCAGTTATCGCATCGAAGCGCCCGAATCGTCGCCCCTCATCCACATCTATCCCGGCGAAGTGCTGCTCGCGCCAGAGGCCATCTGGGTGCCGATGCCGTCAACCGTCTTCACCTTCTACGGCCCGATCACCGCGCCGTTCGCGCTCGACGTGAATGTAGCCTCGGCCACAAATAATTTTCGCGGGCTGTCGGCGGGCGCGATGAAACCGAATGGCGCGGCGGTGAGTTTCGAGCAGCCGCTCAATTCCCTGCCCTTTCTGCTGGCGAGCAACTACGATCAGCCGGCGAGCGCGGATGCCGGCGGCGTCCATATCGAAGTCTACACGCCGCCGGGCCTCACGCTGGCCACCGACCCGAAGACGGCAGGCGCTGCGGCTGCCGTCAAACGCGTGAGCGACGAGGCCGGGCGCGCAATCGAGTTCTTGACGAAGACGCTCGGCCCGCCGCCCGCCGGGGCTTCGCTGCGCATCATCTCGTCGGCGCGGGCCAGCAATCTGGTCGTGCCCGGCGCGCTGGTCTTGAACGAGCAGGTCTTTCGCCGCGATACGATCACCGAATCCACCATCGAAGCCATCGCCGACGCCGTGGCGCGGCTGTGGATCGAAGGCCGCGTGCGGGTTCGCGGCATCGAAGCGCGCACCGGCCAGCGCCCGCGCAGCGTCGCCTTCCTGCGCGACTCGCTGCCGCGCTATCTGGCAACGCTCTACTTTGAAGACCGCTTCGGCAAAGAGGCCGGGCGCGACGCCTTCGAGCGCCTGCGCTGGAGCTATACGCCGGTCGCGCAATCGGGCCGCGATGCGGAATTAGGATTACAAACCATCGCGCTGCCGAATTACACCGCGGCGGTCTTTGCGAAAGGCCCGCTCGTCCTGCGCTTGATCGGCGAGACGATGGGCCGCGACAAACTTCTCTCTGCGATCAAGACGATATTCGCCGTCGCGCAGACCAAGGTCGTGACGCCGGACGATTTCCGCGCCGCCGTCGTCAAAAGCGGCGGTCCCGAAATCGAGAAGCTCTTTCAGCAATGGCTCGACACCATCACCGAGCCGGACGTGATCGTCGGCGCACCGCTCGCTTCCGACAAGCCCAACACGCAACGCATCAACCTGCGCAATCTCGGCACAGGCGAGGTGACGGTGAAGCTGCTGGCGATGACCGCTTCCGGCAAGCCCGTGACCACGACCGTCACCGTGCCTTCAGAGAACATCGTGACGGCAGAGATACCGACGGCTGAAAAGATCACCGCCGTCGAAGTCGATCCCGACAAGCTGCTGATTCAGACGAGCTATGACAACGACGCGCGCGACGGCGACATGAAATTGCCGCGCCCGTCGGCGCAGACGCTCTTCAATCAGAGCATCGCCGCTTTCAACAAAGCCGACTACGCCGAAGCCGAAAGCAAGCTGCGCGAGGCCGTACGGCGCGACCCAACTAACGCGATTGTTCACGCATGGCTAGGGCGGACGCTGGCGGCGGAAAAGAAATTCGATGAAGCCACTTCAGAAGCCAACGCCGCGATCAAGATCGAGCCGGCGGTCGGCTCGGCCCTGGCGTGGGCGCACGTCACCTTAGGCCAGGCGGCGATGGCGCGCAATCAGGCGGCAGATGCGGTGACGGCGTTGCGCCGCGCTATCGTCGAAGCCGAAGAGACGCCGGCACAATTCGCCGCGCGCTCGACGTTGATTCAAGCCGAGCGTGCCGCCGCTCAACTGCCACCCGTCGATCAATCGGTGCGCTCGTTCATCTCGCAGCTCGACGCGATCATCAAAGACCCGTCGTCGGACAAACTGACGCCGCTCGTCGTGCGCAACAACCTGAAACGCTTCATTCAAGGCTTGACCGTCACGCGACCGAGCGCCTGGGCGACCGAGATTCTGCGCGCCGACACAATGGATGCGAATCGCGTCGCGGTTGACGTGGGGCTGACGGCGCGGGCCGAGAACCGCGACCAGTCGGGCACGGCGCTTTATATCCTCAACCGCGCGGGGGGCAGTTGGGTGCTCGAAGACGTGCAGTTGTTCAACGTGAAGTGATGAAACGATCCACGACCGCAGTTCTGTTGGTGCTGGTCATCTTCTTCTTTCTCGTCGCGCTCAACTTTCTATTCTTCGTTGACACGCAGACGGTGGAAGAGAATGAGCGGGACGGCAACCGCTCGTCGTATCGGACGACGCCGTTCGGCACGCAGGCGTTCTACACGCTGCTGGAAGAGAGCGGTTATCCGGTCACGCGGCTGGAGAAGCCTTACGACGAGATCACCGAGCGCGATCAGATCGGCACGCTCATCCTCATCGCCCTGCCGGACGAAAGCGGCCCCAGTCAGGCGGAATTCACGGCGCTCAATGATTGGGTCGGCGGCGGCAAACAACTGATCATCATCGATCAGGCGGTTCACCTCAACAAAGAGCTGGGCGACATCGAAGCCGACACTCCGTTCCTCAAGCCGAAATCCGAGCCGCGGCCGTTGCAGCCGACGCGCTACACCTTTGGGATCGAGCGCCTGAAGACCGGCGAGGCGGCGTCGCGCATACGGCTCAACAGCCACAGCGCCGTCTATCACATCGGCGACGATGATGGCGCGCTGTTGGCCGACGCCCGCGTCAAGGAAGGTCATGTGATCTTCCTTACAGATCCGCACATCGTCGCCAACAACGGCATCAAGGAAGCCGACAACGTCGTGCTGGCGCTGAACCTGCTCGGCGAGCGACCGCCGGGCAAGATTGCGTTCGACGAATTCCATCATGGCTACGGCTCGCGGGCGACGAGCGAAGGCGTGCTGGCTTACTTTCGCGGCACGCCCGTGCCGTGGCTCTTCTGGCAAGGCGTCTTAATCGCGGCGGTCGTGGCTTATACGTTTGGGCGGCGGTTCGCGCGCCCGCTGCCGCTCAGGCGCGAGCGGCGCACGACCAACCTGGAGTTCGTCTCTTCGATGGCGACGATCACGCGGCTGGCGCGCGCTACCGATCTGGCGATGCAGAACGTCTATTGGGATTTCCGCAAGCGCCTGTGTCGTTACAGCGGCCTGCCGTCGAACGTCGAGAGCGCCCAACTGGCGGCCACCGCCGCGCGCCGCGCCCGGCTGGATGAACAAGAATTAGCGCGTCTGCTCATGGTTTGCGATCAGGTCGCGCGCGGCAGGCCGACCAGCGACGCCGAGTTGTTGAAGCTCGTCACCCGCATCCGCCAAATCGAATCCCGAATCGGCATCTGAATCCGGCATCATCTCCGTCAGATTTCTACCATTCGCCACGACTGATGGGCCATCGCGTCGTGATCGCGCGACTTCGATTTGTGCTAAACTGGCTGTAGAAATCTCTGCTGCCTGAAGTGAGCACGTTATGAACGCAATCAGTAAATTGTTCCTGGCCGCCGCGCTCCTGCTGGCCTTCGCCGTTACCGAACCGGCGGCGCAGGCTGACGTGTTGAGGCTCAAGCTCAATGACCAGATCACGCCGGCTAGCGCCGAAGTTATCGTCTCGGCCATCGCCCGCGCCGAGCGCGAGCAGGCCGCCGCGCTGATCATCATGCTCAATACGCCCGGCGGTCTCGACACCTCGATGCGCGAGATCGTTTCGCGCATTGATGCGTCGCGCGTGCCGGTGATCATCTACGTCGCGCCGAGCGGCGCGCGGGCGGCGTCTGCCGGGTTCGTCATCCTGATGGCTGCCGATGTAGCGGCGATGGCTCCGGGCACGGCGACCGGCGCGGCCCATCCCGTGATGAGCGACGGGCGCGACCTCGACAAAACGATGGCCGAAAAGGTCACGAACGACGCGGCGGCTTACGTGCGCAGCCACGCCGAACGGCGCGGGCGCGATGCACAGGCCGCCGAATCGACCATCCGCGAAAGCAAGTCGTTCACCGAGCGCGAAGCTTTAGAAAAGCACCTGATCGAGATCATCGCGCGCGACGAAGCGGACTTGCTCACCCAGCTCGACGGGCGCACCATCACGCGATTTGATGGCGATCGAGTCACGCTGGCCGTCGCCAATCAAACCGTCACCGAAATCGAGCCGTCGCTCAGGCAGAAGCTGTTGATGGCGCTCGCCGATCCGCGCCTCGCGTTTATTCTGTTCGCCATCGGCGCGCTGTGCGTCTACTTCGAGTTCCAACATCCGGGCGCAATCCTTCCGGGCGTCGTCGGCTCGCTCGCGGTAGTGTTGGCGCTCTACGGGTTTCACATGCTGCCGATCAACCTGACCGGCGTGCTGTTGATGGGCGTCGCCATCGGCTTGTTCGTGCTCGAAGCGAAAGTCGGCGGCTTCGGCATCATCGGCGCGGGCGGCGTTGCGGCGGCGGTGATCGGCGCGCTGATCCTGATTGACGTGCGCACGCCTGAGCTACGATTGCCTTTGAGCCTGGTGCTCGCGGTCGTTGTGCCGTTCGCCGTGATCATGATCTTCATGTTGAAGCTGGCGATGCGGGCGCGGCGCATGAAAGTCACGACAGGCATGGCGGGC
>JADMIO010941402.1_pt1 | contig 54608 bp, 45 predicted proteins | sample 8958161 | NCBI WGS metagenome assembly JADMIO01 (sample SAMN16585339, study PRJNA669376) | soil metagenome | isolation source: Crop rotation soil | place: USA: Cullars Rotation, Alabama | collected 2011
CGCGACAACTTGTCCACGTGGAATTCTAAGCTTAGGATCCCAATGTGCTGGAAAGGCGGCCGATTTCGCATACTCCTGCACGAGACCCGTGATGTGGGCGGTACTTCGGTAAGGTGCCAGTGCCGCGCACAAGGGGTCGCGATACCAAAGCGGCAGGATCAACGATTCACCAGGAAGCACGTAGTCGAATGGATTCGCCCGCAACGTCTCGACGGTAAATCTGCTCAGAACGTTCAACTCGCCGGTTGGCCCGTCGAACCACGCATTCAGCGCGAGATTGCCATCTTGGTCGAGACATTCCGTGCTTCCGGCCGGCATCGGCGCGATCTGAATGTCATACTCCTGGAGCCGCTGGGCGGTGCTCGTACGGGGACGCAGCCGAAAGATGTGCGGCTCCAGGTACACCGGAAAATCGTAGCGATATATCGTAGAATGCGTAACGGTGAATCTCATTCCATGGCGCCCAATAGTTCTTTGAGTGGCACCGTCGCGAACCCCGTGGCGTGATCGGCCAAGCCATAAGGAATGATCAGCTCGCCCCGATGGACTAGAGCGCCACACGTGTATACAACGTTGGGAACATACCCCTCCCGTTCGTTTTCGTCCGGTTTTAGCAGAGGTTCAGGCAGACGGCCGATCACTTTCGATGGATCGTCGCGATCCAGTAGGAAGGCACCGATGCAATACTTTCGCATGGGACCCACGCCATGGCTAAGCACCAACCAGCCCGCTTCAGTTTCGATCGGAGGTCCGCAATTCCCCAGTTGAATCAGCTCCCATGGGAACTCCGGCTTGAGCAGAACCTTATATTCATTCCAAAAATGTGCGTTGTCCGAAAACATGAGGTACATGTTCTCGTTATCCTGCCGGGAAAGCATCGCGTACAGCCCCTTGATCTTTCTCGGAAACAGGGCCATGCCTTTGTTCTGGGCAGCCGGACCGTTCAGAGTGAAGAATCGAAAGAGCAGGAAATCAGAGGTCTCTACCAGTTCCGGCACTACGACCCTGCCATCGTAGGCGGTGAAGGTCGCGTAGTAAATATGAGAGCCGTCGTCATTTCGAAAGCACACGAACCGCGCGTCCTCGATGCCGTTACGTTGCGAAGGCGTGGCGGGGAACAAGATCCGCTGGGATAACTGCTGCTCCGGCTCGAACTGGACCTCGTAGTTTGATCTTGCCAGCATCCAGATCCCTTGAGCCTCGGCCTGATCTTCCTGCGTCATCCCATCCAGCACGCGAAATTGCTCCGTTTGAATGCTCCCGCGAAGGTCCTCCAATGTGAATGGGTCCCCAAGCTTGCCCATTACGCGTCGCGTAAATTCGCGCGTCAGTCCGACCTCGGAAAGTTTCCTTCCGAACAATCCCTTCTCGTAGAGGGAATTCGGGATCTGTCGGGGCTCGGTGAGGAAGCCGTTGCAGACCGCCACTTCGATCCGGCCATCGGCGTGTAGAATGCCGGTTCGAAACGTGATCGACGAGATATGTCCCTCTCCGGTGGCACGCAAACTCAGAATGAAACGCATGGCTCCGGCGGCCAGATTAGTCTGGTCCGGGTGCCGCACGATCGAAGGATTGAACAGTGCCGCCGATTCCAGAGAGTATTCAGCCAGGAAGTAGGACCCGATTAAGAGCTGCCGTTGCTTGGAGACTTTCTTACTCGCCGGCAGCGACTCACGGACTTCGTCGAAACGTTTCTGGAATAGTTCGTCGATCTCGTGGTGCCTTCGAGAGAAGTCACTTGAGACTTCCACTAGAAGCGGGCCAACTCTTGCTTCCGGGATGGACATGATTCTGCCGACAATTCTCGCGACCCGCTCAGGGCCCCCTGGAGTGAACGGCCGCAGCAAAACGCGTGTCTGGTCGGGACTGAGAATTGTAGATGTACGTCTAACGCTAATTTTGCCTGCGCTCATTGCGCTCCCACGGCGATAGGCTTCTGAAAGCTCGTCACCATGTTCTGCGCCTGACGCATTTCCGCTAAAGACAGGAGAAAAGCCAAAGTCGATTCCGCTCCTTGATTCCCATTCAGTCGATCTACGTGCAGTCCATCGCCGCAGCCCCCACTTTCGGGAGAATACAGCTCGAGGCCGAGATCGTTCCATCCGATGAACCAGTCGAACGCGCGTTGAGCCTGGTCATACCACCAGACGTCGGATGTGGCTCGATACGCTTCGAGGCAAGTCGAAACCATTGCCTGTGCCTCGATCGGCTGCTGGTCAAAATTCGCGCGCGTGCCGCCGCGTCGGTAAAAGCCGTTGCTGCCGACGGGGCGAAAGTGACCCTTTTCTGAAATCTGGAGTTCATTGAGCCAACGCAATGTGTGCAGGCCCCGTTCGAAGACAGCCGGCTGTCCTGTTGCCCGTCCGCTCAGAATCAAGGCCTGCGATAGCTTCGCATTGTCGTAAGACAGCTCTTCTTCGAACCAGCACCAGTCGTGTCTCATGTTCTGCTCGCTAAGCTTCATGAGCTTGCACGTGAGCATCTCGCGCGTCTGGTTGACGAGGCTGTCCCCGCTTAGCCTGCCCAAATATTCGTGAATACCGATCAAGCCGAATGCCCACGCGCGTGGCGACGTGAACTCGGTCATGGACGGCAGCGCCAGTGCGAAGAGCTGACCGGCCATCATTTGAAAGCTTCGTAGTGGTGAACGTCCCACACCGACTCCGAGCGCCCAAAGAGCCCGGCCGTGACAATCCTCCGAACCCTGATCGTCGAGCCAGCGGCGATCAAAACTGAGGTGGTTGTGGAAACGTTTCGACGCGGAATCGAACGCATGGTGAAGAAACGCAGCGCTGGTGGTCGCTAGGCTTCGCGCGCTTTCCGAGTCCTCTCCCAACTCCGCGAGCAGTACCGCAAGGATAAATGCCCGCGCATTGTCGTCCGTACAATACCCTTCAGAGAAATTGGGAACGCTGAACGTGGCGTGTTGGAAAACACCGGTCGAATCCGTCATTCGCGAAAGATGATTTAACTTCAACGCCGGGAGTTCCCTTGGCCTCTGGGCCAGCGTCTTTGTGACCAGAGATTTTCGGGAAAGGGCAGCCCCTTGAAGTCGTGACTGTTCGAAGGAGCGCATGTACAGCTGTGCCACGTTGCTCCAAACCATCTCGCGCCCAATTCGGTAAGCGTTCTTGCGCATGGCATGCCGGCGAGTGTCGTCACGCAGCAGGGCGATCACTTCGCGGGCGATAGCGGTGGCGTCCGCGAACGGAACCAACACACCACGGTCTTCCCCCAACAGTTCCGCCGCATGCCAGTACGGCGTGGAGACGACCGCTTTGCCGGCGCCAAACGTATACGCCAGCGTGCCGGAAGTGATCTGAGCTTCGTTCAGGTACGGCGTGATGTAAAGATCCGCCGCTCCTATGAACTCCTTCAAGTTTTCAAGATCCACGAAATCGTTGTAGAAGATAACGTTCTTCTCGATTTTGTTCTTCTTCGCGAGCATCTCGAGGCTAACGCGGTATGCTTCGCCATGGTGGCGCAGCTCGTTCGGATGCGTAGCTCCCAGGACGATATAGACGACATCGGGAGATGCAGCCAGAATCGCTGGCATGGCGTTGAGCACGTACTCGATACCCTTGCTCGGCGAGAGTAAGCCGAACGTGAGTAAGACTACTCTTCCTTCCACACCAAACTGATCTTTGAAGTACGCCGGATCGACAAACCCGACGTCGGGAATTCCGTGCGCGATAAGGTCGATCTTCGAAGAAGGCGCCTGGTAGATGTCCTGAAGCATCTGCCGCCCGCGTTCCGCCATGACAACAACACGCGTCGAGAGAGAGATCAGTTCCTCCATGACGCGCCGCTGGTCCGCTCTAGGCTCACGTAAGACGGTGTGAAGCGTAGTGACCACCGGCATCCGAAGCTCGCGCAGAAATGCCAGGATGTGGCCGCCGGCAGGTCCGCCGTAAATACCGAACTCGTGCTGCAAACAGACGATGTCTACATTGCTGATGTTGAGGAAGTCCGCGGCTCGCAGATAAGACGCTAAGTCCTGCTCGACGATCTCGAAGCGAACCACCTCCGGATAGTCGTAACCCTCCTTGAGATCGTTAACCGAAACACAGAAACACTGACTCTGCGGATACGCTGTCGCGACCGCGCCTAGAAGGTCAGATGTAAACGTGGCGATTCCGCACTTCCGCGGCAAGTGATCGCCGACGAACGCGATCTTGGCGACTTTCGAGTGCTCTTTCATGATGTCTTCCTTTGTGATCTCAGCAGGCTTGGATCCTCCGATACTCGGGTTGCCAAATCGCGTCTTCCACTTGCTGAACGATGTCGGGAAGTTTGACCGTCGCCAATCCCTCTGCCACAGCGGCCTCGACCACGGCGACAGCAACTGTAACAGTCACGCTACGAAGGTCGTCGGTATGTGGAAGAAGAGATGCGCCAGGCAACCGGGCGGCAACTAGGCTGGACAATGCATTCGCCGCGGCCGTAAGCATGCCAACGCTGATCAGGCGGGATCGGGACACTGTAGCGCCGAGACCCAAGCCGGGGTATAACATCGCGTTCGTTGCCTGACCGATGACATGAGTGATTCCCTTGTATGTGATCGGCGCATAGGTGCTTCCTGTGACGACTAACGCCCGGCCATCGGTCCAGTGAATCAAGTCGGCCGGGGCGGCTTCGGCGCGCGAAGGTGGACTGGAGAGCGGAAAGATAATGGGCCTGTCCGTATGCCGGGCCATCTCCCGCACAATTTCCTCCGTGAACGCGCCCGCGGCTCCGGACGTTCCAACCAGCATTGTGGGCTGCACTTGGCGAATCAGTTCTCGCAAGCCGATGAAGTTTCCGTCTCGCTTCGATTCCTTCGGCTTTGCGCCGGAACGCTTCCAATTTCTGATCTCGGAGACGGGCCGGGCATAGCCTGCCTGATCCTCCCGCAGACGTTCACCGACATCCTCGGTAAGTAGCCCGTCCACATCGACACACCAGAACCGCCGTACCGCGTCCTCAGCCTTCAAGCCCGCTTCGATCATCACGTCGCGAAAGAGATCAGCGATGCCGATGCCCGCGACGCCCGCACCGAAAATCACGATCCGCTGGTTCGCCAACAAGGTTCCGCAGATGCGCATCGCGGAAACAGTGGCGGCGAGCGCAATAGCGCCAGTACCCTGAAGATCGTCGCTGAATGTGCGGGTCTGACGCCGGTATTTGTCAAGGATGCGGCGTCCAATACCAGGCCCAAAATCCTCCCATTGAAGTAAGGCGTTCGGGAACAACTTCACGGCGGCCCTCACGTAGGAATCGATAAAGGCGTCATAGCGCTCTCCGCGAATGCGTCGATGCCGGTTTCCGGGATACGCAGGATCTGCGAGGTGGCTCTCACGGTTTGTGCCCACGTCGAGCATTACGGGAATCACACGGGTCGGATCGATTCCACCGGCTGCGGTATAGGTCGCGAGTTTGCCGATGGAGATCTCGATTCCACCGACGCCCCAATCGCCCACGCCGAAGACTTGCTCGGCGTCCGTGGCCAGAATGAGGTCAATGTCTTCAGGGCCCGACTGAAGGTTCCGCAGCGTTTCCTCAATCTCATCGGGACGATCGATGGAGAGGTACACGCCTCTGGGTCGCCGGCACTCATGGTAGTTGTGCTGAATCGCAAGACCGCCGGTCCGATCGTTCACCACCGGAATCATTTCGCGCAGGTGTTCGGAGAGCAACCGAAAGAACAATACTTCATTACGATCGTGGAGCGCCGTCAGGTAGATCTGCTTGCCTAACGCGTCCGGAAACCGCAGGTATTGAGCGTAAGCACAGGTCGCCTGAGACTCCAGTGTGTTGACCGCCGGCGGCAGCAAGCCAGTGAGTCCAAGCGCTTCGCGTTCCTCGACCGTGAATGCTGTGCCCTTGTTAAGCCGTGGACTGGTGAGCACTGCCATCCCTCGCGCCGAGGTCTCGTAAGAGGCCGGCGCCTTCGGGCGGCTCTTCCGTAGCGAAGGTGTCATTAGACGCGTCAGTGCAACTTACGATCCAAAAAGACCGACCTTTTGTTTTGGAGCAGAGTATCTCTTGCCTGCTGACCATCCCGGGTCATCTGACCACATGTGGTCACGCTAAAACTCGCGCCATTCGATGCCGGTGGTAGACTACAGGTGACCGCCATTCTCGGCTTCCACTGTTTGCAGCGCGCTCATCGAAGCGTTCTCCAGGCCGCCGGCTTCCCGGATCGACGGGGCAAAGGAGAAACGCGTTATGAGCTCCACGGCCTCTCTACCGCTTGCTAGCAGTTGGCTCGCACAAAACGGCCCGAGCGAACTTGAACGGCTCCTGAGCGTGATTGTCTTCCCGTCCGTAGCGGCGGACGGATCGCGCGATGTCGAGGACAACGTGTTGGGGGTGCCGGGTTCCGCACTTTCGTTGTTGGATATTGATGGAACCGTGGTCACTTGGAATTCGGGTGCGGAGCGCATCTATGAGTACAAGAGTGATGAGGCGATCGGCCAACACGTATCGTTCTGTTATCTCGATGAGGACACTCTCCGCGTCAGGCCCGAGGACGAGTTGAAGAGGGCCGCAGCCGAGGGTCACTTCACAAGCGAAGGCTGGCACACAAGAAAAGAGGGATCTCGATTTTGGGCCAACGTCATCACCATGGCGCTGAAAGACGAAAAAGAGGACCTGCAGGGATTTGCCAGAGTGGTTCGCGACTTTTCGGACCGTCACGAGACGAATGAAAAATTACGGCGCAGCCGCGCTCGGCTTCGTCCTATCCCTGCGGAATCGACGATAGCCGGCTTCGTCTCCGGTGAGTTTGATCGGATTACGGAGGCAAACGACACATTTCTTGAACTCGTGGGATACTCTCGCGAGGATTTGCAAACCGGAAGGCTGCGTTGGCCCAAACTGACTCCGCCGGAATATCTTGGTGTGGACGAACAGGCACACGAAGAAGAAATGCGGTTCGGGGCCTGCACTCCATTCGAAAAAGAGCTGATTCGCCAGGACGGGGACCGAATTCCCGTGTTGCTCACCACGGCAGTCTTAAAGCTGTCTCCGTTTCGATGGATCACGTTCGTGCAGGACCTCCGGGAGCGCGATCGCGTCGAGAATCTCGACCAGGAACCTGGGGCGGGCGAGCACAATTTCGAGGAGATTGTTGGAGCCAGCACGGCTATGAAACGGGTCATGTCGCAAGTGGAGGTGGTCGCGCCGACCGATGCCACTGTGCTGATCCTCGGGGAAACCGGAACGGGCAAGGAACTGATCGCCCGCGCTATTCACAGAATGAGCCGGCGGGGAATATTTCCTTTTATCAGCTTAAACTGCGCCGCAATTCCCACTGGCCTTCTGGAGAGTGAACTGTTCGGGTATGAGAGAGGAGCTTTCACCGGTGCTCTTTCGCAAAAGATCGGCCGGTTCGAAATGGCGAATCACGGGACTTTGTTTCTCGACGAAGTGGGCGACATTCCCTTGGATCTCCAGCCCAAGCTGCTTAGAGCATTGCAGGAGAAGTCATTTGAGAGATTAGGCGGCACGAAGACCATCCCGATCGATGTGCGCCTCTTGGCGGCAACGAACCGGAATCTGACACAGATGATGGGCGACAAACTCTTTCGCAGCGATCTTTACTACCGTCTGAAAGTGTTCCCGATTACCACGCCTCCGCTGCGGGATCATCCCGAGGACATTCCTTTACTCGCGCGCCATTTCACTAAAAAATACGCCGCCATCATGGATCGAAAGATTGAAAAGATCCCGTCGGAGACCATGCGGACGTTGGTGAATTGGCGGTGGCCCGGGAATGTTCGGGAATTGGAAAACTTCATGGAAAGATCCGTCATTCTCTCCCAGGGAGCCAACCTCCGGGCACCTTTGTCGGAACTTCTCGCCGTCAGCGATCAGAGCGCCGGCGATTCCACTCTCGCAGAAGTGGAGCGCAGCTACATCCTGCGTATTTTCCGCGAAAGCGGTGGTGTGGTGACCACGGCGGCCACTCGTCTTGGCCTGCCGCGCACGACATTGAACGCCATGATGAAAAAGTTGGGGATCTCCCGCACCGACCTCTAACCCGCGCGGGAAGAGCTTCACGCGCCCGATTCTTGGTGACCATCCTTGGTCATCTGACGGCCCGCGGTTACTACAGGTAGCTTCTTTCAGATCGCGTGTTCCAGGTGTGCGAAGGAAGGGCTCAAGTTCAGCCAAGCATCGAGTTGGCGCGGCACGTGCACCGCTTCAGGTGTGGAGAGCCAAGATGACTAAGTCCAACGATGGAGCAGCAGTCCGCAAAGATGCCGGAGTCCAGGTGCTGGACGAGCAGGTGCTGGACGAGAAAGTGTGGCAGGCTTGGATCGCCAAGGGCGCATTGCGGGAGCAGCGCTCGGCAGACCGAAGGATGATCTTCGTGAAGTGCGCCGGTCTTGCGATTTTGGCTGCCACGGCCCTCCTATGGAGATCGCTCTCGGAATACGACTTCTTCATCCGCCTCGGAGTGTCGCTCAGCGGTTGCGCGATTTTCTTCCAGGCGCTGAGTCTTCGACGCTACGCCTTCGTGGCGGTTTTCGTTGCTTTGATCGTGGCGTACAATCCGCTCGTCACCGTCTTTCCCCTATCGGGCGCAGAGGCGTTCACTTTTGTCGTAGCGACTACATTGCCGTTCGCCGCCTCTCTCGCCTGGCTTCGCCCCGCAAGACCTGTTGACCCGAAGGCCGCACCTTCTTCAGATGCAGGGCGAGTTTTCTTTTCCTCCGCAAAAGGTCCGGCTTAATGAGACCGGAGATTGCGGTTTGGGAAAACGAGGGGGGAGCGCCCCGCCCAAACCACAAATTCTCAGTTTGGAAAAGCATAACCGTCACGATCTACGACCAGAGTGGCCGGCCTTTCAGCTTTAAGGCCTTCGCCCCAGACTTCGACAGCGCCGTTCGAAGCGCGGCTCTATGGTTCCAGCATCGGAGCGGGCTTAACCCCAAGCCGAGCCGGGATACTGTCTACGAATTGAGTATTTTCGACGACGTAAGAAAGTGGCGGGTCTGCGGTGGGACGGTTCAGACCGTACGCAAATCAGCTGCCTGAGCGGTTCCGACATCGTTAGGAGTTGCCATGTTCGATCACCATCAAAAGACTGTAGGAAGTTACACCACATCCGTTGCGTGCCTTGCAGCAGCCGTCTTCATTGCCGCAGTACTGTTCGCGTTGCGTCCGTTCGGATACGAGACGTTCGCCCTTGCCGCGGCGTCCACCGCAGTTTGTGTTGCGCTGGCGTGGACGGATTGGAAGCGGGTGGCGAAATGACCCTGAGCCGCGCTGTCATGATCTGTGTTCTGTCCGGCTCGGTTGGGACGTCGCTGCTGTGCGCTGCGGATTTTTCAACCTACCGCGGGCTCGAGTTCGGTATGAGTGTCGCCGCAGCAACTAAGCAGGGGGGCGACAAATTCTCCGGCGTACAAGTCGTTCACCAGCGTCCGGCTTTGATCCAGCAGTCGGAGTGGGTTCCCCAGTCACCCGCGCCTACGGATCCCGTCAAGAGCGCATTGCTGTACTTCTTCAATGGCGAGCTTTCGCGGATTGTCGTCACCTACGATCGATACAAAGTCGAAGGGCTGGCGGCGGAGGACATGATCGAAGGTATCTCGAAAACCTACGGGACAGCTACCCGGCCAACGGCCGAGATTGCGTTTTCTAGCCCCTTCTCCGAGACAACCCCGGTCATCGCCAGGTGGGAGGACTCGGAGTACTCTTACGATCTTATTCGCATCAGCGAACGATCCACCTTCGTCATGATCCTGTATTCGAAACGACTTGATGCATTCGCCCAGAAGGCCATCGTCGAGGCGCTTCGCCTGGATAAAGACGAGGCCCCTCAGCGAGAAATCCAACGAGAAGCAGAACGAGCGGAAGCCGAACGCCTGAAGTCGGAAGAGTCGCGGTTGGCAAACAAGCCGAATTTCCGTCCGTAACTTACAGGACCAATGAAGATGACGGGCACCGAAAGCCAGATCGAGTGGGCAGAGCTAATCAAGCCACGCGTCAACGCTGAGTTCGATCGCGTCGCGAAGGCGTTCAGGGCGACGGCATCTGGCAAGCGGGAAGAGGATCGAGTCGACACGGAGGCGGTCATCGCAATTCTGGAAGAGAAACGCGCCGAGGTGATGGCGAACGATCGGGCCGGCTATTTTATTCATCACTGGAATGAGTTGACGGACCAGGTCCGCCAGATGATCGCTCAAGACTCCCGTTTCGTCGCGATTAGGGCCCAGCGCGACACACGGGCCGCGATAGGCGTCGTGTTTGCGGAACGCTCAGCGCCAGGCTCGAAGGGCACCAGCAGAAGGAGCGAATGATGCGATTCATTCTTACTGGATTCACGCCGAACACGGGTTTCCGCGTATTCGCCTTTCAAGGCATTGAGGCCGATCATACGCGTACGGAGTTCACCGTCAGGGCGGACCTGTCTCTTACCCGGCGATACGGCATCCATATACAGGAACTGCCGCTGCTGTGCCGGCGTCTTCTGGAGCGTCGTGAGGACTTGGAACCGGAACACAACCTGACGTATTCGGAAGCGGACATGTGCCGTCACCAAAGTGACTGCGCCGCCATCAAAGAGGCGGCAGCGCAGAAGAAAGCCCGCAAGACCCCTAACGAGAATTCCCGCGGCGGATGGCGAACTGCGCCGCTGCACTTGTGAGGAATGCTGGGGATACCGCGGCACACATTCCAAGAACTAACAGAGACGAAATATCAAAGCAAAACGGGGACAAGGCGCGATTTCACAGGTTCGCAAGCAGAACACTGCACGCCGTCTCAAGACTCGGGACCTTCAACAGAAGCTTGTCGACGCGCGGAACTTATCTTCGGTCAGCCCGGAGCCACTGCGTGCCCGATTGGATGCTGCACCCGCAAAGGTCGGTACAGGTTTGGTGGCAACCAGCTTTGATTCGGTCGTACCTATAAAGGGATGCGGTCGCGTTTTCGGGCAAGGCTGTTCGGTCGAGTCGGTGAATCGGCAACCGTTAGTGTTTCGGAAAACATGTGTTTTCGGAACGGCCCGGGCCGGGCGGGAAAGTCTTGGGTTTGCGCTGTTTCTGGAGCTAGCCCCCAGCTTACCCCCCGTCAACATTCTCCACCTGTCAACAAGAGAGAACGGAGAATTCCGCCAGTTCGGGTCGCCTAACGGCGCAAATCATTTGCGCTCTCCTGAACGTCCCGGAGAGGCGCGATCCACGAAGAGCCTGGTGTTTGGGATAACGGCGACCGTTGGCAATGACGATGCTGTCAACCAATAGTTCGTGACTCTGAGTGTGTCTCCCCAAGAACACGGTTTTACAACTTTCTCTCGCTTGGTTCGAATCCAGGACTTGACCGTTGTGACCATTTACCGTTTCTGCCCATGGTGGGTGTCCACCCTCTGAAATTCTATATATCTGCCGTGGCCGGGCAACTGTTCCACCCCCACTCGGCATTTCCGTAGGAAGGACCCGACGGGTACCCCCTTCAATCCTCGCGCGTAGACGCCTCGGCGACTTGCTACTCCGGCGCTACTGAGCCGCAAGCGCCGGCTGTGGTCGCGCGGTTCAGGTTTCGCGATTCGAAGGATCATGCGGCAGGTTCCTCGCCGAGGATACCGCGGGCACGCAATGCGGCAATGTACTCCAAACTCGCGCATTCGCACGGTGTTGCTTTGTCGCCTTTCAATATCACACCCTCCCCCGGAGTGCGAGAAAAGCATTTCGGGCACCGGTAATTATTCCTCTCGGCTTCGGCTAAGGTCAGGGGAGCATCCGCAGGTCTGGTCTTAGCTCGAAAGCGCTTTGAAAGGCTCCGAAGAAAGCCAGGCGGGTTCTGCCAGATATTGCCGGCATGCCTCCGAACCTCGGTGACGAAGTCCTCCATCGGAACTCGAGCAGACTCGAGGTCCGACCGGATGGCGTCTAAGACCTCGATGGGGATGTGCTTGTGCGCCTTTTTGAGGAAGATCACTTTCAGTTCGTCTTCGGGTGAAGCGTACACTTCCGTCGGCCTTTCACAATCATCAACCTTTCTTTGAAAAGAGTCCACGGCGACTTCGCTTAAGCGTTTGGGGACGAGTTCGTCGCGCCCGCACTTCAGTTCTTTTCTCTTCAAATTCCCTCCTTGATGATGATGTTCTTTTCTCTTCCCTTCTACGACACCTTCCTGCGGTGTCGCCGCGTGCTGTTGCGCTTTTTCCGCGGGGGCCTGCGATATTTCCGCAGTAAGGTGCGGCAGCAGGTTATCGAATTCCGGTTGACCGTCTTCAACAGGTTCGAGTAATCCGATCTCAAGAAGCCGCGGGACCGCGGCATAAACAAATGGCACGGGCAATCTTGTGACGGCGGCCAACGATTCCGCTGTATGCGGCCGACCGTTTTCTTTCACTAATAGGCCGCTCCGCGGCTTCGCCTTTGATGCAACCATCAACAACGCGTGCCACACTCCCAAGTGCGCTGCGCCTTGTTCGTGCGTCACGAGTTCAACGTAACTATCCGCACCGAGGTCGTTCGGCACGGGAACCCAGCTAGTATTCTTCATCTCTCGGCTTCGATTGTTTTCGAAGCGCTGATCCCAATTCTTCACACGAAGTAGTCGCGGTAACGGTCCCGTCATCCGAATGTCCTTGCGTACGGATCAGCGATTCGTTGGCATCGGCCTAAGACGAGCCTGAGCGAAGACTGCGCTCCAGCTATGCAGTTATGTCCGCCGGACGACAGCGAACGAGGGCTTCTAGTCTTACGTATCGGCATCCTTGGCCGAGAAGCCGGTCGCGCCGTGCGCGCCGAGGGCTCGCAACCCCTCGCTTGGCTACGCGGGCGTATTCGTGCTCTGTAATACTCTGGTGCAATCACTCTCACCGCCGATGCCTAAGTAGCGCAAATGTCCCGCAATGCTGTTCGTTTGCGATCTTCAAGAGCCTCGACTGGAACGCGGAGCGATTTACCAAAACGAACGGCTGGGAGCTCCCCGCGTTCGATCAGCTGGTACACGCTGGATCTTGAGAGGTCAAGAACCTCGGCGACGCGCGCTATCCGAAGAAACATTGGTGGGTCGGTCTGGTTTTTTATCACGCCCCATAGTCTCACTGGATGGCAGCATGGTCAACTCCGTACAGTATATACTCAGTATAACAATGACGCCTGATGCGGAAGATACTTACCGTGAACGACAAGGATCTGTGATCGCAAGCGGTTCTATCCTTGTCCCGCAGGAAATTACTTTGACGAAAGATCGCACTCGGATCGGCTGGAGCTTTAGAAAGCACCTGATCGTACGGCCGAAGCCAGTTATTCTTGATCAGTTCCTCAAACTCGCCCCTTCGGGACGGTCCGCGGCGGATCCAGATGCTATTCTCCAATTCGCAAAAAAATGGGGAGCCTTGCAGATCGGCCCGAACCGGCGGCCGTGTTGGCTGTCTATGGACGGCGAAGGTTCGGATCCCATCGATGCATGGGTCCATTTCGCCTCGCGAGCTACTGCCATCACCCGTATCGCCGCAGCTCTTAACGCAAGCGATCTCGGCGACGATGAAGATTGGGATCAGCTGCTAATCGATACCGCCGAGGCGCGAAACCAGAATGCGACGAGGAAGCCGCGATTCCACCGTGTAACGCGGGCAGCACACGTCGAGAAGCTTACGAGATATGGATTAGCGGCTCATGGCGGCGTCCCGATGATTTCGGATGAAGAGTGGCCGGAAATCGTCCGGATCGAGAAGCTTAAACCTTTTCGCAGTCTCGCCGAAAGAGAATCGGCCAGAAAGTACCTGGGGCTGCTCAAAGCTAGAAGCATCATTGAATCAGAGATCACACGCTGGATGGAGCTCTGGCGCCATGGAAGCACCGGCAATCGGACGGCCTCGGACTTCTCTTTTGGTTGGGACGATTCGATTAGTCGATGGCGCTTGGCCATTAACAATCACAGCTTCCTCTTTGCAGAACTCGCATTGCAACTTGCGGTGTCAATCACTCGTGGAAGGGCTTGGCTAGTTTGTTCGTGTGGACGGACCTTCTTGCGAAAAGATCGGCTGCCCCGCGCGGACCAGGTAGGCTACTGTTCTGCCTGCAGGAAAGCCAAGAAGCCCGTCTATGAAGCCATGAAGAGGAGTCGTGCCAAGCAGCGCGCTCGTGCACTTTTTCACACCAGTCTCGGGGACTTCGAAATCGCGGAACGGGTAGGATGCTCCATTGCACAGATAGCGGAATGGCGCAAAGAACCGCAGGCGACGAGCGATGCTGGACATCGCGAAGGAATGGAATTGTCAGCCAAGAGGGAGAACAATGATGAGTAAGAAACGTGGACAAGGCGAAGGTACGATCTTTGAAGAGCGGCCAGGGCGTTGGGTCGCTCAGGTTTCATCCGGATATGTAATCCGAGACGGCAAACGCCGGCGGGTGAGAAAGAAATTCGTAGCGACGACACGCGAAGAAGTTCATCGAGCCCTGACAAAGGCACTTGGACGCCAGCTTGCGGGGCGTGATGTGAGCCCGAAAAAGCAGACAGTCGCCCAATTTCTTCGATCCTGGTTAGAACAAATCGCGACACAGGTGCGTCCCAAGACTTTCCGAACCTACTCCGACATCGTGAAATTACATCTGTCTCCTATCCTCGGGGCAATCAAGCTTGAACGACTCACACCAGAAGTCGTCAGGGGTTTCCTGCGGGATAAGGTGGGATCCGCGCTTTGCCCACACTGCAAAGTGAGTCTTCGCTGTGATCATGCCGCAAAGCACGTAGCGGAGCACCACCAGAACGAGAAGAAAAAGCCGATTCGGACTATTGGGCCGAAGACTGTGGCGCACATACGTGCCACGCTACGCGGAGCTCTTTCAATGGCAGTCGAAGATCACAAGTTGGATTACAATGTTGCGGCGATCGCTAAACCTCCCCGGGCAACAAAACCCAAAAACGTTCGGAGTTTGGCGCCCAAAGAAGCGCAAAAGTACATGACCGAGGCCGCGGACGAACGCCTTGAAGCACTCTTCATACTGACGCTGGCAGTCGGATTGCGACAAGGCGAAGTGCTCGGCCTCCAGTGGGAGGACGTGAACTTCATCGAAGGCACCCTCCATGTAAGGCGACAACTTCAGCGGATCGATGGAACGCTCCAGTTGGTCGAGACCAAAACCGCCGACGGCCAGCGTGAAATAGAACTTCCAGCTATCGCCATTGCCGCACTGAAGCGTCAGGCAATCAGGCAGGACGAAAGTCGGAAAGAGGCGGCCGGAGCTTGGCGGGGGAGTGCTCTAGTCTTTACGACCTCGTCGGGCGGGCCGATTGACCCACGACACGTGATCCGTCGGCACCACGCAATTCTGAAGGCTGCGGGGATCGAGGGTCTCCGCTTTCATGATCTCCGTCACACTGCCGCGAGCCTACTCCTTGCGGAATTTGGCGACGCTGGCGTGAAGTACGTTTCCGAGATGCTGGGACATAAGCAGGTCGCGTTCACCATTCAGACTTACCAACACGCCCTCAAGCGAGCCAAGCGCCGAGTTGCCGACAAAATGGATTCGATTCTCAGCTCAAATCCGGTGGCTCCCCAAGTGGCTCCTGAAGAGTCTGCCGTGGCCGTGAATTGACCCCTATCTTACTGAGGGGGATGGTGCGCCCGGAGTGATTCGAACACCCGACCTTCTGGTTCGTAGCCAGACGCTCTATCCAACTGAGCTACGGGCGCAACGGGGTAGGAAAACTTACAAAACCCAGTCTAACATACAGCTATCCCGCGGCCGATTTTCTTAGCGCTTCCACTCGTGGGGAGCGACTCTTCGGACTGTCGAGCGACATCTGGCGGGCATCGCCCAACTGGTCGCGCACGTATGCTTCGGTTTTCTTCACCGCGGCTTCGAGGTCGCGATTCTTCTTTACGAAAGTCGTCCACGCGATGGTACCTGTGGACGTGTCAAACTCCCACAAGCCAATCACTCGGCCGCGATCCAGGATTGCGTGGCTTGGCAGCCAGTCGAGCGAACCCAACGTGCGGTAGTCCTTCTCCAGAAACACCTCACGTTCGCGATCCGCTTCGTCGACGAAACGCTTCAGATTCCGCAACACTGCGGTATCCAGGCTGCTCACCAGCGAATATTGCGGATCCTTGGGCACCTTGAACGATTCGAATTTTGCCCGTTCATCAGGCGGCAACAGTAGGTCGCTTCCCGCTTCGATTGGTTCGAGTTTCAACCCTTCCACTGCCAACTTCGCCGCCTTGACACCGAGCCCTAAGAAAAACTGCCATTCCCCCATCGCCGCCGGGCCGATCCAACTGAAGAATCGGCGACCCAGCTCTGCCGCGACTTCTTCCGGCGACTTCTTAAGGCCCTTCAGCGGACTCGGCCGCCACGCGACGTACTTATAGCGCTGTTGGTCCAGGCGGCCGTTCGTCGGCACCCGCCGGAGATCACCCAGCGCCTGGAGACGACCGAACGCCAGCGGCAGCGTCGTCGTCAGTCCCTTCTTTTTGCCTTCTTCACCCAAGCTTCGCGACGCGGTGCCGGTCGCAGCGCGAATCTCGTCGGGATCGAGCGCGGCCTTGCCGAGCGCGTTCAACACCGCCTCGCAGAGTTTGTCGATCTCCTTATCCGTCACGCCCAGCTTCGCCGCTACCTTCATTTCGGCTCCGCGGAAGCTTTCGCCCGCTTTCAGGCCAAGCGCGAAATCGGTGCCTGGCAGCACGTATGTGCAGCCTCGCGCCGAGGGCAGTTCATGGATTTCGAGTTTGGCGACGGACGCGTCCGCCGCCTCTCGCGAAATCCCGGCTCGCGAGAACAAAGTCAGGTATGGGCCAACGCCTCCGACCGACCTTGCCCATCCGCTTTTCGCAAACACTGCGGCGGGCGTCTCTTTTGCCATCGACCCGTCCAGCCCTTGGCGATGCGCCCACCAGGCGCGTAATTTCGCTTGAAGTTTTGCGTCCATGCAGATTGAGACTACCGGATTTTGCCGTCGGGAAGAATCGTGAGACGCGTGCCCCGCCAGATCACCGTTCGGCCGAACAGACCCACTGCCCAGACAGCGGCGCCGAATACGTCGCGGAACGGGATCAGCGGCCAGAGCCGTAGCACGTCGAGGCTGCGCATCGTGATCCAGCCCGCAATGGTTGCCATCAACATTCGCGTCGCCAACAACATGAGGGTCAAGTCCCACCGCCCCATGGCCGCCGCGATACAGGCCCACATTGTCGCGAAGGTCACCGGCAGCCCGATGTATCCCCAGAAGTTCGAAACGCGAATTGTGCGAGCCCAGCGCACCTGATGGTGCCAGACGTCGAGCCACGCACCGCCCATGTGCGTTTCGACGATCACCTCGCTTAAAACGCACTTCAGTCCCAGAGCATGAATCTTGTGCCCGAGCTGAAAATCGTCCGCAAGATAGTCCGCGACCGCTGCGAATCCCCCGATACGATCGAGGTCCGATCTGCGAAGAGCGATGGTCGAGCCCATGGCGAACTCGTCCACGCCGACCATACGCGCCACCAGCGTTGACGGAGCGAACTCGGTAGAGATCCCCAGCCCTTCGAAGCGAGCCGGAAATGTCGTGCCGGTCGGACGATAAAGGCACGTCACCAGGCCCACCTTCGGATCGGCAAGAGGTGCAGTCACCCGCGCCAGATAATCGCTCTCCACCTGAATGTCGGAATCGCTGAGGATGAGAATTGGATAGCGAGCTTCCCGCGCCAGATCCATCAGTGAGCCCACCTTTCCGTTCGGAGTTTCAGTGGTAACGTGCACCACGCGCACCGCTGGAAACTTGCGCAATACTTCGGTGGCGGAATCGTTCAGGTCGCGAACACCAGCAAGAACCTCGAACTCGCCCGCGAGCGCCATGTGCGAACCGATCGCAGCTTGAAACGAAGGATCCAGCCCCCTGATGGGCTTCAAAATCGAGACGGGCCCCTGGCCCCCGGCCGCTGGCCCCTTCCTCCGCAGGAACGCAAAACACGCGACCACCGCAAACAATTGGTACGCGCCGGCTATGAGAACGATCGCGGTCAGCAGCATTACGCCGCCAGAAGCCACACGCCGCAGGCAACCAAGCCCGCTCCGAGCCAACGCCGTGTATCGACGTGTTCGCGGAGAATCAACCGCGCAAGCAAGGTCTCCACAACGACGGTTGCTGCCGATGCCGGGACCGCGAAGCTCAGGTCCGCTTCTTCCACCAGCGTCATGAAGGCGAAGAACGAGATCGCCATGAAGATCACGGAGAGAATCAGAAACTTCCTGCGGGCGAGCGTCGCCGCCAGCCGTCCCAGACCTCGAGCTCCAAAATCCCGAATCTCTCCGTGTCGGCGCATTTCAAAGCTTTGGAGAACGTCGGCGAGTACCGTGCTCGCGACAATCGCACCCACAAGCAACCAGGACTTCACGAATGATCCTTCGAATGCCCCGTGTGAGGATTCCCGATGCCCACGAGCGCCGTGCCCGCCATGATCAGCAGCGTTCCCGCCCAGCGTTCCACTGTGATCTGCTCATTGAGGAATAGTCGGCCCATGAGTGCGTTTGCGACGTAGCCGATCGCAGTCACCGGCAGCACGTAGCTCAAATCCGCCCAACTGAGCAGAGTCATGCGAGAGAGCATCCATAGAACCAACAGCAGAATTCCCAGCGCTACCCAGGGAGAGAAAATCGCTTGAACGTAGGACAGCGGCGACAGGCTGAGCACTTCGCCGCGATGCTTCATCCCCCACGTGAGCGAGAAATTGCCCAGCGTGTTGCTCAAGATCACCAGGAGAGCAAACGCTCGCGTCTTCCAACGCAGGCGCGAGTCGGGAGGCATGCTTTCGGACGATTCCGGGGCTCAGGCGCGTTCGTGAGCCTGGTCCATCGCGCCCGCCTTCATATCGGCGACGTACTTCTTGCGCTTCGCCCGCAATGCCATATACTCGCGAGCTTCCTTGTACAAGCGCTTGCGTTCGCTGTTATCGAAGATGGCCTTACGCACGATCCGCCAAGCGGCCTTCGGACGGAAGTAATATTCGCCGTAGAAACGCTCGACCCAATCGACCATCTCGGCCTCGTCCAGAATTCCCGGATAGATCACGTGCGGCAACTGGTGCCCCTGCTCGTCGGACATCGGCCCGATATTCACCAGTGCGTTCTGCTTGGCGAAATCGTAGAACTCGGTACCAGGGTACGCGTGGGCGATGGAAACTTGAATCGTTTCGCAGTCCAGGTGCTTGGCGAAATCGATCGTGCGGCGGATGCTTTCTCGCGTTTCGCCGGGCAGCCCGACGATGAAATCGGCGTGGATCGTTAACCCGAGTTTGTGCGCGTTCTCCGTGAAGCGCTTGGCCATTTCGATGGTCGCGCCCTTCTTGATGTTCTTGAGAATCTGCTGGTCGCCGGACTCGTAGCCGACGATCATCAGCCGGCATCCGGCGTCCTTCATCGCCTTCAACGTGTCGTGGTCCGTGGTGACGCGAGACGTGCAACTCCACGTCATGTCCAACTTGCCGAGTTCGGCGCAAAGTTCCATCGTTCGCTGTTTGCGGTAGTTGAACGTGTCGTCGTCAAAAAAGATTTCTTTGAGACCCGGGAAGTTTTCCTTCACATACTTGCATTCGTTGACTACGTCCTCGGTCGATCGCAACCGCCACCGATGGCCGGAATGCGTCTGCGGCCATAGGCAGAACGTACACATCGCCGGACAGCCGCGCGACGTGTAGAACGACATGAACGGATTCAGCAGGAACGGGACGTTGTAGCGCCGGAAATCCAGGTCGCGCTTATAGACCTTGGTGACCCACGGAAATTCGTCGAGATTTTCGGCGTACGTGCCCTCAGGGTTGTGCACCACCGATCCGTTCTTGCGATAACTCACGCCGGGCAGATCGGAAAGCGGAGTTCCGTTGGCGTACTTTACGATCTGGTAATCGAACTCGCGCCGCACCACGAAATCAATCGCCTTAGTCGCGAGCGCGCGCTCGGGCTCCGTGGTAACGGGAGGACCGACGAACGCCACTTGCAGCTTCGGATTCGAATCCTTCAGCATCTCCGCGATCTTCACGTCGACATGAAAACCGGGCGACGAAGTGAACAGCACCAGCAGCTCAAAATCGCGAGCTATCTGGACGGTCTGTTCGATCGAAATTCCGTGCGGGGGCGCGTCAACCACCTTGCTGTCGGGCAGCATGCCCGCCGGGTAACATAGCCACACCGGATACCAGTACGATTCGATTTCGCGCGTTGACGGCCAGCGCGAGCTCGCGCCTCCATCGAACCCCGCAAAGGAGGGAGGATTGAGAAATAGTGTTCTCATTGAATCTGGACTGGTCTCCTTTGTCTTTGCTTTTTAGTGGGCCGCTGCGTACCAGGCGTCCGTGGTTTGCGAACGCGAGAAATTGCTGAACGCCAAACTCAGCTCGGCGCGCCCGAATACTCGGACGTCCATTTTTGTCTCCAGGCGCTTGGGAATGGAGACACCGTCCTTAAGCTCGTATTCTTGCACGAAATCAATCTTCTTTATAAGCACGGAAGGGCTCTTGACCCATCTTCCGGCTTCGCGAATCGGCATGGCCGTAGCGATGTCGATCCAGAGTTCACCTCTGAACAGGCCGACCCGCTTTTTCTTCGGTGTAACTTCAAAAATTGCCGCCGAAGTGCCCGCCTGGGTCAGCGTGGCCTTCAGTTTGAACTTGTAGTTGTCGGGACTGATGGCCATGGATCCGGTTTCGCCGCGGCTATCCGCTTCCGCCGAAAGGTACCGGGTAATCAGTTCCTGCTTCACGGCGTTGTCGCCGGTGAACGCGTCCAGCGTTTTAAAGGTGATTTGGCCCAGCTTTGAGATACTTCTAAGCACCCTCAGCCTGCCCTGCTTTTCCAACTTGGGCAGCCGGCCCTCGATCTCCACTTCCATCTGGGCGCCCTTCATCATTTCCTGCTGTGTCTGCCGAGCCCCGTTGTAGCGGTTCAGTACGTCCTGTTCGAGCGCATTCGTCTCCGCGGCGGATGCCGGGGACAGTAGCGTGCCGATGAAAAAAGAGGCAATGAAAGCTGCAGGCAGACGCACCCTAAGTATCCCTAAGCGAGCGGCAACAGAGCACGCTCGTATCCTGCCTTATTGTAACAAAGCTTTAAATATCGGGAGCTTGGCGATGATCGGAGAAGCGCTTGTGTGCCCGTTCCAGGCGTCGTACCACAGGCGTTTCCCATCGGTGCGCACGGTGGATATACCGGCCAGATCGGTCCGCAGGATCGTGGTATGCCGATCCGTCAGCCGGCCGAGTACGTCGGGATGTGGATGCCCAAAGGAGTTTTCAAAGCCTGCGGAGATCACCGCAACCGAGGGTTTCACCGCGTCCAGGAACGGCTCGATCGAGGATGTTTTCGAACCATGGTGCCCCACTTTGAGGACGTCTGAGTGCTTTACCCGTTCCTCGGCGAGCAGCCGGCCTTCCTCGGCTCGTTCCAGGTCACCCGTGAGCAGGAAGGATCGCTCTCCGTAGGCGATCCGGAACGCCAGTGAGTCGTTGTTTTCCGGACGGTTGCCGCGGTTCGGCCCGCGGCCGGGCTCGGGAGCGAGCACTTCGATGGTCGCGCCCGAGAAGGGAAAGGGTGCCTTTTCAGCTTGCTCGACAACCCGAATGCCGAGCCGTTTGGCGTGATCCATCAATTCCGGCGCAGGGTTGGCTCCGACCCACAGTTCGCCAGGACGGAAATCTTCCAACAACGCGCCAAGTCCCCCGATGTGATCCTGGTGCGCATGGGTTGCAACGAGAACGTCGAGGTGCTGAATCCGGCGGTTCCATAGGTACGGCGCGACTACCTCTTCGCCGATATCGAAGTCCGGCGGACGCGCCCGGCCATAGCTGAGCAGCCCGCCGCCGTCGACGAGCATCGTCCTGCGTTCCGGGAAAACCACCAGCAGGCTGTCGCCCTGTCCGACGTCGATCGCGGTAAGTTCCAACGTTCCGGGCGTCGTTTCCGGAGGCCATGGCTGTTGGACCATGACAACCAGTGCCCCCGCCAGAGCGCACACTCCCGTGATGCGCGCGATGGGGTGCCGCGCGATCAAGACGGCGAGCATCGCTATGGTGAAGCCAGCTACAAGCCACACCGGCGGATCAGTGAGCCGGATTCCTGGTTCGCGCGCCGCGTGCCAGCCGGCGACGCGCCCGGCAAACCACAGCAGCCCTTTCGACACTGCAGCCACCCAATGCCAGCCGCTGAAGGCCGCCAGAAAACCTGCGGGCACGAGCGCGTTCATCGCCGGAACGATCAGGAGATTCGAAGACAGGCTGGTGAACGATACCCGATGAAAGTAGACTGCCATCGGCAGCGCCAGGCCGATCTGAACCGCCAGCGAGACGCTGATCAGTTCGACGCTGAAAAGAACCGCTTTCAGGCCGCCTGCGAGCATCACCTGAACCCACCGGACCGGCGTACGGGTCCAGAGCGCGACCGCTTCGGCTGCCAGGCGAATCTCGACGTGCCACTGGGCAACTTTCGGCTCGAGGTGAGGGTCGATGTCACGATTCGAAATATCGCCGAGCCCTTTCGCAAACGGCGCGGTGGTCGCTTCGAGCCATGGAATCGCGATCGCCCCCAGTGTCGCCACGGCCAGGAAGGAAAGCTGAAAGCTCGCGTCGAACAGCTCCTCCGGGTCCCATGCCAGATAGACCAGCGCCACCGCGGCAAGCAAATTCAGTACGCGGGTTCTCCTGAACAGCACCCTCGCGAGGATGTACAACGTGAAACCTCCTGCAGCGCGGACAACGGGCGCAGACATCCCGGAGATCAGGGCGTAGAGCCAGGCGAGCGCGGCCGTGAGGCACAGGGCGGTGATCTGCGAAATCGGCAGCAGTCTTAATAAGAACAACAAGACGCCCGCCAGCACCGTGATGTGAACCCCGGAGATCACCAGAGCGTGAAACGTTCCCGTGCGGCGGAAGTTTTCCGTCCAGATCCGCTCCAGTCGCGAGGTTTCTCCGATCAGGACCGCTTCCATCATTCCGGTATCGTAATCGTCGCCGCGAAACAGGCTCTCAATCCGGTCGAGGATTTTGCCGCGCAATGCGAACACCGCCGCCATGAACTTCGATCCGCACGCGCCCGGCAGAATCCGCGCGGAGGAACCGCGGGGCATCGCCGCATTCCAGAAGATATTCCGGCGGGCCAGGTATTGGACATAGTCGAATCCACCCGGATTATTGAAGTTGTGCGGCTTCCGCAGGCGGGCCTCGATCTCGACTCGCTGACCGTAGTCGAGAGTTTGCAGCGGGGCCGCCGGATCATCCACGGGCAGGCTCACCCGCGCGCGTGCGCCCGGCTCAAGCTCCAGAGTGAATTGAGCGCGATCGCTGGAGAAAACGGTGGGCTCGACGACACAACCTTCGACGAGTAGAATTTCGCGAGAGCCAGCGTCGAGTTCCGGCGGCGAGGCGTGCGGCACGCGACCCTCGAAGGCCACACCGGCGAAGAGCACCGCGAGTCCGCCGGCCAGCTTCGTCAGGAGCGGCGCTCGAACGCGGCTGCTGAGGAGCGCGAGCGCCGCAAAAACCGCGCACGGCCAAGCCGCTTCCGCTAGCGAAAATTCAAGTGCTTTTCCGGTGACGATCCCGCCCATCACCAGGATCAGCGGGACGAGCAGCGGGTTCGGCGACCGGGACATTCATAGGGTTAGTCCCGCGAACCCGCTCAAGTTCTCAGCTTTGGTGCGTTTACTTCAGCGGCGAGTAGTCGGTCGCACTCATGAACGTGATTGTGCTGTTCAGAGGCACAAAATACTTCAGGCGCAGCTCGGTCCACTTGGGATCCGCGTTGAACGCAGCCCAGCCGGCTTCCCGGGCGGCGCGATCTTTATAGGAAAGCAGGTAAACCAGCGTATCCGGGTCGTCAAGATTCTGCCAGACGGCCATCACGTTCACGCCGTTCTTCTTGAATACCTCAACCTCGCCTTCGCGGAAGCGCTTGTGCAGTTCGTTGATTCCGCCTTTGAACTGGCCAACGCCATCACGGGACTTATCGACCTTGTAAAAACGTATCTCGAAGCAGCGGGAGTCTTTGGCAGTATTCTTACCGAGCTCGCCTTCGATATTCGGGCCGCAGGGCGCGGTGGAAGCGGGCGTTCTGCCCTTTCCCTTACCCTTTTCCTCCGGTGCAGCCTGTGCCTGCGGAGCGGCCTGAACAGCGGGCGCGGTGAGCATCCGGACGGCGAATGCCGTCAAACCGGCGCCGAGCACGAATCCAGAAAGGCTAGCGAGAACGACTGTTTTCCTCATGAGATCTCCTTATGATCGTGCGATAGCACGTTCGGTATGTTATCAGGACGCCGCTTATTGCGGAAGCGGCGCTTTTCCGTCGAGCGTGAAAACCATCAGCTTCGGATTGACTGCTCCTCCGGCTCCGCCACGTCCGCCGGCAGCGGGTGCAGGTGCGCCGCCCGGTCCTTGGGCAGCTTCCTGATTCGCGACCACTCTGCCGCCCGAACCGCCCACCAGCGCGACGTACTGTTTACCGTCGAGCATGTACGTCATCGGCGGGCCCATTCCGGTTCGCAGGCCCGTCTGGATTTCGAAAATTTTTTCGCCTTTGTCTGCCGTGTACGCCATCAATCGGCCGTCGGGCACTACCTGGAAGACGAGATTCCCGGCGGTCGCGACCGTTCCACCGCCGCCTCCGCCACCCTGGGGTGCTCGCCAGCGTTCTTTTTGCCCAACGATATCCCACGCGACCAACGCGCCCGTTCCCGAGCCTGGTACCGGAACAGGCCCGATGGCCGGAGGTGCTGGAAGCGGCTTCGAATCGACGCCTTTGGGAGCGCCCGCGAGGTTGATGTTCGCAGCGCGGCCCAGCGATTGGCCCGTATTCATCAGCCCTTCTTTGTATTGGAAATTTGGATTGGTGGCGTAGAGGCGCGACCCGGCCGTCGTGGTCGGCACGTAGACGAGACCGTGAGCCGGATGGAACGACATCGGAGCCCAGTTGTGTGCGCCGCCGGTACCCGGCGTGATCGGCACGGCCTCCGCCCCGTAATACGCCTGCGGATTGACGATCGGCCTGCCCGTTTCCTCGTTCAGCCCTTTCGCCCATGTGATCATCGCGAACGGCTGGCCTGAGATGAACTTGCCCGTGACGCGGTCGATCACGTAGTAGAACCCGTTCTTGTTCGCCTGCATGATCACTTTCCGCCGCTGGCCCTTGATGTCGATATCGGCGAGCATCAGGTGCTGGACGCTGTCGTAGTCCCAGTCATCGCCGGGGACCATCTGGAAATACCACGCGAGCTTGCCGGTTTCCGGCCGCACCGCCACGATTGAGCAGGCATACAGGTTGTCCTTATCCTTGCCTTGCTTCCGCGCTTCTGCCGACCACGGCCCCGCGTTTCCGGTCCCGACGTAGAACAAGTCGGCGTCCGGATCGTAGGACATTGCGTCCCACACCGAGCCTCCGCCGCCCATCTTCAAGCCCTCGGGATTCCAGGTGGCTGCGGCTTTGCGCATGTCTTCGTTCTCGAACGGCTTCGAAGGATCGCCAGGAACGGTGTAGAAGCGCCAGGCGAACGCGCCTGTCTTGGCATCGTGTGCTTCAAAGAATCCGCGCGTGGGGAACTCACCGCCCGCCACGCCGATGATCACCTTGCCTTTGGCGATGCGCGGCGCCATGGTGATCGTGTAGTTGTCGTGTGAGTATGCGATGCGCGCTTCCCACACTGGCTTGCCGGTTTCCGCATTCAGCGCGACCAGCCGACCGTCGATCACCGGTACGAAAACGTCGCCTTCGTAAAGCGCGAGCCCGCGACTCACCACACCACAGCAGATTTTCGGCTGAACCGCAGTGCGGTTTACTTCCGGATCCCAGCGCCACTTCTCTTTGCCCGTACGCGCGTCAACAGCATACGCGATGCTCCAGTTGGTGATGCTGAAGAGGGTCCCGTTCCACATCAACGGTGTCGCTTCCTGCCCACCGCCGCCAAGCCCGACTTCGTACGACCACGCGAGCCCTAAGCGGCTGACGTTCGTCGTATCGATCTGCTTCAGCGGACTGTAGCGAGTCTCTCCTGGAGTGAGCCCGTAGCTCAGCCACTCTTCGCCCGTCTTGCCGGCATTCCGAAGAGCGGCATCGTCCACGCGCCTCGCTTGTTGACCGAAAGTTTGTTGGCCGAAAGCGCCCCACAGCGCCACAAAGGCGCCAGCGATCAACGCCGGTCGGGATTTCATGGCCGCCTACTGGTTACCCGGGCCGCGCGCCGGACCGGAGAGCTTTTCCAAATCCTGATTGTTTTCCTGGCAGATGTACTCGATCAACTCCGTGCCGGGCATCATCTGTGCGCGGCCGATGAGAGTGAACGGTTGCTTATACGCGCCGGGATCGTCCAGCGTGACTTCGATAGTCATGTGCCCGCGATCGATCGGGGTATAACGCTCGATGGTGTGCAACTGCTCAGTGTTCGGGTGACCCTTGTAGTCAAACCAGAACTTGCCGTTGAATCCGGTTGTATCCACCACGAGCGTGTCTTTTTCCCACGTGCCTATCGAATGGCCGTACCACGACGGGTTCGGCTCGGCCGGATGCTTCCCGTTCATGAAGATCTGCCGGAAGCTGTGGACGTTGCCTTCGTACAGGATGAAGTAGTGGGTGGGGGTTTGGAGGATTCGCCACGGATATGGGCTTCCGCGCGGAATGCCGCCTGGCAGGCAGTTCGCCTCGGGGTCCTCCGCGGAGAGCCGGTTCTTGACGACCTCCTCCGCCCAAGGCAGCATGATCACTTTATCTCCAGGCTTCAAGGCTCGCGGATTGTCGACATTCGCATCGCCGCCGCTGCCGCCCAGCCACGCGCCGGATAGATCCGGATGCCCGTCGGCCAGCCTGACGATCGGCCCGGTCGGCGCAGCCTTCTGGTTCAGATATAGTCCGACCTGGACACCCTTCTCCTTACCCTTTGCCTGCTCCGGCGCCTGGGCCTGGCCTAAAACGGAAAGTGCGGCAACCATGGCCGCGGCGTTGATTCCACCAATGACGAATCGCTTAGTCACGTTCGACCCCCTTCGATATCATGCGTCCGCCTACTTCGCGAAACAAGCCTCGGGCGCAAAACCGGTGGCATCCGCCTGTTTCTTGAAGTGCGAGCTTGTGATGAACGTCTGCGTCAAATATTGCGGATCGCGGACTTCGGTGTTGAAGTTCAACCACTCAGTGCCGTCTTCTTCCTTGATCCGATCGACCCACTCTGTCACCACAGCGTTGCCGCTGTAAGGCACGCCGTTTTTGCGGAGATAACCTGGCAGCATCCTTGTGGTCACGATCTTCAGATCGCCAGTTCGCGGAGCGCCCTTCGTCGCGGCCGGCGCGAGCTCCCACTCTGCAACCGAGTAGCCTTGCCAGCTCGGCTCGACGCCTTGCGGCACCCCGCCGCCGAAGTGCAGCGTACGAGTCTGCGTTCCGGCGTCCGTCTCGATCTTCAAAGTCGTATCGTTCTCCCAGGTGATGTGCAAACGGCCCGGAACGCGCATCAGCGCCGCCGCGCCGTACGATTTGCACTGCTGCCCGGCGGCTTCGTCCTTCGCCGGATCCCAGCCCTCGGCGACTTTGCGGGATTCCGCGTTCATCGGAACTCCACCATACGCGCCCTTCGGAGGCGTCACCATGCGATAGCGCCAGTCCTCGGTCACAATCGATACCCAGTAACCCGTCGGATCGAAGGGTGCAGCGGCACGAGCGGTAACCGGCGCTCCGCCTTTACCCTTCCCTTTACCTTGGCCTTGTGATTGAGCTATGAACGGAATCGCCACCAAGACGGCAATCGCAGCCGCGGCAATCGGCGCACTGCTCCTGATCGAACTTCGAACGCGCATTCTGGTTGAAACGTTCCCTTACTCGACTGTCTCGCCCGGCCGATCGCCCCAGCCCAGACCATCCGACTTGCGATGCAGCGTCTTCAGTACGCCGCGATGATCGGTGGGGGTGCGCGACGGGTTCGCGGTGATCGTGACCACGTCATTTAGCTTGAGCGTTTGGCCGTTGATTCCCTGCTGGCTAAGCGAACCGGCGCTCCGCCATTCGAGCGACCAGCGCTGCATCACGCCGGCTTCGTCCAAAGCTTCGATGTGCAGAAAGGAATGCGGGTTGCGTAGCAAAAACTGGACGATCTTACCTTCGAGCTTGACTTCTTTGTTTCCGTCGTACGTCGCGCCCAGCGAGTGGTGCGCATCGGCCGAAAGGGCCAGGAAAAATGTGCAAACAAATGCAACCAGCAACAGCTTCCGTGTCATGAATCGCTCCCTTATTTCTTCTGGCTCAAGCTCTTGTAAGCCGCCTCAATAAACATGTCCGTGGTCCACGGACCTGTTGTCGACCCGTACAAACCATCATAATCAAACGTTGGTTTGGCCGCTTTCACCTGGGCCAAAGTCATCTTCTTATCCACCATGTCCTGAATGCGATCGCGCACAATCGCGACCATGTTCCGGTAATTACCGACGTCGCCCGTGTCGCACAATCGCCCGTGTCCCGAAACGATCATCGTTCCGCCCTGCGAACGGAACTCGGGAATCGCAAGGTCGAGAATCTTGTTCAGGCCGTCGAGAATCCCGTTCAGGCTTCCGCCTTTTTCGAGGTCGATCATGGGGTAGCTGTTGGTGTTGAGAATGTCGCCCGCGGCGATCACGTCGGAGTAGCGGAAAAACACGATCGAGTCGCCGTCGGTGTGCGCGTTGGGGATGTGGAACATCTGAATGCCCTCGCCGTTGAAGAACTGGCTGAGCTTATAGGACGCCGCGTGATAAGTATCCGTCGGCCACGCCGAAGCCGGGAAGGTAGGCTGGCCCTTCGGCGGATCGCTCATGCGGTTTTGAATGGTTTCGTACGCGATGATGATCGCTCCCGGAGCGACCGCCACCGGCGGAAACGTCACGCCGACGATCTTAGTGCCCTCGGGCTGCTTCGCCAGGATTTCGTTGCCGCCGGTGTGATCGATATCGATACTGGTGTTGACGATGAAGCGCACAGGCTTGGGCGGTGCGGGCGATGAGATCACGGCGTTCAGCGAAGGGCTGGTCCATCCAAAGGGGGTCTGCGGGCAATGCAGGCCCACGCATCGGTTCGGCGCCGATGCGGCGGTGATCGCCTTGGCGAGATCCAGAATCGTCGCGAGGACTTTACCGCTCATGTCAGCCGTCCCGGCATCGACCAGGAAGATGCCGTCCTTGCCGATCGAGACCGTGATGTTCGCGCCCGCGCCCACCAGCATGTACACATTGCCCTGAATCGGCTGAACGTGGATTTCCTGATCGGCCTGCTTCTGCGGTGCGGCCTTCTGTTTTCCGCCCTTCTGCTGCGCGTTGGCGAAACCGGCCGATCCGGCCATCCAAACCAACGCAGTGGTCGCGGCCAGAGCCGCTACCCACGGGATCTTCTTCAACACTACTTTCCTCCCTTATTTGCGGATGCTCTTTCCTGCGCGCGAGCCCCGGTCAGCGCGTTGTACATTGTGTAATTTCCTTCGTGGCAGGCGTACTCGTAAAGCGTGTAATCCGTTTCGCGTTTCAGCGGGAAAGACATCTTCCATGGCTTGGTCCACGTTTTGGGATCTTCCACGGTGACTTCGTAATTCAACACGCCCGTGTCACCTGGAGTGAACCGCTCGACCAGTTTCGCAGCGTCGCTCAAGGACGTCCCGCCGATCGCCGTGTTCGGCGTGAAGTTGGTCGTCTCGACCACCAGCGTATTCCCCTCGAAATGCCCGCGAGCGTCGCCGTTGTAGCTTTGCACTGCCTTGCCGGCGTGCGGCTGTCCGCCAAGCGGAATCACACGCGTCTCATGAATCATTTCGATCCGCAAGATGACGTATCCCGGCGCTTGGACGATCTGATTTCCGTTGTTGTAACCGGTAGGCACAAACCCGACCGCGCCGCGTGTGATGCACCGCTCCCACGCACTTCGATCTTCAAACGTGTCCGCCGGACCGTGACCGCGTCGTGCGGCCGCACGATCCGCCGCAAGCTTCTGCGCTTCGGCGGTCAAAGGTGGCGTGCGTCCATTCGATGGATCCACGATTAGCGAGGCCTGATGATTCGGTGTTCCGCGATCCTGCCAGTACAACGGCGGTCCGATGCTCACCCCATTACTACAGGTCTCTGGGGTATTCCCCAAGCCGCCCCGATTCGGATCGCACTTGGTTTTCTCGGACTCCAAGGTCGCGGTGTCGAACTCTTCCTCATCCTGACGCTTGGCTTGGCGCTGCTTGAATTCGGCTTCGGTCAGCATATTGCGTTCGCCGAAATTCGCCGGCCGCTGCATCGGCACGCCGATCATCTCTGTGCCCGTCCATACGCCTTGGAGATCGGGATCGCCCCACGGAGTCTTCTTGACCGCTACCTTGGCCGATTCTTTCGCGACTGGTTTCGACTGACCTGCCGCGGGTATATGAAGCGCCGCCAGCGCTGCGAGCGGCAACACCACTGCTGCTACAGTCCGGAGCATACGAGTACCTCTACTTCTTGGGAGCGGTCCAACCGCGGAATTTTTTGGCGTATTCGGGACGCGTGGAGGCTGCTCCGCCGCGCGCGGCTTCGGCCGGAATGTCGTCCGCCATCAGGTTCGGATTCTGCCCGGGCAGGAAGTGCGGGACTGCGGTCGAGATGCTTTCCTCGCTTACCGTGCACGGATAATACGAAAGCTGGGTGGCAGGGTCGAACTGATAATTGGTGGTCTGGATGAACGGCTCTTCGAGCCACACCGGGTCCTTGATGATCATCACGATCGCCAGGTAATCGCCGTGGCGGGTGATGTATTCGGTCATGGTCGATTTATCGCTGAACGATGCTCCGTTACGCCGCAAATACGCGCCCTTCAGGTGGGTGGTGGTCACAACGAGCATGTTTCCTTCCCACTTGCCTGTGGAAAAGCCGGACCAGCTATGCGGAGCCCACTCTGCAGGATGCGGTCGCCCATCCATATAAATCGGCCGTTCGAGCGAGCGGAGGTATTCGAGATGGTACGCCATCAACTCGCGCGAAACGGGATCGATCTCCTCGGAAATCCGCACTGCTCCGAGAGCGCGCCATTGATACGGGCCAGGGTGCGGGCGGCATTGGAACTCCGGCAAACTCCACTCCGAATGGTCGTGGCTATCGGCCTTCATCCTGCCGGCGTCGCTGAGCGGGATTCCCTGATAATCGCCCAGTGGCGGCCCACCGGAGCGTTCGTAGGAATCCTCGTGAATCCGGTCCGCCCAAACCCCAGCGAGGCTAAGCTGCGCCATCGCCGGAGCCGCCAAAACCAGCGCCGCCAAGAGTAAGAGAACAAAGGATCGATAAGAGCGCATGATGCTGATATTCCAGTAGAAAGCTATCACAGCCAGCGGCGCACGCGCAACCTGACTCATTCACCGGCTTGTCACTTACGGCGTTATACAATTCTTGCCATGCACGACGAAATCTTGCGGAGGTTGTTTCTTGCGCGCATAGGCCGGTATTCGGCTCTCACATACGCCTCGGTGAGCGGCGTGCTCGCGCAGGTTTCGCGCTCCGAGAATCCGTTCACGCTGGGTGTCGCTTCGGGCGATCCGCTCCCGGACGGCGTCGTGCTTTGGACCCGGCTCGCGCCCGATCCTTTGAACGGCGGAGGGATGCCCGCTCAGAACGTTGAAGTCGAATGGCAAGTCGCCGAAGACGAGGGGATGCGCCGGATCGTAAAACAAGGGCAAGAGATCGCGACTCCGGCGCTTGCGCACACGGTACACGTCGACGTTCGCGGACTTAAACCGGCGCGGTGGTATTGGTACCGATTCAAGACCGGGACGCATACCAGCATCACAGGACGGACTCGGACCGCGCCCGACGCTCGCGCTCGGCTCGACAAGCTTTCCTTTGCCTTTGCCTCTTGCCAGAACTTTCAAGACGGATATTACACCGCCTACCACCACATGGCGGAAGAAGATCTCGACCTGGTCGTGCACCTTGGCGATTACATCTATGAAGGCGGCCCGGCGGGCGATGGCCGAGCACGTGTGCACAACAGCGCAGAGATCATGTCGCTGAACGATTACCGGAATCGGTATGCGCTGTACAAGCTCGATCCGGAATTGCAAAAGGTGCATGCGAGATTTCCGTGGATCGTGACCTGGGACGATCACGAGGTATCGAACAACTACGCGGGTGATATTTCTGCCTATGGCATGCCGCGCGACAAATTCCTGGAGCGGCGCGCCAACGCGTATCAGGCTTACTACGAGAACATGCCGCTGCGGCGAACGTCGCTACCCAAGGGATCGGCGCTGCAACTCTACCGGAGGCTGGCGTTCGGCGATCTGGCCGAGTTCAACGTGCTCGACACGCGGCAATACAGAACGGATCAGCCGTGCGGCGATGGCGCTAAGGCTCCTTGCGCAGAGGTCTACTCCCCTGCGGCTCAGATGATGGGCGCTGAACAGGAGCGCTGGCTGTTTGAGGGGCTCGCGGAATCGCGGCGGCGCTGGAACGTGATCGCGCAGCAGGTGGTGATGGCGCAGATCGATCTTACGCTCGGCAAGGAGCAGAGCTTCGGGATGGATCTCTGGAGCGGCTACGAGCTGCCTCGCAAACGCTTGCTCGATTTTCTGGATCAGCGAAACATCGCAAACGCGGTGGTGATCACGGGCGATATTCACTCGAACTGGGTTGCGGACCTGAAGGTGAACTTCAACGAACCCAAATCGCGCACTGTGGGGACGGAGTTCGTGGGCACCTCGATTTCATCCGGCGGCGACGGCTCCGATCAGTCCCTGACGGCGATCGGCGTGATGATCGAGAACCCGCACGTCAAATTTCAGAACAGCCGGCGCGGATATGTGAAGTGCACGCTGACTCCAAAACTGTGGCAGTCAGACTTCCGCGTCGTCCCGTACGTCTCGAAGCCCGGCGCCGAGGTGACAACGCGCGCGAGCTTCGTAGTCGAGGCGGGCAGTGCAGGTGCGAAGCAGGCGTAAGCAACCCTCGGTCTTGTCCGCTCTCTCACGGTCGCGGTTCATGGCCGACGCGTTGTCGTTTCGGCCGCTGCAGGTTCTCATGAACCGCGACCATGAGGGAGCGGACAGGCCGAAGGTTGCGTCAAGCCGCTACTGGCAGGCCTGAATCGTGCGGCTCCCCGCCGAACCCACCGTATTCAGAAGATTCATCGACACACTGGTCAGCGGAGTGGTTGCGGGAATGCTCAGCTCATACGGCAGCTTGATCGAGAACGTCCCGCCGGAGCGAATCGATTCGGGCGCGGTGAAGTAAGCCCCGGCCACCCCGCCGATATCGGTGATGAACACCTGGTTGCCCGCCGAGACATCGGCGCGCGTCAGTTCACGCGTGGTCGAGTAGCCGTTGATCTGTACTTCGATTCCGGCGGTTGTGCGCGTATAGCAAGCCGAGGTGATGACCGGCGCTTGCGGCACGATCCGGAAAATCTTCGGCGCCGGGCTGAGTGCCAGGTCTGCTCCGGAAACGCGAAGCCCCGTCACAGACACGGTGACCAGGCTGGCGACCGTTCCAGTCGAAGCCAGCGGCAGCGACACCCGGGTAACGCCGGGGGCCAGCGAGAAGGTGGCGACCGTCTGGCCGTTCAGGAATCGGAGCCGCGGATCGGACTGATTCGCGCTCGCTTCGCTGCTGCGGGTCTCGGGCTGGATGTTCAGCTCGACACGGCCTTCGACCACGGCCGAGTACGGCTGGGTCAGTTCGACGACCACGGCAGCATTGCTCGCAGCCGGAGCATAAACGGCCTGTAAGTCGCCCAGCCGGATCGCGGGAGCTTTCGGCGAACCAACGCTCACCGAGCAAAGGCCGGAAACCGAGTTGTTCGCGCCATCGGTTACCTTTAGCGTGAATGTGCGCCCCCCGAGAGCGGTAGGAGTTCCGCTAACGGATCCGTCCGCGCCACCGCGCAAGCCATCGGGAAGGAATCCGCCGAATTCGAATCGGTACGGCGCGGTTCCACCCGCCGCTTGAATCTGAGCCGAGTACGTATCGGCTAGTTGCGCCGAAGGCAGAGGGCACGCGGTCGCGATGCGTAAAGCCGGGCGTCCAATGTTCAAATTGCACGATTGTGATGTAGTGCCACCGGCCCCCTCGCGTAGCAAAATGGTAAAGGGGAAGGCACCGTTCTCGAGCGGAGTTCCGTTGACCGCTCCGTCCGTCGAAACCGAGATGCCCTCGGGCAGAGTGCCGGCGACTGTCAGCAGGTACGGGCTCGAACCGCCCAGTGGCGAGATTCGGGCTGAATACGGCTCGCCGACAGACGCATCGGGCAGTGGGCAACCACTAATGCTCAGCGGACCCCGCATCACAGAGATGGTGCACGGTTGTCCTGATTGCTGGAGCCCATCGGTGGCGATCAAAGTAAACCGCGCTGGACCAGCCGCCATAGGAGTCCCCGTGATCGAGCCGTCCGGGCTCAGTGACAATCCTGACGGCAGCGATCCGCCGCCAAGTGACCACGTGTACTTTCCCGGCAGCGACGCGCTATAAGTCACGCCCGTCGTAGCAGCCGGAAGCGGGCAGGCCGAAGCGACGTTGAACGTTTGCGCATCGACCGCTACCGAGCAGTCCTGAACCAGTTGCCCGCCGACAGAATCTCGTATCGCGAGTTGGAAGGGATAATCGCCGTCGGTCAGAGGCGTGCCGCCGATCTTCCCATCCTCAGTCAGCCCCAAGCCGAGCGGAAGCTGTCCCAACAGCGAGAACTTGTATGGTCCGCTGCCGCCATCGGCCGAAAGAACTTGCGAATAGGGCACGCTAACCGTACCCCGGGTGAGCGTGCAACCTTTCGAAAGGCGCAAAGCTGCGGGCTGCACGTTGATCCGGCACAGCAATTGACCGGGCTGAGAATCGCTCGATCCGGTGCTGCGAACCCGCAGGCCCATGATGTATGTTCCGGCCGTCATCGGGGTTCCCGCCAGTTGACCGGCAACGCTCAAGCCGAGGCCGGGAGGAACGCTATAAGGGTTCTCGACCGACCAGGTGTAGCCACTGGGGCTGCCACTCGCGCGCAGCGAAACTGAATAAGGACGCCCAACCGTCGCGTCATCGAGCGGGCAAGCGCTCACAATGCGTACGGACGGAGGAAGAATCGTGATGCTCCCGCGTTGGTACGCGGTCAGTTCGCCGTCTTCCGTGTTGGCGGTAACCGCAAGGGTGAAGCTATATGTGCCCGGAGTGGTCGGAGTGCCCGACACCAGTCCGTTCTGTGCGAACGACAATCCGGGAGGATTCATCACATCCGGCACCATGGACCATTTGAACGGCCCTTTGGCTCCGTTCGCCGCGAGAACCGTCGAGTACGGCGTCCCTTGCGTTGCGTCGGGGAGTTGCAGTCCGTTGCTGATGCTCAGGCCGGGGCTGATCACGCCATCGCGTGCCCGGAACGTCAGACGGCCGGGCTGCGCGGTCGAAGTCCCGTTCAAGACGGCGGAGTTGATGGTAGAGCGCACCAAAGCTCGCGGGCCGTTGTCCAGAAACTGTCCGGAGATCAGCGATCCAGGGAGTTCGAATGATGCACCCGGATCGTTGGTACCGTTCGACCAACCCACTGCCGCGGGCGTTCCACCGTAGCCGTTCACGCCGCCGCTGGCATCGCCGGTTTCCCATGAAATGCGCGCGTAATTGAATTCGATATCGAAGTTGCCCGGACCCGTGTCGCTCCGGTCCACCACGATCAGCTGAAAGCTGTTGAGCTTGTCAGCATGGACGTTGTAATAGCCGACGTCCACGTAGTTCACGCCGAACGCCTTGTGCCCGTTGATGGTGTCCTGGCCGTAGGTGACCAGCTTGGACCCTGTGGGCCGGGTGTCGACATCCGCGAAGAAGGCTGCGATGATCTCGCGCTGGGTGCGCGCCAATCCGAACGGCGTGAATGTCGCGAGCGAGCTATCGAACGTAATGTTGCCGTTGTTATTGACGTATGCGGCGCGGCGCAGCTTGCCGAAGAAGTTGATGGTGAAGCCCATGTCTTCGAGCTCGCTCGAACCATCGTCGTTCGCCGGGATGGAGTAAACCTTGAACCCGGCATTTCCGCGAAGGGCCTGGGCGTGGACGGGCGACGCGGCGGCCAGCGCCGCGATCGCGCAAACTACAAAAGAAAATCGTTTCATCGGGCAGAGCCTCCGAGGAGCGTCGTGATGCGAAATTCAGCGGAGTCGGCGTCGGCGACGAGCTGCGCTCCGGTCTCGCTATCTGTGAAGTGCAGCACCAGGTTCCCTTCGAGCGAACCGGTGCGAATATTGGCGCAGCGGCACGCGACCGAGTTCGTCGCACCTGTCGCGAGATTCAGTACGCTGATGCTCTCCGCAGTGGCGAGCGCCGCCAAAGTGTCATCCGCGGAAACCAAGATTGAGTTGGTCTTTCCCGCCAGGTTCCCGACGACGGAAACGGCAGGGGCAGTCTCGGCGTCGCGAATCCGGGTCAGGGACAGCGCGGAAGAATCCGCGACGAGAAGGTCCGTGCCGCTGGGCGTGAACGCGACCGCGGTCCATTCGCCAGGTCCGGTGAGCGTGCGCGCGCCGTTCTTATGGATCGAGACCAGCGATCCAGCTACAGCCACCGTGCCGTCGTCATTCACGGCCAGCGCTTTCGCGCCTTGTTCCGGCGTGAACGTCACGGTCTTTTGCAAATCCGCGGACGACCTGGACCACAGCTCGACCACTGTGCCGTCGGTTATGGCGATCCACCGGGCGGACCGGCTGATCGATGCCTGCGCGATTCGGGCCAGCGTGGATTCGAGAGGCGTCAGCCGCGGAGTCCCGGTCCATTCGACCAGCGCGATGCGGCCTTCTTTCGTGTTCACGATTCCGATGCGCGCACGCGAATGTACAAAGGCAGAGTCCAGAGCCTCGCTGAACGGTACAGCCGAGCCCAATTCAGCCGCGCCGGGCACGCCTGAGATCAGGCGGACGGACTTGGCGGAATCGTCAAACACGTAGCCGAGCGAAGGAGCGCTCATCCTGGCCGTCGACGGAGGGGCAAGCGTCTGCCCAAAAGCGGCGAGCTGCACCGCGAGAATGGCAAGTTTGCGGATCATAGTTTTGGCGAGCCCAAAGTGGTACTCACCTGTTCATCGGCAGGCGATCAGCGGGGGCACGTAGAGCGTTCGCCTTAGACCCTTGCGAGGGGAGGCGCGCCACGTGGCGCAGTCATGAGGCTGTAACTGCTAGGGGACAGTCCAGATGCCGCGAAGAACCCAGCCCGAGTTGGTATCGGGCTCAGTGGCCATCAGGTACACAGACTTTGTCCCGGCAAACGCCGGGCTTAGTACTAGGTTGACTGTCAACAAGACGGAATTCCCCGCGACCGCCACCACGGTGTATCCAATGGCGCACTGTGAGTTTTGCAGCGTGGCGGCGGAACCGATGCCTTTCGTGCCCAATGTTGTTCCGTCGTCCGAGTACAGGCCGATCGTGGAGTTCACCCGGTTGAAGACCACATAGCACGCATTAGCGATATTCGACGGCGAGCCGGTGGTCATGATCAGCGACATGCCAATGATGTTTTGCTGGTTCGTCGAATCGGAGACAGCCAACGTGAAGCTGGGGGTTCGGCTGGTGCCGGAGGATGGAGAAATCGAATCGGCGGTTGGGGCTCCCCCAGTCACTACCCAGTTTCCGACGGCCCTCCAGCCGGAATTCGTGCCGGACTCGGCTGCCAGCAGAAACACCGACTTACTCCCGAAGAAGTTTGCGTTGAACAACAGGTCCACGGTGACCACCACCGAGTTCAGGGTGGTGACTACGGTGGAATTCGGCCCCCGCAGCGTGCACTGACTATTCGAAACCGAGGTGCTCGAACCCGGCACGACCGGCGCCTGGCCGTTCGCCGGATTATCGTACGCCAGCGCAATGGTGTTGGCGGCGCGATCGTAAACCAGGCTGCAGGCGTTGAGGCTGCTGAGCGTCGTTGAGAACAGCATCGCGACGCCGGTGACGAAGGCCCCTCCGCCCGTATCGGAAACCGTAAAGCTGAACCGCTGGCCCGGACCGCTGCCGAAGGCAGGGACCACCGAATCCGCGACAGGGGCGCCGCCCAGGGCGACTTGGAACGTTCCTCGTTGTACCCAACCCGTGTCGGTTGGTCCCTCGGCCGCGAACATATAGATGTTCTTCGCGCCGGAGAAGGACGTCTTGAACGTAATGGCGACCGACAAAATGATCGACAGGCCGGATTGCAACGCCGATGTCGCGCCCACCGAGCACTGGCTGTTCTGGAGCACCGTCGCTGAGCCGATCAATTTGGTGGTGCTCGTGGACCCCGTGTCGCCGACCAGAGCGATGCTCTGCGCCGCGCGGTCGTAGATCACGTTGCAGGCGTTCGCGAAGCTGACGGTGGTCTGGAACAGCACTCCCATCGAGGTCAGATTGGTCGCATTCTGGGTATCCGAAAATACCAGGCTGAACGTCTGCGCCGAGCCCGCACCGCCCGAAGGTGAGACCGAATCGGCTGTTGGCACGGGGACTCCGAGGGTGACCGTCCAACTGCCGCGGCTCACCAGGCCTGTGTTCGTATTCGAATCCGCAGCATAAAGGTACACCGTCTTCGTACCGGTGAACGCGGCGAAAAATGTTAGCGAAACGTTTAGCGTGAGGTTCGTTCCGGATATGCTGACCGAACTGGTCGAACCGTTGAGCGAACACTGCGTATTCTGCACGTTATTGCCGCCAGGAGTTACTGTCTGGCCGCCGGAGGACACGGTATCGTTCGCCAGAGTCAATTGGTTCGCTGCGCGATTGTAGGTCACGTAGCACCCGAAATCGAGCGACGCCGAATTATTCACCAGCACCGCGACTGTAGTCAGGTTGGTAGCCGCTGCGCTATGCGAAAACGCCGCCGCGAACGTTACTGTGTTGCCGCTTCCGGATGCCGGCGATACCGAAACCGTGGACGGCGATACCGGGGGCGGAGCGGAGGAAGATCCCTGAATCCGTGCGACCCAGCCCGTGCTGTTCCCGAGATTGGTCGATTGGATGGCCCCGGTCAACGCGAGGTCGAAGGATCCGGTCTGCCCCCCAAGGTAAATGTTTCCCGTGGCGTCGATCGCTACGGCGTTGGCAGCATCCGCGCCGGTGCCGCCGTAGAGGCTCCCAAAGGAAATCGCGTTGCCCGCCTGGTTGAATTTCGCGATGAACGCATCGTACAGTCCTTTGAAGCCGGCCTGGAGCGCGCCTACAGAGACAAAGCTGGGCGAGGCGGTGTACCCCGCGACATGAGCGAAGCGTGCCGCATCCACCACCACCGCCGACGCCCAATCGAAGCCGTTGCCACCCAGGAACGTGCTGTAGACCACGCTCGCGCCGTTGGCCGCCAGCTTCGTGAGGAACGCGTCGATGGCGCCGCTGTAATTGCCCTGGAAAGCGCCGGAACTCACCGGAAAGTTCGACGAACTCGTCGTGCCTACGAGATAGATCGCTCCGGTAGAATCCAGCGCGATTCCGTTGATCTGCTCGGGCGATCCAGGTGCGCCGCCGCTCCCTCCCCAATAGGAACTGAACTGGAGTGCCGATCCGGCCGTGTTGAGTTCGGTTATAAACCCGTCCTGGCCGCCGGCGAGCGAAACTTGCAAAGCACTGACCACCGGAAAATTGATCGAGGTGGTCCATCCGCCGATATAAATGTTCCCAGCCGCCGTGACGGCGATTGACGATGAATGTTCGTCATTGCTACCGCCAACGTATGTCCCGTATGTCAGTGCGCCAGCGGACGATAGCTTCGCGACAAACGCGTCGGTCTTGCCGCCGAGCGTAGCCTGCGGCCCTCCGGGATGAGGGAAATTCGCAGACTGAGTGTCGCCGGTGACATAGGCGTTCCCTGCAGTATCGAGCGCAATCGCCATCGCTGCGTCATAGCCGGAACCGCCCAGAAACGTGCTGTAAAGCGCCATGTTCCCGGTGACGTTCAGCTTCAAGACGAACGCATCGCGCGACCCGCTGAAGGTACCATCAAAGGCGTTCACCACGGGAAAATTCGAGGATCCGGTAGACCCCGCGACGTGCGCCTGCCCGAGTGCATCCACCGCAATCCCAGCGGCCCGATCTTCCGCCGATCCTCCGAAATACGTAGCGTAAAGAATCGTGTTACCCGCGGGATTCAGTTTCACGACGAACGCGTCCACGCCTCCGCGGTTGGCCGCCTGCGCCGCGCCCCCGATCGGAAAATCGATCGCTTCGGTCCAACCAGTGGCGTACAAGTTCCCGGAGGAGTCGACCGCAACGCCAGTCACCGCGCCCATGCCGCTTCCGCCCAGGAAGGTGCTGTACGAGATCGATGGATCGATCACCAGCGGCAGTTCCGGATCATATTCGCCGAGTTCGAAGCCGACGCCGTTCGCTAGCACGCGATATCGAACCCGAACTTCTATTCGCCTTCCGTCCGCAGTCTCCTGGTACGCGATCGGGACGTGCTCCCGCAGTTCCGCGTTTTGGGTGGTGACCACCAATTCACCGTTTTCGTCCACAAAGAGTGCCGCGTCGCCGTACTCGAAGCGAATCCGGCCAGGATCAGCCGAGGGTGCGACAAGAAACTCCGACTTCAATCCGTTCCGGTCCACCCCATAGCGCGCATCGATACCCTTGTACAGATTCCGGTAAACGAGGCCCTTGTACGTTGCGAGACTGGCGGCTGCTCGTCCGCCGAGGAGGAAGTTCGCCTGACCCGGCTGGCGTTCTAATCCCGAAAGTCCGGCCGCCGGATTCGCTCCCGCGAATCGCAGCCGAATTTGTTGGTCGTGTAGATGGAAAACGACGAAATCCTGGCCGAAACCTGCCCGGAACCTGGGCGTCTCCGCGATAAAGCGAATCACTTCGCCCGGATTCTCCACGAAGAAAATCGGAAGGCCGCCCTCGACCGACGCGGCCAACGCTGACGTTGCGGCCAACAAGGAACAAAGGACGAGGCGCATTCTTCCCCCGAGTGCTTCAGCACACCTACGAAGATCTTAGGCGAAGAATAAGGAAAACCGGCTGCAGATTAACCCGAACGAGGCTAGCGGAGGGGTAGGAAAACGCTGACTTAGGAACCAATGTACCGAGCGTATACGCTTCGTGCTACAGCGATATCCTGCGTGCCCTTGATAATCGCGCGGCCGTCCGGGAAAACCGTCAGCTCATAATCATCGATACTGGCGCGCAAGGCGAACTCGTTCGATCGAACGGAGGAGATGGCGCTCAGCCGCTTCGCGAGATCTGTAAGATCGACAGGCCGGGAACGCTCGTGAATTTGCACCGCGTTTCGACCACAGAGGCTGATGGGAGCGCGGCGCTCTCCCGTCAAGTGGACAAATTCACGGCGGCCGCAGCAGGGGCACTCCGGATCGCGAGCGAGCGGATGCGCTTGCCGAAGCTCGCCCGACCACACATCAACAGTCGTGATCTTCCGAGCCACCGAATCCACTCCACCGCCGAGAATCTTCAGCGCGTCGCCCGCGGCGAGGGCCGCAATCGACGCTGTAACAGGACCAAGCACGCCCTCGGTTTCGCAAGTTGGCTGCGCACCTTCGGGCGGATCCGGGTAGACGCATCGCAGGCAGGCGGATTTCCCAGGAATGACGGGCATCTTCAGACCGTAACTCCCGACGGCGGCGCAGTAGATCCACGGGATCCCCTCGCGCACGGCGTAATCGTTGATCAGGTAGCGGGTCTCGAAGTTGTCTGTCCCATCGAGGATGAGTTGAGCGCCTTCGAACAGGTCCACGATGTTTGCCGGCGTCAGATCTTCAGTCGCCGGTTCGAGCCGAACGTCCGAATTCACCCGCGCCAGACGCCGCACGGCTGCCACGGCCTTCGGCAATCCCTCGCGAGCATCTTCCTCGTCGAAGAGAAGCTGCCGTTGCAGATTGCTCGATTCTACGAAATCACGATCGATAATCCGCAAGCCGCCGACGCCCGCGCGCACCAGCAGCTCCGCCAGCACCGTTCCGAGCGCCCCACACCCGACCAGCACAACGTGCGCGGCGCGAATCCGCTCATGCCCCTCCACGCCGAGCGGAGCAAAGCGGCTCTGGCGTGAATAGCGGTCTCCATCCTGCGTCGGCACAACCCGATGTTAGCAGCCGTAATCGAGCACCGCAGTGTTAGAATTTAGAGAAGCAGGAGCATGATTGGCATCCCCACGATCGATTGTTGCCATCTATCCCGGCTCGTTTGATCCCATAACGAACGGGCATCTGGATGTCATTGAACGTGGCAGCCGGATGGCGGAACGGTTGATCGTTGCAGTCCTCCGGAATCAGGACAAGCATCCGTTTTTTCCCCTGGAAGAACGTGTCGAGATGCTGGCCGAGGCTGTGCAGCCTTATTCGAACGTCGATGTCGACAGTTTCGACGGCTTACTGGTGGATTTCGCGGAGCAGAACAGTGCGAACGTAATCCTGCGTGGAATTCGGGCCATTTCCGACTACGAAAAAGAGTGGGAGATGGCACTCATGAACCGGCGTTTGCGGCCCACCGTCGAGACGGTTTTCTTGATGGCGCGAGAGGAGTATTCGTTCATCAGCTCGCACCTGGTGAAGGAGGTCGCATCGCTCGGCGGCGATGTGAGCCACATGGTGCCCGCCGCCGTCAACCGGCGTTTGAAGTCCCGCCTGAAGAGGACGGGCAAGGCTTTAGGAGCGAAGTAGATGCCAGTAACACTCGAGCTAGCAGACAGAATCTCGTTGATCAGTGAATCGTCCACGATGAAGGTCGCCGCGGACGCCGATCGCCTACGCCGCGAAGGCGTCGACGTGGTCGATTTCAGCGCCGGGGAGCCGGATTTCCCGACGCCGGAGAATATCAAGGAAGCCGCGATCGATTCGATCAATAAGAACTTCACCAAGTACACGCCTGTTAGCGGCACTGCCGAAATCAAGCAGGCCATCGTCGAGTATCACAAGAAGACATACGGCACGAACTACAACGTCAAAGAATGCATTCTGACGGTCGGCGGAAAGCACGCCTGCTTCAATCTTGCGCAGGCACTGGTCAACCCCGGCGACGAAGTGATCATCCCGGTTCCCTACTGGGTCACGTATAAGGACATCGTCAACTACGCCGGCGGTAAGTGCGTGTTCGTCGAGACCGATGAGAACGACGGGTTCAGGCTCACGGCGGCGATGGTGCAGCCGCATATTACGCCTCGCACTCGCGCCATCATTCTGAACTCGCCTTGCAATCCGAGCGGCGCGGTTTTCGCGAAATCGGAGTTGGAGAAAATTGTCCGCCTCTGCCGCGATAAAGGTGTGTGGGTGATCACCGACGAGTGCTACGATCGCTTCCTCTACGAGGAAGAGCCGCACTCGCTCGCGGCGCTTCCCGAGATGAAGGACACCGTAATTGTGGCGGGATCGCTTTCGAAAACCTGGGCCATGACTGGCTGGCGCGTCGGCTTCGTCCTTGCGCCCGCGGGAATTATCGCGGGGATCAACAAGCTGCAAAGCCACACCACTTCGAATCCGACTTCTATCTCGCAGAAAGCTGCGCTGGAGGCGCTTCAGGGCGATCAAGCGTCGGTCGGCAAGATGCTCGGCGAATATCGCCGCCGCCGGGACTACGTCATAGAGCGGCTGAGCAACATGCCGGGCGTGAAAACGCAGGTCCCCAAGGGCGCGTTCTACGCCTACCCGAACGTCTCCGCAGCGTTCCGCAACGGAATCAAGAACTCGCTTGATTTTGCAGAGAAGTTACTGGCCGAGGAACACGTCGCAGTGGTGCCGGGCGAAGCCTTCGGCACAAACGACCACATCCGCCTTTCCTACGCGACTTCCATGAGGGAGTTGGAGCGCGGGCTAGACCGCATTCAGCGCTTTATCGCCAAGCAGCTCTGATGATCCGGCGGCTGACGGCGCGGGTCGTCCCGAAGAAGGACTGGGGCGGTGAAGTGTGGTTTGAGGGGCCCGATCCCCTGCCACTGCTGATCAAGTTCATCTTCACCACCGCCAAGCTGTCGGTCCAGGTGCATCCCAATGACGAATACGCACAGCGGGCGGGCCTGACGCGTGGGAAGACCGAGATGTGGCACATCATCTCGGCTACTCCTGGGGCACAGATCGCCGCAGGTTTTCGGGAATCGATTTCGGAGGAGCACCTCCGCGCTTCCGCGCTTTCGGGCGAGATCATGGACTTACTCCAGTGGCATGACGCTCGGCCCGGAGATACCTTCTTTATTCCCGCAGGCACGGTGCACGCGATCGGCGAAGGGCTCGCACTATGCGAGATCCAGCAATACTCCGACGTAACCTATCGCCTGTACGACTACGGGCGGGACCGCCCCCTGCACCTCTCTGACGGGTTGCAGGTTACTACCCGCGATCCGAGTGACGTTCGGTGTATAGCGCCGGACGGTGTGCTGGTGTCGTGCGAATACTTCACCACGGAGAAACTGCAAGTGCGCGAACCTGTTTCCCGCACCGGATCTCCGTCCGCCGAATTCTGGATCATGCTCGACGGGGGTGGAAAAATCGCCGGGCAGCCGTTTCAAGCCGGCGAAGTGTGGCACATCACGGACGCGGAGCGATTTGACATCGAGGGTCCGGCAACCTGCCTTCGCGCCTCAGTCGGCCCGTCCTGCTAACGCGCGGCACCCCAAAAAAGCACTCGCCCCCGCAGTGTGCGCGAGGGCGAGTTCCTACTTTGAGTTCGGTTTTCGAACAGGATTGAACTACTTGCGGGCGCGGCGCCCCAGGAGCAACAAGCCGAACGCGGCGCTGATCATGACCAAGGTCGAGGGCTCCGGAACCGACGAGACCCCACCGACGGTGATGTGATCGTTCTCGGTCGCAATGGTGCGACCGTCAAGCAGCGCGTTGATGCTGAAATCGTACGTCCCAGGAGCGTTGCCCGTGAACGTCACGTTGAAATTAAACGTGCGCGTGATCGAGCGATCGAAGCTCCCGCTGATGGACCCGGGCGTGATGTTGAGGCCGATCCCAGCCGGAAGACCGGAAGCGGCCAGGGAGACCACGGAATAGGTGTTCAGCGAGGTGACGATCGCGTTCTGAATGGCTGTAGCGATCGCCGCCCCGTTGAACGTTCCGAGGTCGGATCCGCTCGTGCCTGTAGCGATCCGCTGCGCTTGGTTCGCCAAGCATCCGTTGCTCGGAGGACCCGGAGCCGAACCGCAAGCCGCGTCCAAGCCCGGGCCGGAGGTGGCGCTCGCGGCAAACACGTTGATGTTCGCGCCGGTCAGCGCGGCGATCGCAGCCGCTTCAGTAACGTTGGTCGGACCGGAAGGATCGTGACCGGGCGCGTCACCCACCCAAATGACGAACCGCTGCGAGCCGGGGCGCCAGGACGTCGTCGAAGCGACTTGCGCCAAGCCATACAAACCGCCTTCCGGAGTATCTCCGCCGCCGCCTGCCGATAACGCGGCCAACGCAGTCTGAACCTGGGCATTCGTAGAGCCTATGTTCGCATCGCGCTGGTAGACAAACGCGTCCCCGACGTCCTTGTACTCACCCAGTCCGAACGCCACGTTCGGCGCGATTGCTGCGATGCTGCTTACGATCGATGAGAAACCAGAAGAAACGCTGCTAATCGAGCTGGACATGCTGCCCGTGGTATCCACCAGGAACATAATGTCGAGCGCCGATGATAACTGCTGCGTGACGGTTACGGTCTTAGCGACCGAAATCGTGCCACCAACACTGGGGATGTTACCAGTGAAGGTATCAGGGGTGATCGCATCGCCAAATGCCGGAAGCGAACTCACGCAAAGCAGCGTCGAAAGGACGGAAAACCAGCCAACCCGGGGGAGGTTCATACTTTTCTCCGTAAAATGTATAAACTGCACGCCTGACCTGCACCAAGCGCTGGGCCACGAAATGGTCCAGGTGAGTAGTCTAAGGTCTTAGTAAGGTGTTTACAAGGCGTATACTAGGAGAATAGTCCTAGAAGATGTAGAATGTGAGTACTAGTAGTACTACTTGCGTCAGCCAGACCTCTCCTCCCGCCTACCCTTAGCGATATCCCGCCCTTAGCGATGTCCTAGCCCAAGGTCCGGTCAGTTCGTCCTTCTCCCGAGATCTAAGTTCCATCGATTCAGCCGTTTTTCGTTTTAGGGGGCGCTGCTCCGGCGCCTCCCTCCCTAACCTGCGGGCGAAAGGGGGAGTGCGGAAAATGGACGATCCTATCATCGTTTGGCCGATCGGTCAGTAATACGGCAGAGACCGGAGGGGCGTGAGTGGGCCACGCCCCGTTCAATAAAGTGTGGATTTCCGATGAACTGGGGTGAAATCCGATTCTATTTCCCAGGATTATCTGGTACTATGCCCCAACAGCTAGGAACGCTGGAGACAGGAGAAACCGACTGACAGGCTTGCGCATCGGCGTAGGCTTGGTCCTCACCCTGTCAATGGCAGGCTCGCGTCCATCGGCCGCCATTCGGAGTGGATCGCTGAATCCAGCTCCTTGGTGGGAAACCAAGGAATTCGCGAACCTCAAAAAACTGCGCGCCGCGCGTTTGGCCGGTACTGACCCCGCGTCGCTGGAGGCGGGCTACCTGCAGGTCTACGAGACGGCTGTCCGCCTGCGCCAGATTCAGGCGCAAAGCACGATTCTCACATCGATCGGCAACCTGAGGCTGCAGCGATTCCACTTTCGCGAAGCGCTGGACGCTTACCTTCAGAGCAAGCGCCTCGCGGAGTCGATGCACGATTGGGAGACCGCCGGAATGGCGGCCATCAATCTCGCGGGTCTTTATGAACAGCTCTGGGATCTTCCGTCGGCGGAAAATGCCGCCGAGCAAAGCCACTTGTTCGCTTCCCGCGCAGGCTCCACCCATTACGAAGCAGAACTCCTGATCGGGCTCGCGCGCTTGTCTTCGCTGCACCCGGGAAGTTCTGCGGAACCACTCTTCCAGCAAGGAATCGAGCAGGCGCGCGCACAAGCGGATCTAGCACTCGAGGCCAAGGGTTGGGACTGGCTCGGCGAGTTTCTGTTGGCGCGCGGAGATATCCCTGGCGCGGAGCGAGCGTTGGAGGAAGCATTCCGGATTCGCGCCTTGCATGCGCGCAAGGATCTTCGGCTTTCCCACGGACGTTTGGGAGCGCTGCGACTCGCGCAGGCTAAGAACTCCCAGGCGGACGAGCGACAGGATCATCTCCACATCGCCGAACGATTCACGCGCAACGCACTGGACGCGGCGCAGAAGCTGGGAGGTGGGCGCTCCGCGTACATCCTGCAGCATCAACTGGGCGGGATACTTTCAGAAGCTGGCCGCGCAGATGAAGCGCTCACGCACTATCAAATCGCGGTCGAACTCGCTGCCCTGTGGAAATCCGGCGCAGCGCTGCCAAGCGCGGATTCGCTGATCGCGTCCAATGTCGAACTCGATCACAGAATCTTTGACTCGTTTGTAGAAGCCTCCGCGCATCGCGCGCTCGAACATAGAAATAAGGAAGACGCAGCCCGCTGGACAGCGGCTAGCATCGCGGCGTCGGAAGCGATTCGCGCGGCAAGCCTTCGCGAAACCCAATCTCTAGCGCCCATTTGGCGTGAAAAATTGCCACCCGCGTATTGGGAGAAGCTCGGGCGCTTTCGTGCGGAGTCCGCGCGTTTGATGCGGGCGGGCGAACCATCCAGTTCGCTTGCTTCTCGTCTCAAATCTGAAATTTCCGAATTGGAAGCTTCCGCGGGGCTCCGGTTTTTCTCTGGAATACCCGAGAATTTCCCCAATCAGAGTTCACTTATACATTTTCAGGAGAGCCTAAGTAGTTCTGAGATTCTCCTGAGTTTTCACCTAGGCAGTCAGGAATCGCTGTTGTGGGCGATTACGAGGTCGGGGGCTCACCTCTATCGCCTGGAGCCGGAACGAGTGATACAGCCGCTGGCTGAGAGTTTCCGCGACGAGGTATTACACGCGGGAGACGGAGATAGACGGTTTGGCCCGCCGAATGCCAATGTACGTGCGAGTCGAGAGTTGTACGAGAAGCTGTTCGGTCAATTGAGTCGGGACGAGTCGGAAAAGCATTCGTGGTTGCTGTCGGTCGAAGGGGCACTATTCGAGTTGCCATTTTCCGCTCTTGTCACGGGAGGAGTGCAGAGCAACGTGACGTATTTAATTGAGAACCATTCCGTCCAGGTGGTTCCGAGCGCGTTCTCACTTCCGAGAACTGCGCGAACCCCTGTGTATAAGAATGTGGATAAGGCTGTGGATAAAGAGGGCTCCCGCCTGGTCGCGGTCGGCGATCCGGTGTACAACGAAGCCGATCCGCGCTGGCGTCCTGAACGGAGCGCTCTTTGGACACACCAGATCGGAACGCTCTTCGCGGGGTTCGCCGCGTCGAACAAGAATTCTGTCCAGTTAAATCGTCTGCCGGAGAGCGGGCGGGAAATCGCCGCCGTTGCTGCGGGTTGGACGAGTGTTGGCTCCACTATTCTCGAAGGTAACGCCGCAACGCGCGCCGCGTTTCTCGACGCATTGCGTCGACCTGCCTCTACGATTCATCTTGCGACCCACGTCTTGAGTCCGGAGAAGCGATCGCAGCAGGCGTTCGTTGCGTTCAGCATCGGCTCTGAAGGTCAGCCGGAATTGCTGGCGACCTCGGATGTCGCCAGGCTTGCGGTTCCGGGTGCGTCCGTTTTCATGACCGGCTGCTCCAGCGGCACCGGCGAAGCGGCCGATGGCGCGGGGCTGCTGGGTTTGACGCGCGCGTGGATGGTGGCTGGCGCGTCCGAAGTGATCGCGACGCTGTGGCAAGTGCCGGATCGTAGCGGCGATCTGGTACCGGCGTTTTATCGCCACCGCAAATCGGAGCCGGCCGCGGAAGCATTGCGTTTGAGCCAGGTGGAGATGTTGCATTCGGGAAGCTGGCAATCGTCACCGGCCTACTGGGCTTCCTACCAAGTGACAGGGGGCGCGCAATGAGCCGCCCGGCCACTGCTTCCTCTTACGACGCGACCGAATCGCTCGGCTCGCTGGCCGCCGCGATCAACAGTATGCCGGGCCAAGCGGTCGCGCTGCCCGCCGACGAAGTCCCCGAGGAAACTTACAACGAATGGATCACGCTGGTCGACCGCATCCAGCGTGGGGAAATCGACGGCATGGCGGAGTTGTACCAGCTCTTTTCGAAGGGTATCCGGTTCTACCTCTGCCGCCAGCTCGGGCCGCAGGAACTCGACGACAAGGTACACGACACGTTTCTCGTAGTCGTCCAGGCGATTCGCCGGGGCGAGCTTCGTGAGCCGCAAAGGCTGATGGGCTTTGTCCGCACAGTGGTTCGGCGCCAGGTTGCCGCGCACATCGATAAGGTCGTTCACGACCGGCGGGACCAGGCCGAGATCGATTCGAACCTCAAAGTGATCGATCCGCGGGAGAACCCCGAGGAGTCCGCGATCTTCGAGCAGCGTAACGAAATCATTCGCCGGGTGCTGGAGGAACTTTCCCCGCGCGATCGCGAAATCCTGACCCGCTTTTATATCCACGAACAGAGCCAGGAACGGATCTGCGCGGAGATGTCGCTGACCGATACGCAGTTCCGCCTGTTGAAGTCGCGCGCCAAGGCTCGCTTCGGCGAGATGGGGCGAAGAAAGCTCGTCCAAAAAAGCGTCGACACAATTAATGTGAGAATTTCCGCCGGCTCGTCCCACTAAGAAACAAGAAACGGTTCGGTTCGGAATTTTGTTTCAAAAAGGGATCGAAGATCCGGGTGGAAAGCTGCGTGGAAGTGTCCAAATGGAGTAAGGGACATCCGTCGGAGGATGTCTTAGAGGAATACGTTTTCGGCAGGCTGGACGAGATTTCGTCCGCGCGGCTGGAGGAGCATCTGCTGTGGTGTGAGTCTTGCCAGGGTGCGCTTCAGGAGACCGAAGGCTACGTCCGTTCGATGAAAGCCGTCCTGGCCGAGCCTGCGCCGGTTCCTGCTACCTCGACCGGCGCTGTTGACTGGCTCAAATCGCTCCTCCCGCGGCCTCAGAACCTTGCTTGGGCGGGTGCACTGGCCGCTGCGTTCGTCGTTATCCTGGTTTTTCGAAGTTCCGTTTTCGAACGATTCCCAAACCGGTCTGTGTCTGCGGCTCCTGTTGCCCTCTCCTCCTTTCGCGGGGGTGCGGTAATCTCCCACGCCCCCGCGCGAAGGCCGCTGGAGCTCTATATCGACCTCGCCGATGTCTCGACTCCCTGCGAATGCCGCGTTGAAGTCGTGAACGGCACAGGCACACCCCAGTGGACCGGCGCCGGCAGCGTCGCTTCGGGGAAACTAATCGCCCAAGTGCCCGAAGGGTTCGCTGCGGGGCAGTATTGGGTTCGGCTGTATTCCTCCGATTCGGTGTTGGTCCGAGAATTCGGTCTTCGCCTCGATTAGTCGCATCCGTGGCATGTCCGCTCCCTCACGGTCGCGGTTCCGCGCGCGTCAGCAAGCGGACAAGTCGATCTGTTCTGCAATATTGGGGTTGCAGTCCGCCCGAAAACGTGGCCACATAGGACAGTGGAGGCGATTTCTATGAAAACTCGGCTGATGACCGCGGTCATTGCAGCGGCGATCACAGCGGGCGTGGCTGCCGCACAGAGCGGCGCGCAAACAAAGGCCTCGAAGCCCTGGACGGCGCCCCGCACGGCCGACGGCCAGCCCGACCTTCAGGGAATCTGGTCCGCTGCTACGATCACTCCTTTCGAACGCCCCGCCGAGTTCGCAAATAAGGCGACCCTCACGGAAGCCGAAGCGAAGGAGTTCGAAAAACAAACGCTTGAGCGAAATAACATGGATCGCCGCGAGGGTGGCGCCGATGCTGACGTCTCGCGCGCTTATAACGATTTCTGGTGGGACCGCGGCACCAAGACCGTCAAATCGCGAAGAACGTCGCTGGTGATCGAGCCGCCCGACGGCCGCGTTCCGGCGCTGACCTCTGCCGCGCAACAACGGCAGGCAGCGCGAGCCGAAGCTCGCAAGCTTCATCCTGCCGATGGCCCGGAAGACCGGCCGCTAGGCGAACGATGTATTCTCCTCGGGGCCGGCGGCACGCCGATTCAGCCCACCGCGTACAACAACAACTACCAGATCGTGCAAGCGCCGGGATATGCAGTGATCCTGGTCGAAATGGTGCACGATGCGCGCGTAATCCCGCTCGATGGGCGGGCGCATATTGACGAATCGGTCCGCCAGCTCAAGGGCGACTCACGAGGCCACTGGGACGGCGATACGCTCGTGGTCGAAACCACCAACTTCACCGACCGGACCGCGTATCGCGGCTCGGGCGAGCACATGAAGCTGACCGAACGGTTCACGCGCGTGGACCCCGAGACCCTTATGTACGAGTTCACCGTCAGCGATCCCGAGTCGTTCGCCAAGCCCTGGACCGCGCAAATCCCGATGGTGAAGACCGAGGGACCGATTTTCGAATACGCCTGTCACGAAGGCAACTACGGCATGACCGGGCTTTTGTCGGGGGCTCGCGAAGAGGAAGCCGCCGCAAAGAAGAAATAGCGAAAGCCCAGCGCTGCCCGCATTTTTTGGTACGCAAGCCGCAAGAGTTCCATGGTGGGTTCTCCGCGCACAGTGTTAAGATAGGCGCTTTCGAGGAAGGAGCCTGATCCCCATGAGCGCCCCCACACTAAAACCCATCCAGCCTGCTATTGAACACGATCTGCTGGGCGATTTCGTCCGTGTGGTAGAACAGGCCGCCATTGCCAGCGCCCGCACCATGGGTCAAGGCAACGCGAAAGAGTCGGACCAGGCCGCCGTACAAGCCATGCGCCAGGCTTTCGACGGCGTGCAGATGAACGGTACGATCGTCATCGGCGAAGGCGAACGCGACGAAGCTCCCATGCTTTACATCGGCGAGAAAGTCGGCGCTAAGGCTCCCGCCGGGGTCGAGTACGAAGCCGTCGATATCGCTGTAGATCCTCTGGAAGGGACCAATCTCTGCGCTACGGGAACCGCGAACTCGATTTGCGTGCTGGCCGCCTCAGAACATGGCGGGCTGCTGCATGCGCCCGATTGCTACATGGAGAAGATTATCGCCGGGCCTGCGTGCCGCGACGCGCTGGACATCGATGCGCCCGTGAAGTACAACCTCAAGGCGATCGCACACTGCCTTGACCGTCAGGTGAAGGATCTCGTGATCATGGTGCTGGACCGGCCGAGGCACGCGGACCTGATCGCCCAGGTCCGGGCCACGGGAGCTCGAATCCGGCTGATCCCCGACGGAGACCTATCTGCCGGCATCGCGGCCGCCGTGCGCGGAGCGGGGGTCGACGCGGTTATGGGAACGGGCGGCGCTCCTGAAGGAGTACTTACCGCCGCTGCCCTTCGCTGCCTTTCCGGCGAAATGGTGGCCCGGCTGTTGGTGAACACGCCGGAGCTTGAGGCTCGTGTCGAGAAGATGGGCATCAAGGACAAGAAGCGCGTCTACACCGCGGCCGACCTCGCACCAGGTAAACAGATCGTCTTCGCGGCCTGCGGCGTCACCGAGGGCGCCTTGCTCCACGGCGTTCGATTCTTCGGCGATGGGTGCCGAACCCATTCGCTGGCGATGACTTACGCCAACCGGAGCGTCCGCTTCGTGGATACGGTGCACATGTATAGGGAACCCGGCAGGTTGGGAGTTCGCCTGTACTGAGCTAACAACAGCCAGGTACTATAACGGACTGCGACGTTAGTACCTTGTCGGAAACCCATGTGCCCTCACACACTAAGGTGTGATAGAGCGCACCGAGTTTGAGCGGTGGAAGTCCAAAGAAGTCGCGCGCCTGCTGGCTCTCGTAGAAACCGAGCGACGTTACTACCAGCAGCTTATCTCGGCCCTGCCCGCGCCCGTGGTGGTGGTATCGGCGGATGAGTCGCTGTCGTACGCAAACCGAGCGTTTCGGTCTGCGCTGGATCTTCGGGGCGAGCTCCAGTCCAAGTGCCTCGATCGGATCTTTCCAGGGGCGGACCTTGGCCAACGGATTCAGGAAGCGCACCAGCACGGCGCGCCACTCCAGGTAACCGCGACCGCGAACGGGAAGACGTTCCAAATATCGATTGTTCCGCTGCGCGAGTCCGATTCGGATTCGGACGCGGAAACGATGCTGCTGCTGGAAGAAGTAAAGGCGGCAGAATCTCCACAACCGCCCGCTCCCAAACCTGTACAGCCTCCTCCGGCCGCGCCCGCCGCGCCTGTCGAACCTGAGCCGGCACCCGAGCCGCTTCCGGAACCGGAGCCCGAACCCGAGCCGGTTGCTGCTCCTGAGCCGCCCGCGGCACCCGTCGAAACAGCCGCTCCGGAGGCGGCCAAGGGCCCGATTCCGCCCGGTATCCCAGCGGTAGTCTGGCAGGCCGATGCATCCACGTTGGCGTTTATTTCGGCGACAGGCTCGACCGAAGAGATGCTGGGATTCCCGCCGGCGGAGTGGCTCTCTGATGCCCGATTCTTCGAAAATCGCATTCACCCGGACGATCGCGCCGCGACGATGGCGTTGTACAAAGACGTGCTCGAAACGGGCGGCGATGCCACCGCGGAATTCCGATCCGTTGCGGCTTCCGGTGAGATCGTCTACTGCCGTGAGACGATTCGCGTCTCGGTACCTCAAGTAGACCCGGATGACGGCGTGACAGCCAGGATCGTAAGCGGCGTTTTGACCAATATCAGCCGCCGCAAGGAATTCGACCAGCAGATGCTCAGCGCGGCGCGCGTCGAAGGTCTGCAGGTGCTCGCGGGGCGGCTGGCGCACGAGCTGAACAATCCGTTGATGATCGCAACCGGGTACGGCGAAGAGATCCTCAACGCCCTAACCCCGGGCAGCCCGGAGCGCGCCGATATGGCGGAATTGGTTGCAGCCACCGGAAGAATCGCGGGAATCGCGTCGCAGCTTACGGAGTTCGGCAAGCGTCACTCGAATCCGCCTACGCGCGTCAACCTGACGGCGATGCTGATCGCCATGGAGCCGGCGATCGCCGATGGTGCGGGGCGCGGAGTAACGCTGGAAATCTCTCCCAGCGGAGAACCGGTGTGGGCCGCCGCGGATGCGGATCAACTGCACGATGCCATGCTGGCGCTCACGGCGAAAACTCGGCCGGGTGCGCAAGGGCGGAAGCGGTTGAGTATCAGTTGCACGGTGGAAACGATTCGGGAGCGTGTGGGCGGCTGGGCGCTTGCCCCTGGAAAGTACGCCCGGATGGTCATCAGCGACGACGGCCAGGGTCTGGAAAACGAACAGCGCCAGGCGCTCTTCGAAACCATGTTCTCCGGCAAAGATCCCGATTCGCCGGGTCCGTCTCTGGCTCGCTCGTACACGATTATTCGCGAGTGGGGCGGCAGCGTCAGCGTGTCCAGTGTGCTGTTGAACGGGACCACGTTCACGATCTACTTGCCGTATTCGGCGCCGCCAGAGGTAGTGGAAGCGCCGCTACCGGAACCGCCTCCCGCAGAAGAAGCGCCGGCCGTAATTGAGATTGCGCCGGAGCCGCTGCGCGAGACGATCCTCATCGTCGACGACGAGCCGGGTATTCGCGGGTTAATCCGTAAGATTCTGCGCCGCGAGCACTATCGCGTGCTCGAAGCGGGCACGGCAGAGGAGGCGCTGACGATCGCCGTTTCGCACGCCGGGCCGATCTCACTGCTGCTGACCGATGTCATGCTGCCTGGTCTGAACGGCCGCGAGCTGGCAAAGAGAATGTACGAGGCCTCGCCGGACTTGAAGGTGCTCTACATCTCCGGGTTCACAGAGGATGAAGGTGAGCCCATCGAAGAGTATCCGCTTTCCAGCACAGTGGGATCCGAAGCTTGGAATTCACGTGACTTGAAGTCGCGGC
>JADMIO011270892.1_pt1 | contig 54607 bp, 48 predicted proteins | sample 8958161 | NCBI WGS metagenome assembly JADMIO01 (sample SAMN16585339, study PRJNA669376) | soil metagenome | isolation source: Crop rotation soil | place: USA: Cullars Rotation, Alabama | collected 2011
CCGCGACTTCAAGTCACGTGAATTCCAAGCTTCGGATCCCACTGTGCTGGAAAGAGCGTAACTACCTCGGCGAACTCTCGGCGACACTCAAGCAGCTAAACGACTACGAATCTGCGCTCGGCAATAAGAGCCGCTCGGGCGGCCAGTGGGACATCTGGCAGGCGGTTTATTCGCCGGTGGGCAGTGATGGTTACCCTAAACCAATTTGGGACAAAGAAACCGGCAAGATCGATCATGCTGTCGCCGAACACTGGCGGGAGAATTACGATCTTGGCTACATCCTCAAACGCGACTGGAAAAAGCTGGGGCCAAAACTGGAGGGCAAGCTTCACATTTATGTTGGCGAAGCGGATAACTATTATTTGAACAACGCTGTCTACCTCGTTGAAGATTTTTTGAAGTCTACAAAAGATCCGTACTACGGTGGCGAGGTTGATTATGAGCCGCGCGCGGAACACTGTTGGAACGGCGACCATACGCGACCAAACGCGATTTCAAGGCTTCGTTATCACCAGTTCTACGCACCAAAGATCGTGGAGCGAATTATGAAGAGCGCGCCCAAAGGCGCCGATCTGACGAGCTGGCGATACTAGATTAGTTAGCGGCTTAGCCGCCGCACAGTGCGGTAAGCCTCTGGCTTACCGTCCGCGACCGCATAAGAATTTCGCGAGTCTGAGCCTCGCGAAGAAGTAAAAGACGTTCAATCGGTGAGGCACAGCCTCACCGCACTGTCGGGCGGCGAAGCCGCGATCGTAGATTGCCGTTTTTCTATTTCGTAATAGAATACGAAGACCCCAACAAGCGAATTCTTCCAATCCCCGGCCCCCTGGCCTTGTCCGTCTAAAAGGAGTCCATTTGATGATCTGTCGCCGCTTTGCGTTATTCATTCTTCTGCTGGTTGCATTCACTTCCCTTCAAGCTCAGAAGCGCGCGTTCACTATTGAAGATCTCTATCGAGTCAAGAATCTCACCGACGTTCACGTTTCACCTGATGGCAAGACGGTAATCTTCGTCGTCGTTGCTTCAGATCTGGCGCGGGCAAAACGTACCAATCACATCTGGGCGATGGACATCAACGGGCAAAACGTTCGGCAATTAACCACCGGCGACGACAGCGAAACTCAACCGGCATTTTCTCCCGACGGCAAACAGATTCTTTTCGTCAACTCAAAAGACAACAACCTCTATTTGATGAACGCAAGCGGCAAAGGCGTTTGGAAAAAGTTAACTAACATTTCCACCGCGGCCTACGATCCAGTCTGGTCGCCTGACGGCAAGTGGATCGCTTTTTCAACGGACGTGTATCCCGAATGCAACGGCGACGACGCCTGCAACAAACGTATCGCCACTCGCTGGCAAGCAGGTTCTTTGCAAGCACATACTGCCGACGAACTTCTTTATCGCCACTGGAACGCGTGGAAGGATGGCACGCGCACCCACATCTTCATCGCGAATGCGCTCACCGGACAAACCAGAGATGTCACTCCGGGAAAATACGACGCACCGTCTTTTCAACTTGCCGGTCCATTGCAGTACGACTTCTCACCGGACAGCAAAGAACTCGTTTACGTTTCCAATCACGATCCGGTCCCGGCGACATCAACGAACAACGACCTATGGGCCATTTCGCTCGAAGACAAGAATGCGCAACCACGAAACCTGACTGCGACCAATCCGGCATACGACGGCACTCCATCGTATTCACCCGACGGCAAGTACATCGCATTTCGGATGCAGCAGCAGCCAGCATACGAGTCGGACCGGTTTCGTCTCGCGCTCTACAATCGCGACACTCGCCAAATAACCGTGCTGACGGAGGCTTTCAACAATTGGGTTGATGAGTTTAAGTGGGCCAGGGATTCGAAAACGATCTACTTCCAGGGCCCGGTCGAGGTACAGAACCCGATCTTTCGTCTGAACATAGAATCGAAAGAGTTCACCCAGGTTTTTGCCGACCGGACGATCGATGCTTCCGAATTCGATCCGAGCGAAACGCGTCTGGTCTACATCAATCGCGGCATTGGATCACCGAATGAGGTCCGCAGCGTCGAGCTGGTTAACGGCAAAGCCGGGCAGCCGCGGCAGCTCTCCAATTTCAACGAAGCGTTGATGAAAGAAGTCGATATCCGGCCGGCGGAAACCATGTGGATCAAAGGCGCTGATGGGACGCCCGTTCAGACGTTCATTGTCAAACCTCACAACTTCGATCCGTCGCGCAAGTATCCTTTGATACTGAATGTGCATGGAGGACCTCAGTCGAATTGGGCCGATGCTTTCCGCGGCGACTGGCAGGTGTATCCCGGAGTTGGTTACATCGTCGCTTTTCCCAACCCGCACGGCTCAACCGGTTTTGGTCAGGACTACACGGCGGAAATTTCTGGAGATTGGGGCGGAAAAGTCTACGAAGACTTGATGAAGGTCACCGACGCGCTCGAGAAACTTCCTTACGTCGATAAGGACAGAATGGGCGCGATGGGTTGGTCCTACGGCGGTTACATGATGATGTGGTTTGAAGGCCACACGGATCGGTTCAAAGCGATCGCTTCGATGATGGGACTTTATGACTTGAAGTCGTTTCATGGCGCGACTGAAGAGCTTTGGTTTCCCGAGTGGGACTTAAAAGGCAAGCCCTCCGAATCGTCGTTATACGAAAAGTGGTCGCCATCGAGTTATACAAAAAACTTCAAGACGCCTGCCCTGGTGATTTCCGGCGAACGCGATTACCGCGTGCCTTACACGCAGTCGCTGCATTTCTTCACCGACCTGCAACAGATGAAGGTCCCGTCTAAGTTGATTATCTTCTCGGAAGCCGGCCACTGGCCGAGCTGGTACGAGATGGCGCTCTATTACACTGCGCACGTGGAGTGGTTTCAAAAATATCTTGGCGGCGGGGCGGCGCCATGGACGACTGAACAGTTTTTGCGCAACGGAGTTTTCGATCGGGCAACCGGCAAACGCTACGCGAACTGACAGAAACATCCGCTGATTCCGCAGATTACACAGATTCAGAAAACAAGGCGGTCGGGCTAAAGAACAGCGGACGGCTTGCGAACTAAAACCAAAGAGCTTTTAACGTTCTCTGATTCTAATCTGTGTAATCTGCGTAATCGGCGGATATGTCCTGAAGTGATAAGGAGCTGAAGATGGCGAAAACCAATACCACAGCCTCAGGCGGGCCGGAACTGACGACTCGCTCCATCATCGTCGGATTAGTCACAGCGATGATCATCGGCAGTGCTTATCCCTACTGCGTTTTGAAACTCGGCTTTGGTCCAAACCTGTCTGTCGTCTCGGCCTTTCTCGGGTTCATTGCTCTGGTTCTTATTCTGCGCGCCGCAGGGACAAACGCGCGCGAGAACAACATCGTGCAAACGATGGGCACCAGCGCCGGCCAAACGGCTTTCATGTCCGTGTTGTTAGCCGCTTTCGATATGCTGAATCAAAAAGGCATCCTCAATCCGCCCATCCATCTCGGCACCGGGCAGATCTTTTTCTGGCTGTGCAGCGCGAGCCTGCTGGGAATTCTGCTCGCCGTACCGATGCGCCGCCACTACATCGATGAAGAAAATCTAACTTACGCAGATGGACTCGCGGCCGGCGAAACAATCATCGTGTTGCATGAAGGCAAAGAAAAAGGCGCGTCCGCCAAACCGGTGCGAGCCCTCGCGCTTGGTGGTTTCACTTCGGGCCTTTTGATGGTTCTCACCAGTTTTCTAAAACTCTTTCCCGATACCTGGCTGCTGCCAGGCATGGCGCCCATGAACATTGGTTTCAACTGGAGCCTGCTTTCATTCGGTTCGGGCTTGCTGGTGGGTTTCCGTATCTGCATGGCCATGGCGATCGGCACCGCGATTAGTTGGTTCATCCTGCCGTCGTTTCTTGTGTCGCACGGAATGGTGGCCGAACAAACGTACCCGCTGGTGTTGCGCTGGGTTATGTGGCCGGCAACGGGATTGATGGTGGCCGGAGGACTCACTTCGCTCGCGTTGAAATGGAATTTGATCGTCAAGACTTTTCAGGGTTTACGAAGCAGCAAAACAGGAACTGATGAGCGGCGTGAGTTTCCCATGAAATATGTCGTCATCGGTTCGCTGGTGATGACACTTGTGATTTGCGTCGTGCAATACATCAGCATGGGAATTCCCTTGTGGCTTTCGTTTATCGCGATTTTGCTTTCGCTCCCGCTAATGCTGGTCGGATTGCGCGTATTGGGCGAGACAAACTGGGGCCCGATCAGCGCGATGTCAAACATGATGCAGGCCATCTTCGCCATCATCTCGCCGGGAAACGTCGCGGTGAACATGTCTTCGAGCGGACTGACGGGAACGATCGCGGTGACGTCCGAAGCGCTGATGCAGGATTTCAAGGCAGGACAACTAATCAAATCGAACCCGCGCAGCTTGACGATCGCGCAATTGCTCGCAGCCCCAGTCGGGTCACTGGCAACCGCCCTCGTTTATCCAATCCTGCGTGACAAGTTTGGAATTGGTCCCTCGGGGCTCTCGTCACCAATCAGTGTGAAGTGGGCCGGCTTTGCCGAACTACTCACGCAGGGACTGGGCGCGCTGCCCCCTGGGTGTTTGGTTGGTCTTGTTGTTGGCATCGCGGTGGGCATTGTGCTGACGCTGCTGGCGGAAAAATTCAAAGAGAACACGCCATCGCCGGCAGCTATTGGTATCGGCATGCTGATCCCGGCTTCCGTTCTTTTGACTTTCATCATGGGCGGCGTGGCGCAGCTGATCTGGGCGAAGACTTCGCCGAAATCGGAAGACGATTTTAGAATCCCTCTGGCGTCCGGCCTGATTGCCGGTGAAGCGCTCCTCGCAGTTATCCTGGCGCTGCTCGCTGCGTTTGGAGTGAACTTCTAAGACCACGTCCAATGTCCAACGTCCAATGTCCAAGGTCCGCTGTCCTGAGGGCTAAACAAGATTGCTGATCAACTTGTCGGACAGGCGTCTCCGTTATTGACCGGACGTTGGACTTTGGACATTGGACCTTGGACTTGCCTTTCATGAAACCAAAATTCTTCAAAACACCTGCCGACTTTCGCAAGTGGCTGGCGGCTAATCACGATTCAGCTGCCGAGCTGATCGTCGGCTTTTACAAAAAAGACTCAGGCAAGGCCAGCATCACCTGGCCTGAATCAGTTGATCAAGCGCTCTGCTTCGGTTGGATTGACGGCATCAGGAGAAGTATCGACGACGTCAGCTATTCGATTCGTTTCACTCCGCGAAGGCCCCGCAGCATCTGGAGCGCCGTCAACATCAAACGTGCGAATGAACTCACTGAACAAGGACTAATGCAACCTGCTGGTCTGAAAGCATTCGAAGCGCGCAAGGAAAACCGGTCGGGAATCTACGGCTACGAACAGCGCAGCGCTGAATTGCCGGCTGAGTATGAAAAGAAGTTGAAACAGAACAGCAAAGCCTGGAAATTCTTTCACGCGCAGCCACCCGGTTATAGAAAACTCATGCAGTGGCGGATCGTCAGTGCGAAGAAAGAAGAAACCAGACGGAAGCGACTGCAAACGCTGATTGATTACTGCGCTAGAGAGGAAAGGATGGCGCCGATGAAGCCGGCTAAGAAGAGTTGATCAGAAGCAGGAATCAAAGACATTATCATCTATCATTTCAGATTCATCATTTGGCAATTCCAGCAAATAGTCCTACGGAGTTAATCAAGCTGCTCAGCAATGAGGTCAGTACCACCTCGCGTTAGCGAGTGGGTTTCTGACCCATGACCAACTGATAAATCTGAAATGATAGATGATAAATGTTTTTGCTTTCTGCCTCACTGACCAAAGCGGTGGCGATACTCGCTCGAGGTGATGAACGCCTTAACCATCTGCGCGTTCCGGAAGTCGCCGTTAAACTCATTCAACTTTCGCAGCCAAAAATCGTAGCCACTGAAGTCAGTATCCGGAAAGTCGTTCGGATTGCGACGCAGGTAACCGAAGTATTGCATCAACACAAAGGCGCGGTTTAGCTCGGCTTTTTTGAAGTCGCTGTTATCCACTATTTCTTTCAGCACGTCGGCCTGCGTCTTTCGACCAGCATCGAGGTCGGCAATCAGGCTGTTCCGATATTCAGGCGTCGCTGGGATATGAGTGTTGGTCAGAAGAATGTCGACGTATTCACCGTTTGGGCGGGTGCCTCCGCAAAGGCTGATGAACGCGCCGCGTCCCATCCATTCCGTCACAAAGCGATTCTTGTTGTCTGCCAGCCGCGCCTCCCAACCTGCCTGCCCCACGACAACACCGTCAGCAACGAAACCCTTATCAACCATGAAAGGTCCAAAAACCGGAAGCATGCCAAAGCTCGCGATGTTGAGACGGTAAACAAAGTAGCCCGTGTGCTGAAATTCGGTCGAAGCGAAGAACGCGCCCGACACGTCCTCGCGTTTTCTTTTAACGCAGTCCGCGTTAGCGCCACACGCAGTAATCTGACTCGTCCAAAAATTCAGCCCTGATGCGTCAGGTTCCCGACCAAGGAAGTCGTGGTAATGCTGGCGGACAAAGTTGTCGGCCAAATCGATGGCGTTTACCGGCGGATTGTTAATGTAGAAATCGGAAATAGTGAGTTGTGCATAACGTTGATTCCCATACGTCACATTTGGCGCGCCACCGACGGCAGTTAACTGCAGATTGACTGTCTCATTGCCCTCAATAAAGGAATCGTAAGTGACCGGGACTATGAAACTGGCGGTCGATTGTCCCACGGCAAAGTTGATACGTCCCTGCACCGGTGTGTAGTCCGTCCGGCCAGAAGCCGTGCCGTCGGAGCTTTCATAAAACACCAGCGCCGTGGTGTTGCGCCGGCCGAGCCGCGTAACCACAATTTCCAACTGCACTCCACTGTTTCCGGAGGGGTCTTCAAAAGTTCGATAAAATCCGCGGTTGAATTGAATCGTGTCCTCCGATGCGAAGGGCGAGGGACCTGAAGGTTGCCACTCGGGATCGCTATCTGCCGCCGTGTTTGTTGTCAACCGCTTTAAATTCGACCCGTCGTCCCATCGCATCGCATAGATTTCGAAGTTGCCGTCGCGATTAGTGGAAAAAGCGATCAGTTGCCCGTCGAGTGACCAGGACGGGTCGACATCGGCGGCGGAGTTCGTCGTGAGTCGCGTGAGATTGAGAGCGGGAGTGCTGTAGAAAGCGCGAACCCACATCATGTAGATCTCATCATTGCCGTCGCGGTTGCTCTCAAAAACGATCCGCATGCTGTCGGGAGACCACGAAGGTGAGCGGCTATAGATGCCGGGCTCTTCATGGTTGGTGAATCTGGTCAACGCGGTACCATCAGCATTCATCACCCAGAGATTCGCCGAGTTAAAGTCGGCGCCAAATGAAAACGCAATCTTGCTCGCATCCGGCGACCAGACAACATCGAGAAAGGGCGCACTGACTTCGGTGAGCTGTCGTTTGTTGGTGCCGTCGATATTGATGACTGAAAGATTGTGGAGCAAGTCACTGCCGGAAACGTAAGCCAGTTTCGTTCCGTCAGGCGACCACGTCAGGTTACTCGAATTCTGATATTGGAAATTGTCGTTGGTGACTTTGGTAAGGCCGCTGCCATCGGCGTTCATTACATACAGGTTGGAATCGTCACCAGTGTTGGCGGCATTCTTTCTGAGAAAGGCGATCCTGGTGCCGTCAGGTGACCAGGCAAAGGTTTTTTCGCTGACGGCGCTGTGGGTGAGATTGGTCTGCGAACCACCGTTCTGATCCATCGAATAGATTTCGCTATTCCCGTCCCGGTCGCTAATGAAGGCGATTGCTCCAACGCCAGACTGCGCCGCGATGCTCTTCGCGTAGGTGCTCGGTGCAGATAAGGCAACCATCACGAGCGCGCAAACGCTGAACACCAATGCCGCAAAAGAAAATTGGTGCTTGAGTTTAGTCATCACAAGTTTTCCACTACGTAAGGTTAGCGGGAATTACTACCGCCCGGGATTTTGGCGGTAGTCTAGTCCGAAGCGAAAACAAAATCCAGATTAGATGCGCGCTTATTGCGGGTCAACAAATACAGAACCGGGAGCGGTAGAGACCGGGTTACTGCCTCGTGATGGGCACAGTTTGAAGGTTGTAGCCCGGTCGCTACCGCTCCCGGTTCTGTATTTGTGTTCAGTAACTCCTGGTAGTTCTGAAAGGAACAGTGATGGCAACCTTAATGCGTCAAGTATGCTATTACGCAAGTTAGGGCACTACTCCTTCGCGTGATTTTTCCGCGCCTTCGTGTTTATATTTGATGCGATCTTCAAGGCCGTTAAAGTTCCGCTTACGACCAAATGACTCCATGCACAGAAGAATAGGTTCTCTCACCCTCGCGTTGATTTCGTGTTTATCAGTTACCTCTGCGAACGTTAGCGCGCGGCCGCCTGCCTTGAAACTGGTGCCGCATCGCATCTCGCTGGCAAACGGCAAGTCGTATGATTTAAATCTGCCGGCTGAGTTGGGTATTAGCGTCGCTGCGCAGGGATTAAAGCGAGTGCGATTCATGGCGAAGAGTCCTGATGGACGCATCTTCGTCACAGACATGTATAACCTCACCGACAACACGCGCGGAGTCGTTTACATACTCGATGAGTTTGACAGCGCCAGCCGAAGTTTCAAGAAAGTAACCACCTATCTCAAGGGCTTGCGCAACCCAAACAGTATTGCCTTTTATACCGATAAAAATGGCACTGACTGGTTCTATCTGGCGTTAACAGATCGACTCGTGCGCTACAAATTTCAGCGAGGTGAAAACGAACCCACCTCGCAGCCCGAGGTGCTGGCGACTTTTCCGGATTACGGGCTGAGCTACAAGTATGGCGGGTGGCACCTCACGCGCACGATTACGATGGGCGACAATGACAAGCTGTATATTTCCGTCGGCAGCAGCTGCAACGCCTGTGAGGAAAAAGAGGACGTGCGCGCGAGCGTACTGGAGATGGATCCGGATGGGAAGAACCAGCATCACTTTGCACGCGGTCTTCGCAACGCAGTCGGGTTGCGCTGGATTGATGGACAACTGATTGCGACCAACATGGGCTCCGATCATCTTGGCGATCACAAACCGGCTGATACGATGTACGTCCTCAGTAACGGCGGCAACTACGGTTGGCCGTACTGTTATCAGTCCGGCATAACGCGTTTAGAGGATCGCGGCTTTAATCTCGGCGGCAAGAAACTAAACTGCCGCACTGTGCCGGTCGCCTTTGCAGCTTTCGACGCACACAGCTCGCCATTGGGATTTGAGTTTTTTAGTTCGATGGATCTTGGCCCGGTGAGCAAGTCGGGATACGGTGGACCGCTGAGAGATTCATTCTTAATTGCCTTGCATGGTTCGACAAAAAAATCGCTGAACCGAGGTTATCGAGTAGTCCGTGTGCGCCAGGATGCCAAGCCGAGCGACCGGCCGGAAGATTTCATTAATGGTTTTTTCGCTGCAGGAAAAATAAACGGCCGGCCGGTGGACGTGATGAGTTTCGGAGTCAACGGGTTCCTGTTAACCGATGACTATGCGGGTGTCGTTTACTACGTCTATGAGAAGTAGTGAGCAGAAGCTAGCCGCAGATTACGCAGATTGCAAAAACAGCTTCCCGTCAGCAGAAGCTTCGCACCAGTCGATTGCTAATCTCTGTAATCTGCGTAATCTGCCAATGTGTTTTTTTCTGAAACGAAGATGAAAGACTTATCAATCCTGCTTGAAGATCGGCCCGGCGCTCTCGCTGAAATGGGTGACGCACTCGGCCGCGCCGGCGTAAGCATCGAAGGCGGAGGCGCCTGGGTTGTAAACGGAGAAGGAGTAGCGCATTTTCTTTTCGAGGATGGAACGGCAGCCCGCAACGCGCTCGAAGCTGCAGGCATTACCGTAATAGCGGAACGCGACGTCCTGGTGCAACGACTGAACCAGGGCCAACCAGGTCAGCTGGGAAAACTGACGCGCCTGATGGCGGAGGCAGGCGTCAATATCGAAGTGCTCTACAGCGATCACAATCACCAACTAATACTCGTCGTCGATGACTTTGAAAAAGGACGAGCAGTCTCTGAAGCCTGGGCGAAAAAAGTAATCCTTAATTAACTTGCGTTCGGGTTTCGTGTTTTGTGTTTCGAGTTTCGAGTTCGACTAGTGTTCGACAACATCACATCAAGGACTATCTATGAGAGGGTTCAGCAAAATCGCGCTACTTTTAATCGCAGTGCTTTTTTCGGCGGCGACTCATTTCGCACAAGACAAGCCTGCTATCTCACAAACTGACCGCATTCGCCTGGCTGAAGCGTTTCGAATTGGCGAGCTTCTGGGAGATCGCCTTTGGACGGGTTGGAACAAAGCGCCGTTTGCTGTCCTGCTCGTCACGCCCGATAACGAATTTCTAATTCGTCATCCCAGACCCTCGAAAGATTTCGTGCTGCTGGGTCATGACAAGCTTCTGAAGAGCGACGTCTACTACCGCAAACGCACACAAGCGATAAACTTCCTCGCAACCTTTCCGGTAGCGGGCCCTGTGCCCACCATCGTGGTTGGGCAGGCGGAGAACACCACCAGAAAGACTTCTACGCCATGGGTTGTCACGGTCCTGCACGAACATTTCCACCAGCTTCAATATTCACAACCCACCTACTACGCTGACGTCAACGCGCTCGATTTATCCCACGGCGATCAGACCGGGATGTGGATGTTGAACTATCCCTTTCCATACGACTGGATGGAGATGAAAGAGCACTTCATGCACCTGAGCCATTTGCAACTTGCAGCGCTCGACGCGAAACGCGAATCAGATTTCCGCTCAAAGCTGGCAGCCTACCTGAAACAGCGACACGAGCTGGAGCAAACGCTTAGTCCCGACGATTACCGCTATTTCTCCTTTCAACTTTGGCAGGAAGGCATTGCGCGGTACACCGAATTCCGTATCGCGCAGATTGCCGCGCAAAGCTATCGACCGACCAGGGCTATGCGCCGGCTGCACGACTACACCCCGTTCAGCGAAGTGGCTCGCAATCTTGAGCAAGGCATTCTTGACGAACTAAACAACAACGAGCTTGCAGCTTTAAAGCGCGTCAAATTTTATGCACTTGGCGCTGGTGAAGGTTTATTGCTCGATCGCGCAAATCCAGGCTGGCGGAAACGCTATTTTGTTGAGAGGTTCTACCTCAACAAGCACTTCGGTAGGCCCGAAGGGCCGAGAGTTAATAGCCACGCGCGTAATGGCGTGGATCGATCTCAACTGGTCAATGGAGCGCCGAAGGTGCGGCACTGATAACGAGTCCTCTGGAAATACGAGTCAAAAAATATCGCACCTTCGGCGCTCCGGGGCGGTTGGTGCGCGCCGGCCCACGCCCTCACGGTCGTGGCTACCTAACTGGTGGCCCTTCGGGCCAAATCAACTCTTCGACGATTTACCTTAAATTACGACTCTCGGCGCAACGCCCAAAGGTCGAATAAACTATCCAACATGATCTCTACGTCACTACTATTGCTCTTATTGAGCTTTGCCATCGGACTCTCGACCAACGATCCGCAAACCACACAGCTAGATGCGGAAGCCATAAAGGCCGCCCTGCAAACAGCTTTCGGATCCACTGTCGAACCGGTGACCGGATTCAAACCTTACTTCGTAACCGGCGACTTCAATGGCGATGCTGCTCAGGATGTGGTGATCGTTGTTCGCCTGAATCAGGGCCGCAAAGCATTGTCGAAAGATGCAGTCGTAAGTAATCCATTTGGGTACGGCGGGATAGGAAGCGGGCAAACTCTGGCGCTCGCAATCATCCACGGCGGCAAGGCCGGCTGGCAAACTTCTTCAGTTGGAAAATTTGTAGTCTTCGGCGAATCGCCAGTTCTGATCTTGCAGGAGCAGCGCGCCACCGAGGTTGATGCTGCCAAAGATTTGATCTCGCTCAAACGAAAACGCGCCCGACGCGCGCGAGGTGAAGTGTGGCCCCCCGGCGGCGGCACGTGGCGACGGCATCGTGCTCGGCACCGAAGCCACTGACAGCATTCTCTACTGGGACGGAAGAAAATATCGCTGGGAAGAAGCTGCTGACGGAGAGTGAAAGTCAGCGGCAGCAAGCAGGGAGAAACGGACACCCTCCCACTGCTCACCGCTCACTGCTCACAGCTCACGCGTACCGCACTAACCAACTCGCCCACGAAACAATCCATTCACTTCACCGAATGGCGCTGCATCCGCAAAAGTCTCAAACGAGCCAGTCTCTTTAATGCTCTTCGCGGAACGCATAAATGCTCCCCAGGCCACGTTCGCCAGTGCTGAACCAACCGAAATTCGGCGCACGCCCAGATCGGCAAGTTGAGACACAGTTAGCTCGCGGTTGCCGGTTGAAACCAAAACATTCAACGGCTTTGGCGCTATAGCTTTGACGAGTTGATCAATTTCCTCTGGTTTACGCACGCCGGGCGCGTACAGACAATCAGCGCCGGCCTCGGCAAACGCAACGAGCCGTTCAAGCGCAACCTGCAATGGGTTCGCTTGTCCTACCAACCACGCTTCGCAACGCGCGGTGAGCACGACCGGTATTTCCGTCGCATCGATAGCAGCTCGCGCCGCCTTGATGCGCGCTACCGCTAACTCAAAATCGTAAAGTGGAACGGCGCTATCTCCGGAAGCGTCTTCAATCGAGAGCCCAGCCACTCCCGTACCGACGCAAAGCGAAACGCTCTCAGCCACACCTTCAGGCTCGTCAGCATAGCCCGTTTGAAAATCTGCATTCACCGGCAGCGAGGTGGCAGCAGCAATTTCACGAACGTGCTCGAGCATCAGATCGCGCGGAACTGCGACCACCGAATCAGGCAAGCCACGCGAGAACGCGAAGCCGGCGGAGGTTGTAGCGAGCGCCTCAAAACCAAGTTGTTCGAGATAGACTGCTGAGCCGACGTCCCAGGGATTCGGCAAAACAAAACATCCGGACTGATGGAGTTTGCGAAAACGATCGACGGAAAGTTGTCGGGTGTTAGTCTCGTTCATGGGGACAATCTTAATGCGGAGTTGCTGGTACAAGCGAGAGCGGGAAACGAAATCACTTTGCATGGGTCGAAGCATACAGAACCGGAAGCGGTAGCGACCGGGTCGACTGATTGCCGATTGCCGATTTGCCAATTGCCGATTGTGAATTCGTTCTGACCGTACTCAAGCGGCAATGCGACTCGGTCGCTACTGACCCCGGTTCTGTATTCTTCGACCCACATTAATCACCATTTGTTAAGACACGGTTAAGTCACGACTCAAGCCTGTACCTCGTTTGAATTATTGACACCTTCTATTCAAACAGCCTACGCTACGCGCGTCTCTCAGGTTTCGTCCCGCTTCCAAATCTCATAACCGCTCAAATTCAAGGAGCCGTGGCCACCGCAATGACCCAGTATGACCTCAACAGCGCTGAGTTTCTTGCCGATCCATACCCGGTGTACGACCAGTTGAGAGCGAACGATCCAATTTACTGGAGCGCTGAAAATAGTTATTGGATCCTCACTCGTTTTGCCGACATCGCCCAACTGATTCCCAACACCAGGCTCTCATCAAACCGCATCGCCGCGCATGCCGGCCGCATGCCGGATCCGGTGAAGGCCCACTTTCGACCGTTCTTTTCCGCCATCGGGTCGTGGATGTTGATGCTCGATCCGCCGGACCACACCCGCCTGCGTGGCCTCGTCAGTAAAGCCTTCACGCCAGGCGTCATCGAAAACATGCGCAGTCTCGTCGAGCAACTGGTAGACGCCATGCTGAAGGCCGTTAAGGAAAACGGCCGCATGGATGTTATGACTGATCTGGCGAATCCGCTGCCGGCGATCGTGATCGCGGAAATGCTGGGCGTGCCCGGGGCTGATCAGCAACAATTCAAAACCTGGTCTGACGCGATCGCGACGGCGCTGGGTGCTATTGACAGCGCCCGCTCAAAAGAAGAGCTGCTGGCGCAATACGAAATCGGCCAGCAAAGTTATATTGCTCTATCGTCCTACTTCTCGGAAAAAGTTGACGCGCTGCGACGCAATCCCAGGGAGAATTTGTTAAGCGCTTTGATCACGGCGGAAGAACGAGGTGATCGACTTAGTCAGGAGGAACTTTTTGCCAACTGCGTCTTATTGATGATCGCCGGACATGAAACTACTACTAACTTGATCGGCAACGGCGTATTGGCATTGTTACGAAATCCCGAGCAGTGTGAAAAGCTTCGCAGCACACCGGGCTTGATTGCATCTGCAGTCGAAGAACTGCTGCGTTACGACAGCCCGGTGCAAAAGATGGGACGCGTGGCGCTGGCTGACGTGCCGGTCGACGGTCAGGAGATTAAGCAGGGGCAGCTAGTTTGTTTTAGTTTCGGCGCCGCGAACCGGGATCCCGCGCAATTTTCATTACCGCAAAAACTGGATCTGGCGCGGCAACCAAACAAGCATTTGGCGTTCGGGCATGGTATTCATTACTGCGTAGGTGCTGCGCTTGCGCGACTCGAAGGCCAGATTGCAATCAACGCGATCTTGAAGCAGCTTCCGGAACTTCGTTTGGATTCGGAGCAGTTGGAATGGCATCGCAACTTTACGCTGAGAGGTTTGAAATCGCTGCCGGTAGCTTTTTGATCTGTAACGCAAGCTGTTAGTTTGCGATGGCTAAATGGATTCAACGCGGCGCAATAATAGTTTGCGTTTCGAAAGCGGATTAAGACGCTACTGTCCCATCACCCATTCGTAGGACGATTACCTATGACAACTGAAACTGATTCAGCGCGCGCTTTCTTACGTCACACGCTGGCAACGCTCGCTTATCGCGGCGGCAAAGCTATCCGTGATGTGGATGAAAACTTCCCGACATTTCGCGCGGGTGACAAGACGCGCGCTCCCGTCGAAATACTCGCCCACATCGGCGACCTGTTGTCATGGGCGCTGTCAATTGCGAAAGGAAATGAGTCGTGGAGTAATCCGGAACCACAAGCCTGGGATCAGGAAGTCGCACGCTTCTTCGCTTCGCTAAAAGCGTTCGACGATTTTCTCGCTTCGGATGAGCCGATGGCGGTCGCGCCTGAGCGATTATTTCAAGCGCCGATCGCTGACGCGTTAACTCACGTCGGGCAGATCGCGATGCTGCGTCGTTTGGCCGGCACGGCGATGCGAGGTGAAAACTACTTTCAAGCCGATATCACCGTTGGCAGAGTTGGAGCTGAACAATCAGCCCCTCGACGCGAGTTCGATTAAGGCAAACGCCACACTGCGACACGATTATCCAGACCGGCGGCCGCAAACCACTTGCCGTCTTTGCTGAACGCCACTCCGTAAACATCGTCCGCATGTTCGGCAAACGACTGCACCAGCGTGCCGTCCGCTGCATCCCAGAGTCGAACCGATACCCCCTTGTTGTTTTCCGTTGGTCCCAAGAAGTTTTGCAGCAATTCTCCAAACGCTGACCGATCGCGTCCGCCGCTCAACACATATTTCCCATCAGGACTGAACGCACACGCGTAAACATGTTCAGAGCCGTTGAGAGTTTGGCGCAGACTCCAATCAGCGGTGTCCCAAATTCTGACCGTGCTGTCGTCACCACAACTAACCAATTGTTGTCCGTCATCGCTGAAGTCAACTTCCAACACCGCCTGCGTATGGGCATTGAGCGTTCGCTCGATTTGTCCGGTCTGCACATTCCAAATCTTGATCGAGTGATCAAAACTGCCACTCGCCAATCGCTGGTTGTCAGGGCTAAACGTCACCCACCAAACATTCAGGTCATGACCGGAAAGAGTTTTCCGGACAGTGCCCTGATTGACGTCCCACAGCTTGACCGTTTTGTCTTCACCACTGCTCGCCAGTGTTTGACCGTCCGGACTAAAGGCAACTGACCAGACAGTTTGAGAGTGACCGGAAAAGCTTTTGAATATTGTTCCATCAGAAAGACGCCAGAGTCGCACAATCGAATCGTAGCTTGCAGTGGCGAGGAACTTGCCATCGGGACTGTAGGCCAGCGCCGTAACTCCTGACGGATGTTTCAAGTCGCGGATTACACGCCCGTTGTCGCGACGCCAAATTTTCGCAGTGCCATCAATACTGCCACTCGCCACCGTTTCGTCGATCGGACTAAATTCGACGACTTGTGCGCCCGCAGTGTGTGCCGAAAAAGTCAGCTGCAGGCGCGCCGGGCCGTTAACAACCTCCGATGGCTTTCTCAGAAAGTGGTAGTACGAAACGAAAGCTGCGGCACTCAACACAAAGACAGCCATGCCCATCAGAGTTTTCTTGTTCCTGGAGTTCATTACTGGTAATTTCCTACTTTACTTTTCCGGACGAAGTTAGTTAACGCAGCTGGAGTCGTTTTATTAACACGTCCCGATCTTGGAGAAAACAAATGGATCGACACGACTGTCCGTGCTACATAAAAAACCAATGATTGAAGCTCCAATCAAACACTTAACGATGCCAGAGCTCGAAGCCGGGCTCGATCACATTCGTGCTGCCCCCAAAGACGAAGGCGTGCTGTTGCTGATTGCGCGGCGGCCGCGCGTCGAGCAGCGCGAAATATTGGAAGAAGGAGAATTGAACGCGGCGGAGGGGCTGGCCGGCGATAGCTGGAGACACCGCGGCAGTTCGCGGACTCCTGATGGATCCCCGCATCCGGAAATGCAGTTGAACATCATGAATGCGCGCGCCACCAACCTGGTCGCTCAGGACAAATCGCGATGGCATCTGGCGGGCGACCAGCTGTACATCGACATGGATCTCGGTGCGGAAAATCTTCCTGCCGGTACGCGCCTGGCAATCGGTTCTGCCATCACCGAAGTTACACCGCCGCCACACACCGGTTGCGTGAAGTTCGTTTCGCGTTTTGGTGTGGACGCAATGAAGTTTGTTAATTCACCTGTTGGCCGTGAACTAAACTTGCGCGGCATCAACGCGCGCGTGGTTCATCCGGGAACGATTCGAGTGGGAGACTTAGTGAAGAAGATTTGAACGACAACAGGACCGCAGGTGGTGGCGCAAAGTCTTTCCGCACTGTGCTGCGGCGAAACCGCAACGCTCTTGACGCAGTCGGTATCAACGCTCCGAGTTTGTCGACCCACCAGTCTTAAAGTGATCTAATGACAACACCCGAGAAAACTCAAGTAATCATCGTGGGCGCCGGCCCCACCGGTCTGTCGCTCGCCTGCCAATTCATTCGTTACGAGATCGATTTCGTCATCATCGAAAAAAACGAAGGCGTAACTCCCTTCTCCAAAGCTTTGGGTGTGCATGCGCGGACACTTGAAATATACGAGCAGCTTGGTCTCGAAAAACCGGCGCTCAAACGCGGCGCCATCGCCGGCAAAGTCCGGCTCGTTGAAGAAGGCAATGTGATCGGCGAAATGGATCTTTCGAATATCGGTGAAGGCCTGAGTGCCTTTCCCTTCATGCTGGTACTGGAACAGAGCGAAAACGAAAGGCTGCTTTACGACTACCTGCAAAAACACGATCACGACGTCGCCTGGCAGACGGAACTGCAACGCTTTGCCCAGGACGACTCAGGTGTGATTGCGACCGTCCGCGAAAATGATGGCAACACGCGGACGATCGAGGGGAAGTATCTCGTTGGTTGCGATGGGCCGAAAAGTCTGGTCAGACATTCACTGGGACTTAGTTTTGAAGGCAGCACTTTTGAGCGAATCTTTTACGTCGCCGATGTCCATATCGATTGGAAGTTTCCTCACGACGCGCTTCATGCCTGTCTGACGCGCAATGCGGTGGTCGCGTTTTTTCCAATGCCCGGCGAGAAACGCTGGCGCATCGTGGGCGCGTTTCCCGAGGAATTCACGAAGGACGCGGGCGAGATTCTCTACGAGGAAATCGAAGCACGCATCAAAGAGGAAGCTCAACTGGATCTCGACATCACACGAGTTGATTGGTTCTCTACCTACAAAGTTCACACCCGACACGTCGAAAAGTTTTCTTCAGGCCGTTGTTTCCTCGCCGGTGATGCCGCACACATCCACACGCCTGCCGGGGGTCAGGGGATGAATACCGGAATCCAGGACGCGTACAACCTCGCCTGGAAACTCGCGCTCGCGCTCAAAGGTGTAGCCGGCGAATCGCTGCTCGAAACCTACAACGAAGAGCGGCTGCCAAATGCGAAGCGATTACTGCAGACTACCGACCGGATGTTCAATATTGCCGCCGGTACGGACTGGTTTCTCAATCTGATCCGCACCACCGTGTTTCCGCCGATGGCTAAGTTCATCCTCAGCATCGACGCCGTCAAGAAAAGGTTCTTTCCGTTGATTTCTCAAATCGGCATCAGTTATCGAGACAACTCTTTGAGCGAACACGACGGCGAGGAAGATTTCGAAGTCGCAGCCGGGGATCGTTTGCCGTTTTTCCTGGTTGACGGCAAAAGCGTTTTCGATAAGCTGCGCGAACCGAAATTTCATTTCATAACCTTTTCAGACGGCGAGCAGGATTATCGCGGCGAGGGCGATAATGCAGACACGCTTGATCCGAACCTGATCGATGAGTTTGTGATTCCCCTGTACCCTTCGGTAAACGAAATTTTCGGCACCGAAAAACCCTTCAGTGTTTTCCTCCGGCCTGACAATCACATTGCTTTTATTTCGACCGACACGTCCAAAAAGCGTGTCGAGAAATATCTGAACGAGAAAATTCGAACGTCCCCCAGTTGATGATTTGAGGCTGCGGAATAACCGTCAGCACTTGAGTAACCTTTGTTGGTTACACGAGGGAGGATTCTATGAACGATGAGCAGGAGATTCGACAACTGGTTGCGACTTGGTTCGAAGCGACCAAAGCAGGTGACAGCGCCAGGGTTCTGGAGCTCATGTCGGACGATGTCGTGTTCCTGGTTTGCGGCAGGCCGCCCATGCGCGGCAAGCCGGACTTCGCGGCTTCGTTGTCGGCTTTGCAGGATGTGACCATTGATGGCTCCAGCGAAATCCAGGACATCAAAGTTTTGGGTGACTGGGCTTACATGTGGTCTGAACTGACGGTGGTGATGACTCAGAAAAATGGTGCGACGATGAAGCGCTCCGGTAACACACTTTCGATACTGGAAAAGCAGGACGGTAAATGGCGGCTCGTCCGTGATGCCAACATGCTTGGTGAGGCTTCCTGAACTTCGAACGCGAGGTGGTGACGACATGGCTGATGAACAACTGGCAACTTATTTAAATGATCACCTGGCAGGCTCAGTGGTGGCGCTTGAGCTGATGGAAAATCTTGAGGAAGTTTATTCGGGCAAGCCGGTCGCAGACTTTGTCGCTGAGCTGCGTGCCGACGTTGAGGCAGATCAGCGGGAGCTCGAAACGATCATGAAGGCTCTCGAGATTTCCCAGAGCGCAACTCGAAAAGCTTCAGCCTGGTTAACCGAAAAACTGACTCAACTAAAACTTCGGCTGGACGATTCAGAGGCCGGGGACCTTCGGTTGTTCGAATCGTTTGAAGCACTGTCTTTGGGAATCGAAGGCAAGAAATCGCTGTGGATCGCGTTGGCTGCAGCAGCGGAGGTCTCGCCGCGTTTGCAAATTGCCGGCTACCAGCGGTTGCAAAAACGCGCCGAGGAACAACGCAGCCGCGTTGAAGTAAAACGAATTGAACTCGCCCGCACAGCGCTAAAGTAGACGCCTCGGACTGCTGCCATTCCGGTGCTAAAATTCTCTTATGAAACGTTCCGGCGTTGCCGATCTTCCGCTTCATGGTGGTCGTGTGCCTCAGTGGCTTGCCGAACGCATGACCAGGTTGGGCACTGCGATCACCGAAATCATCGTTTGCGATTACGGCGCCTCCGCGTTTCTGTCCCGGCTTAGTGATCCTTTTTGGTTTCAGGCGCTCGGCGCTGTGATGGGAATGGATTGGCACTCCTCAGGTATCACTACGTCCGTGATGGGTGCACTGAAACGCGGACTCGCTCCTCGCGCAAATGAACTGGGAATTTACATTTGCGGAGGCCGCGGCCGTTTCTCGCGAAACACGCCCAACGAGTTGCGTGTGATTGCAAACCGTCAAGGCTTCGATGGCGAAGCCCTGGTGCGCACCAGCCGTCTGACCGCGCGCGTTGATAACAACGCGATCGCCGACGGCTTTCAAATCTACCTGCACAACTTTGTGGTCACTGCATCAGGCGAGTGGGCGGTCGTGCAGCAGGGTTTGAATGATCGGAGCGGCATGGCGCGGCGTTATCACTGGCACTCCGCGGCCGTGGCGGATTTTGTCGCCGCACCTCACACGGGAATCGTGGGTGAAAACCAGGGCACCATCATGAACCTGGTTGACACCGCAGCCGGACCGGCGCAAACCGCCATGCTGAACATCGCGCAGGAGCATCCGGAGAAGGCGCTCGGCGAGATGCGGCATCTGCGTCTGCCGCGGCATCACGATGTTCGCGCTGAGGATGTTGATCTGAAACGGCTGGGAGCCGTATTGGCAGTCGCCTATGAACGCGATCTGCACGACTTCGCTGAGTTGTTATTGGTTGAAAAACTCGGCCCTCGGACTTTGCAATCGCTGGCCCTCGTCGCCGAGGTTGTGCACGGAGCGCCCAGCCGGTTCAACGATCCTGCGCGCTTTTCCTTTGCGCACGGCGGCAAGGACGGTCATCCGTTTCCGGTGCCGCTGAAAACGTATGACGAGTCATTAAACTTTCTGCGCAGTGCACTGGAGCGCGCGCGAGTGGGAATTAGATCGGGCAACGGCAACAATCGCGTGAGCGATCAGGAAAAACTCGACGGCTTCCGGCGGCTGGAAAAGTTTGTCCGGTTGGTGGAAAAACAACGCGCGCCTCAAGCCGACTTCGACGCAATTATGGCTTACGAAAAGAAAATCTCAGCTTCGCTGAGTGGGCGGACTGTCATGGACGATAAGCCGAGTCGGAAGGTTGATGGGCATTCAAGACAAAGATCTCTCTTCTGAATCGACGAAAGAAATTTAAAATCTATCATTTGCCAGTGAGCAGTGAGCAGCAAGCAGTGAGCAGAAGAGACGTCAGTACCGCCACGCGGTAGCGGGTGGGTTCCAATGACCAAATGATAAATTTTAAACGACAGATGATAGATGCTTTTCGTTTTACGGACCGAATCGGTGCCGGTACTCAGCAGAAATAATGAAAGCCTTAACCATCTCCGCTTCAACGAAGTTGCCGTTGTGATCGTTGAGCTTGCCCAGCCAGAAGTTATACCCCTGAAAATCGAGCGTAGGCTCAGGTGGTTCGAAGGGATTCCTGCGCATGTAACCAAAGTATTCCGTAAGCACAAACGCCTTGTTCTTCTCAGCATTAAACAAGTCCTGATCTTCGGCGACTGAACGCAGCACCGAGGCACGCTTGTTTACATCGGACGGCGTTGGCGCCAGCAACGCGACCAGATTCGCCTTCTCTCCCGCCGATAAAACTCCCCCCGCCCGACTATCGAGTTTTGTTACAAACTCATCCGCAGTCATCGAGTTGGGATAATCCGCGATAAAAGCGGCACGCTGCACAAACTCCAGCAGGTACGCTTGCTTATTCGCTTCGAGTTGCGCCTGCCAATCGCCGACATTCACTTGCACGCCACGGCCAATCTGCTGCGTGTCGCGAATGAAGTCTAAAAACCTGATCGGCACTGGCGCGCCCGCGGGTGAACTCAGATTGCCAAACGCGCTCTTGTAAGTGCGATAGACAAGATAACCAGTTTCCTGAAACTCAACCGATAAAAAGAAAGCAGCGGACACGTTGATTCGCCTGATTTCTATGCAACCCGCATCAGCTCCACATTCCGTGATCTGATTCGACCAGAAGGCGAGACCGTCCGCATCGGGTTCGCGATTCAAAAAGTCGAGGTAATGCTGCCGCACAAAAAAGTTGGCCCCATCGATGGGATTGGTAGTGCCATTGACGGCGTCGTTGTCGTTGATGGTCAGCGTCGCGCTCGCTTGTGAACCCAGGTTCGAAGCGGTGGGATTGCTCAAAGTGATGGTGAAGTTTTCATTTCCTTCAGCATAGACATCATCAATCAATGGGATGGTAACGACTTTCTGGTTTTCGCCGGCGGCGAAAGTAACTTTCCCAATCGTCGTGATGTAATCACAGCGCGACGAGGCTATCCCGCTGACAACATTGCAGTCGTTAGCGCCAGACGTGTCGCTGGTGGCGTAGTCAACCGTTGAACTAAACGCTGTGCTGCCGGTGCGGGTAATCATCACGTTCAGGCCCGGCGTGCCTTCACCCGTGTTAAAGGTTGCACCAGCGAATTGCACGCTGGGAGGTTCGACGACTAGCGGCGCCGAGCCACTGCTCGCGGCAAACAGTGTGTCTGAAGCGTACGTCGCACTGAGCGTGTGATTGCCGGGGGCAAGACTCGAAGTTGTAAACGACGCGGTGCCGCTTGTGTCGAGTGGCAACTGGCCGATAACTGCAGCTCCATCCGTGAATGTCACCATTCCGGTTGGAACCACCGCTGGTCCGGAAACTCGCGAAACAGTGGCGGTTAAAGTGACCGGCTGCCCCGGAGTTGACGGGCTTGGCGAAATATTCAGGACTGTCGAGGACGCGCCGGCGTGAACTTTCTGCATGAACGTGGCCTGAGTAGGCAGATGATTAGTGTCGCCGTTATAGGTCGCGATGATGAAATGATTGCCGAGATAATTTCCTCCGGCTGCGAGGGAAGAGGTAGTCACTGAAGCCTGCCCGCTGCCATTCAGCAAAACATTGCTGGCGAGCGTGGTCACCTCCGGGTTTACGCCGTTGAGCGTAAAGTCCTGAAAAGTGACCGTGCCCCCGGGAACCGGCGAGCCTGTTACGGTAGCAGTGAAAGTGATTGAGTTCCCGACGATCGTTGCCCGCAGATCGGGCGACGACGAAGTTAAAGTAACGTTCAGGTTCGGCCGGTTACCCAGCGCAAACAAAGTTCCACCGTTAAGCGTGAACACCGTGCCGTCTGGACCAATAACAGTGGGAACGTAAGGCTGGCCGATTCCTGAGTTCAAAACAACTGACTGGTCGAGCGAATTGGTAATCAGATTCCAGCGATACGCGCGCCCATCTTCGTTGTTGAAGAAGACGCTGTTGGTAGCCGGGTTAACTGCCGGCGCGTTGATGCACCATTCCCTCACCGCCAGCGGAATAGCCTGTGCGGCATCGCGCGTTGGGCCAATCACCGTCAACACTTCCCTCATCTCCACCAGGCCGGCTGAGCCGCTGTGTGGATCCATTTGAGTGCTCGAAGGATCGAGGAGCGCTACTCGATTTACACCAGTGCCATCCGCGGTCAAATAGTCGTTGTACTTGCAAAACAGCAGATAGGAAGAGGTGCCTGTGTAAGACGGCACTGACGAAGCCGGAACGATTCCAGGCGTGTAGTCCCAACCAAATGCCCCTGGCGTTTTAGTTACTGACAGATTGCCATTGAAGTGCAAAAGGAACCCACGCGAACCGTTGTTGGGATTCGCACGCACGCCAAAATAAACGTCACCATCTGGAGCTATCATCGGCGATGAGGTGCCGTTCTCGTTAATCTCTGCCGGATTGTTATTGCGTGGGTCTCGCAGGAAAACTGAATACTTTGTCGCGAGTGTCGTCGAGTCCAGGCCGAGCAAATAGCCGTAACGAAAATCTGTAGCCCACTTAACCACAACGTAAACAGTGGCGCCGTCGGCACTCAAAGCGGGGGCGATGTTATGGCTGGTTTGACTAATCTGATTATCGTTGGCAGCAACGTTGGCAAAAACAAAGGTCGCGTTACCGTTCACGTCGATCCGCGCATAGCCGCTTTGGGTTGAGTTGAGCGGCGCGGGCGCAGTTCCCTGCACTCGAAATCCGAAAAAAATGTTGCCGTTTGCATCGGCGGTGAGCGGAGTGTTGACGAAGATGGTGCTGTTATAACCGGCAACGTTCGCGTTGTAACCGGCCAGCGACGTGTAGAAGACATGACGCACTGGAGCGGAGGGCGTGTTGGAGTCGGGATTATCAACGTGCCAAATAGTTCCGCCCGCACCGGGGTAATACAGACGCGTTCCAAACGATCCGGTCGCGATCGTGGGTTGGTAACTTGGGATCCAGTTATGCGCGGGAAGAATATAGTCGGTGTTAAGCGAGTATTTCAGCGTGCCCGTCGCGCCCGAAAATGCGTCGACTCGAAAACCACCGGTCGTTCCAGTTTTCACTGGAACTAAAACTGTATTGGCGGCGGTGATGAGTGGCGCGCCGTAATGGATCAGGGCGCCGGTATTGTTGAGGTCGATGCTGGCTGTCCATTTGATCAGATTGAGATTTTGCGCGGTTGGAGCGTAACTGGAAGTGTGTTGTGCATCGCCGGCAAAGGTGGTGGCCTGAGCAACCGCTTCCTGTGAACCGACAACAAAAACGAAAGCCAAAAGCCAGAGCTGAATCAGAGCCCGGGATATGGCAGGTAGCTTCCCTTGATCGTATTGTGCGAGGGTTAACATTAAGACTCCCTGAAAAGTTGAAATTGGACGCAAGTACGCAAACTGGCGAACGAACTGGATGATGAGAAAACGAGCGGGAAGACTTGCGCCAAAGAATACGCGATCAACCGCCCCGGCTCAACCATTAAGTCAAGTGTGTTACTAACATTTGTGCAAATAAAAATCCTTAGCTTTGGCGAATAAATAAGTGATTAATTTCCTGAGGCCACCGTATTCTGATGATTGCCGCGAAAGAAATGAGAAAGCGGCTCGCTCAAGCGATGACTCTTTACGCAAAGCGAACGACTGCTACAAAAATTCGTATCAGGGGGTTGCAGGTGACTTCGACCATGTTCATGCGAATTACTTTGACCTTATTTTTAATCGCTTCTCTAGCCGGGAGTGGCGGGAAAGTCTCGTCGCAGCGCCAGCGGTCGCTCGTCACATCGCCCTGCTCCGCTGAGATTGCAGCCGGAATTGTTTGTCAGCAAGCGAATCGGCGCGCCCTTGAGATTATGAAGGCGGGCAACTTCGAAGCATTCACCGTCGTTCAGGATGTACGCACCGGAGCACTGATTGCTTTTGCCGCGTCACAGCCTGAAAAGCTTGACGTAAATTCGCAGGTGTTGCCGCTATCCGTCGTTAAGCTGCTGCTGGCAGCATCGTGGTGGGACAACGCCCAACCGAACACTCAGTTTGATAGTTATCGAGGCGCTGCTGACACACGCCAACCGCGCGAACGAATGGTAACGATTGACGAAATGCTGGTGGGAGGCAGCGATAACGCCGGCCGGCTCGCCGCGCGCGCTCTGCGTAAGTCAGTGGGAACCGATACAGTCCTGCGTGACTTCAAGCGTTATGGATTTGGCAACGACTTGCAAACGGGCGAGGATTTTTGGAAGCAGCTCGCGCGTCGGTATGAGAGTCGGTTAACACCAGCGACCGGTTTATTTTCCCTGAACAGTTCGGCCAGTGATCAAAACTGGGAAAACACTCTTTCGGTTGGTGAAACGAATTTCAAAGTCACGGGACTACAAATCTCGCGCTTCCTGCAGGCCGTTGGCAATAACGGCGTGATGCTTCAGCCGGTGGCCCGCGATCAAGCAGCAGGCAAGTATGCCGGCGGCGCCGGGATTCGGGTGATGAAAGCGGGCACTGCGCGGAGACTGCAAAGCGGAATGCGTGAGACGGTTCAACGCGGCACGGCGCGCAGCATTGCGAACGCGCTCGGGAATAGCGGCTGGACCATGGGCGGCAAGACCGGAACCGGTCCAGGACCGGCGCCCATTAGTCCTCAGTCCGATGGCTGGTTCGCTGGTTTGGTTTTTGATCCGCAGGGACGCGCGCGTTTTACTGTGGCAACATTCGTGAGGCATGGAGGAACAGGCGGCGGCAATGCGGCGAAGATTTCAGCGGAGCTTGCACGCTATTTAATCGGAAAGGACATCCCACGATGAAGGCTTTCTTCAAGCGCGCCGTTCCTTACCTTAAGGACGCGCTGAATCTTCCAGTCGCCGACGTTGACACTGCAGTTCCTTATTACGAGAAGACGTTCGGCTTTCGAGAGGTATCGCGCGAACAAACACCCTGCCGCCGCGTGGTGCTGGCGCGCGATGATGTGCAGATGGGTCTGGCGGAAAATGGTGGCGATCCCTCGCAGGAAGGCTGTTTCTTTGAAGTGCAAAACATCGAAGCCGCTTTCGAAGAGATCAACGGAAAGACTGCCGACGAGTCAGCTTTTCAAACTCAAACCTTTGATGACGTTTCGTACCGCGCGTTTTTCGTAGTTGCTCCAGATGGACTTTGCTTCCTGATTGCCGAACCGCAAAAGTGACGCGCCATTCCCCAGGACATTTATGAGAGAACTTTTGGAATCTACCGCTCAACGCGCGATTACTTATCTCGAATCGCTTGACGATCGTGACGTTGCGCCATCTGCGGCAGCTATCGCCAATCTCGCCAGGCTCGATCATCCACTAAACGAAACTCCGATGCCGCCTGAAGAAGTGATCGAGTTGCTTGACAAGATTTGCACGCCCGCGACTACCGCCATGGCTGGTCCTCGTTTCTTCGGATTTGTGATTGGCGGGTCGTTGCCGGTAACAGTTGCGGCGAACTGGCTCGCGGGCGCCTGGGATCAAAACTCAGGTCTCTTCACGCCAACGCCGGCGACCTCTCAACTCGAACAAGTTGCCTTGAATTGGCTGCTCGATCTTTTCCAGTTGCCGGCAAACTCCGGTGGCGCTTTTGTTACCGGCGCAACCATGGCCAACTTTTCAGCGTTAGCGGCTGCTCGTCATTCACTACTCAAACGCGCGGGTTGGAACGTCGAGGCTGACGGCCTCTTTAGCGCGCCCCCGATCACCGTGGTGGTAGGTGAAGAAGCACATCCCACCTTATCGAAGTCGCTTGGGCTCTTAGGACTTGGTCGAAACCGCGTGGTTCGAGTGCCGGTTGATTCGCAAGGGCGAATGCGAGCTGACGCGCTGCCGCCGTTGCCGGAAACAACAATCGTTTGTGTTCAGGCAGGCAATGTAAACACCGGGGCTTTCGATCCGTTCGGGGAAATCTGCGAACGCGCGCATGAGCAGGGTGCGTGGGTTCATGTCGATGGCGCTTTTGGTTTGTGGGCTACGACAGCGCCGTCAACTGCGCCACTCGCTGAGGGAATTGGCCAGGCAGACTCGTGGGCAACAGACTTTCACAAGTGGCTTAACGTGCCCTATGACAGCGGCATCGCAATTTCGAAAGATGCGGAGGCACTGCGCGCGGCGATGGCTATCACAGCGGAATACTTGCCGACCAGTGAATTTCGAAATCCCTCCGACTTCACGCCCGAACTATCGCGCCGGGCGCGCGGCGTCGAAGTGTGGGCCGCTCTGCGTCACCTCGGACGGGAGGGTGTACGGGAACTGGTGGAGAGAAATTGTCGCCAGGCACGGCGCTTTGCCGACGGCTTGAGTGAGGCGGGATTTTCAGTGCTCAATGACGTTGTTCTGAACCAGATCTTAGTCAGCTTTGGAAATACTGCAACCACGAACCGTGTGATTGCCGATATTCAGGCCGATGGAACTTGTTGGTGCGGTGGCACAATCTGGCAGGAACAAACTGCGATGCGCATCAGCGTTTCATCCTGGGCCACCACCGAAGACGACGTCGAGCGAAGTCTTGAAGCGATCATCCGCATCGCTGGCAAACATCAATAAGTATCCACAGATTATGCCGATTACACAGATTAAAGGGAACGGGCGACCTGCCGCCTGCTCCTGCGTCCTGCACCTGTACTTCAATCTGCGCAATCTGCGTAATCTGTGGATTAATCCCAGCATGACACCGTGTCCATTATCCGACGCATCATAGCTAAACAGCTTGCTCGTCCCTCCGGCCTAATTGGTCGTATCTTTACGGCGCGCTGGTTGAATAAGGCAAACGCGAAGATGAACGACCTCACGCTCGAGCAACTCGCAATTGCACCCGGCGATAGAGTTCTGGAAATAGGCTTCGGCGGCGGCGACCTCCTGGAAAAAGTACTTAACACCGATCAAGCTGAGCTCGTTGTAGGTCTCGATCGTTCCGAAGACATGGTACGAACAGCCACCAGACGATTCCGTTCCTACATCAAAAATTCTAAACTCAAACTACATTGCGGCGATGTCGAAGCTCTTCCTTTTCGGGATGCAGCATTCACTAAACTCTGCAGCGTTAATACAATTTATTTTTGGCGCGATCCGGCGAAAGGGCTTGCCGAGTGTCGTCGCGTTTTGAAGCGCGACGGTAGACTTTTATTGTGCTTCAACTCGCGCGAAGACCTGGCGCGGTGGCCAATTCATAAACACGGTTTCCGGCTCTACGAGCTGGCGGAAATCGAAACCTTGCTGCAGGCGGCAAACTTCTCACCAATCGACGTAGCCAGCGCAAACGATGCCGAGCAGGGTTTGTTCTATTGCGTCAGTGGAAGCGCGGCCTAAGAATTTGACACCAAATGCCGGGCGGGCGTATCGTGCCACCGTTTCACATTCACGGCTTACAGAGTTGCTCGCTGGCGTCACTTCAGTCGCTAACGCTCGCTGATAGTCCCGAAAAATCCAATTTCACCTTGGAGGATATTTAACATGCTCACGGACGACGAACTCAGACAGATTATGCCCAATTGTCCCGCAGCCAGACGCGCGGATTACCTGCCGTTCATTCAGCAGGCGATGCAGGAGTTTGGCATCACCACCTACCTGCGCGAGACCGCTTTCCTGGCGCAGTTGGCCCACGAATCCGGCGAACTTCGTTACATGGAAGAGATTGCTTCCGGCGCTGCTTACGAAGGTCGCGCCAATCTGGGCAACACTCAACCGGGCGATGGCAAACGTTACAAAGGTCGCGGCCCGATTCAACTTACCGGGCGCGCAAACTACACCCGTTACGGTCAGCTGCTGGGACTCGATCTGGTTAACAACCCAACCATGGCGGCAACGAAGGAAGTGGGCTTTCGTATTGCCGGCCAGTTTTGGAAATTGAATGGTCTGAATGAACTTGCAGACAAACAGGACTTCCGCGGCATCACCAAGCGCATCAATGGTGGCTATAACGGTCTTGCGGATCGGATCAAGTATTACGATCGCGCCAAGAAAGTTATGAATAGAGACAGCGGCCCGCCGGTTCCAGCCTTTGGCGTTTCGGTGACTGCTTCAACCGGAATCCCCGCGTGCCCTAATCCGTTTTTGCGACAGGGTTGTACCGGCAATGACGTTCGAGCGATGCAGGAACGATTAAGCGCTCTTGGTTTCAAAGTTGCAGTCGACGGCAACTTTGGACCTGGCACCACCGCCGCGCTGAAGGCTTGTCAAATAAAAAAGGGTCTGTTGGGCGACGGTGTGGCAGGACCTAAAACGTGGGCAGCGCTCTGGTCGAGTTGAAGACCTGCTCACTTTAAGCTTATCAATTGAAGCCCGTCCGCTGGTCGGGCTTCTGAGTATGTCCATCATGGCAGAGCTAAAAACCAAGGAAACTAAAAAGAGCGTCAACGCATTTCTCAATCAAATTGTGGACAAGCAACGGCGCGACGATTGTTTTGCGATTGTCGAGATTATGCGAGCGGCAACTAAAGAAGAACCGAAAATGTGGGGACCCAGCATCGTCGGTTTCGGAAGGTATCGTTACCAGTACGAAAGTGGGCGTGAAGGCGAGTGGCCAATCATAAGTTTCTCACCGCGCAAGAACGATCTGACGCTATACCTCATGCGAGGCTTCGATGAATATCAGGATCTCATGAAACGACTGGGTAAACACAAAACCTCAAAGTCGTGTCTCCACCTGAAGAAGCTGGCTGACGTTGATGAGAGTGTGTTGAAAGAACTGGTAAAGCGATCGGTCAAATCAGTGGAGCCTCAGCGAATCAAACAAGCCGCGGCTAGATAACCTTCCGCAGATTACACAGATTTCGATTCTGATGCGGCTCCAGGCCAGCAGTTCAGAGTTCAGCTAGCTCTTCCCGAAAAGTCCGGCGTCTGAAGTTTTACGCTGTGTGCACTTTGTGTTCTCCGTGCCTCTGTGTTGAATTTCGGGGAAGATGGTCTACCACGGAGACACAGAGGACACAGAGGTTGCACAGAGAACTACGCGTCCACTCACTTTTCGGGCAAAGCCAGTTCAGCTTTCAGGCAGCGGATTGCCAGCCAAAAGACAAGCTAGAGCGTGAACTCTAAACTGCAGGCTTCAAGTCGCATTCTAATCCGCGTAATCTACGGATTGTTACCTTTAGCAGGGTCCACGACTTTGTGCGCCACCGTCGCACAGCACCGGCTTAACGATTAACCAGGTGGCCACCGTTCCTGCAGCCGCCGCCCCGATGATGAGCCACGTCTTCATTGACAGTCCGCCGCCACTCGCCTTTTTCACCGAAGCGGTGTCTACATAAGAAAACGTTTTGTCTGCGCCGCTTTGGTTTTCGACGACGGTGAAGGTGTTGTCATCCGACTCTTTGATGTAGCCCTTGTACTGGCTGCCATCGCGGAGCTTGACCTCGACTTTGGCGTTGGGGCCCCAGCCGATTTTTTGTACCTGTGACTTAATTTTTTCTGTTGCTAGTTGGGCGGCCGCGCTATTCGCGCTGGCGCGTTGAAATCCAAATGCTGTGAGCAGAACTATTGCTGCGAGCATCATTGCGAAAGTCTTTCTAAACATGAAAATCTCCTTGTCAAAATCTGGCCAGGCCTCAATGGCAAGCACCATTCCTTCGCGCAAATGTCGCCAAAAGCCCGATAGATCGGTAAACTGGCCGACATTTCGAGCGAAGCGCGCAAGCAGCAAGCGGGTTCTACCAGTCTAGTGACGGATTTCTATTGCGGTACGCTTTCTCTTCAATAGCTCTATTTGCCGGAGCACCAGGACAATCAAGGAGAATCCCCATGCCACAGCGATTGGTTAAAGCGCTGGCTTACGCAGTGTTGATTTGGGTAATCGGTTTCGTTTGGGGCACTGTCGTTTTCATGACGCCGGCGCTCGCGAGCGTGGCACCCATTCCGTATGTCTCGCGTTATCCGCTGATCAGTTTCCCGCTGCTGGTAATCCTGCCGCTGGTGAGTTACCTGCTCGCGCGAAACTATTTGAAGACTGCGCCGGACAAAACACGTGAGGGTTTGAAACTCGGAATCACATTTGCGGTCGTCAACTTTGCTCTCGACTTATTGATCCTCGTTCTGTTGTTCAAAAACGGCCCCGTTTATTTCGCCTCGTTAACTGTGTGGCTTGCATATTTGATCTTGCTACTCGTGCCATGGTTCACCGCTCGCTCGTTGGCTTCCGCGGCTAACAAACAGACGGCCTAAATGCCACTCACTCCTCGCAACCGGCGATTAATCGCGTTCTCGTTGTTGTTTCTAGCTTTCGTTTTCCGCCTTTTCGTTGGTCTGTGTTCCCAGTTTCGCGATTCAGATACGAAACAAATTTACCTGCTCGGCTTGAAGTTTTATACGACGCACGCCTGGCCCTACTTTGGGCCAGATGTTGTTTGGGGAGAGATTCAAATTCCGGGAGCACTGCAAGCGTTACTGGTTGGCGCGCCGTTCTTTGTGCTGCCCCTTGCCGAAGCGCCTTACATCCTGCTCAATATTTTGTCATTCGCCAGTTTGTGCCTGCTTGCCTGGTATTGCTGCAAACGTCTGCCGGACTTGCCGCGCTGGTTGGTGTGGTCCTGGCTGCTGACAGCGCCGTGGGTGCTCGACATGTCCACCACGATTTACAACCCCTCCTACCTGCTGCCCGGCTCAATCCTGTTCTTCGTAGGCGCTCTTGAAACTTACCCCTTTACGAGCAGGCAGATTATTCCGGCGCGTTGGGCCAGCTTCATGATGGGCTTTGCGCTGTTCTGGGTGATGCAACTGCACCTTTCGTGGGTACTGCTCGTGCCCTATTTGTTGTTGGCTTTTTACTACCACGCGCGGCGCGGAGCGCCGTCGTTTCTGCGCGGGCTCGGGTGGTTTGCTCTTGGCGCCAGTGTCACCGCGTCGCTGTTGCTGCCAACCTTTTTGCGTTTCGGTCTTGCAAACGGCGCTGGCGGTACAGCATCAGCAATAACATTTAACCCGCAAAACGTAACCGCGTTGTGGGGAATATTTATTCGTTCGCTTTCGTTTGGTGCGTTTGAGGTGCCACGACTGCTTGGGCCGCACACTGCCGACCGGCTTGCGTTACTGCGAGAGGAACAGTGGCTGATTCCATTCGTAGGATTCCTTTTCCTCGTCGGTGTCACGCAGGTAATCCTGATGATCGTTTCCTTTTTCCTGCGCAACCCACAGCTGAAAGACTGGAAAGCGATCAAGTATGTAATGCTCTTCAGCGTCCTCGTCATGTATGTAAGTTTTCTCTTCTCAATCAAACCGCCGCAGTCAAACCATCTTTACGTCATGCTTCCGGTTCCGATGATTTTCAGCCTGTATTGTTGGCAAAGATTTTTGCTAAACAGACGGCGGCAATTGTTCGCGGGCGTCGTCATAATCTGCGGTGTTATCTTTCATATCGGACTCGCTCTTCACAATCGTTCGCGCATTTCGCTATACACCGAGCGCGCGCAGGTACAATCGGCAATTCAAAACAAGGATTACCGAATCCTCGGTGAGAGACGTCCGAACACCCTGTATTGAAATTGGCGAGGTCAACATGACGATTCAATTCAGCCGCTGGCTCGCTCTCATTGGCGGAGTTCTCACACCGCTCCTCGAGACGATTCGCCGTTGGCATACCTGGCAAGAATCACCAGCAAACTTTTTTGACGACTACATACTCGGAGCATTCCTGCTTTACGGCGCCTGGCGTGTGGGCAAAGATTTGCGCGACGGCCAGCGAGTGCTCGCCGCGGCGTGGGCTTTCGCCTGCGGTATGGGCTATTACAGTTTCTTTGGACAACTGAAGGCCGTACGTTTGGGTGAGGGCGATCCGGCGCCGGTGTCAGCGGAATGGATCTTGGTGATCAAAGGCATCGCAGTCGGATTGGCGATAGTGGGTTTGCTGGTAAGTCTGAAGCGGTTACCGGCTGACAGTTCGACATAACGCAAACTGTTAGTTTGCGTAGTTAGTGGCATTCAACCGACACGCAAACCGACAGTTTGCGTTACAAAAACGCGTTTACTAGAATCAAGGCCTACCCCAACCGAACAACGATCCCAGGGGAACAAACATTGTCAGATTCCGAAGAACGCGCGTCGCGGCGCGGCTACCTGAATCCAAGCCTGGTGCGTAGTGTCTCGTTCTGGATAACGAGTGCTTGCATACTCGTGGCCGTGCTGGCGTCGTTGCTGGCGATTTGGAAATTTGCCGGTACCGACATTCTCTGGCGTACTGTGGCAACGTGCGCTGTGATTGGCAGCGGCACCGTAGCGTTCTACTGGGTTAACGTTCTCTTCGGAAAAACCTCAGACTGAAAATCCTGCAGGAAAGTTTGCACAACACTCTCGTGACTCGTAACCAGCGATCGATGAAATCGGTCCGTTCCGCAGTGAGCAGACGCTCACTTGGTAAATTGCTTTTGCTCTTTGGCGGAATCGCTGCCGGGTTGCTGGTCGGGGAAATTGCCCTCAGACTTGGCGACTTCAATTATTTCAATCCCTACGTAGCTGATCCAGACGTTGGTTACTCACTCAAACCCAATGTCGAGGGGTGGTGGAAAAGAGAAGGACTCACTTACATCAAGGTTAATAGTCATGGCTTTCGTGATCGTGAACACCCGCTTGCGAAACCGCCGGGAACACTCCGCATCGCTGTTCTCGGAGATTCTTATGTCGAGGCGTTTCAGGTGCCTATGGAGCAGGCGTTTTGGTCGGTGATGGAGCGAAAGCTTCAAGAATGCCATACGGGCGGTGGGCCAAAAATTGAAGTGCTCAGTTTTGGTGTTTCTGGTTTCTCAACCTCACGCGAATTAATTCTCCTGCAAACGCGCATCTGGCAATACTCACCCGACGTGGTGCTTTTGCTGGTCACCACTGGCAACGACATCAGGGACAATTCAAGGCGCTTAAGCCACTACACCAACCCTTTGCCATATTTCGTTATTCAGGACGGCAAACTAGTGCTTGATAATACGCAGCTCGCTGCGCGAAACCGCACTTTTAGTTTCCGCCTGCGACAGTCGTTCATCGGCAATGCGTTCAATTGGTTGCAAAATCATTCGCGGCTGTTGGGTTTGATCTACACGATCCGGGAAAGCTATGAACCGTCTTCGCCGGACGAGCGTCGCAACCGATCAGGCGACGGCAACGAACCAGGATTGGATAATGAGGTCTATCGCGAGCCCGTCAGCCCCGATTGGCAGGAAGCCTGGCGGGTCACAGAAGCGCTCTTCAAGCAGATGGATGACGAAGTCCGCGCGAAGCGAGCAAAGTTTCTACTGGTGACGGGAAGCATGGGTATTCAAGTCAATCCCGATCTTGAGGCCCGCAAAAACTTCATGGGGCGCCTGGGCATCAACAGCCTTTTGTATCCGGATGAACGTATCAAGAGGTTCGGGCAACTTGAAGGATTCGAAGTTCTAAATCTGGCACCGGCGCTCGCAGATTACGCGAGTCGCAATCAGGTTTTTCTGCATGGCCCGGATGACAACAAAGGCCGAGGTCATTGGAACGAGACGGGGCATCGCCTGGCGGGAGAGTTGATTGCCCAGGATCTTTGCAGAGTGCTTCACTGAATTAGTCGTCGTTTTAGTGACCCCAGCCTGCGGCGCCAGTTCCCTGGCATTGCCTGCCTCGGCCACACATCCACGGAACTTGAAATGTGGACTTGAATGTAATTTCGCGGAACAGCCGCAGACGTGATTTTGCTCACCGAATGGTACGAGCGAGCGCTGCAGGGAAAGGCCACCATCAAGTTGTGTCGTGGCGTAATTCGCTTCCGACGATCACTTGATCGCCCTCTCGCATCATGGTGAAGAAAAAGCTCGCCGCCCACCATTTGGTTTTGAGTATGGTCACACAGATAGATAAGCATCGAGATCAACCGGCGCGCGTGATCCACGTGAACTCCGCGGTCGTAGCCCAGCTGCCCCTGGTGAATATCCATTCGCACCCATAGTTCCTCCGGCGCTGTTTCAATTTTCCGCAGCGTCGCCCGCTCTTTGTCGATACGATCCTCGCGATAGGAAACGTAGCGAGTTTTTGACAAGTCGATCCTGCACCCTGCTTCTTCCCAGACGGCGGCGAACTGTTCCCTACCCCAATCAATAAATTGTTGGCTTTGAAAAGTATTAAATAGCGCTCGCCAGGCCGGCTGTGTCTTAAGCAGCCGTGTGTAGCCGTCGTCTCCCCAATAAAGTGAAAACCCGGTCGGGCCGCTGCTTGGCGGACAAGTGGGGAACGTCCGGCACAATTCTGAATAGCATTCAGGTGCGATAAACCGGTGGTGAACGACGTGCGGAAACGGATCCAGATCAAGATGATTCTCGTTGTTCAACTCGAGCCGAGTGAGATCACAAATCGCTGCGGTCGCGGGTATGAGTTGGTTTGAACTAACTGCTGATTCTACGACTAACGACATAGATGGCTCCCAGATAAATCATTCCCACTCAGGCAAGGCCTGCAGCGGCGGGCTGCCGGCCGCGAATCCTTGGGTCTCCCTGGCCAGCACACTTTCGTAAGTAGCCTCGTAGCGGGCTACCACTGAATCAAGTCTAAAGAGTTCTGTCACGCGTGAACGCGCAGCTTGACCGAGCGCCCTGCGACCAGCAGCACCAAGAGCGATCATTTCTGCCCAGGCACTTGCTAGTGCGCGTGGATCACGCGGCGATACTACTCTACCGGCCTCTCCCACGATCCAGACTGCGTCACCAACATTCGTTACTACGCAGGGTGTTCCGCAAGCCATCGCTTCACCGATCACATTGGGAAAGCTTTCACCGTACGCCGACGAAAGTGAAAAGACGTCAAGAGCCGCGGCGAGATCCGGAACGTCGCTCCGCTCGCCCAGCAGGTGCGTACAGGGCTCCAGCCCCAGCTGCTTAATCGAGTTGCGCAAAACTGCATTGCCATCGTCGACGCCTCGACCGATTAGTAAAAACTGAACCTGAGGATACTGTTTTGATAAGAGCGCCGCCGCACGCAGAAAATTCTCATGGTCTTTCATTGGATGATAGCGGCCCATCATGCCAATGAGCAGGACGTCGTCAGGCAAACCCAACTCTGAACGGATCGAGCGGCGGGATTCAACTGACGGAACAAACTCCGACACATCAATGCCGTTGGGGATCACGCAACTCTTGTCGAGACAGTAGGCCAGCGACTCATGGTGAGCCTGGCTTGCTTTGGAGACGAAGATAGTTTGAGCTGGAAGTTTGGAAAGACGAGCACAGACTCTTATAACCAGGGCTGTTAGTTTCTTTTCTGAAGCCAGCGAAGTGATTGAGTAGTGAATGCTCCACAATACCGGAACGCGCCGCCGCAAAAAGAAATTGCCGAGCTGCGCAGCGAGGCAGCTGTGATACATCCAACTAAGAATCAAGTCCGGTTTCAAACTGCGTAAGAGCCGAACCAAACGCCAGAAGCCAAGAGGTGAAGGCAAGCCCGGTTTCATTCCGGTGGTGTGTACTGCAATACCCAGCGCTTCTATTCGCCTGCGCAGCGACCCACGATCCATCAATGAAATTACGATTGGTTCAAAACGCTTCCGATCCGTTTCCACCAGAAGCTTGTAGAGCATCATTTCAGCGCCCCCGATTGAAAGGTCGTTGATGATGTGGATGACTCTGATAAGGCGAGGCGACTTTTGTGGTGAGGGATTTTCTCGATCAGTCGTCACACGATACGCGGCTATCGCAGAACTATCAGTGGCCGGCAACAGCTCCTCCAAAACTAGTCGATTTGCTGCAACTTCAGGAAAACTTACGACCAAGAACTAAGACGCGACTGATATTCGTCTTCGAATCCTGATCGAAAGTTAGTGGTTGTATAGTGCGGCAAGAGTGTCGCAATTCAGTGTCAACTAATCGACTTCACTGCTTTTCTCAGAAGCTCCAGGGTCAAAGAGTGCATCCGGTTTCGCTCGTTGATCAAGAGTTCCCACGAGGGGGAAGAGTTCCCGTTCAACAACTCGCCCATCTTCTCTTGCAGACGCGCTTCCAGGTTGGTAAGTGAAGCCGCGATTGACCAGGCTTCCAGCTCGTGAGTTTTAATAAATCCATGCGTGCGCTGGTCACAGTCGAGGAGGATAAAGGGTATGCCAAGCGAAAACGCTGCCACTGCTGTATGCAAGCGACCGCTCACTACCGCTCGAGAGCGGGAAAGAATTTCGAAATACTCTTCCGGTGTTTTGGGGCAAACCACGCCGTCCGGCAGTAACTCTGCAAACAATGATTTCGCTAGCGGTGTGTCTATGGGGTCATTGCAGGCCACTATTAGTTTGTGGCCGTCTGCAACGAGCGTGCGAGCAAGGCTCACCAGAGACCTGAACATTGCGCGGCCACGCGTATGCACACTCCAAAATTGTCGCTTGCTGGACCAAAAACGGCGCGGTGGCACCGTGATCAGGATATGGCCGTTGCTGTTGTTTGCGAGCGGACGATTGAAAATGAACGCCGCAGGGTCTCCCATCATTTTTGCTTTCGAGACGCCGAGTCGTTGTAACCATTCAAAGGTGATCACGTCTCTGGCGCCTGAAAACGCGGCGCAGTCGTTGAGTAACTTTATTTCCCGCTTTGCCTTCGCGGAAGGTTGATGGAGTTGTGAAGCAAAACCTGACCCCGAGCCGATACCGAGAAGAAAGAGAGGCACCCGCAAACGATGCAGCGCGTTAACGTCGAGGTGAACGCCCCAGGGCCAGCGATAGCTGCCTTCGTAGAGATTTGAACCGCCGACGATGATCAAATCTGCTTCTGTATTTGCGCGTTCAATCGCAAATTCAGTGAGACCAACCTCGATCTTTTCCTCGCCTCGTGTGTTTACGTTAAGAAGTTGGAACGTAGCATCGGGTAGGATCCGGTGAACCATTCGTTCGATGCCTCGTTGTACGAAGTGGTCACCAATGTTCCTGGTGCGCGGATAAAAGTGGTGAATGCGCATTACTCGTGTCGTGGCAACTATTGTTATCTTAATCGCTTCAGGCGGGTCCACACCACGACACTGAAAACCGAACGCAGAATCAACGCTTCACCTAGTTGAATAAGCGCCATCGTCATAGCGTTCAACTTACCAAGAACGACGAAAACGATTAAGACTGCCGTACTGGTCAGTAATACGAGATTGTGCCACTGGAGCAGATCCAGATTGAGCGCGAGCGGTCGAAATACCAGGAAAACCATCATCAGCCAGGCGGCGATCGCCAGCACGTAAAACACAGGCAAGGCGGCGAGGTATTCGGATCCGCTTATCATCAGGATTAAAAACCGGCCCATCAAGAATGCCGTGAGTAACGGCAAACTACCGAGGACAATACTAGAGCGAATATAGCGCGCGAGCAGACTTCTTAATTGCGCAAACTTTCTTTTGGCCACCAGTAATGTGACCTCGGGAGTGACAGCAGTTTGAATGTTTGTCTGCAACATCGCGATCGGAGACGTCAGTTGTTTAGCTAAACCGTACAGAGCAAGCTGCGTGGGCGTGGAAAAAATTCCCAACAGAAAAACATCGCCGGGCGAGACAGCGAATTTCAAGTAGCCGGAGAAGTTGCTGTTAAGCAAACAGGCTACCAGGTCTTTGCGATACGCTCTTAGCGCCTGAAACGCTGCTGCGGCTTTAACGCCACTTAGAAACGGCATAGTGAGGCGGAACGCTTTCAGCATAGGCGGTACGCTTTGAACTAGCGCGCCGACTGCGAACGCACCGACAATCATCTTGAGGTTGTAATTCCCACCCGGGGAAAACCCGCGGTCCAGGGTTACGAAATAGAGGCCAAGCAGCGTCAGGGTTAACAAGCTGCCCAACACCTGTGGCGCCACAATCGAAGCAAACTTATCGTGAACTCGAAGAATAGGCTCGTAGACACCGCTGAACGACGAAACTAGAACCGTGCAACCATAGATGATGAATAACGGAGGCAGCTCAAGATTTGGATAGAAACGATCTGCCAGTCTCGGCGACAAAATAACTACACTTCCATAAATCAGAAATCCTGACGCCAGACTGATCATCAGGCAAAGGAGCAGCAGACCTTTCAACGCGCGTCGGTCACCTTTTTCCCGAAGTGCAGGGAAAAATCGAAACATCAGATCGCTGACCCGCACACCGAAAAACGAATCCAGGAACACAAACAGATTCATTACAATCAGCAGCCGCCCGTAGTCTTCAATCTTTAACAGTCGAGTTAGCAGGGCGGTTTGCGCGAGTTTGATTGCCAGTGACAATCCGGAGCCGAGAACGCTGATGGAGACATTGCGCCTGAAGCGCTGCCAAAGTGAGTGGTCCTCGAGGCTGGTCTTACTTCGCCCAAGTCGTGGTTTCAACTTCATCGATAGCTGGTCGCGCTGTTTTACCTGATCATTCCTCGAACGCGTTCCAGATCCTGCTCACGCTCTGCGCTGCCAGAACAATGAGCAAGATCACGAATAGATAGCGCAGGCGATAGAGTGCACCCACGTTGGCGACCACGACGCCGAGCACAGTCAATCCTGATAGTGCAACTAGTCCGAGAAACCAGACTGAAAATTTGCGCCGCTCGCGGGGGCCTAAAAAGAGTCCTACCAATGCCAGAGCTTCAATCACATAGGTAACCGCCGTCTCGGCGCCGCTCACCCGTCTGCCCGTTGCACCGACCTGACTTCCACTTGCAAACCACATTTTGGGAAACGGCGAAAAAAAACCTATGACCGCCGCGCGCGGCAAGTAGCTAATGAGGTCAGCCTTGCTGTTTATTTGAACGTCGCTATCGATGTTTGCACTCGAATTCGGAAACTCGTCGAAAAATAACTTCCTCGTCCTTTGCACGCGCTCTTCAATGCTCGTTGCCGCTTCGATTCGTTCCAGCGGTGGTGCTGCACGGTGTCGAGGTGTATCAGGCGCACGAAATGTCGGCACGACGCGCACAAGAACAAAAATGATCGCCATCATCAATACCATTCCCATTACATTTGCCGGCGCGAAGTTTTTCTCTGCGACCTGACGTGCAACCAGCATTAGCGCTGCGCACCCCAGAGTGATGGCTATTAGAGCAGCCATATTGCCTCGCAGCATCCAAATCAAAACCGCGAATAGGCCGCCGGTTGCTGAGATCAAAATCGCCGAGCGCCAGGAAACGTCTTTTAGGATCAGACGCTGGCTGATGAGCACCAGCGCCAACATTCCCATGATGAACAGCGGATCCTTGAGCAGTTGGGTGGTGTGAAGCAAGAATGATGGCCAAACTGCAACTATGGTGGCAGCGATTAAACCTATGCGACTGTCGCCGGCGTCGCGGCCTATCGTGAAAACGAGAACCAAAATCAGGACGTAACAAAGGGTGTTAATTGGCGCGGCGCTTATGATTGTGTAGCCAAAGAATGGTTCCAGAGCGGCAAAGCAGATGGAAAAGAGTTTGATATGTGGAGGCGATTCGGCCGTTAGCCAATTGAGGAAATGTCCCTGCGTCAGCTCATTAGCTAAAGCCGCCGCCTCCGGTCGCAATCTTATTCCGTCAGGCGCGAAAGAAACGGCGATTCCATCCCTGTCAAACATGTGCGGAAGGAGTTCCGCACGTCCAGCAAAGAAAATTCCCAGCGTCACGACCAAATGAAAAACGGCCGCGACGATCGGTAGATAGCGCAAAATGCGGCGAGGTTTCGTGGATGTATTTTTCAACCCTCAGATCCTACGGTGAGGGTGTGGCCGCAGGTGGCGGCGCCGGTGGCTTATTGAATTTCGTTTCATCCACTGGAACGTTTAGCTTGATCTCCGTGAATTTACGAGTTGAGTTATAGAACGAGTCGATCGAGGTCACTCGAATCGTAAACGGCAACTTCATGCCGTCAACATCGCGATAGTCTTCATAGTCAACCTGCTCGGGAATTAAGCCGACCATAGTCGTCGTTGAAGTAACCCGACGGACGAGCAAGCCAGTCTGCGCGTCGAAATAAAGCCGCTCGCCTTTTCCGTCTACGCCGATGCCGCGCAAGACATAAACATCCTTGCCGTCAATCTGTTCTTTGCCGCCATAACTCAAGCGCGTGAATTGCCCCTGCAGTTTTATGTCCTTGAAGAGGTCGGGATAGCGCCGGAGGTAAGAGAGTTCGACCCCTTCGAGTTCCCGGAGGCCACGCGTGCTCTTCTCCCAGGCAATCTTGCCATTGGATCCTCGTTCGATGACGCCCTGCTTTGGCGTGTTGAGAATTGTGTAAATTCGATCGGGCGCCGACTGGTAAACCTCGTAGCCGAGGGTGATGCCGTTTGAAGTTAACCAACTTCCCTTCATCGATCTGGTCTTCACCTTTTCTACTGCGGCCGCGCCGCCCAGAGCTTCAGTGTATTTCGCCAGAATCTGATCGGCGGTTGGCGGAGTTTCCTTCGGCCCCGCTGCGGCAGGCGCAGCTTCAGCGAAAGGAGTCGCGGCGGCAATCGGTAACGCGGGAACACGCACCGGATGTTCGTTCCCACGATGACAAGTGAAGCAACCAACTGCGGGGTTACCCCGGAAACTTGCCTTGTTAATTCCCTGCACCATCTTGATCATTTCGCGCGCAGTGCCCTTCTCCGGCTTTTCGTCCGAAACGAAATCCCACTTGCCGTCCTTGTTGACATGACAGAACGTGCACCTGACCCCAAGAGACGAACCCATGTAATTCATGACCGGAATTAGTTGAGACTGCGGCAGCCCAGTCAACACTTGAATGTTTTTTTGAGTTTGCTCGACTGTTTTTTCCGCCGGCGCAGCGGCTGCTGGAGTTTGCGGAGTTTGTTGGAAGAAACCTGCTTCAACTGAGCCAACCAGACTCAAAGACATAATCGAGAGCACTGAAACACAGAAAATGAGAAGACGTCGCCGCGTGGTGGAGTTTTTCATTTGTCCCTTTCCGCAAACAAACTTCAAGATTGGTTTGCACGATGTCTAAGAAACGCATTGCAACATACAACCCAGAAGTCACACAAATGCAGAACCGGGAGCGGTAGCGACCGGGTCACGGACTCAACATGCGCGCTGTTCGAACGTCGCGACCCGGTCGCTACCGCTCCCGGTTCTGTATTGGTTGACCCACAATAATCGAGGATCTAGCTTTACTCAGAAGATAGCGTTTGCGTTAAGTATGTCGTTACGCTGGTAAGACTAACCGGCCGAAGATCGTGGCCGTTGTTTGATTTTGGCTACCGTGGTTGCGTGGGGCTTCTGGGGGACCAGCGCTTCCAGGGTGCGATATATCTGCAGGTAGATTTGCGTCTCGCGCGGGATCAAAGTTTTCCACGAAGCTCCGCCGCGTCTTATGTAAAGCGGTATGCGAGCGGCGTTTGAATTGTAGCCCGCGGCCAACAATTCCGCCTGCGTCGCCAGCTTCGCTTTCAGTGCATATTGCACGTCTTCATTAGCAGAAAGATCACTCCAGGTGTCCTGCATGTAGAGCAACATTGCCTGCAGCGCATTCGCATGGTTCCGCATGCCCACCACGAAGTCGGGCGTCAGCCCAACGCCCGGATGGCGTTGTCGCATGAGGTTGTAGGCCCAGGGAATCATTTGCACCATGCCGCCCGCGCCTGCCGAACTAACTGAATAACGATAAGTGTCGGGTTCATTGAGTGCGAACAGCGAATAGATTTCGTCAAAGAGAGCCAGACGGTTTTCCAGTCTGAAGCGATCGTGATCGACATGCTCGACTAAACAAAGCCGCTCGGCTACGTCAACGATCTGTGGCGAGATGAACGTCCCTTTGTCGCGCAAGCGCTTCACCGCGAGGTCAAGCATGCGGCGGACATAAGCGCGGCCGGAGCGCGACAAATCAGGTGACAACAGCGCCGGGTGGGCCGAAGTGTAATAAGCCATCTCACGAAAGACGCCGCGCTTCTCAATGGGAAACTCAACTACGAGGGGAACCAGAGAACGTCCCTGATTGTCAAAAATTGCGACTGCCGTGTTGACGCCGTTTGCGCGAATGATGCGAACGTTCATTTGCACACCCAGCGAGCTCGGCGCTGTCAGTTCGGAGCCTTTAGTCAAAAAGCTTTCTTTGAAAAGTGATACCAGATGAATGCGTGAAGTATTACGGTCCAACGCCGCCAGGGTGACGATATCGATCGAGGGTGGCGTGCTGGCAGTTTGCAGCGGGCGCGACTTCAATAAGCGCTCGGCTTCAACAATTTTTGACTGAATCTGTGGTGGCGTAAGCACGCGCGTCGCGGCGGCGAGCGATTCCGCGTGCCGTTCGGTGGCGTTGGGGCCGGCCAATGGCGGACGAGGATCCGGTTTGTTGCCAACGATAGTTGCCTTCGGCGTCGAAGCTTCGATTGTCTCCGATTCGACCGGTTGCGACGGCGCAATTACGCGGGGGCGCGATTCGCCATTTGACGAAGGACTCTTCGGCGGATTTTGCGTTTGAGGGGTTGCCAGCGACGCTGACGCTATCAACAGGATCGGAAGAAAAAAATTGAATTTCATAGGCACTACTAATTTGCAGACAATTCTATACCGGGGAGGGGCAGGTGTCGCTTAGATTCGCTGAAGGCTAAGACCGTTGTCAATAGGTTTTATCCACGGTCATGGGCAAAACAAAACGCTTCCGGGTCTTGTGACCCGGAAGCGCATGTTGGAATTGAATTCCGGATTGGTTCAGTTGCTCGCCGAAGCGCCGTTGATCACCACGTTGTGATCTGCTCCCGCAAAGGTGACGCCGATCAATTCAGTTTCATCACCGGAGCCCACCGATTTGAAGAGAAAAGTACGGGCCTTCCCGTCGCGCTTTTCAATCGTTGCCGGTGCGCGCGCAATGACCTTGTTGTTTTTTGCGATCACTACTTCCTTGGTTTCATCGTCGAAAGTCAGATCATAAGTACCCTTTTGCACGAGGGTGCCGTTGACCTTGATGTTCGTCGGAAACTTGATGGTTTCTTTTTTGGTTTTCGCGAAGGCCGACACACTTGCTAGCGAGGCGACTAGAAGGGCAATGGCAATACGATTAATAAGGGATTTCATTTCGGGACTCCTTGTCGTTTTCTGAATCTTCTCCAGGGAGAGCTTTCTATGAAACGACAAGCAAAGCGCGAAGTTCCCAAAACTAATTTCGCGTTTGCTAGATGCGCCAGTGTGCGTGAGGGCGTTCTGCAAAATATCGGATCGAGAATTGTTCAGACCTGACAAATCGTCATTGGTGGGTTCGTTACGAAACGTCAAGCCAGTCGCGCGTTACGTCGCACCAGAGCGCCAGACCTCGCCACTCTTTGAAACGGGCGTAGTAACGTTCAATCTTCTTGTCAGTCGTCTTTCGTCCATTATTTCGTACAGAAAAAAATTTTGCCCGCGTCCAGGAATCGAGCGCGAGGCCGTCATAACGACCCAAAAGTTTCAGCAGGTTTTCAGCCGCGTAGGGCCCGACTCCTTTGACACCTCGCATCTCCTTGATCAAATCGGCAGTGTCGAGCGGACTGTGTAACCAACCTTCAACGTTGAGTTCACCGGAAGCCACGCGATCGGCAAGCTCCTTCAAATACTCGGAACGATAGCCGGCGCGCACTTCGTTGACATAAAACTTCACCGGCATCAAAGCCATGGCTTCGGGCGTCGGAAACGTGCGGTCTCCGTTCGCGGATTCGCGCCCGAGATTCTCCACCAGGCCAGTCACCATTTTCTCGGTCAGAGCCCACGAGCAATTCGTCGTGCAAATCATCTTTACCAGATCTTCAAACACGGTAGGGGAACGCAAAAGCCGCCCGGCGCCCTGTGTTGGAATCCAGTTGAAATCGCTGTCGTCTGACAGCAGCCGGTAAAACGCACCGATGTCGTCGTCTAATCGCATCATGTGACGCACGTCATTGACGACCTGTTTCGCAGCGGTCTGACTAAGCCGGCGCGACGGCTTGATTCGCAGATTTCTATTCCCGGAAGTGATGGTGACAGTCACCGGCTTTGTCCCCTTGAGATCGAGTGTCCGCGTCAGCATCCAGTTGTCGCGGTCGACTCTAAACGGCAGCAGCTCGCACCACCCGTGGCTGATCACGGTTCGTTTGAAACTGAATTCCCGGGGCGTAGTAATCGATAGTTCCATGGTTTGAATTCATCTTTGAACAGAGTCTGAGATGTTTGGCAAGCAAGCTTAAGTTGATTGAAATCTAATCGCAATCTGAGACAGGCGTTCCGGTGGGATAGGCATTCTTGCCTGTCCATCCGTTGCCCCCACTGACGGGCGTTTTGGGTTCTCCTGTTCCTTCCGACATCCTCGTATGCTTCGGCTACAGTCAAGCTGATTCTTGACAGGAACCGGGTCGCAGCCTAGACTTGTCCCACTTGAAAACAGAATAAGGAAGGCTGTACTCGGCGCCCCCTAACACTTGGAGGTCAGACGAGCGTAGAGTCCAACTACTGAGGCTCTCTACAGTAATTTCGGTGAACTTAAGCACCGCTTCCAACGATAATTGAATTCGGAGCTTTCCGTTTTCGCGCCCCACTCGGCCATTCAAACAACCCTGTGGGGCGTTGTCGTATCTAGTCGCCTTAATTGCGCATATCGTCTTAGGCATTCCTACCCGATTCATTTTTCATATCTCATTTTCCATTTTTGAATTCCCATTTTTGTGAGCTTCGTGCCATGAGGTCAGTCAAAAGACCGACCTGCTCCGCAGGTGCACTAACTGCCTAACGGGCGCGTTCTTACGGCCCTAATGGGGATGAACAATGGAAAATGATATAGGGAAAATATCGTCGGAATTCCGCTGTAAGTAAGTTTCACCTTACATAGATGGGGTTCGAGATGATCCACGGCTGGTCGCCGACTGGCTTAGGAAGTTGCGGCAAGTAAACTTCAACCCGGTAGCTCCCCTTCTCCTTCACGTGATAGTCCTTAGTTTGCGCGCCCGTTTCGTCCAACACTGCCTTACCGTCTTTTAGCAGCAGAATTCGGCTCGGAATCGGCGTGCTGATGGATAGAGTCACGCCCTGGCCAAGCTGAATTTCGTCGCCCTGAATCTTAAACTCGCTGCCGTTGCCGGCAACGAAACTGAACCCCGAACTGTCGCCAAAGAGATCAAAAGCAATGAAGGTGTGGCCCGCTGCCAGCGCTGCCAGCAGGGTCTCGCGCGTCAGCTCTTCACCACGGGGCAGCAACAAATGTTGGCGCACCAAACGGAAGCTTCTTTCGTAAGGATCCAATTTCAGTCCGACCAGCGTTTTGCCTGCGCCATCGACCAGCGATACGCCGACATTGGAGTGCGCGTCGTTGCCGGCAAACGCCACGATTCGCCTGCCGCGGTTGGCGATGAACTGATCCCACCGCTGCAAACTCGCATCCGGCCGGTGGTAGAAATTCGCAAATAGCAGATCCGGATAACTGCGATAACTCCACAGCGCATCGAAGAACATTATTGGGGCATTGATCTGACGTGAGTTGGTATACACATTGTAGACTTCGATGCCGTCAAAAAAAATTGTTTCCCAACCACGAAACTCTTCCGGATACGCAACGACGCTGAGCCCGTCTTTGCCTCTACCGAGTGTGGGAATTTGACCACGAGAGTCTTCGTAGATCGTATAAGGCGTGTTGTAGGGAGATCGTTCGGAATGGTTCTCAGGATCCACTTTGACGACTGGCGGGTTAACGACCTTGATTCCGGGTATTAACAACAACCGTCCCTCATCAGGTATCACCGCTTCGTTACCGTTAACAAATAAGACGCCTTCATAGTTTCCCTGCAGCGTCAGATCCGCCGTGCTGTAGTGATCCGACATGTGTTCGGTCATCACCACAAAGTCGAGCCGGTTGGATTTTGCGGCGGCAATAATTTCTTCGAAGGTGCCGTTGCTGTGCCCGCCGAGTGACGAGTGCACATGCACCACACCTTTGTACTCGACAAAATATAGGTTGGGTTTTGTGAGGTTGCGCTGGGAATTCAGCTGCTGAATCGCCGCGTTGAGTTTACCTAATCTATAACGACGATAGGCAAAGGGAATTTGCGATAACAGCGCCAGGACCAGGAGAACAATCAGGAGCTTCTGCCAGCGTTTCATGAACCGGGGTTAACTCTCGAAGTCGACTGACGCTACGTTTTCGCTGATGGCTTTACCAAAGGCGACCACTTTGAGATGTTCAGGATGAACCGTGTAAGCCTCGAGTGCCGCGTGATCTCGAAACTCTGCGACGAGACCAGTATCAAACGAGCGCGGCAGTTTCAGTTCGTCAAAACCAACCCTCAGATTCCGGACTTCCTTAATGGTTGACCCCAGCGCCCGCAGCATGCGCACGTGCTCCTCGCGAATTACCTGTTCGACATCAGCGCGATATCTCCAAATGACAATATGTGTGATCATTTTGTCTGCTCACTGCCCACTGCCTACTGCTCACTGTTCCTTTCGCACCACTCGCGCGTCACTTCGTGTCGATAATCAAATAGCTTTTCGAGTCGCTTCACTACCAGCAATGGCGCCAGCGCCCGCCCCAGAAATCCCAGCGGCGGCTCGTAGTCTATTTCATCACGCAGAATTGCTCCCTTAGCGTTGGGTTCGATGATGTGGCGGTGCCGCCAACTGCGAAACGGGCCCTTAACCTGAACGTCTTCGAAACTTCGCGGTGGATCGTAAACAGTGTGCCGCGCCAGCCAACGAAGCTTGATTGGTCCCAGCACGCGCGTTTCAATGATGGCCTCTTTCCCAACTTCCGAAATCCTCGCCGGCTTAATAATCTTTGCGTCTTCCCACGTAGGAATCAGCAAACGCAAAACATCTGGTTGCTCATGAAATTCAAAGACCCGTTCGGGACTGGCGCGTATAACGCTCTCTTTGACGAATTTCATTTAACGACTTCAAGCCGCCAAGACGCGGAGAACATTAACCGCCAAGGCGCCAACAGTGTCAGGGGAACTATTAGAAATGGAACCCAATTTTACCTTTTTAAACTTGGCGTCCTTCGCGTCTTCGCGGTTCATTTTAGAAAACGATCAAACCACGCGAGGGTTCTTTCAAGTGCATCCACTCGATGCCGCGGCTCGCGAAATCCATGACCCTCGCGCGGGTAGCGCACGAGCACGCTTTCGACGCCGCGTTGCCTCAGCGCGGTGTACATCTCCTCCGCCTGCGTGATGTGAACGTCGTTGTCCTGTTCGCCATGAATCAATAACGTCGGCGTCTGCGCCTGCTTGATGTACTTCAGCGGCGACCATTGCCAAAGCAATTCGTAATTATCCCAGGGGTAGCCGCCAAATTCCGCGTGAATCAAATCCTGGTAAAGCGACGTCGAATAAAAACTAATTAAATTGCTGAGACTGGCGACGGCAACTGCGGCTTTGAAACGCGGCGTCTGCGTAATGATCCAATTTGTCATGAAGCCGCCATACGATCCGCCGGTGACTCCCAAGCGACCCTGATCGATCCAGGAATATTTGCGCAGCGCCTCGTCCACACCGGCCATTAAATCTTTATAGTCGCCGCCGCCCCACTCGTTCAAAGTGCCATCGCTGAATTTTTGTCCATAACCGTTTGAGCCGCGTGGGTTCAAAAACAACACTGCATAGCCGCGCGCCGAGTAAACCTGGAATGTCGAGCTAAAGCCCGCGCCATACATTCCGTGTGGTCCGCCGTGAATACTTAGAATCAAGGGATACTTGCGATCGGCGCGCCAGCCCGCCGGCTTCATAAGCCAACCCTCAACACGAACGCCATCGAAACTTCGAAACGACAACAGCTCCGGCTCGGCAAACTGAAACGTCCGCGTGATGCTATCGTTGTGGCCGCTTAGTCGCAGTGCTGTTTCGAGGCGCCCAAAGATTGCCACCCAAACTTCAGCTGCATGGCTTGAGTCGGTCTGCGTAAACGTTACCAACGGCATGCCGTCGGCGGCGGCGCGGGGGCCGAGTGAGAAGCTGGTGAGCTGTACGGAAATAGGGGCTGAAACCGGCACAGAATTTCCCCTCGCATCCGTCACCGTAGTTGGGCCGGAAGGAAAACCCGGAATGCCTTCCGAACCCGACGCGCCCAGACGCGACGGGTCCACGCGATATAAACGGGTGCGGCCGCGATCATTTGCGATAAAGAAAATCCATTTGCTGTCAGATGACCAATGGGGATTTCGCGCTCGCCTGCTAAGCGCACTCGTCAACTCCAACTGGGTGGAGCCGCCGGCTTCGGTCACCCAAACGTGCGTGTCTTCAGCGATGCTATCAATGGTTGTTACGTCTCGTTTGGTCGCGGTGTAGGCAATCCACTTCCCGTCGGGCGACCAGGTGGGCTCGTATTCACAACCCTTCGTGGTCGTAATTTGACGAACCTGACCCGACATATCAACTGTGAAGATGTCGGAGTTGTTGATCGCGTCCGGATCCGACTCGTGATTTGAAAGGTATGCGACTTCATTTCCATTCGGACTAAAAGTCACCGCGTGGTCGTAGTACAAACCAAACGTGAGTTGCCGCGGCTCCGGCCGATCGAGCGTCGCGATCCAAACGTGCGTTCGCTTACGATCCGAAAATGAAGTACGCGACTTGTAACGGATGCGATCGATTACTCGCGGATCGTCGTCGGCCGGTCGTGACTGATCGGCGTTCTCCGGCTCTTCGGTCGCAGTGATGAAGGCGATCCGTTTTGAGTCGGGCGACCAGGCAAATTGTTCGCCGGCATAGGTAATGAAGAAGTTCGTGCTGGTGAGCGGCGCGATCAAGCGAGGCTCGCGTCTTTCAAGAGTAACGTATCTAAGTTCGCGTTGCCCCTCACGTCCACTGAGAAATGCAATCTTGGAACTGTCCGGGGACCAGCGAGGATTGGTCGCTTGCCAGTCTGGCCCCAGCAGTGGACTGGAACTACCGGAGACGTTGGGCCAGTCCAGCAATTCGTTAGTACGATTTTGCGCGGTAGGCGGCACAGGGCTAACTGGCGCCGTCAAAAGCTGCGAAGTTAACCGCGCAAGCCACAACGTGTTTATGGTTTCGTTCCCGTTAACAGTAGCGACGCTGTAAACCACCCACTGTCCGTTTGGGGAGATCTGAGCGTCGCCGACAGTCGCCACTCGCAGCGTGTCGGCAGGCGTCATCAGCGAACGGCGTTGCGCGTGAGCTGAGGTGAAGGCAATGGTGACGACCAGCGCGGCTGCGATTTGCAAAAGTATTTTTGCGAGGCTCTGACGCATATCGACGCATATCAGACCGCGGCTAACGCATTTCTTTCCCGCCGCTGCGCGAGGAATAAGAAGAGGGTTGACTGATATACCCTTCATTTTCGTCCCCACCTGGAGAGGACGTCATGGAGTTGGAGTAGTCGTAGCCGCGGGTGCAACTTCTCCGGTCTTAATTGTGGTACGGATCGCGTCCCAGGTGGGCGTAGCTTTGGCAACTCCCTTATCCGGACTAAGCAGGGTCAAGACTACGAGGCGTTGGCCCACTACCGCCGACTGAATTTCAGCAACCCCGGCCACGCCGTCAAGCGATGCCTTAATTTTCACTCCCTCGGATTTGACACCGCTTATTTCTGAATTCGCTGCAGAACTCACCGGTTTCCCGCCGGCCTGTTCAAACTGCTTCACTGTTGACGCGACATATTTATCAACCAGCACGCGCTTCGCTTCCGCAATTTTTTCCGGCGTGTTCAGAGCAGCGCGAAATACGAATACAACGATTTGCGCTTCGCTATCGGAGCGCCCGAAAGTCAGTTGCTGCGCGTCAGAATTGCTGGCGTCATTGAGCTGCCAACCCGCTGGATATTTGAAACTGAGTCCGTCTTTGTTGAATTCCTTGGCGTCAGCAGGCACGTCTTGCGCGTAAGCAGCGGCGGCCGCGATCAAAACCAAAACAACGAGCAGCGAAAAAATATGGCGCGATAGTTTCATGGGTTTCTCCTCGATTAACACAAACCGGCAAGAGGCCAAGACCGCCAAAACAATTCAACACGACAATTACACTAAGCAGAACAATCTTACTTCGCCGCCTTAATATCTTCGCGTCTTGGCGTCTTGGCGGTAAGCCCTTTGCGTCTTGGCGGCGCTAAGCTTTGAGCAACTTTAATTGCTCATTCAGTAAATGCCAAACTTGCTGCAGGTGTCTCTCCTCAGTGCGAATGTTTCCAACTGAAAGTCGCAGCGTGAGTTTGTCGTTTAGTTTCGTGTGTGACAGCAAAGCTTTTCCGGTTGCGTTTACACCGTGCATGATTGCTTCATTCAGAACGTTGAGCCGCCCCTCGCGTGCCGCCGCGTCAACTCCGCTCAGCTGCGGGCAGGCACGAAAACACACCAAAGCCAGCGGCACGGGCGCCATCATTTCCCAATCAGCATCAGCATCGACCCACGAAGCAAAAAGCCTGGCGAGCCGGCAGTGTTCCCTGATGCGCGCCGCGAGACCTTCGTGGCCAAAATAACGAATGACCATCCACAACTTCAGCGCGCGAAAGCGGCGGCCAAGTTGCACGCCATAGTCAGAACCACTGCGCACCTTTTCCTGCTCGGGCGTGCGCAGGTACTCAGGCACAAGTGAAAACGCGCGGCGAAGCAAATCCATGTGGCGGCAGTACAAGACTGAAAGGTCAAACGGCGTGAACAACCACTTGTGCGGATTGACTGCGACCGAATCGGCGCGTTCACAACCGGCCAGAATATTTCGCAACTCCGGCACGACTGCCGCGGAACCCGCATAGGCTGCATCAACGTGCAACCACAGCGAATGCTTCTCGCAGATGGGAACGATCTCGGGAACCGGATCGATGCTCGACGTTGAAGTCGTGCCCACGGTGGCGACTACACAAAAAGGTACGTTGCCATTCTGCTTGTCTTCTTCAATAGCCTCAGCCAGGGCTTTAGTGTCCATGCAAAACTCGGCATCGGTGGGAATCTTACGCAGCGCGCGTTGGCCCAGACCAAGTGTAATAACGCCCTTCTCAATAGATGAATGCGCCTGCTCGGAAATGTAAACACGCAGCAGCGGCAGATCTTTGCGCCCGCTCATTCCCTCCTCACGAATGCGCAGCTCAACACCTTCGCGCGCGGCCGCGATTGCGTGCATGCTCGAAACCGACGCCGTGTCGTAAATCATTCCCGTCAGCCCCGCATCCAGGCCCATCATTTGCCGCAGCCAATCGAGTGTCACCTCTTCAAGTTCGGTCGAAGCCGGCGAGGTGCGCCATAACATGGACTTGTTGTCGAAGGCGGCGGTGAGAAGTTCGCCGAAGATTCCCGGCGCAGAGGTCGAGGTTGCGAAGTAAGCAAAAAAGGAGGGATGACTCCAATGAGTTAAGGCCGGAACAATCAGGCGATCCAGATCTTTGATGATCGCTTCCATCGCCTCACCTTTTTCCGGCGGCGTGGAGGGCAGCTGTGCCTGCAAATCTCCCGGCTCGATCTGCGCCAGCACCGGCAGGTCTTCAACTCTTTCGAGGTAGTCGGCCACCCAGTCAATCAACTCGTGACCAAAGCGACGAAAGTCCTCTTTGTTCATGTCGCCGAACGGCGGCGCAAGCTTTGGTTTGGGTTCCGACATTTGGGGACGGAATTGTAACGCAAACTGCTCAGAGTCCAATGTCCAATGTCCAATGTCCAATGTCCAACGTCCGCTGGATAATCGAGCTCAGATTCTTCGACCGCATTAACCTCTCATAGTTCGTCAGCGGACGTTGGACATTGGACGTTTGACATTGGACTCTGACCACTTATCGTTTGCGTCAGTAACCGTCTGAAGCTATTATTCACCCTCGATTCTGAGCTATTGCAATTCGCGCCGAAGTTTAGAGTTCAGCCACGTTACTGAACCAGGCTAAGCTTGAACTCTGAACTGCAGTCTACGTCACTCCAACAACTTTGCCTGCGAGGAAACTATGAAAAGAATTCTGCTTTCGCTGGGACTAATTTCAGCTCTCCTTTTCGCTCTTGCCTGCCAACCAGCCGGCAGTGGTGGTGACAAAGTCCGTATCGGCGTCTTCATGTCGATGACCGGCGACACCGCAAACTTCGGCATCTCTTCGGTCAACGGCATTAAGCTGGCGACTGATGAAGTGAACGCGGCAGGAGGCATCAACGGCAAACAGATCGAGTTGCTGGTTCAGGACGATCGTTCCGACGCTTCGGAAGCGGCCACAATTGTGACCAAGTTTGTAACTCAGGATCAGGTTCACGCGATTCTGGGAGAGGTCGCCAGCTCGCGATCCATCGCGGCGGCGCCGATCGCGCAAAACGCGAAGATTCCAATGCTCACGCCCTCGTCAACTAATCCGGAAGTCACTAAAAAGGGCGATTACATTTTCCGCAGCTGCTTCATCGATCCGGTCCAGGGCGCAGCCATCGCGCAGTTTGGCGCCAAGACGCTGGGTGCGAAACGCGCGGCCCTGATGGTCGATCGAAAAAATGATTATTCAACCGGTCTTGAAAAAGTTATCAGCGACGTCTTTACGCGCCTTGGCGGTCAGATTGTTGTCACTCAGTCGTTCCAGGCAGCCGATCAGGATTTCAACGCGCAGATAACCTCAATCAAGGGCGCGAACCCTGACGTGATTTTCTTACCGGGTTATTACGGGGACGTCGGTTTGTTTGCTAAGCAGGCCCGCGATAAAGGCATCACGGTTCCGATTCTGGGCGGGGATGGTTGGGATTCACCAAGTCTCTATCAAATCGGCGGCTCCGCACTGAACGGCTGTTATTTCAGTAACCACTATTCACCCGACGATGCCGATCCTGCCGTGCAAAAATTTGTGAGCGACTACAAGGCACGTTACGGCACTGTTCCCGACGCGCTGGCTGCGACAGCGTACGACGCCGCACGCATTATGTATGACGCTATAAAGCGCGCGAACTCTCTTGAAGGTCCTGCGATTCGCGACGCGCTCGCTGCCACTCAGGAATTTCCGGGGGTAACCGGCAAGGTCACGTTCAACGAAAACCGCGACGCCGTCAAACCGATCGTCATGGTCAAGATTGAGCCAGGTGGAAAGTTTGTAGTGGCCGAGCGCGTCAAGGTTGAAGGCGCCGCAATGCCAACGACTGAAACGACGAGCGCGTCACCAGCAACCGCGGTTTCGCCGGCTGCGGCCGTCTCACCAGCGGCGGCAACGTCTCCAGCTGGGGCCACCACGCCGGCAAAGGCAGCGCCATCAACGCCGACTTCAACAGTGAATCCGGCAAAAGCAGCCACACCATAATCTGGTTAAGTTAAATTGGAATTTCGGAAAAAGCTTTAGACCGCCACTCAGCCTATGAGTACGTTTCTGCAGCAGCTTATTAACGGGATTTCGCTCGGCGCGATCTACTCGCTGATCGCCCTCGGCTACACCATGGTTTACGGTGTGCTGAAACTAATTAACTTCGCCCACGGCGACGTCTACATGGTGGGCGCCTTCATGGGCTATTACATTGCCAACGGACTCGGCGCGCGCGGCGCTCAGGCGCTCGGCCAAAGCGCCGACGGAATTCTCGCTCGCGGCCTGCTTGGCGGTGGGACGCTGGAGCCGTCGCTTATCACTGCGCTGGTGGTGATGTTGTTGGCGATGGCGATTTGCGCCGCGATCGGAGTCATCATTGAACGCTTCGCCTATCGCCCGGTGCGCAAGTATTCGCGCCTGACTGCACTAATCACTGCGATTGGCGTTTCGCTGCTTCTGGAAAACGGTGGCCAGGTTGTCTTCGGCGCCGACCCCAAATTTTTCCCGGAGTTGTTCAGGAAACGAAACACTTTCCAGCACATTGGGATCCTAAGCTTAGAATTCCACGTGGACAAGTTGTCGCG